>Ga0185299_10000256_pt1 | contig 160137 bp, 140 predicted proteins | sample PaiPotPPA55metaG_FD_128002 | JGI IMG/M metagenome (GOLD analysis project Ga0185299, IMG submission 128002) | Iron sulfur acid spring bacterial and archeal communities from Banff, Canada, to study Microbial Dark Matter (Phase II) - Paint Pots PPA... ...
ACGATTCACCGAACGAAACCCCTTGGCCACCAACATATTATCCCAGAAGCATCCCCGCCTGTCACCACGACAGCAAAATTGGGTGGGCGACGCTACGCGTCGCCCACCCAATTTTGCAACAGCCCGATCTTGCGCGTGACAGGCGAAGAGTGGACGAAGAGGCCGACTTCCTTCAGTCGCGCTACGCCCGAAGGACACCCTCTGGCGTGTGCTCTACGCCGCGCGGCGGATCTTCAGCGCCGTGCTCACCAGCGGTGCCTGCAGCGGCAGCCGCAACACCGAGACCACCTTGAGCAGTAGCGGCGCCTTGGGGTTGCGCAGCGAATCGGCCGCCATCTGAACATTTGCCGGGAACACCGCAATGAACAGCAGGGCAGCCAGCAGCCCGCCCAGCCGGCGGGTGCGCGGGAGGGCCAGTGCCGCGGCAATCGTGAGCTCGGCCACCCCGGAGACGTAGGTGTAGGTGCGGGCGTCGCCGGGCAGAGCGGGCGGCACGATCGAGTCGAACGGCTTGGGCCTCACAAAATGCAATGTGCCGGAGCCGAACAACAGGGCCGTCAGCAGATAGAGGCGCCGATTCCGCGCTGGAGTTGCCTGACTCATGCTGCCACTCTGTCATCAATGCGCGCGGCTGTCATCGGGCGGGTTGCTGCCGCCTTCGATCCCCGTCGTTCCCGGCGGATAGTCTTCCAAGCGTGTCCGGTTTCGAATTGAATCAAGTCCCGCTGCTGTCCCGTTCCGCGCTCGACCGCGCGGAGGAGATGCGTAAGGACGAGCAGGCGCTCAAGGGTGGCTGGCCCACCGCCCGATTGCTCCGGATGAACCGTCGCGGTCAGTTCCGCGTCGAGGAGGGCGAGGTCGTGCTGGAACCGGCCACGTCGCTGGCGGCGGAGCCGGCGCCGGAGGCGGTATTTCTCGGTATCGACGGCACCCATATCTGGGCGGTGCGCGATAACGCCCTCGAGGGGCAGCTGGCGGATCTGCGCGCGGTCGGCATGGCCGGGGTGCGCATGGACGACGTGATCCTGGGCATACTGGCCAGCGCGCTCGCACTGCTGAACTGGCACGACCGTGCCGGATTCAGTGCCGAGGACGGCACGGTGACCACGCCAACGAACGGTGGCTGGTCGCGCCTGAACGAATCGGGGCACGAGGAATTCCCGCGCATCGATCCGGCGGTGATCTGCCTGGTGCACGACGGCGGCGACCGGGTGCTGCTGGGCCGCCAGCACACCTGGCCCGAGCGGATGTTCTCGATCCTGGCCGGATTCGTCGAGGCGGGGGAATCGCTGGAGCGGTGTGTGCAGCGCGAGATCGCCGAGGAGGTCGGCATCGACGTCCGCGACATCCGCTACCTGGGCAGCCAGCCGTGGCCGCTGCCGCGCTCGCTGATGCTTGGCTTCACCGCGCTCGGCGATCCGGACCAGCCGCTGGTCTTCACCGACGGCGAGATCGCCGAGGCGCACTGGTTCACCCGCGAGGAGGTGCGCACTGCCCTGGCCGCGGGCGCGTGGGGTTCGGTGACGGGCGCGACGGCGAGCGACCCGGAGCAGCACCGTCTGTTGCTGCCGGGCTCGATCTCCATCGCGCGCACCATCGTCGAATCCTGGGCCGCCGCGGGCTGATACCAGCGACCGGCCGAGCATCGCGTTCGGCCGGTCGGTGTGCCGCTGGATCAGGCGATTGCGGCCAGGGCCTGCTTGACCTGCACCAGAGTCGGGTTGGTGGCGGTGGACCCGTCGCTGTATTTCAGGGTCGGCACCACATGGTTGCCGCCGTTCACCTTGCCGACGAATTCGGCGGCCTCGGGGTCCTGTTCGATATCGACCTTGGTATAGGTGATTCCGGCCTCGTCGAGCTGCTTCTCGAGGCGCCGGCAATAGCCGCACCAGGTCGTCGAGTACATGGTCAGGTCGGTAGCAGTCACGGCTCATTCAACATCGACCGGGGCTCCGGTGTTCCCGGCGGGGTTGCACGAGCGGCGACCGCGCGACCGCTAGTTATCGGCGGGGCACTTGGACCAGGTGTGGAACGGACCCTTGACGCTGTACTTCGTCTCCGCGGTGCTGATGGCCAGGCTCTCGGCGCCGGCGGCGGTGCTGCCCACGCTCGCACCCCAGCCGTCGCCCTGCCCGATGGCGATGGCGACGCATTCGTTGTCGGCCAGCTCGGCCTGCCCGCAGTTTCCGCCGCACTCGCTTTCCGCGCGCGAGCTGGCATCGTCGGAGCCGGCGGTGCTCCTGGCCCACGACACCTCGTGGGTGTTCTCGTTGTAGATCGCGGCGATCCACACGTCCGCGGGGGCGGGCGGGGCCTCGGTGGTGGTCGGCTCCTCGGAGGTGGTGGTCGTCTCGACCACCGACGATGTGGTGGACCCGCTGGCGACGTTGGTGTCGTTCTTATGGTGCGGGCGCAACAGGAAGAAGCCCGCGACGCCCACCACGATCACGCCCACCACGGCGACCGCGATGACCAGGGGAATATTGGTGCCGCCGCCCCCGGAGCCGCCCGCCGCGCCGGTGCCGTATGGCGGGATCTGCCCCGGCGGGATCTGCCCGGGGGGATAGGCCTGGGTCGGCGGGTACTGGCCCTGCGGATCCGGCGGGCCGGGCGGGTACTGCCCCTGCGGGTATTGCCCCTGCGGGTAGTTCTGGCCGGCGTTGGGCTGCTCCGGCGAATACCCCTGCGGCGGTGCGGCATACGGCTGCTGCGGCGGGTATTGCTGATGCTGGCCCGAATACAAGTGCGTGGGGTCGGCCGAATAGGGCTGGCCGGGTGCGGGTTGCTGGTAGGGCTGGCCGGGTGCGGGTTGTTGGCCCGAATACAGATGTGTGGCTTGATCGGCCGAGTAAGGCTGCCCGGGCGTCGGCTGATTCGGTGTCGGCTGGCCGGGCGTCGGCTGATTCGGCGTCGGCGAACCGGGCTGCTGATTTGGGCCCGAGTAGTACGTCGTCGGTTTGGCCGCCTCGTCGTCCGGAGGACCGGACGGCGGGGGCGGTTGCGGCGGGTAACTCATCGGTCACCGTTCCTAATAAGTGGGCGATAGTGATCGTCGCTCGGTTGCGGCCCGAACGGTCTTGGCCGCGGGCGGATGGTGTTTACTGCCGGACCGTTCCAGCCTCCCGTGGGGCTGGGGGTGGGGCAGGGCTTGCCACCCGCCATACGCACCCGATGCGACGGTGTCGCCACGTTCGAGGGTTGGCCCGTCACGCTCCTCTGTGCGTTACGGGGACCACTCGAGTGACGCGACAGCTTCACCCCGAGTCCGCGCCTGCCGATCGCCACAGCCGCACCATGATGGATGCTGACCGTAGGACCGGAAGTCTTCGTTTGCTCCTGCAAAGGTTCGCGCCAGAACCGGTTCCCGGCCTTGCTGGTGTAGGCCGGGTCGACCGCCACCACAGTAAGGTCGCGTCGAGACGCCATGGCGCGCAAACGGTCCCGAAACCGGGCGGTCGCGATCCCCGCCACAGTGCGGCGGAACCGTTTACCGCGTTGCCCGCGCCCCATCGTTTCGCGGCCCGTGACGCGGGCATCGGCGAAGTCGAGGTTCTCGATCACGATCGCCGCGCACCCGGCGTGTTCGGCTCGATCCAGCAGCGCGGTGACAGCCGCCCGCAGGTGCCCGTCCCGCCGCGACGCGGAAAACCCTTGTCCTGCCATGGCGATGGTGGCGGGCGCACCGATCGGATTGCCTGACTTGTCCACGACGCAGGTGGCCAGGTGCCCGTCGTTGAGATCGACTCCCAGCACGCGGCCGTCGCGAACGACGGTAAGCGAAGCAGGCGGAGCCAGCACGATACTCCAGGAGGCGTCCAGGTACCAGCGGCGGCGCGCCGGGTCGTAGGCGATGTCATAGCGCACCGCACGATTGCGCTCGACCCGCTCGCGCCACTGCTGGCCCCGATGGTGGAACGCTACCGGGGCGGCGATGGTGACATGCGTGCCAAACCGATCCACCAGCGCCGCAGGAACTTTGATACGCAGCTGTCCGGTCCCTGGTGTGACGCGGAGGGTTTCGTTCCCGCCGATTTTGCCGGTTTCGCCATCGGCGGTCAGGAATATCCGCGCCGCGTCCCAGCGCTCGCGCCACTGGGCCTGCGACAGTCCGGTGTTGGGGAGGTGGTTACGGTTGCGCCACAACCGTTTCCCGCCCACAACGATCGAGGGGCGCTCGCGGGCCAGATCGCCGCGAGCACGGTCGGCGCGGTCACGCAGGACAGCGAGGCGACGGGTTTTCGTGAACCGTTCCGCGGTGTCCTTGTAGCCGGTGGCCTTCCCGTCGCGTTCGCGCGGTGGCAGTGCGCAGCGCGTTTCGAGGGTCCTGATCGCGGAGTCCAAGCCGTGCACATGCGCGCGCAGCGCACGGACACCCGACTGGTATTGATCCTCTACCGTTCGGGTGATTGCTCCGGCCCACCGCGAGGAGGTTTCGGCGGTCAGGGCACGTTTGCGTGCGGTCCGGTGTTCACCCTGTTGCTCGCGGTCCAGTGCGCCCCGCTCGATGCGTGCGGCGAGTTCGCGTCTATAGAGTTGGCCGTTGAAATCCCCGATTTCGCGCAGTATTCGGGCTTCACTGGGGGTCGGGTGCAGGCGGGTACGGACTCGCACACCGGTGGGTGCGGCAACAACGAACGGTAATCGGCGCGTACCCACGTTCGACCCCACCGCATTCCTGCAACCTGACACACCCATCGGAATTTACCCGGCCAGTGTACAAACTCGAACGCATGTTCGCTCACTATTCGGCAAACAGTTGTAACCCCGTCCGATGTGCCCGGCGCAGGAAACCTGCTGCGCCGCTGTTGGTGCCGTCATCGACCGCCCCCGTCTATCCGTGTTGAAACCTATAGATTTGTCACTGTAGCGCACGTCGGGGTGCTATTTCTCCCCTGATATCAGTGGGGTTCGGTCGGTTTGTCGCTGTCCGGCTTGTCCGGATACCTGGGTGCTCGCGCGGCGGGTTGCCGCGGGCGGATTCGGCGGCAACACCCGAACTGTCGGACCGCGCTGTCATGATGGAGCGCGTGCCCGCCCAGACCTCCTCCTCGCGCCCCATGCTCGATGGTCTCGACCCCGAGCAGGCGGCCGCCGTCCGCGCGCCTCGCGGTCCGGTCTGCGTGCTCGCGGGCGCCGGAACGGGTAAGACGCGCACCATCACCCACCGCATCGCCCACCTGGTCTCGGCCGGCCATGTGCGTGCCGATCAGGTGCTCGCGGTCACATTCACCGCGCGCGCGGCGGGGGAGCTGCGTAGCCGCCTGCGCGCGCTGGACCTGGGTCTTGGGGGTGCGAACGCAGCGTATTCAGTACAGGCCCGCACCTTCCACGCGGCCGCGCTGCGGCAGCTGCGCTACTTCTGGCCGCAGGTCGTGGGCGAGGTGCCGTGGCGGCTGATCGACAGCAAATTCCCGATCGTGTCCCAGGCCGCCAACCGGGCGGGCCTGTCCACCGCGACCGAGAGCGTGCGCGATCTGCTCGGCGAGATCGAGTGGGCCAAGGCATCGCTCATCGCCCCGGAGGATTACGCCGCCGCCGCGGCCCGGCACCGGCGTGAGACTCCGCACGAGCCGCGGCGCGTCGCCGATGTCTACACCGGCTACGAGTCGCTCAAGGTCAGCGCCGAGGGCATGCAGCTCGATTTCGACGATCTGCTGCTGCACACCGCCGCCGCGCTGGAGGATTATCCGGCTGTCGCCGAGGAGTTCCGCGGCCGCTACCGCTGTTTCGTGGTCGACGAATATCAGGACGTCACCCCGCTGCAGCAGCGCGTGCTCGACGCCTGGCTGGGCGGGCGCGACGATCTGACCGTCGTCGGCGATGCCAACCAGACCATCTATTCCTTCACCGGCGCGACTCCGAGCTATCTGCTCGATTTCTCCCGTCGCTTCCCCGAGGGGACGGTGGTCCGGCTCGAGCGCGACTATCGCTCGACCCCGCAGGTGGTATCGCTGGCCAACCGGGTGATCGGGGCGGCCCGCGGCCGCATCGCGGGCACCCGGTTGCAGCTCATCGGCCAGCGGCCAGACGGCCCGGAGCCGGTCTTCGCCGAATACGACGACGAGTCTGCCGAGGCGCTCGCGGTCGCCAAGGCCATCGCGCGCCTGCTGGGCCAGGGCGTGCCCGCCTCGGAGATCGCGGTGCTGTACCGCATCAATGCCCAGTCGGAGGCCTACGAGCAGGCGCTCACCGAGGCAGGCATTCCGTATCAGGTGCGCGGCGGTGAGGGATTCTTTCAGCGTCCCGAGGTCCGGCAGGCGGTACAGGCCTTGCGTCAGGCGGCCGCCCGCGACGATCTCCCAGATACGCGCGGGCCCGAGGTAACCACGCTGGTCCGCGCGGTGCTGGCGAAGCTGGGACTGACCAACACCGAACCCAGCGGCGCACAGGCGCGTGAGCGGTGGTCCTCGCTCACCGCGCTCGTGCGGCTCACCGAGGAGTTGGCCGAGCAGGATCCGGATCTCGACCTGACCGCACTGCTGCGCGAGTTCAGTGCCCGCGCCGAGGCGCGGCATCCACCGACCGTGCAGGGGGTCACCCTGGCCTCGCTGCACGCGGCCAAGGGCCTGGAATGGGATGCGGTATTCCTGGTCGGTCTCGCCGACGGCACCCTGCCGATCGCCCACGTATTCGGCGAGGGCGGCGCGGTCGCCGACGAGGCGGCCCTCGAGGAGGAGCGGCGGCTGCTCTATGTCGGCGTCACTCGCGCCCGCGAACATCTGCAGCTGTCGTGGGCGCTGTCCCGCGGCGGGGGCGGGCGTAAGCCGCGCCGCCGTAGCCGATTCCTCAACGGCCTGGTGCCCGAGGAATCGCCCGCCTCCCGCATCGCCCAGTCCACGGCCGACCGGCGCGGCCCCAAGCGCCAGCATCCGAGATGCCGGATCTGCGCCCGTCCGCTGCTGGGTACCGCATCGACCATGCTCGGGCGTTGCTCGCGCTGCCCGGCGGACCTGGACGCCCAGCTGCTGACCGCGCTGCAGGACTGGCGGCGGGAGAAGGCCGATGAGCTGTCGGTGCCGCACTTCGTGGTGTTCAGCGACACCACCCTCACCGCCATCGCCGAGCAACGGCCCGCCGACGACCGTGCGCTGGTTGCGATCCCGGGCATCGGGGCAAAGAAGTTGCGGCAATTCGGTGCCGATGTGCTGGCCATGGTGCGGTCCCGAGAGCGTGCGCAAGCCCATAAAACTGCTGGTGAAAAATAGGTTGTGCGGTTGTGTGACGCGCCCGTAGGGTGAATGTCACGCCCCGGAGGTCACTCCGGCGCGCACAGTGTTAACGGATAACGAGTAATGGAGGGAGACAGACCAGTGAACGGCATCGTGAACACCATCGCCTCGACCGGCGTTGCCACGTCGGCGATTTCGTCCGTGTCCGTCTCCCGGGGGGTCCTCTTGCAGGGGACCGGGCTGTCCGCCACATGCATCACAAGCGTTTTCGGTGCCGAACTGCAAGCGCCGAAGCATGAGATCAAAGCGGACAAGCCCCAGCGGAGCTGGCACCCGACGTTTGCCAACGTCGGCGCCCACGCAGCTGATGCCGGAACCATGCCGGCATATCTGCGGGCAGCCCGCCTCCGCGAGGCAGACCCACCGACCGTGATCAGGAGTCGACACCGAAGTCGACTCAGGTAGGGAACACTCCCCACCAGCCTCCTGGCCACGGATCGCCCGAAGCGAAACCGTGGCCATTGTTTTATCGGCCCTCAGCCACCGGCACCGGTTTCGCGGAAGTCAAGAAACGACCGCTGCACGAGCTGAAGGAGCAAGACGTGTCGACCGCGACCGCATTTCGCGTGACATGCCGTACACCCGTGGCCCCGAGTACCCGCACCCGCGGAGTCTCGCTCACCCTGCCCTGCCGGGTCGGAAACCCCGACCTGTGGTTCGCCGAGAACCCGGCACAGCTGGAAGAGGCAAAGGAACTGTGCGCATCCTGCCCGATCCGAAAGGGCTGCCTGAGCGCAGCTCTGGATCGTGGTGAGCCCTGGGGAGTCTGGGGCGGGGAGATCTTCGACCAGGGTGCCGTGATCGCCCGCAAGCGGCCCCGTGGCCGCCCGCGCAAGGTCACGCTGGCATGATCCGCCCCTCATCACGCGGGGGACCCCACCGAGCCCCGCATCTCTGTTCGGAGATGCGGGGCTCGCCCTTTCCCGAGACAAGGCGGCGTACAACTCGTCGAAGCGCGCAGCCCGTCGAAGTGGGTTCTGGGCAACTCTTTTCGGCACTGATCAGCCGCTACAGGCCCCGGCAGAGGCTGATCAGTGCCGATAAGGGTTGCCGAGTCTGGTCGGCTCCGGCAGCGGATTCTGGGCCGGGGTCGGGGGGCTTCAGTAGGGGCGGGCTTCAGCGGGGGCGGTGCGGGGGGTGGCGAACTGTTAGGCCGTCGCTGACCGCCAGTAGCAGCGTTTTGGTGTCGGGGGTGTTGGCCCACCAGCGGTGTTTGGTGCCTGCGGCGCAGTAGTAGGTGTCGCCGGTGGACAGGTCGATTTGCTCGCCGTCGGCTACGACCGTGATCGAGCCGTGCACCACGTAGATCAATTCGTCGTTGTCGTGCGCGAATTCGCGGTCGCCGCGGGTGCGGCCGCCGGTGAACTCCAGGGCGCGCAGGTCACGGCGGCCGCGCACCAGCGAGCGCACCGAGCTGCCATCCGGGTCGTCCTGGGGGAGCGGTGAATCCGCGTGCGCGGTTACGCGCACCACGGCCTCGCCGGGGACCGGATCGGCCTCGGCCAAGAGCTCGGTGGCGGTGGCGCCCAGCGCGTCGGCGATGCGCTGCAGCGAGCGCAGGCTCGTATTGGTGCGGCCGTTCTCGAGCTGGCTCAGGAACGAGGGGGACAGCGCGGTGCGCTCGGCCAGCTGTGCGAGGGTCAGCCCGGCCGCCAGCCGCCGATTGTGAACCACATCGGCCAGGCCGATGTGGCGCCCCTGATCGGTAACCTGCTCACCGCCTGCGTGCACTCGCCCAGCCTAATGGGCGCTGTCGCCGAAGCCGTCGGTAGACCGCGCATGGCCGGAGCGAATGCGGAGGTGCGCCTCTCAGCCGCGTTCCGCCCCATTCTCGGCGCCGTGCCGAGGAAGCACAGAATTTACATCAGCGTGATCCCAAGCGTTCCCTCACTGCCTAGTCTACTGAATATTCAGTGGAACTACATTTTCAGGAGACGCGGTGGAACAGAACACACTCAAGCGCCGGGGCACCGGGCTGATCGGGATCGATGCGGAACTGGCCTGGCCGGGGTACACGCTGTACGCGCCACTGGCCGGGCGCGTCAGGCCCGGAGGCGGCAGCGAAGCGTCACCACGCAGGGCCCGCGGCCCGGCCCCATCGACACAGCCAGGGCGCGGTGTGGTGGACCTGGTGGATCTGAAGGGTGAGCTCGTCCACCGCTGGAACCTGCCGCATCGGCCGGGCCGGCATGCGCGGCTGCTCCCGGGAGGTGTGCTCGCCTACAACGGTGCGACGCTGGAGATTTCGCCGCTGTTCCCGATGTGGCGTAAGTACAGCGGTGGCTCGATGGGCGCCTACGACCGGAACGGCACGCTGCTCAACGAGGTTCGCGATGACTATCAGCATCACGATGCCCACCACTACGACGACGGCCGCGTCCTCTACACCGCGGTCGAACCGCTCACCGGTGCAGCGGCGGCGCGGGTCGAGGGCGGCGTGCCGGGCACCGAGGCCGACGGAATCGTCTGGGCGGATGTGATCCGGGAGGTCGCCGCCGACGGGACGCCGCGGTGGGAGTGGAAGGCCTTCGAACACCTCGAACCCGCGGATTTCGGCCTGCAGCCACACTATTGGCGCGAGCACTGGCCGCTGATCAACAGCGTCTATCCGCTCGACGAGCACACCGTCGTCGCGAGCCTGCGCAGCGTCTCCGCGGTCATCCGGATCGACCGTCGCACCGGCGCCTACACGATCCTCGCGGACCGCAACACCGTTGCGCAGCAGCATCATGCGACCGCGATCGGCGACGGCAAGCTGCTGATCTTCGATAACGGCACCTTCCGCACCGGCGAGTCGGTCACCTTCAGCCGGGTGATCGAAATCGACGCCACCACCGGGGAAGTGGGCTGGATCTACCAGGATTCACCGCGCGAGGCGTTCTTCACCCCGTTCATGGGCGGCGCCCAGCGCCTGCCCAACGGCAATACCCTCGTCACCGAGGCGGCGTTCGGCCGGATCTTCGAGGTCACCGCGGACCGCCGGATCTGCTGGGAATACGTGGTGCCCTCGTTCACCGACTACCCGGACCCGGACACCGCTGCCATCTTCCCGGGCCTGTCGAACGCCATCTTCCGCGCCTACCGGTATGGGGCGGCGGACATTCCGTGGCTGGAATCGTGATGAGTGCGGCGGACCGCTCGGGGCGTGGGGATTCCGCTGAACCCGTGCACCCGGTGGACGAGAAGCCGCCGCTGGGCAGGGCATTCACGGCGGCTATCCAGCACCTCCTGGTGATGGTGGCGACCCCGATCGCATCGGTGCTGCTCATCGGGCACAGCCTGCACCTCGATGACGGCGGAACGCGGGCGTTGCTCTGTGCGGTACTGCTTTTCAGCGGCATCGGCACGGTTATCCAGTCTCTCGGCCGGTTCTCGCTCGGTGCGGGGTTGCCGTTCGTGATGCTGCCCGGTGGGGCCGCGGTGGTGCTGTTCATCCAGATCGCGCAGGAGTCGGGGCCCGCGACCGCGAGCGGGGCGGTGCTGATCACCGCGGTCGCCGGGATCGTGGTGGTGCCGGTGGCGCGGCGGCTGGTGACCCGGCTGCCGACGGTGGTGATCGCGAGCATGATCGTCGTGATCGGGGTCAACCTGGTGAAGGTCGCGGGCGGGCTTATCGCCCCCGGGGATCATCCGGCGAAATCGGCTATTGCCCTGGCCGCGATCACGATCGCGGCCACCGTGCTGGCACACCGGGTGCTGCCCGCCGGCTGGCGGCGGCTGTCGGTGCTGATCGGCATGGTGGCCGGCGGCCTGGCCGCGGTCGTCCTGGGACAGTTCCACCTGCAGCCCGGCGGCGGGCTGGTGCAGATGCCGCGGCTGTTCCTGTTCGGCACACCGCATTTCGATGTGCTGGCCGCGGTTCCGCTGCTGATCTTCGGCCTGGGTTCGATGGCCGAGGCGACCGGGCAGACCGTGCTGAACGCGCAGCTCGTGGGCAAGGAGATCGATACCGCGGCCACCGTCGGGCGCACCATCCGCGGCGACGCGGTGACCTCGCTGCTGGCCGGCCTGTTCGGCGGCCCGTCGATGGTGACCAGCGGGGAGAATATCGGCCTGATCCGGCTGACCGGGGTGCGCAGCCGCTACGTCACCGCGCTCACCGGCGGCCTGCTCGTGGTCGTCGCCTTCGTGGCTCCGGTTGGGCGCCTGGTGAATTCGCTGCCCGGTCCGGTGATCGGAGGCACGGCCGCGATCGTCTTCGCGATGATCGTCGCGGCCGGGATCGGCATGTTCGCCCGGGTCGACCTGGGTTCGGACGCCGAACTCGTCACCGCGACAGCGGCATTGGCCGCCGGGCTGCTGCCCATCCTGATTCCGTCGCTGTACCGGGCCTTTCCGGCCGACGCGCGGCTACTGCTGGGCAGCGGCGTCACCATGTCGGCCGTGATCGGCGTGCTGGTGCACCTGCTGTTCGCGGTGCGTACGCCGAACGGGCGCTGTCGGCGGAGCCGTCTGTAGACCGCGCATGGCCGGAGCGAATGCGGAGGTAGGCCTAGCTGGCGACGCGGTGTTCGGCGTAGCCGGGGACCCAGTCCTGCATCAGCTTCATGAACGGCATCTCGGCGTCGAGCTGCGCGCAGATGCCGATCGAGCCCATGAGGACCCGGAAGACCATGGAATGCTCGGGTGGTAGTTGCAGCGACCAGGAGGTGCGCATCTCCGCGCTGGTGACGTCGGTGGCCTTACCGGCGACCCGCTGCATCCACTTGCGGGTGAAGTGGAATGTCTCGGTGCGGATGGGGTCGGTGAACGGGCGCAGGAAATTCGCGATCTCCTCGCCGGTGACCGTCTTGCCGGGGATGACCCAGCCGTTGTCGTACATCAGCCGGGTCAGGTCGTCGAACCGGTCGTCGACGGCGAATGCCACCATCTGGCCCAGAATCGGCGGGAAGCCGCCGGGCAGCGGGGCGCACATACCGAAGTCGATGACCGCGAGGCGGCCGTCGGGCAGCATCATGAAATTGCCCGGGTGCGGATCGCCGTGCAGCAGTCCACAGGTCGCGGGCGAGGAAAAGTCGAATTCGCCCATCAGGCCGGCCATCCGGTTGCGCCGCTCGCGGGTGCCCTCGGGATCTTCGGTGCCCTGCTTGATGATCGCCGACAGCGGCGTCGCATCCGACAGCCATTCGGTGACGAGCACCTTCGGGGCGCTGGCGATCACCTTCGGCACCACGATGTTCGGGTGTCCGTCGAAGCCCTTCGCGAACGCGCGCTGGTGCGCGGCCTCGTGCCGGTAGTCGAGCTCCTCCTCCATATGTTCACTGATCTCGGCGAGGACCGGCTTCACGTCCGCGGCCTGCAGGATGGTGGCGATGGCCCCGCCCATCCGGTTGAGGGTCTTCAGGTCCGCGCGCAGTGCCTCGTCGGCGCCGGGATACTGCACCTTCACCGCGACGGACCGGCCGTCGGACCACACCGCCTGATGGACCTGGCCGATACTGGCCGCGGCGGCCGGGGCATCGTCGAACTCGCGGAAGCGCTTGCGCCAGCCGGTGCCGAGCTGCTGATCCAGCATCCGGTGCACCGAGGAGGTCGGCATCGGCGGGGCCGCGGCCTGCAGTTTGGTGAGCGCCTCGCGGTAGTGTTCGCCGAGCTCCTCCGGAATCGCTGCCTCCATTACCGACAGCGCCTGCCCGAATTTCATTGCGCCGCCCTTGAGTTCGCCCAGGATGGAGAACAGCTGCTCGGCGGCCTTCTGATTCAGCTGCGCGTTGATCTCCTGCTTATCGCCCCCGGCGAGCTTGCGGCCGAATCCCACGGCGGCGCGTCCCGCAATACCTAGCGGAATCTTGGCCAGCTTGGCATTGCGGGACGACCGACGGCTCACAATCTCAGACACCTCCCCATCATGGCCGACGTACCGGCCGGTGTGCCATGAGAATTGGGTAAAACTGCCAGGCGTGGCGTGGGTCACACGCCTCCGGCCCTGACCCATCAGGCGACGGTGAATCCGCCGTCGACCGGAAGGATCGAACCTGTGACGTAGTCGGCGTCGATGAGGTAGCCGATGGCCGCGGCTACATCCGCGCCGGTGGCAACGCGTCCGGCGGGAAGTTGCTGGGCGGCCGCGGCGAACTGGGCCGCGCGCTGGTCGGCCGGTAGGAATGACCACCACGGGGTGTCCACCGCGCCGGGCGAGACCGCATTGACCCGGACCGGTGCGAGTTCGGCCGCGAGCGGGGAGACGATCCGCTCGATCGCGCCGTTGACCGCCGCGAAGGTGACCGTCCCCGGCAGTGCCGAACGGGCCGTGGACGCTGACAGCATGGTGATCGATCCGCTCACCTGTGCCCGCTGGATCGCGAACAGGTAGGCGAACAGCTTGCCGTCGAATCCGGTCCGCAGATCGGCCAGGTCGATATCGCGCAGCGCGCCGATGCCGACCGCGCCCGGGCTGAAGGCCAGGACCAGGTGATCGAAGCTGCCGATCCGCTCGAAGAACTCGGTGACCTGTTCGGTCGAGGTGCCGTCCACTGCCTCCGCGGCGTGCACCCGGTCCTTGACCGCGGCGAGCTTCTCCGGATCGCGGCCGGTCACGGTCACCTCGTGGCCCTGTGCGGTCAGGCGTTCGGCGGTGGCCAGGCCGATGCCGGAGGTTCCACCCATGATCACGATGCGCATGTCGCGCCTCCTTCTATTTTCAAGACGTTGCGTCTCGATACTATTCCGGAACGTGGCGTCTTGTAAAGTGGCGGCCATGGTGGGTGATAAGCCGCTCGGGCGGCCCCGCAGCGAGGACCGGCGCCGCGCGATCCTGTCCGCGGCCGTCGACGAACTGCGGGAGAAGGGCTATGCGGCGCTGACGATCGAGGGCATCGCGGCGCGCGCGGGCGCGGGTAAGCAGACGATCTACCGCTGGTGGCCGTCCAAGGCCGATGTGGTGCTCGAGGCGCTGCTCGAGGAGGCGGCGGACGCCATCGCCGTCCCCGACGAGGGTTCGCTGTCCGAGGACCTGCTGGTCTTTCTGACCGAGACATTCCGGCAGCGCGGGCAGCGCCCGGTGCTGGTCGGCCTCATGGCTCAGGCGCTGCTGGATCCGGTGTTTGCGCAGGGATTCCGGGACCGCTTCCTGTTCGGGCGGCGCATCGTGCTGCGGGAGATCTTCGACCGCGCGGTGGCCCGCGGCGAGATCGCACCGGGCATCGACCCCGAGCTGCTGATCGACGTGGTCTACGGCGTGCTGTGGTATCGGCTGCTGCTGGACCACGCGCCGCTCGACGACGAGGCCGGACGTGATCTTGCCGACCTGGTGCTGCGAGCCGTGCGCTGACGGTGGGATCCCGGCGAAAAGCACACCCGGATGCGGCTCACTGGTGGGCCGCCTGGTCGCCGGACACGACCGGCTTCCCCTCGTCGCTGGGGTCTGCGTTGCGGTAATGGTCCATAGGTGGGGCGCCGCCGTGGCTGCCGGATTCCGCGCCGACCAGGCGACAGCCGCAGGCGGCGTGGATGGGCCAGTACCGCCGCTCGATGCGAAGCGAGTCGGGGTCCAGCTCCAGGGTGGTGTTCAGGGTGAGCGGCGGGTGGTCGGGTGCGGCGTCGAGGACGGTCTCCAGATCGCGCAGGACCAGGGCGGTGGTGGCGGCGATCGCCGCGGTCGAGCCGTGGCCGATGCGGCCGAGCAACTGCGCGGCCACATGCGGCCAGTCGGGGTCCATATCGCCCCGGGTGAGATCCGCGCAGCGCAGGCAGCTGGTGCCGCCCGGCAGCACCAGCGGGCCGACGATGCCGCGGCCGTCGCGCATACGCACCTGCAGATGCGGAATCCGGTACAGCACAAGGTCGTTGACGAGGATCGGATCGGGCACCAGCGTATCGGACAGGATCGCCATATCGGCCGACCAGCCCGCGACCGTGGCGGCCGCGGGATAGTCGCGCGATCGGGTCGGGCGCAGGCCCAGGCGCCGCACGCCGGCGGCGATGGCGTCGGACAGCGGCCCGCGGCCGTGCACATGGATCCGGCGCACCGGCCCCGGCCGGTGGCTCGGCCGCGGATGCATCAGCAGTCCGGCGGTCTCCAGCTCGGACAGGATCCCCAGGGCTCCGGCCGCGCCGATGCCTAAATCGTCGGCCTGCCAGACGATCTGGGGATGACTGCGCAGCCCGTCGAGCAGTCGCAGAAACTCCGCCACCGTCTCGGCGGCAATTCCGGGCGGCTCCAGTACCACCGCATGCTCCGGATCCCACCCCAACTGCACCGCCCCGGACGGCCGGCGCAGCACCGTGACCCGCGGATGCAGCATCGGCCCGCGCGGGGGAGCGCCGGTCATGAAAATGCCTCGTCGGTCATGCCCCCAGTCTGGCTGCGTCGACCTCCGGGGGAGCCGGCCAAACCGGCAGTTATCCACAGGGAAACAGGTAATCCACAGGACAATCCAGCAGGACAAGGCCGCGTCCACGCCCCGGTCGCCGGTGTCCTGATCGCTGCTGCCTCGTATCTGCACCAGCAGGAGCCAAAAATTTTCAACCTTGCTCGGATTCGCCCGAATCTGGCTGGTTACCCGGCCGGCCCGGTCTCGTCGTCCGCGGTGAGCGGCGGCACCGTCGCCGGGTCGGAAAACACTGCCCGCCGGGCGAATTCGATCACCCCGAGCAGGATCGCGTCCTCGCCGAGCAGGGCCGCGGTGACATCCAATTCGATGGCCGGTGCCAGTGCCCGCCGCCGGAGGAGCGCCCGATCGATGGCCGGGCGCAGGTGCGTAAACCACTGTGCCAGCAGGCCGCCCAGCACGACCTCGTCGACATCGAGCAGGGTGTTGATCGCCAGCACCGCCATGCCCAGCGCGCGCCCCGCCGCCTCGAGGGCGGCCAACGCGGCCGGATCGGCGTCGTGCACGGCGGCGTCGAACCGGTGCAGGGCCCGCTCGAGCCCGTCGCGTGCCAGCACGTCGCCCAGTCCGGCGGCGGTGAGCACGGCCTCGGGCCCGGCGTAGCAGACCAGGCAGCCGCGCGCCCCGCAGCTGCAGTCCGGGCCGTCCAGGGCCACGGGCATGTGGCCCGGCTCACCGGCGATCCCGTGACTGCCGGTGTGAATGCGGCCCTCGAGCACCACGCCGCCGCCGATGCCGGTGCCCGCCTCGATGTAGACCAGCCCGCGCGGCCGGCGCGGATGCGCGTGGTACTCGGCCAGGGCGGCGGCGTTGGCATCGTTGATCACATCGAGCGGGCAGTCCGCATCGGGCAGGGCGGCGGCGATCAGCGTTCCGAGCCGGACCTCGTGCAACCATCCGAAATCCGTTGCGGCGATCACGGTTTGGTCCGCGCCGACCGGACCTGCCATGGCTATGACCACGCGGGCCAGCTCCGCGCCGGGGATCTCCGCGATGGCCGCGGCGGCCTGCCGCACCGCGGTGGCGGCCGCATCGGCGATATCCTGCGGCACCCCGGGGGCGCTGCGGTGCGGCACGCAGGCGCGCCAGACGATCCGCCCGGCGAGATCGGCCACCGCCACCTGTAGATATTCCAGGCTGATCTGCACCGCGACGGTCAGCGCCCGCTGCGCGACCATGCGGATCAGCCGCCGCGGCCGTCCGCGCCCGGCGCCGTGCCGCACCCCGTCCTCGCGCACCAGCCCCCGCACCGCGAGATCGGCGACCAGGGTGGTCACCGAGGCGTGCGAGAGCCCGGTGGCCGCGGCGATCTCGGTACGCGCGCAGGGTCCGTTCGTCCCGATATGGCGCAGCACCAGCCCGAGATTGCGCCGGCGGACCGCGGCGGAGTCGCTGGGGACCGCGGCCGGTGACGAGTTCTCCACACCGATCAGACTATGCTGGTAAATAATTATTTCAACCGTTGACATATTTGGCTGGTGGTCGCGATACTGCGGTGACCAGTCCGGAGAATCGAGGTCACCGATGTCCGCAGCGCCGCTCAACCGCCGGTCGCTCTTTCTCGGAGCGGGGGCCGTGGCATTGACCGCGGCATGTTCGAGCGGCACGTCGGGGTCGGCCGATCCGTCCGATGTCGTCCGCACCACCCTGGGGCAGGTGCGCGGGGTCCGCCGCCCGACCGGCGTCGCGTTCCTGGACATTCCGTTCGCCCAGCCGCCCGTCGGTGATCTGCGCTTTGCCGCGCCGGTGCCGCCGAAGGCGTGGACCGATACGCGGGATTGCACGAAGTACGGGCCGACCGCGCAGGTCAAACAGCTCTCGGCGGTGACAACGATTCCCGAGCCGAGCATTCCCGGCACCGACTACCTCACTCTGAACGTCTTCACCCCCGATACCTCGCCGAGCGCGAAACTGCCCGTGCTGGTGTGGATTCACGGCGGTGGTTTCACCGCCGGATCCCCGGCCAGCCCGTGGTACGACGGCGCCTCGTTCAACCGCGACGGGGTGATCCTGGTGGTTGTCGGCTACCGCCTGGGCGTCGAGGGCTTCCTGCATCTCGAGGGCGCGCCGGACAACCGGGGGGTGCTGGACTGGATCGCCGGGCTGGAATGGGTCCGCGACAACATCGCCGACTTCGGCGGCGATCCGGCCAAGGTGACCGTCGCCGGGCAATCCGCGGGCGGCGGTGCGGTCTGGGCGCTGATGGGCGCGCCGCGCGCGCGTTCGCTGTTCCGGGCCGGTATCTCCGAATCCGGCGCGATGACCCAGCCGAACGACGCCTCGGTCGCGGCCGCGGGCGCCGCGGCGTTCACGCAGGCCACCGGCGTACCCGCAACCGTTGCGGCGCTGCGGGATCTGTCCCGGGATCAGCTGCAGGCGCTGCAGGACAAGCTCCCGCAACCGGGCGCGATCGGCGCGAATCCGGCCGCATTGCAACTGGCTCCGGTCGCCGACGGAACGTTGATCCCCGAATCGTCCGCGGCCATGCTGACCTCGGGTCGCAGCGCCGACATCCCGCTGCTGATCGGGTTCAACCGGGGCGAGTTCAACTTGGTCTCCGCCCAGCTGACCGATGCGACGGCGCCGAACATGCTGTCCGCCATGGGAATCGATGCTGCCACCGAAAATGGCTACCGCGCGGCGTATCCCGGACTGAGCACCCCCGAACTGGTCGGGCAGATCGCCAGCGACCTGATGCTGCGCGGCCCGAGCTACCGGGTCGCCGAGGATCATGCCCGGCGCGACCGGCCCACCTGGCTGTACGAATTCTCCAGGGCCTCAACGGCTCCCGGTCTCTACAACGGGACGGCCTCGCACTGCCTGGAGATCCCGTTCGCCTTCGACGAGCTGAACACCCAGGGAGTGACCGCCGTCGAGGGCGCCAACCCGCCACAGCCGTTGGCCACCGCCATGCACAAGGCCTGGGTGGACTTCATCAAGAACGGCGACCCCGGCCCGACCTGGCCGCGCTACACCCTGGACAAGCGCGAAACCATGATCTGGAACGACAATTCACGGGTGGAGCAGGACCCCTTCGCAGCCCAACGCCCCCTCTGGACCCACTAAACCAAACCCACCAAACCCAACCCACCAAACCCAACCCAACCAAAAGCGCACCGCCGCAGCGATACTGAGCACCTCTCGTTGCGGCTGAGCATCCGCTGCGGCCCGCCGCACTGGATGCTCAGCCGTCACCAGGAGTACTCAGTCCGGGGTGGTGGATCTCGAAGTCGTGGCCCAGGGCGGGGCGTGCATCAGGACGACGTTTCGATGCAGGATTCAGCCGCAGGTGGGGGTCGGCTTGCCCGTGTTGAGGTCGTTCAGGGCGGTGATGGCGGTGGTTATGGTGTCTACCTTGATCAAGTGCAGGCCCTTGGGGGTGCGCTGGCGGGCCTCGTTGCAGTTGTCGGCGGGGACCAGGAAGGTCTGCGCGCCGGCGTCGTGGGCGGCGATCATCTTGTACTGAATGCCGCCGATCGGGCCGACCTTGCCCTCGGGGTCGATCGTGCCGGTGCCCGCAATGAACTTGCCGCCGTTGAGCTTTCCGGTGCTGAGCTTATCCACCAGGCCCAGGCTGAACATCAGACCGGCCGAGGGGCCGCCGATATCGGCCAGATTGAAGTCCACCTTGATCGGCCCCTGCGCGACCTCGATGGGCGTCACCCCGAGGTATCCCTTGGATGCGTCGTCGGGGCGGGCGCCGAGCTTCACCACCACAGTCTGCTCGGCCCCGCCACGGCGCACCACGATCGGCACCTCGACGCCGGGCTTGGCGCCCTGCACCGAGGTCACCACATCCTGGGAGGTCGCCACCGGCTTACCGGCGACGCTGATCAGCTGGTCACTCTTCTCCAGTAGACCCTTGGCCGGGCCGTCGGCGGCGACCTCGTCCAGCTGCACCTCCGTCGGATACTTCAGGTAGTGCAGCGCCGCCAGCTCCGCGTTGTCCTCGGAGTTCTTGAAGTCCGCCTGATTGGACTTGTCGACCTGGTCTCGCGGCACGCCGGGCGGATATACCTCCGACCGCGGCACCAGGCCGTAATTTCCGTCCGCCCACAGCCCGAACGCCTCGAAAATATTCAGCCCGTCGCGAACGGATACCGTCGTCATATTGAGGTTGCCGGAGGTCGGATTCACCGCCGCGCCCTGCACGTCGACGACCTGTTTCCCCTCCACCACGCCTAGCGTATTGAAGGTCGGACCGGGCCCGAGGGCGACGAATGGCACCGTCACGGCGCTGCCGACGATGCCGAGCACGAGGACCGGCACCAGGGCGGCCAGCAGGGTGAGGATCCGGCGATTCACCCGGCCCAGGGTAGCGGCTCGGGTCCGGGGCAACCGCGTAGCCTAAGGGTATGAGTGACGTGCCCTTCGGATTCTCGAACCGCGATGACGACGACGACCGCAAAAGCGGCGACGATTCCAGCGGTTCCGGTAATCCGTTCGCGTTCGGCGTGGGCGGCGGCGGGGACTTCGATCCCTCGCAGCTCGGGCAGATGCTGAGCCAGCTGGGGCAGATGTTCTCCACCATGGGCCAGCCCGGCGCGGAGCAGGCCGGTCCGGTGAATTATGACATCGCCAAGCGGCTCGCGCGCCAGCAGCTCGGCGCGAGCGTGCCGCCGGTGTCGGCGGGCTCCCAGCAGGCGGTCACCGATGCCGCGCACCTGGCCGAACTGTGGCTCGATGCCGCCACCACGCTGCCCGCGGGCGCGAACAAGACCGTGGCCTGGACGGCCAACGATTGGATCGAGGAGACGCTGCCCACCTGGAAGCGGCTGTGCGATCCGGTGGCCGAGCAGGTGTCGGGCATGTGGAGCCAGACCATGCCCGAGGAGGCCAAGGAATTCGCCGGGCCGATGCTCGGCATGCTGGGCCAGATGGGTGGGATGGCGTTCGGCTCGCAGCTCGGCCAGGCCCTCGGACAGCTCGCCGGCGAGGTGCTGACCTCCACCGATATCGGGCTGCCGCTGGGCCCCGGCGGCACCGCGGCGCTGCTGCCGGCGGCGATCACCGAATTCAGCAAGGGGCTCGAGCGGCCCGAGAGCGAGATCCTGGTGTATCTGGCCGCGCGCGAGGCGGCCCATCAGCGGCTGTTCGGGCACGTGCCGTGGCTGCGCCAGCAGGTGCTCGGCGCGGTGGAGGATTATGCGCGCGGCATCCGCATGGACTTCTCGGCGATCGAACAGGCCGCGCAGGGCATCGATCCGGCGATGCTGACCGATCCGTCCAAGCTCGAGGAACTGCTGTCCCAGGGCACGTTCGAACCGCAGACCACCCCGGAGCAGAAGGCCGCGCTGGATCGGCTCGAGACGCTGCTCGCGCTGATCGAGGGCTGGGTGCAGGTCGTGGTCGCCGAGGCGATCGGCGACAGGCTGCCGGGCGCCGGCGCCCTGGCCGAGACCCTGCGCCGCCGCCGCGCCACCGGCGGCCCCGCCGAGCAGACCTTCGCCACGCTGGTCGGCCTCGAGCTGCGCCCCCGCAAGCTGCGCGAGGCGGCCGAACTGTGGCGGCGCCTGACCACCGACACCGGCGTGCAGGCCCGCGACGCCATCTGGGCCCACCCGGATCTGCTCCCCAGCTCCACCGATCTGGACAACCCCGCCGAGTTCATCGACGGCGTCATCGGCGGCGGCACCGGCCAATTCGACGATCCACTGGCCCAGCTGGCCGAGACCGAGGCCCGCGAGCGCAAGGAGCGCGAAGCCAAGGGCGAGGACGAGCCGGGCAAGGACGACACCGCCAACTAGCTTCGCTGGGCGGTCCACCACAGGCGCGCCGCAACGCGGGCAAGTCACCCGCGTTGCGGTCAGACTCCGGCATCACCACACCGAGATGGACGGTGTGACCATCCATCTCGGTGTGGTCATCCGGCATGCCGGGACGACGACGAGCGGGCCGGGTGGCAGCTCAGTTTTCGGGGTCGTTCTCCAGGGTGTGGGCCAGGGCGTCCAGGAGGTTGGGGGCCAGGTTCGGGGCGGTACGCAGGTCCAGGTCGGTGCCGAAGAGGTCGTCCTCCTCGTCTTCCTCGGGGCGGATCTGGAGCAGGGACAGCGAGACTCCGTCGCGCAGCACGCCGGCGAACAGGCGTGCATCGCGGCGGCCCGGGTGGCTGATGGCGGCGTCGCGGGCCGCGCGGTCGGCGGCGTCAGGGTCGGCCAGCAGGGGTTCGATGGCGTCGTCGAGGGTCTGCTCGGCATCGGGCGGCAGCACCACGATCTCCTGCACCAGCACACAACCCCGCACGGTCTCGGGCCAGCTGGTGGTGGCCAGGAATTCGTCCAGCGCCAGCTCGCCGGCCACGTCGTCGGGAAACGGTTCCTGTGCAATGGGAGTCAGCTCCGCGCCGTCGTCGAGCTGATCCTGCAGCGCCGGTTCGGCCGCCACCAGATCGGCCGTTGGCACCAGGGCGAACATCTGCGGCGGCCGATCCCATCCCTCCGCATCGGCGAATTCCGCCACCTCGCGAATGCAGCGGTAGAGGGCGGATGCAGGGTTGTCTACGGTCACGCGCGGTGAGTTTAGGGCACGCGCGGGAGGCGGATCGGTGCACGTGGTCCGGATTTACGTAGAGTAGGGCCGAACGGTCCGCAGGGACCATCCCGCAACGCAAGCAACTGCGGTGCGCCGCGCGCGAACTCGCGCCGGGGCGCCGCCGGACCTGGGAGAGTGGCATCGTGGGCATGCGCCCCCCGACAGGCTTACCTTCGCTGTCCCGCCGCAGCCGTGTGCTGCTGGTGACGGCCCTCGTACTGGCGGCACTGCTGCTGGTCGGGCCGAGGCTGACCGATGCCTATACCAATTGGCTGTGGTTCGGCGAGGTCGGCTTCCGCAAGGTGTACACCACCGTGCTGTTCACCCGGATCATTCTGTTCCTGGTGGTGGCGCTGGTGGTCGGCGTGATCATCTGGCTGGCGCTGCTGGCGGCCTATCGAGAGCGGCCGGTATTCGTTCCGGTCTCCGGGCCCACCGATCCGATCGCGCGCTACCGCACGACGGTGATGGGCCGGCTGCGGCTGTTCGGCATCGGACTGCCGCTGCTGGTTGGCATGCTGTGTGGGCTGGTGGCGCAGTCGAGCTGGGTGACGATTCAGCTGTTCCTGCACGGTGGCGCCTTCGGGGTGAAGGACCCGCAGTTCAATCTGGACATCAGCTTCTACGCCTTCAATCTGCCGTTCTACAAGATGGTGCTGAACTGGCTGTTCGTCGCCACGGTGATCGCATTCTTCGCGAATCTGGTGACGCACTACATCTTCGGCGGGCTGCGGCTGTCCGGGCGGGAGGGCACGCTGACCCGTTCGGCCCGGGTCCAGCTGGCAATCATCGCCGGAATCTTCGTGCTGCTCAAGGCATTTGCCTACTGGTTCGACCGGTATTCGCTGCTGTCGAGCACCCGCAAGGAGCCCACGTTCACCGGCGGGTCCTATACCGATATCAACGCGGTGCTGCCGGCCAAGCTGATCCTGCTGTCCATCGCGGTCATCTGTGCGCTGGCCTTGTTCGCCGGTGTGGTGCTGCGGGATCTGCGGGTTCCGGCGATGGCCGCGGCGCTGCTGGTGCTGTCCTCGATCCTGGTCGGCGCGGTGTGGCCGCTGATCGTGGAGCAGTTCGATGTGCGCCCGAACGCGGCGACCAAGGAGTCCGCCTATATCGAGCGCAATATCCAGGCCACGCGGCACGCGTACGGCCTGGACGGCGACAAGGTGCAGTACGTCGACTACCCCGGTACCCAGACAGTGGCTCCGTCCAGCAACCCGGTGGATCAGCAGACGATCGCCAATATCCGGCTGCTGGATCCGAACCTGCTGCAGGCGACCTTCACCCAGACCCAGCAGCTGCAGAACTTTTACGGCTTCCCCGATCCGCTGGATATCGACCGGTACACCCTCAACGGCCAGATGCAGGACTACGTCGTGGCGGCGCGGGAACTGGTGCCGCAGAACCTGTCCGGTAACCAGACCGACTGGATCAACAAGCACACCGTCTACACCCACGGCGACGGATTTGTCGCCGCGCCGGCCAACCGGGTGAACGTCGCGCCGCCGAAGGAGTCCGAACAGGCCGCCTCCGGCACCACCGCCAGCAACGGCCCCGCCGCCAGCTCGGGCAACTACGGCTATCCGGTGTTCACCGTCGGCGACAAGTCGACGGTCAGCGATCTGTTCGTGCCCGAGGCCAAGCAGGCGATCCAGGTACAACAGCCGCGCATCTACTACGGCCCGCTGATCGCCAAGTCCGATGCCGACTACGCCATCGTCGGCGGCAACAACCAGCCGCCGCGCGAATACGACACGGGCACGGACCAATTCACTTACAACGGTAAGGGCGGGGTGCGGATCGGCAACTGGTTCAATCGCCTGGCCTTCGCCGCCAAGTACGCCGAGCGCAACATCCTGTTCTCCGGCGCGATCGGCCCGGATTCGAAGATCATCTACAACCGCGATCCGGCCCAGCGCGTGCAACAGGTGGCGCCGTGGCTGACCACCGACGGCGACGTCTACCCCGCGGTCGTCGACGGGCGCGTCGAGTGGATCGTGGACGCGTACACCACGCTCGACAACTACCCCTACGCGCAGCATTCCTCGCTGGACGGGATGACCCAGGACAGCGTCGACGAGAACACCGGACGGGTGTTGCCGCGCAAGCAGGTCAGTTACATCCGCAATTCGGTGAAGGCCACCGTCGATGCCTACGACGGCACGGTGAACCTCTACGCGGCGGATCCGACCGATCCGGTGCTCAAGGCGTGGGAGGGGGTCTTCCCGGGCACCGTGAAGCCCGCCAGCGCGGTGTCCCCGGATCTGCGCGCGCACTTCCGCTACCCCGAGGATCTGTTCAAGGTGCAGCGGGAGATGCTGGGCCGCTACCACGTCGACGATCCGCGCGAATTCTTCACCAACAACGCGTTCTGGTCGGTGCCGAGCGATCCGACCTCGGACACCCCCACCAGCGCGAATCAGCCGCCGTACTACGTGCTCAAGGGCAATTCGGCCACCGGCCAGCCGTCCTTCGATCTGACCAGCGCGATGGTCGGCTATAAGCGCCAGTTCCTGTCCGCGTACATCTCGGTCAGCTCCGACCCGGCCGATTACGGCCGGTTCACCGTGCTGCAGTTGCCGACGAATTCGCAGACGCAGGGGCCGTCACAGGTGCAGACGTCGATGACCACCGATCCGCGGGTATCCAACGAGCGAACGACCCTGACCGGCGGCAACACCAACAAGCTCAGATACGGGAATCTGCTGACCCTGCCGATCGGCAAGGGCGGCATCCTCTACGTGGAGCCCTGGTATCTGGAACGCAACAGTGGCATCGTCACGCCCAATAGCAACAACGCCTCGTTCCCGCAGCTGGTCAAGGTGTTGTCCACCTACAACGGCGTCGTCGGCTACCAGGCCAACCTGGGTGATGCGCTCAACGACATTCAACCGGGCCTGGGCGCCGCGGCCACGCTGCAGCCCGGACAGACCGCGACGCCGCCGAATCAGAGCCAGCAGCCGCCGCCGAATCAGAGCGGTACCCAGCCGCCGCCCGTGATCCCGCCGACCGGGTCGTCTGCGGCCCGCAATGCCGCGGTGCAGGAGCTCAATACCGCGCTCAAGGGCGTCAACGACGCACAGAAGTCCGGCGATCTCGGGCAGCTGGGCTCGGCCTTCCAGGCGCTGCAGAAGGCCATCGACGATTACAACAAGTCCGGGGGATAGCGGTCGGTAGTCCGCCCGCCCGGCACCACGAACACCACAGCGCCGCCATCGATCACGATGGCGGCGCTGCGGCGTCTCCGGTATGGAGGAGTTCGTGGCTCAGCGACTTCGGGGGATCAGCGGCCCAGCGACTGGATCAGGCCGGTGTTCTGCTGCAGGATCTGCTGGTACTGCGCGTCGAAGCCGAGCTGCTTGGCGACCTGGTCGCCGGTGCCCTCGGCCTGGGCGACCATGGCCTCGCGGCTGCCGGGCGCGGGCGCCGGGGCCGGGACCGCCTGCGGGGCGGGGGCGGGCTTCGAGGTGGCCTCCTGCGAGGAGGGGCCCCAGCGCAGATACTGGCCGCATACCGGCCAGGCGCCCTGGCCCTGGGTGTTGAGCACGTTCTCCGCGACTCGGACCTGCTCATCCTTGCTGGCCGCATCGGCGCGGCCGGAGCCGCCGTTGGCCTGCCAGGTGCCCTGCGTGAACTGCAGGCCGCCGTAGAAGCCGTTGCCGGTGTCGGTGTGCCAGTTTCCGCCGCTCTCGCATTGGGCGACGCCGTCCCAGTCGTGGGCAGGGGCGGCCGAGGCGGAACCCGCGATTCCGAACGGGACGGCAACAAGTGCGCCGGTGACGGCGACAAGGCCGAGGGTGCGACTGCTGATCTTCCGGTTCTTGTTCATGGTGGTCATCCCTCCCCGTGCCCACCGGCCACCGCGGTCGCCCGCTCGTCCCTGCCCCCAGGTTGTCGGGGATTACGAGAACCGCGGGGCAGGGTTGCCGGTGTGCAGCGATTCGGATCGGTGCCCGTCACGATGTCGATCAGGGCCGAGCACGACCATAACGAAAGAATCTCGGCAGATCACGTCTTGATAACAAGCGAATTGCATGAAGGGAATAACCGAAAAAATGGCATTGATGCAGGTTGGCTATGCCATATTTGGCAATGCTGGACGGTATGTTATACACCCGTTATGTGTTTTAAATCACTCACGTAATGTGGCGTAGGTCACGTTATTTTCCCCTATGAAGGGCAACGCGCGCGTGTTGTAGGGGGTTATGTAGTCCGCGCGGTTCCGGCGCATCGGTCGCGGATGTGCCAAATGTTCGATTTTCGATTCGGGCGGATTCATAGTTCTCCGCCCCCTCGCAAGATCGCTCGCGATCACGCCTCGACTGCCGGTAAACCGCCTCCGACCGGCCGATTTGCGATTGTCGAACACCTCTGTGTAATCTTGTATTCACCCGACGCGGGGTGGAGCAGCTCGGTAGCTCGCTGGGCTCATAACCCAGAGGTCGCAGGTTCAAATCCTGTCCCCGCTACAAAATGGCAAGGCCCGGAACCATCAGGTTCCGGGCCTTGCTGCATTACATGATCACCCGGGAAATCCGAGCCTGCGGGTGATCGGATGCGGCTCGATCCACCCACATCGACGGCTGAATCCCGGCTCAGAGTTTGCGGAGTCGCCGGAGAATGCGGACGAAGGGCAGATTCGACAGCATGCCTGCGGTCAGATCCTTGCGGAAGGGTCCACCGTTGAGGGCGATGGCGTATCGAACGCCGTGGTCCCGCCACTCGGCCATGCGCTCCAGAATCTCGGTGGGGGTTCCGGTGAGGTAGTACTCGCGGACCAGCGCCGCGGGTGTCTTCTCCGCATAGGACAGCACGGTGGCCTCGTCGAGCGTCTGCGGGAGGATGTCCTGAAGTCCGGCGAAGGTCGGCCCCAAGGGGTGCTCGACGCCGTGCCGCGCCCACACGTCCGCGGGTGCGAGCAGTGCAAGCGCCTTGACGGGCACGGACTCCACCAGTTCCTCGACATCGGCCCGGGTGCGGCCGCACAGCATCGGGAACAGCCCGGCCGGGATGATCGCCATCGGGTCACGGCCCGCGTCGGACGCGGCGGTGCGGATCCGTTCCAGGCGGGCGGCATACTCGCTGGGCTGGTCGCCGAAGGCAGGAAACCAGGCGTCGGCGTACTTTCCGGCGGCCCGCAGCATGCGCGGACCGTGGGCGGCGATCCATATTTCGGGGCGGGTGCCACGACAGGGAGGTACGTCGAACACCGCCTCGCGCAAGGGGTAGAACGCGGACTCGCGGCTGACCGGTGCGCCGGCGGAGTCCCACAGCAGCCGGATGGTCGCGAGGGCTTCTTCGAAGCGTGCGACCGGGGTATCCCAGTTCACCCCGTAGGGGGTGTTGTTTCCGCGCTCGCCCGGCCCCATCCCCAGGATCGCGCGCCCGCCGGTGAGCAGGTGCAATGTGGCTGCGGCCTGTGCGGTGACCGCCGGATTGCGGCGGCCCGCATCGGTGACGCCGACCCCGAGACGCAGGCGCGGGTGCCGGTTGCGGGCGGCCAGATAGCCCAGCGAGGTCCACGGTTCGTAGTGCGCATCGATCCGCGGTATCAGCCGGGCGACGCCGGCATGCGCGGTATTCCAGATCGATGACGGTGCCACACCGATCAAATGGTCTACCGCCCACAGCGATTCGGCACCGCCGGCGGCGGCCAGCGCGCGGTGTATGCGAAAGCTCAGGTCGGGCACGATTCTGGTGTGCAGACCGAGATCCATGACGCCCGCACGGAAATGGGTCCTGCTCATGGTTGCTCCCTTCGCTGCGGTTGTCGTGGCGTCAGTTGTCGCGACTGGTGATGTGCCGGGCCAGATTTGCCAGTTCGGTGGCCGGTGCAGGCTCCGGGCGCGCCGCGGACAGGTGCGCGAGCGCTGTCTCGATATGAGCGTCCGCGCGGGCCCGGGCCCACGCCCGCGCGCCGGTCGATTCGACCAGACCGGTGGCGTATTCGATGCGATCGGGCGACAGTTCGCAGCGGTCCGCGTAGATGCCGGCCAGTTCCTGTGCCGCCGGGGTGCCAGAGGTCAGCGCATAGGTGATGGGCAGCGATTTCTTGTGGGCGGCCAGATCCGCGCCGACCGGTTTCCCGGTCCGGTCCGGGGAGCCCCACAGCCCGAGCGAATCGTCGACATACTGGAAGGCCAGACCGATATGGTTGCCGAACGCCTGCAGATGGGCGACCTGGTCGCGGTGCGCGCCGGCGGCCAGGGCCCCGAGCGCGCAGGACAGTGCGATCACCGATCCGGTCTTGTCGGCGCACATCGCCTCGATGCGCGCGACGGTCAGATCGTCGGATTCGTCCTCCAGCATGGTGTCGACGTATTCGCCGTCGAACAGCCGCTGGGCCACCTGCAGGTAGATCAGCAGCCCCTCCTCGGCCAGGCGCCCGCCCGCCTCCGCCAGCACCGTGGCAGCCTGGAGAAACAGCGCGTCGCCGACTAATAGTGCAGCGGGCGTACCGAATACGACCCAGGCGGTGTCACGTCCGCGCCGGGTGCGGTCCTCGTCGATGATGTCGTCGTGTAACAGCCCGGCATTGTGCGCCAGCTCGACGGCCACCGCGGCGGGCACCGCGCCGAGCCCGGTTCCCCCGGCGGCCTCACAGGCGGTGACCGCGAGCGCCGCGCGGATCGCCTTGCCGCCGTCGCCCTCGACCCTGGCGCCGTGTTCGTCCAGCCAGCCGAGGTGGTATCCGGCGACGGTGCCGATGCGGGCGGTGAGCCGGTCGATGGTCGCACGCATGCTGGGCGCGACCAGGTTTCGGGCATCGGTGAGTACCTCCGAAACTGTCCGGGGGCCGGCTCGGTGCCCGGCGGTCGTGGTCTGCTGGGTAGTGAGAGTTGCGGTCATGATCCACCTCCTGGTGACTGTTGGCGCAGTTGTATTTCCATGGATCAGGCATGAATGAGATTCAGGCCCACCGACATTCCGCCGCCGAAGCCGGCGAGCAGCACCACGCCGCGGCGATCGACCGCCCCGCTGCGGACCGCGCGGTCGAGGGTCAGCGGCACCGAGGCGGCACCGGTATTGCCGAAATTCCGCACCGTCTGGTGCATCCGCGCATTGGGCAGTTCGAGCTCGGCGAACACCTCGTCCAGCATCACCTTGTTCGCCTGGTGCGGGATGAAGTGGTCCACTCGCTCGCCCGGCATGGCACATTCCTTCAGGAAGCGGGCGATCACTTCGGGGAGGTTGTCGTGGACGAAAGACCGCACGGCCCGGCCCGTCATGGTGAAGTAGCGCAGGCTCTCATCGGACAGATCGGCGGCGATCGGCATTCGGCTGCCGCCGGCCGGCACGGTGATCAGGTCGGCCAGGTCGCCGTAGCTGAACAGGGCCGAGGCCTGCAACGACAGTCCCGGCGAGTCGGCCGGACCGAGGACGACCGCGCCCGCCGCGTCCCCGAACAGCGGCCGGGTTCGGCGATCGCGTGGATTCAGGATCCGGGAGTAGACGTCCGCGCCGATGACCAGGACGTACCCGCCCGAGGTTCGCTGCATCGACTGCCCGACTGCGAGCGCGAAGCTGAACCCGCTGCAGGCCGAGTTCATATCGAAGGCAAATGCATTGTGCGCGGCTATATTTCGCTGGACGTAACAGGCTGTGGCGGGCTGTGCCCGGTCCGGTGTCGCGGTGGCGAGGATGATGGTCGCCAGATCCGCCGCATCGATACCGGCGGTGGACAGGGCGCGCCGGGCGGCCTCGGTGGCAAGATCCGAGGTCGCCTGTCCGGGCGCGGCCCAGCGGCGGTTCTCGATGCCGGTCTTGCGTCGGATCCATTCGTCGTCGACCCCCATCTCGGGGGCGATTTGGCCATTGGCTACCACCCGATCCGGAGCATACGAACCGGTTCCCACGATAACGACCGGATCGGCGATCGGGCCTGAGCCGGAACTGAGTTCCGCCATCCCGCAACCACACAGACAACCTCTGGTATGGCTCATGAGTACCACGTCTCCTGGCTGGTTCGGGTACAGAGACCGGAAAGTGATGCTGTTCTCACCGTAGAGGGCTCGGAACCCGCGCTCGCCAGTCGTGCATGGGCGTTGGTCGAGCGCTGTTTGGCCACATCGCCACAGCAGATTTGGGCTCTCGGTCCAGCGGGGATCGGCCGGGTGGCGCGTGGTGGGCGGAAACTTACTGTGGCCTAAGGTGATTGCGGCGCGATGCTGCGGCAAACCTAGTAAGAGGATCATAATTATACCGACAAGGTGGTATCTCGAATCGGGATAGGAGCCTGCATGTCCGGTGTCAACGAACGAATTCGCGGCGGGGTGTCTGTCGGCGAGTGGATCAGAATCCGCCGGACACAATATCGTCTCTCCCGCCGGACGGTTGCGAATCTCGTCGGCCGCAGCGAGGAGTGGCTGCGCCTGATCGAGTCGGGCAAACAGCGCCTGGACAGCGTTCAGGTCGTACTTCGGCTGTCGGAGGTTCTCCGGATCGACGACGTGGGTGAGCTGATCGATGCCACGCATCCCGGCATACAACTGCGGCCCGACGCCACCGATCTGCCGCAGCGGGTGGTACAGGCAGTGATCGATCATCCCGTGCTGAACGCCGAGGAGGGATCCGGATCGGACGATTCCGTGCGCGCGATCACCGTCGGGCTGGAGCGGTGCCGGGGCGCCTGGGACACCGCCCCGGACCGGTACACGATCCTGGCGCGGGAGCTGCCCGCCGTGCTGTCCGCCGTGCGGCTGGAGAACTGGCGATTCGCTACCCCCGAGACACGGCAGTTGCTGATGGATGCCTATCAACTCGCCGGCGACCTGCTGGCGCGGTGCGGTATTCCGGACGTCGCCTGGATCGTGGTCGACCGGGCGATGGGCCTGGCGACAAAACTCGAAGTCTCGCAGGGGATAGCCTGTGCCGCATGGCAAGTGGCGAGAATACTGCTGCACACCGGTCGCCACGCCGAATGTAACGACCTCGCACTCACCGCGGTCACGCATCTGAGCTCGTCGCCACCGCCGGACGATGACGACCTGGCGGTGCGGGGCGCGCTGCTGCTGCTGGCGGCGATCGCGTCCCATGCACGGTGGGACACCCCCGCCGCCGAGCTGTCGATGAGTCAGGCCGATCGTGCGGCCCTCACGATAGGCAAGGACGTGGTGGTGCGAGGAGTGACATTCGGGCCCACCGCCGTCGCAATCGCACGGGTGGATATCGCATTGCAGAAGATGGACTTCGAGGAGGCGTTGCGGGTCATCTCGGCGATCGAGCCGGGCCAGGACTGCCCCGTCGGAGACCGCACGCACTACTACATCGCGACCGCCTACGCGTGTGCCCAGATCGGTGAGGATTCCGCGGCGGTTCTCGCGTTGTCCAAGGCGGTGGACGCGTGCCCGGAGGATCTACGGTACAACCCGCATGCCCATCACGCCGTGCGTCATCTCGTCCGTCACGACAACCGGCTGATCCGGCGGGATGTCGCGCGGCTGGCGAATATCGTAAAGGGAGATCGAGATCGCACGAGGCCGTCGCCGCCTGTCTAGGCGACCTGGCTCGGCTCATGGCCCGGGTCGATTCGCTGGTAGTGCCGCACGCACCAGACGATGAGCCGCTCGAGCGCGATCGCGGTCGCGCAACCGCGCTCGATCAGCGGGCGTAATGCGGAGTGAGCGCGGTCCAGTGCCGTATCGCGCATCCGCGCCAGATCATCGGGCGACATCCCCAGCGTGAGCGCGTCGAGGGTGCCCTCGGCCTGCTCACGGGCGTGCCCGCGCAGATCATTGGATAGACGCAGTGCCAGCGACGCGTCGGCCAGCACCGGATCCAGCACCTCGAGCAAGTCGGGTAGGCCGGGGTCGGGCATATCGGCCCACAGGGCGATCGCCACCAGGGACAGCGCGATGCTGCCGGAGGCCTGCATAAGGTAGTCCGGCAGGGCCGGAGCGGGCAGCCCGCGCGAAACATCCTGTGCGGCCTCGAATTCGAACAATGAACCGGTCAGGTTGTCATCGGCCGCTCGCTGCCAGCGCGACTCGAGTACGGCTCCCCACCGCAATCCGGCCACGGAGTCGCGAATCTCACCGAGCGCCTGCGTCAGCACATCCTCGTCGGTTCCGCCGCCCCCGTGCGCGACCGCGTGCAACCGGGCGATCTCGTCCCGCACGTCGGGCCCGTGCTCGGGACCATCGGTATAGGTGTCGATCGCGAAGATCCACAGCAGCGTCTGTGCGGCCGCGTACAGCCCGGACAGCGATAGCCACGGGGCGACGTAAGCCGCACAGGCGCAACACATCTGCGAGAGCTTCGGATTCAGCGGCGGTCCGAGTCGCTGTGCCCACGCCGACAGCTGACCCGACAGGCGCAGGGTTGTCAGGGCTGCGTCCGCCGCGATCAGGGGATCCAGTACGCGATGCAACTGCAGCGGCGATTCGATGCGATCGGGCGAGCCGACCGGTGAACTGTTCATTGCGACCTCCCGGCGATGATGGTTTGTGAGCGGCAGGTCGAACGGTACGGACCGGCCGTGCCCGTGCGCCCCAATCTCCCGGCCGCAATTTCAGCATCGCCGCGGAGGCAAGGAAACTGGTTTACCGCGCCGCAATCGGCCCTGGAGAGTCGCGAAAAGGACTCTGGGAGTCGCACTGTCGTTCGCTCCTAGGCTCGAGCGATATCCCAGTGGACCGATCAGGAGGACCACCCGTGAACAGTATCTCGGCCTCGGCCATGCGAGAGGCGGTGTCGTCGGCTGCGACGGTACCGCTGCGCTGGATAGGCCCGATCAAGATCAGCGGTAATGCCCTCGACGATGCGGTCGAGGTGCCGCTGGCGACCTACGAGACGACGCTGTGGCCGTCGGTAGCGCGCGGTGCCAAGGTCTCCCGGGCCTGCCGGGACGGCATCGTGGCCACCCTGACCGATGTGCGCATGACGCGATCGGTGCTGCTGCAGGCCGATTCGGCGGCGGCCGCCCTCGACGCCGTCCGGCTGCTGAGCCAGGGGCGCGAGCCGCTGCATGCCGTCGTCGCCACGGTGAGCCGGCACACCCGGCTGATCGACATGCACCACCAGATCATCGGGAACCTGCTGTTCCTGCGCTTCGAATTCACCACCGGCGACGCGGCCGGCCACAACATGGTGACCGCCGCGTCGGATGCGCTGCTCGGCTGGATTCTGGGGCAGGTCCCGGGCGTGCGATACGGCTCGGTATCGGGCAATTTCTGCACCGATAAGAAGCCCTCCGCGGTGAACGGAATTCTGGGCCGCGGCCGGGCGGTGGTTGCCGAACTGCTGGTCCCCTCCGCGATCGTGCGCGATCTGTTGCACAGCACGGCAACCCGCATCGCGGAGCTCAACACCACCAAGAATCTGATCGGCAGTATCGTCGCCGGGGCGGTGCGGTCGGCCAACGCGCATTACGCCAACATGTTGCTGGCCACGTACCTGGCGACCGGCCAGGACGCGGCCAACATCGTCGAGGGCGCACAGGGCATTACGACGGCGCAGGATCGTGACGGCGACCTGTATTTCTCCTGCACCGTACCCAATCTCATCGTCGGCACCGTCGGCAACGGCAAGCAGTGGGACTTCGTCGAGGCGAACCTGGCCCGAATGGGCTGCCGGGACCCGCGTCCCGCCGGTGCGAACGCCGACCGGTTGGCCGCCATCATCGCGGCCACCGTGCTGTGCGGCGAATTATCGCTGCTGGCGGCGCAAACCAATCCCGGCGAACTGATGCGCGCACACCAGCGCTACGAGCGGGCACCGCAGGCCCGTCAACCGGAAAGGATCCAACCGTGACAACGATCGGAATCCACGACCTGGCCCTGTCGACCGGGCACTATGTGCTGGACCTCGCCGAGCTCGCCCGGCATCGCGGTGTCGAACCGGACAAGTATCGGCTCGGGCTCGGCCAGGACAGCCAGAGCGTTCCGGCCGCCGACGAAGATATCGTGACCCTGGCGGCCGCGGCGGCGCGCCCCATCATCGAACGTCATGGGGCGGAACGCATTCGGACGGTGCTGCTGGCCACCGAAAGCGGTATAGATCAGTCCAAGGCCGCGGGCATCTTCGTACACGATCTGCTCGATCTGCCCGCGGCCACCAGGGTGGTCGAGCTGAAGCAGGCGTGTTACGGCGCGACGGCGGGGTTGCAGCTGGCTGCGGGCATCGTCGCGGCCGATCCCGGACAACAGGTTCTGGTGATCGCCAGCGATGTCGCCCGATACGACCTGGACTCGCCGGGCGAGGCCACCCAGGGCGCGGCCGCGGTGGCCATGCTGGTGGCGGCCGACCCCGCGATTGCGGCGCTGAATCCCGGCTCGGGCCTGTACACCGCCAATATCGCCGACTTCTGGCGGCCGAACGACCGATCCACGCCGATCGTCGTCGGCAAACTCTCGATCTGGGCCTATCAGCGGGCGGTGGAGCAGGCGTGGCGGGACTACACCGGGCACGGCGCCCCGGGCCTGCCGACCGTGGCCGCGTACTGCTATCACCAGCCCTTCACCAAGATGGCTGATAAGGCGCATGCCAAGCTGCTGGAGGCCAACGGCGTGCCCGTGAACCCGGACCGGATGGCTCGCGATCTCGCCCATACCAAGACGTACAATCGCCGCATCGGCAACAGCTATACCGCGTCGTTGTATGTGTCGCTGTGTTCGCTGCTGGACTACGCCCCGGACCTGACCGGCCGCACGGTGATGCTGTTCAGTTACGGCTCGGGTTGCGTGGCCGAATTCTTCTCCGTAACACCACAACCCGGCTACCAGCGGCTGCTGCGCCGGGACGCGAACCGGCACGCCCTGGACTCCCGCGAACCCATCAGCTATGAACGGTATCGGGCGCTGCGTGGCCCGGCCGAACTGGACACCCCGGTAATGGATGGGGCGGATACCAGCCCGTTCCGATTCGCCGCGACGGTCGAGCTGCACCGCGCCTACGAATCGCGTTGAGGGGGACGGCGATGAGAACCCTGGATCATTCGACGATTCCGGCCCGATCGCACCCCGGGGACGGCATCGGACGGGCACACGCGAAGGCCATCCTGTTCGGGGAACACACCGTGCTCTACGGCGCCCCCGCACTCACCGTGCCGGTGACCGAGCTCCCCGTGCAGGTCCGCACCCGCCGCGGCCAGGGCCCGCTGCGGATCACCACCGTCCCGCCGGACGAGTTCGGCGGCCCCGACGGTCTGGCGGTGCCGCGCACCGCGGTCTCCACCGTCTGCACCCACCTGGGCATCTCGGCGGCCGGGTTTGCGCTGCACATCGACAGCGCCGTGCCGTCGGCGCGGGGGCTTGGATCCAGCGCCGCGGTGGCGGCGGCCGTGATCTCCTCGGTGGCCGCGGCATGCGGTCACGAATTGACCGATGACATCAGATTCTCCCTGGTGCAGGCCTGTGAGACCGTGGCGCACGGCCGATCCAGCGGCATCGACGCGCATACCGTGCTGGCCACCGGCGCACCGCTGTGGTTCGAGGGCGGCACGGTGCGCCGGTTGCCCGTTCATCCGGCGTTCGCCGCGACGGGGCTGGTCATCGTGGACAGCGGAATTCGGGGGCGCACCTTGGACGCGGTCGCGCTGGTCCGGCGGCGCCTGGATGCGCTCGGTCCGGTGGGGGCGGAGCTGCTTGCGCGGTCGCGCGGCATCCACGCCGCCGCGGCCGCGGATCTGGCCTCGGGCCGGATTGCCGAGTTCGGGGCGAGGATGACCGAAAGTCATTCGGTCCTAGCCAAATTGGAGGTCAGCTGCCCACCGCTCGATCGGATGGTGACTACGGCCGTGGCCGCCGGTGCCTGCGGCGCCAAACTATCCGGATCGGGGCTGGGTGGCTGTGTCATCGCGCTGACACCGGATTCGTCGGTCGCCTCCGCGGTGGTCGCCGCGCTGACCTCCGCCGGGGCACGGCACCGCGCCACCGTCCGATGGGGGCAGTCATGAGCAGTGCGGTCGGATACCCGAATATCGCCCTGATCAAGTACTGGGGCAAACGCGACGAGCGGCTGCGGCTGCCGATGAACAGCAGCCTGTCGATGACCCTCGACATCTTTCCGACCACCACCACCGTCGAGGCGGACCCGGATCTCACCGCCGACACGGTGACCGTGGCGGGCGTGCCCGCACCGCCGGGATTCGCCCGGCGGGTAACGCAATTCCTGGACATGGTCCGTGAGCATGCGGGTGATCCGTGCCCCGCGCGCGTCGATACCGTGCCGACCGGACCGGTGGGCGCCGGATTGGCCTCCTCCGCATCCGGATTCGCCGCCCTGGCGGCGGCCGCCGCCGACGCCTACGGCCTGGATTACGACGCGCGCCGCCTGTCGCGGCTGGCTCGCCTCGGCTCCGGCAGCGCCGCCCGGTCGATCTTCGGGGGGTTCGTCCAATGGCACTGCGGGTCCGGAATCGGCCGTGCCGCAGACGAATCCAGCTATGCCGAGCCGGTCGATGCCGCTGGGCTCGATCCCGCGATGGTGGTCGTGGTGCTCGACGCCGGGACCAAACACATCGACAGCGCCACCGCGATGCGCCGCACCGTCGAGACGTCGCCGCTGTATCCGGCCTGGTCCGCGGCCGCGGCCGCGGATCTGCGGCAGATGCTCGCCGCGTTCGCGGCCGGTGACCTGGCGCGGGTCGGTGAGATCGCCGAATGCAATGCGCTGGGCATGCACGCGACCATGCTCGCGGCGCGGCCCTCGATACGGTATCTGAGCCCGGATTCCCTGCGCGTGCTCGACGCGGTCGACCGATTGCGCCATAACGGGTTACCGGCCTACGCGACGATGGATGCGGGCCCGAACGTCAAGGTGTGGTGTCACCGCGGTGATGCCGAGCGCGTCGCCGCGGAGCTGGGCAGGGTTGCGGCGAGCGCCGCGCCGATCGTGGCCGGGCCCGGACCGGATGTCAGGTTGATCACCGCTGTGCGAACGGGGTAGGACATGGTCGAGATATCCGTTCCTGGAAAGCTTTTCGTCGCCGGTGAATACTCCGTGCTCAGCCCCGGCGAGCCGGCCGTACTGGTTGCCGTCGATCGCGTGCTCCGGGTGAGCGCCGAACCGGTCCCGGCGTTCGAGCCGGGGATCGCCGGAACCGTCTGCTCCGTACTCACCGGCGCGAGTCCGGTCGCTCTGGTGCGGGAGGAGAAAACAGGGGTGCAACCGCTGGTGCGCCGGTACCTCGAGCCCCTGCGGCACGTGTGCGCGGCCGTCGGCGTCGTGGACCGCTACCTGCGCGAGAGCGGGCGCACCCCGGTCCCGTTCGCGATCGTGATCAGCTCCGAACTGGACGACTCGCTGGATGGGGTCAAGCTGGGCCTCGGCTCGTCCGGCGCGGTGACCGTGGCGGTGGTGCGCGCGCTGGTCCGGCTCAACCGGTTGGCGGTCGATGAGATCCGGCTGTTGAAACTCGCCCTGCTCGCCGGTGTCGCGGTCGATCCGCGCGGCTCCGGCGGCGACATCGCTGCCTCCCTGTTCGGCGGGTGGATCGCCTATCGACCGCCCGACCGGCAATGGCTGGCGCGCGGCCTGGCCGATCGCGCACTGTCGCTCGAATCGCTGCTGGCGCAGGGGTGGGCGGATCTCACCGCGGAGCGGCTGCCGCCCCCGCGGGCGCTGCGGCCGGTGGTCGGCTGGACCGGAACGCCGGCGCTGTCGAGCGCCTATATCGATCGGATTTCGCTGGGGCACCGCGGTTATCGCCGTCTTGTCGAGGGAAATAGCCGCTGTGTCACCGGGCTCATCGCCGCCCTGCGTCGCGGTGAGGATGTCGAGGTGCAGGCCCGGCTGCGGCAGGCCCGGCGCCTCCTGCGTGAGTTCGACGCCGCCACCGGATTGGGCATCGAGACGCGCCGGCTCGCGACGCTGTGCCGCATCGCGGCGGAACTCGGCGTCGCGGCGAAGAGTTCCGGCGCGGGCGGGGGCGACTGCGGAATCGCCCTGGCCGGCGACGAGGTCGATCGAGAACTGCGGGCTCGATGGCGGCACGCGGGCCTGCGCCCCCTCCCGCTGGCGGTGTACGACCACGCGTGAGCCCTGCGATCACGCACCCGGCGCCAGCCGCCAGGCGCCGGGGGCGTCCGCGGGGACCATCGGATGGTGCGGCGCAACCACCGGGATGCGCCGGTAATCGGATCCCAGCGGCGGGCGGGGATCCGATTCCCCCTTGTTCGGCCACAACGACAGGGCCCGTTCCGCCAGCGCCGTAATGGTCAGGGACGGATTGACACCGAGATTCGCGGTGATCGCCGAACCGTCGATGATGTGCAGACCCGGATGCCCGAACACCCGGTGGTACGGATCGATCACTCCGGTGCCGGGGTTCTCGCCGATCACACAACCGCCGATGTAGTGGCCCGTGGAGGGCATATCGAACACCTCGGTGGCCAGCGCCCGGACGTCACCGTCGCATTTGGCGGCCACGCGCCGCCCGACATCGTGCGCGATCGGCAGCCAGACCGGGTTCGGCGCACCCGAACCGTGACGGGTCCGCAACCGGCCTCGACGCAGGTAGGACACCATCGAGTTGTCCACCGACTGCATGGTCAGCAGAAAGATCGAGCGGTCCGCCGAACGCCGCCAGTTCAGTGACCGCGCGTATCTCAGCGGCCGCGACACGATACCGGCGGCGAAGCGCCGCACCCGGTGCGGCCCGCCGTCGATGAGCGGCACCAGCAGCGGAAACATCCCGTTCTGGCCGCGTCCGTAATGCCATGCCTCGACATGGGTGTGCGGATCGGGGTGGAACGAGCTGGTAATCGCCACCCCGTCCGCCAGATCGCGGCGCGTACGGCTGGTCACCGCGATGATGGATTCCGAATTGGATCGAGCGAGCTCCCCGAGCCGGGGCGACAGGTTCGGCAGCGTCTGCGCCGCGCGCAGCCGATGCAGCAGCTGCTGGGTGCCCAAAGCCCCTGCCGCGAACACGATCTGGCCCGCGGTGCACACCAGGGCCCGGTTGCGGCGTCCGCGATTCGATCGGCGCGCGGTGACCGTGTAACGCCCGTCCGGGCCCGGAAGGACCTCGGTGACCGTTCGCATCGGGTACACCTGTACCCCCGCTTGTTCGGCGAGGTAGAGATAGTTGGTGATGGTGGTGTTCTTGGCGTTGCTGGGGCATCCGGTCAGGCATCGCGAGCAGTGTGTGCAGCCGGTGCGGCGCGGTCCCGCCCCGCCGAAATAGGGATCCTCGACCTCCGCGCCGGGAGCATCCTCGTTGAAGAACACCCCGACTTGCGTGGGATGGACCGTGCCGGCGACACCGAGGTCCGCGGCGACCTCACGCAGGATCAGGTCGGCGGGGGTGTTGCGGGGGTTGACATCGACTCCGAGCATGCGTTTCGCCTGGTCGTAGCATGCATCCAATTCGCTTTCCCAGTCGGTGATTCGAGCCCACTGCCGGTCCTGGAAGAAGCTGTCCGGGGGCCGGTAGAGGGTATTGCCGTAGATCAGCGATCCGCCGCCGACACCGACCCCGCCGAATGCGAGGCAGGTGCCGAGAAGTCCGATCCGCAGCGGACCGGTGCACCCCAGGCGCGGCGCCCAGATCGAGGTGCGCACATTCCAATTCGTCGACGGAAAGTCCTGCGGCCGCCATCTGCGCCCTGCCTCCAGCACCGCCACCCGATACCCCTTCTCGGCCAGGCGTAGTGCCGATACGCTGCCCCCGAACCCGGATCCGATCACTATCACATCGAAATCGTTGTCACTCATCATATTTCCGTGATTCGATGACCGGCGCGGCAAGGGTGAACGACATCGACTCGATCACCATGCCTAGGTGGCGGCCCGACCGTAACCAGCCCGGCAGGCTCGCGGCGGAGCTCACCTGCACATCGACCAAGGCCGGGCGCAGCCAGCCGCGCAACCGCATGCGCGATACGAGCCCGAGCCCGGTACCGGACTGCTGGGCGATCGTCATCGGCAGGTACATCGGCAGGCGTGGACCGATCCGCCGCGGCACAGCACTGACCGACCACGACGGGCCGGCCGCCGACATCGCCTGCCCCGCGGCTCCGTCGAATTCGGCAAGTGTCTTGGGTATTGCCCAATTTGCCCGTCCGCCGACCAGACTGGCCTTCGAGTCGACCGCGATGAAGCTCACGCAGTGCCGCACCGCGAGTCCGCGCCGGACGCCGATACACCCGTACACCTCGCGATAGGCACCGACCGGGGTGTCGGAGTAGCTGATCATGCCGCCGAGCACCCCCAGCGGCGCACCCCAGCGGCGCACCCCGTCCGGCAGCGCCGAGCGGGCCGCCGGCGATGTCCGCGTCATCCACAGCGTCGCGGTACCGCGGCAGGTCCACGGGGCGTCGGCGACATCGGCGGGCAAGTCCCCGAGCACATCCGGTGCCAGCGCCGTCTCCGCCACTCCGGCAACACTTGTCAGATCTATACCCGACATCATCATTCCTTCCCCGTGCGCTCCCGTGTCGGTGTCAGATGGTGCTTTCGGCAAGTGTGCGTGGTACCGATTCGGCGGTCCGCGAATCCGGACGCATGCTTCGTCCAGGAAATCTGGTCACCCGCGCGCAAATTCGTGCAGGGACGTCCGGATCGCGGATTTGGCGGGTCTGATCTGGGTGGAGGCGCCGATCGGGCGAACCTAGCCTTGACACTGTTCGAGCACCGGCAGATCCCGATTCCAGCGAAGGGAAGTGCGGCGTGGTGACCACGAATCCGGTCGATACCGCAATAGGCGCGCGCAAGGACGATCATGTTCGATACGCCGTCGCTCAGCATCAGCAGCGCACGGCGGATCCGGTGGCGGGCGCATTCGACGATATCGGCTTCGTGCACCATGCGCTGGCCGGTGTCGATACCGAATCAGTCAGCCTGGCAACGGGTTTCGCAGGTGTGCGCTGGCCGGTGCCGCTGTACATCAATGCCATGACCGGTGGCAGTGCGCGCACCGGTGAGATCAACCGTGGCCTGGCCATCGCCGCGCGCGAGACCGGAGTCGCCATAGCGACCGGTTCGATGAGCGCCTACCTGAAGGATCCCGGTGTCGCGCACACCTATCGGGTGATTCGCCAGGAGAATCCGGGCGGTTTCATCTTCGCCAATGTCAATGCCAACACCACTCCGGACCAGGCCCGGCGCGCGGTCGATCTGCTCGGTGCCGATGCGCTGCAGATTCATATCAATGCCGTCCAGGAGACCGTGATGCCGGAGGGGGATCGCGATTTCTCGCCCTGGCCCGGGAACATCGCCCGGCTCGCCGCCGAGCTCGATATCCCCGTGGTCGTCAAGGAGGTCGGATTCGGCCTCAGCGGCGATACGCTGCGCCTGATCGCCCGGCTCGGGGTCCATGCGGCGGACGTGTCCGGCAGCGGCGGAACCAATTTCGCGGTGATCGAGAACAATCGCCGAGATGGGAACGACTTCGGCTACCTGGCCGGCTGGGGGCAGTCGGCGGCGGCCGGACTGCTCGAGGGTGCGGCCGCCACCCCGCTGCCGCTGCTGGCCTCCGGAGGTGTCCGCAACCCGCTGGATGTGATCAAGGCCCTGGCGCTGGGTGCTCGCGCGGTCGGCGCGTCCGGGCAGTTCCTGGCCGTGCTGGACGCCCGCGGGGTGCCGGGGCTGATCGCCTTGATCAACGACTGGCTGGAGCAGATACGCCAGCTCATGGCGCTGCTCGGGGCCACCGAAATATCCGATCTGACCCGGACCGACCTGCTGATCCGCGGCACGCTCGCCGAATACTGCGCCCTGCGCCGCATCGATATCGTCCACCTCGCCAATCGCCGCGGCCGGTCGGAGCCGACCGTCGCGGGGTGGCGTCCGGCTCGATGCTCGGCCCAACACTTGGATTCGACAGATAGGTAAATAGATCTTCGACCCCGGGACGGTCGGGTCACCGCCATCGAGGTGAAGGCCTCAGCGACCTCGTCGTCAAAGGACTTCCGCCACTTGACATGGCTGCGCGACAAGCTGGGGGACCGTTTTACCGCCGGGATCGTCTGTAACCTCGGCACCGAATCCCACTCATTCGGCGACCGGCTCATGACGGTCCCCGCCTCAGCCCTCTGGCAGCACGCAACCTGGCGCTAGGTGTCCGGCATTCAGGCGTTATCCGGGCTGTGTAGCCGAGCGAGTCCCTCCCGGACGAGCGCCTCGTGGGCCTCGGCGTCCTCGCGTGCCTTGCGGGGGCTCCAGCGGCCGCGCATCACGAAGACGAACGGAATGAAGAGCAACTGGGCGGCGGCGCAGACCCACCACCACAGCTGCCACTGCCGCGGATTGTCGTGGCTCGCCTTGGCGACCTCGGCGGAATGGGCGCCCAGGTAGGACAGGTCTGCCGCGGGAACCGGGGCGGAATTCAGTTGTCGCAGACGGGCAATCGCCGTTGTGGGGTCGCCCGCGAGACCCGCCTTGATCAGGGTCGATACCGCCGCGGCGCCCGCGGCGGGATCCGCGGGATTGCGGGCCAGGGCCGCCAGCACCGGCGCGGGCACCGCCGACAGGGTGGCGGTCTGCTCGGGGTAGGCCGCGACGATCGTCTCGACGCGAGATCCCTGATCCACCAGGGTGGATACGGCCGTGACGAAGATCGTGAACACCGCCAGCGATACCGTGACCACGATCCGCACGGTCCAGCCGTAGATGGCAAGGCCGGTAGCCGTCGCGGCGGGGTTGTGCGCCTCGACGGTCTCGGTGTACGCCGCCATCCACGCGCAGTAGGCCAGGGCCGCACCGGCCGCGCCCACGACCATGACTGTGGCGAACTCGTAATAGCCGGTGTCCGGTCGCGTCGCGAGTACGGCGAAGACCGCGGTCGCCGCGAAATTGACTGCGGCGCCGAGGATCATGAACGGCTTGCGTACCCGCAGCCGGTCGGACACCACCCCGGCGACCAGCAGCGCGATCGCGTTGGCGCCCCAATACCAGTTGGCCAGCGCGTTGGCGCGGGCCTCGGTATAGCCGAAGGTGGTGACGAAATAGACCACGAAGAAGCCGACGGCAATGTAGTAGAAGAACAGGAACATGCTGATCGCGAAGGCGGAACCGGCCACGTCCAGCCGCAACAGCTGCCGCCAGCGCCCGCGCAGCGCCTGATCGGGGTCCAGGCCCGCCGCGCGCGCCTCGATCAGCAGCCGGTCGCGCAGGCTCACCATCAGCTGATCGCGCAGACCCGGCGCCAGCTCGCGCAGGCCGGCGAACGCCAGCACCGCGACGACGAGACCCGTTGCGCCGCAGACATAAAACTGGAACTGCCAGTCCGGATGCCCGTCGAGGGTCTGGCTCGACACGACGGTGACGATCAGGCTGCCCACGACCGGTCCCATGGTCCAGAATCCCATGGCCGAGGCCCGGCCCAGCTGGGGCGAGAAATCCCGGATGAGCGCCGGGGTTGCCACGAGCATGGCGCCCTCGACGATGCTGAGCAGGGCGAACAGCACGGTCCAGCTCGCCTTGTCCGACACCTGCGGCAACCCGAACTCGGTGATGAGGCCGGTGACGAACAGGCCGACGACGACGACGTTCGCCCGCCCCCAGCGGTCGGCGAGGCCGGCGGCCAGTGATCCGAAGGCGCCCACCAGATTTCCGATCACCGAGACGAACACGTACTGGGTGAAGGTGAATTCGAAGGCGCGAATGATCTTGGTGGAGACCGAGCCCTGGACGTACAACTCGTAGTACAGAACCACGGTGGCCAGCACGGTGACCGTCAGATATCCGTAGCGGCGGAGGGTATTCGGGTAGTGCGCGAGTTGTCTGTGCCAGATCCAGGTCGGGAGGCCGCCCCTGCCCGACTCCGGCGAACTATCGGTGGTCCTGTCGGGCATGGGTCCCTCGCTGGTTCGTTCCTCGGCCGGATCGGGTCCGGTGCAGTTCACCCGCGGGGCTGCGCCGTCGGATCAGGTTGTGTGCCCGGTGATCTGGTGATCTTGCGAGGCGCACCTGCTTGCGAGGCCGGTCCCGTTGGTGTGAACTGGGACACAATGCTGACATGAACATGAATTCGGCGTCAAGTTCTTCGGAGGCCGGATTCGGGACTCTTGCCGCGCGCCGGACCCGCCCATGGGGTGATAGCTATCTCCTATGTCACATCCGACGGTAAGGCCCGTGGATGCGTGTAGGTTAGAGCCCGTCATTGCTGACGTTTTGCGTATAGAACGTCAGCATGTAGCGGAGTCGGGCGAACCTAGGAGAGCGACCATGTCGAGGATTCTTTTCGTGATGACCGGCGTCGATTACTGGACGCTGGCCGACGGCACCAGGCATCCGACCGGCTTCTGGGCCGAGGAGTTCGTCGTGCCGTTCGAGGCCGTCAAGGCGGCCGGTCATGAGGTTGTGGTGGCCACTCCCGGGGGCGTGGTCCCGGCCGTGGACACGGGCAGCCTCGCGCCGCAGGTCAATGGCGGTCAGGACGTCGCCGACGAACGCGCGGAGCTGATCGCCACCAGCCTCGAGCTGAACAATCCGATCAAGCTCGAGGAGGTGGATCTCGCCGACTACGCGGCGGTGTTCTACCCCGGCGGGCACGGCCCGATGGAGGATCTCGCGGTCGATGCGGACTCCGGCAAGCTGCTCACGGCCGCGCTCGAGTCCGGCAAGCCGCTGGCCGTCGTGTGCCACGCACCGGCCGCGCTGCTCGCGGCGACCGGGTCCGACGGCAGCAACACCTTCGCCGGTTACACCCTGACCGGTTTCACCAATGCCGAGGAGGCGCAGGCCGGATTCGCCGACCAGGCGAAGTGGCTGCTGCAGGACCGGCTCGTCGAGATCGGCGCGGACTTCCGTGAGGGCGCGCCGTGGGCGCCGAACGTGGTCGTCGACCGCAACCTGATCACCGGCCAGAACCCGGCGTCGTCGGCCGGTGTCGCCGAGGAACTGCTGAAGAAACTGGCCTGAGGATGGTGACCGACCGGCTGGAGGAGGTTCTCGACGCTACCTACGAGTGCCTGGCCCGCTACGGGGTCCGGCGCACGACCGTCGACGACATCGCCAGGACGATGGGGGTATCCCGGTCGGCGGTCTACCAGTACGTTCGTGGCAAGGACGATGCCGTTCGCCGGCTGGCCGAGCGGCTGCATGCGCAGGCATTCGAGCGGGCGCAGGCGGCCGCGGCCGCGGATATCGCTGCGGCCGAACGCATTCGGGGCATACTCGGTGCCAAACTCGAACTCGTGCTGCAGCTGACCGAAAACTCCACGCATGCGGGCGAATTGCTCGATGAGAAGGCGCGGCTGTTCGGCGATGTCTGTACCGCATTCACCGCCGACATCCGAGCGCTGCTCGTCGCGCAGTTCACCGCGGCGGGGACCGTGTCATCGGTAACGCCCGCCGTCGCGGCCGATGTATGCATTGTCATGGTGCTCGGCCTGGAGCAGGCGCAGCGGGCGCGCACACTCTTCGACCCCGCGCTCACCGCACTACTCGCGGGGCTGCTCAACCGGTGAATTGCTGCCGGTCCACCGCTCGCTTGAGGATCTTCCCGGTGGGCCCCTTGGGGAGGTGATCGACGAATGCGAACCGGTGCGGCACCTTGTACGCCGAGAGCCGCTCCTTCGCCCACACCCGCAGCTGCTCCGGATCCAGCCGCGCGCCGGGGCCGGTGGCGATGACGGCGGCGACCTCCTCCCCGTAATGCTCGTCCGGGATCCCGATCACGGCGACCTCGACGATGTCGGGGTGCTCGTACAGCACCTCCTCGACCTCGCGCGGATAGACGTTGTAGCCGCCGCGGATGATGAGTTCCTTGACCCGATCGACGATGAAGACGTAGCCGTCGGCGTCGATCCGGCCCAGGTCGCCGGTCTTCAGCCAGCCGTCGCGCAGGTCCGCCGCGGTGGCCTCGGGTCGATTCCAGTAGCCCTTCATGACGCTGGGTCCGCGCATGAATATCTCCCCGACGGCATCCGGGGGCAGCGCGTTGCCGTCCGGATCGCGGACCTCGATCGATGTGCCGGGCAGCGGGACGCCGGCCGAGCCGACCCGCTGTTCGCGATCCTGCGGGTTATGCGTTGCGGCACCGCTGGATTCGGTGAGCCCGTACCCCTCGAGGATGGTGCAGCCGAACCGCTGCGAGAAGGCCCGGATCACCTCGCCGGCCAGCGACGCCCCGCCCGAGGCCGCCAGCCGCAGGGTTGCGAAGTCGCCGGGTCCGTAGTCGCCGTCCGCGTGCAGCATGGCATTCCACATCGTCGGCACGCCCGAGACGATGTTCAGCCCGTGATCGCGAATGGTCTCGATCATCGCGTTCGGCGTGAACGGCGACACCATCGAGAACGAGCTGCCCACATAAAGCGTGGGGATCAGGCATACCGCCTGGCCGAACACGTGGAACAGCGGCAGCCCGGTCCCGAATCGCTCATGGGAGGTCAGGTCCAGCTGGTCGATGAAGATGTGCGCGGTGTCGATCAGGTTGCCGACGGTCAGCTCCACGCCCTTGGGTTTGCCGGTGGTTCCGGAGGTGTACAGCAGGATCGCGGTGTCCTCGGGTTCGCGTGGCAGCGGCTCGGTGACCGGCCGCTCGGTGGCCGCGTGCGCGCCCGGCTCGAGGAGCAGAAAGGTCACCGATCGTTCGGTTGCCGCCTGCCGCGCCGAGGTATGGGCCTCGTGCCAGGCGATGGCGACCCGGGCGCCCGAATCGTCCAGGACATAGCCGATTTCGGGCACCGTGGCCATCGTGTTCATGGTGATCGCGATCGCGCCGAGGAGATGGATGCCGAGGTAGGCGACGACGAACTCGGGCACGGTCGGCGCCACCAGCAGGACGCGGTCGCCCGCGGCGACCCCCCGATCGCGAAGCAGGCCACCGTAATTCGCCGCGCGGTCCGCCAATTCGCGGTAGGTCACCGATATGTCTCCGTGGCGCAACGCGATTGCGGCGGGGGTAGCATCGGCGTGCTGCCATACCCGGTCGGCGACGTTGACCATGGGAACTCCTCGTCGAGACGTCGAGTGCTGCGGTACGGACCGCCGCGAGCCGCGGAGGCCCCCCGGTCGCCGTGTCGCCGGTGACAGTGCCGATTGTGACAAACAAACTCGAGCTCGGCGTCAGATTCAGAAAAGATCCCGGGACGGCTCAGTCCGTCGTGGCGTGAGCGCCCCCGGCCGGGGCGGGCTGCCGCACGGCGTCCAGATAGCGGGCGGCCAGCGCCTGTGGAAAGCCCAGGTCGCCCTCGAGGACCTGCCTGGTAAGCGGCATTCCCAGTGCCTGCAGACGGGCGCAGCCCTGCTCGCCGATTGCCTCGTACGGGAAGGTGGCCGGCTCATGCGGGGTCCGTGAAGCCCAGGTCGCTTGCCATGGTGGCTCCCTACTCGGACTTCAGCTGCAGGGCATTGATCCAGAGCTGATTCAGGGTGGTGAGGAGTTTCTCGAAGGGGATTCGCTGGTTCTGCACGTAGACGACATAGGCCATCCGGCCCACCATGGCCGACAGCGCATGGGCGGTGATCAGCGGATCGAGATCGGCGCTCGCCATGCCCGATTCCTGGAGCGACCGGATCATTGCCGCGTTGCGCTGGGCGAACGCCTTGCCGCGATCGACCCGCAGCCGCCGGAAGTCCTCGTCGATCTGGGCGACCTGCTCGAACAGCGCCATCAACCGGGCGTTGCGCTTATAGGACAGCAGGTACTCGCGGTTGGCGGCCGCGATGAGCTCACGCGGATCGTCGATCCCGGTGCGCTCGCGGATGTGCGGGTGCAGCATCTCCTCCTGCACCTCGTCCGCGACGGCGGCGAATATCTCGTCCTTGCTGTCGAAGTAGGTGTAGAACGAGCCGGACGCGACACCCGCGGCCTTGGAGATATCCGAGATCTTGGTATCCAGGTAGCCATCGCGCTCGAACACCTCACGCGCGGCCTCGACCAGGCGTGCGCGGGTGCGCACACCCCGGCGGGTGCGTGGCGCGGTGCGGCGGGACCCGCCGTCGTCGAGGGTGTCTGCTGCCAATGCTGGTCGCTCGCTGTGGGTCTGGTCGCCGGGTGTTATCGCTGGTAACGGTAGCATCCGGCGGTCGGGGCGCCTCCCGGCACGGCTGGATGGCGGTGGGCCCTCAGCTGCTGCGGCCGTCCCGGCTCAGGTCAGCGATCGCCTGCTCGACCTCGGATGCTTGGGGATTTCCCATGGCGCGGTAGTAGTCGAGGGACTGCCGATACCAGTCCGCGGCGGCGGTGTGGTCCCCGGCCGCGCGGTGGGCGTCGCCGAGCAGGCGCTGGGTGTCCGCCTGGTGCCGCAGGACTCGTTCCTTCGCGAACCGTTCGCGGGCCGCCTCGAGCTCGGTGATTGCCTCGCTGATGTGCTGGCGCGCGAGCAGTACCCGGCCCAAGATCTGGCGTGCCTTGGCGCTGTTGTCTGTTTCGGTCGCCAGGCCATCGAAATAAACGATCGCCTTCCGGGCGTCCTCGTCCGCGTCGTCGTAGTCGCCGATGCGATAGCGCGCACGGGCCCGTTGCAGCAGCAAGATTGCGAATGCGCGCGCCCGCTCGTCCGGGGTGGTCTGCGCGGTGTCCGCCTCGACGACCTCCCACGACTGCCGGTACAGCTCGAGGGCATCGGCGTATCGCCCCTGGGTCGCGGCGACCTTGCCCAGCCATTCCAATGCGCTCTGTTCACCCAGCACATGCTGCGCCTGCCGGGCGAAACGCAGCGACTTATCGAAACAGTCACGGGCAAGGGCGAATTCGATCAGCTCCAGATAGGCGGCGCCGAGTTGGGAGGTCAGCTGCATGACGCCGAGTTCGGCGCCGACCATCTCGGCCGAGGCCAGCGCGATCTGGTGAGTCTCGATCCACGGGCCGTAATACCCGTGCAGGTGAAGGTATTTCCAGGAAACGACGCACATCATCCACGTCAGGTCGTGCAGTTCGGCACGATGTGCCGCACGCACGGCGGCAATGACGTTCATCCACTCGAGGTCGAACCATTCCACAGCTTGATCGCGGGTAAACTGCGGGATTCGGTTGGGGTAGAGGCTGTTCAGCATCACGGTGACCGGGGCGACCCACCATCGGTCCGAGATCACCGCGGCCCTCGGCAGCGCCTCGCGCAGGCACCAGAGAACCCAGTTGTGCAGGGTTCGGCGCCTGATCACCGAGCCGTCGACGGCCTCCGCACGGATCCGGGCATCGTCGCGCAGCACCGGATGAAAGGCGTATCTGGACCGGGTCGCATCGACGGTCAACAGGTTCAACTCGGTCAGCTGTTCGAGAATTGTGTACGCGGTGTCCGAATCGAGGCCGAGTACCGCGGCGGCGGCAGCTACCGAGACGTCCGTCGCGGGCAGCAGACCCAGGCGGCGGTACGCGGTCGCCTCACCGTCGGTGAGACTGTTGATAGCGGCATCGAGGAATCGCCGCATTCGCTGCTCGTCGTCGAGGTCGAGCAGGGCCATCTTCGACTCCCGCAGTTGCGCCAAAAGCCGCCGCGCCATCGGAACCCGCCCACGGATCTGTGCGGCCAGCACCCGGACCAACAATGGCAGGCCACCACAGAATTCGACCAGAGAATCGACCGTTTCGGAGTCGAGTGCGGCGGCCGTTTCTCGGAGCTCGGAGCGGAATAAGCTCCGTGCGGCATCGTCCGAGAGAAGTTCGGGCGAGAAGGGTTCGAATCCTCGCTGTTCCAACTCGCGCCGCCGGATGGCGCTTGTCGCGATCACGATCGTGTCCGGCGCATCGTGGAGCACAAAAGGCACGAGTTGGGCCGCGTTATCCATATCATCCACGACTACAAGAAAACGCCGGCCACGACTGACGATCCGCAGGCTGTCTGCCTTGTCCTCATCGGTTGGGCCCTGATCCGATTCGGGCACTCGCAGCTGCCGCAGCGCCCGGGACAGCAGCTCCCCGACCGGTACGGCGGTGCCGTCCGCGCGTCGGCCGGTCAGCCAGATCATGGGCAGATCAACGAACTCGCTGTATGTCCTGGAGAATTTTGTGACGAGGCAGGAAACCCCCAAACCCTCGAGGCCTTGGACATATATCAGTGCGGGCCTACCGTGGTCCCGGCAGGTGCGAACCCATGCGGCCATATCCGCCATCACCGGTTCGCGCGGTAGGAACGGATCGGCCCACGGCGGCACCAGACTTGCGTTCACGACAACGACCTCCCCACGCGTCTCACCTCGACAGGCGTACATCCACCCTAGTCGACGCTCGTCCGGATGGTGGCACGCGACGCGCAAGTCGGCGTCAGCTCGTCGGGTACGCAATCTCGTTGACGTGAACGGGTATTCGCTGCTCTCCGAGCAGAATCGTCAGCGTCATCGGCGGGTGGTTCGCGGTGAACCGGTCCGATAAGACCGCCGCGGCGATGGCCGCGGGCATCGGCCCCGGGATCCGATCCGGGAACGACGCTTCGAGCATCGTTCCACCACGAATACGCATTCGCAGCCGTCCTTTGCCTGTCGGAGCCGCCACTGCCGCGCAACCGGGCTGCTGTTCGAGTGTGCGGGCGAATATTTCGTCCGGAACCCCGGCCGATTGGTCCGGCAGGACGATCACGTCGGCGTTGCTGCGTAGGTCGTATCGAGGATGCTCCAGGTGCGCGACCAGGCAGGCGTCGGCGGTTCGGTGACCGCGCAGCCGTCGGGCGGTGACGTCGGCAGGCCAGCGGCGGACCGACACGGTGTGCTCACCGTGCCATTCGCGGGCGACCCAGCATGCTTGCAGCGCCGCACGGTGTGGCTGGAGATCGGCTGCCGTATAGGGGAATACGGGTGGTGAGTGTTCCGGCGGAGAAAGCTTCAGCAGTCGATAGAATGCCGACCGCAGCGCGTCGGCGGATTCGCCGGGGCGAGAAGTCGCCAATGCCGCGACCGAGCGCAGGCGCTCGCCGTCGTGGTCGGCCATCGCACGCGCGATCTGTTCGGACAACGGTTGTGCCGGATGCACTCTCGGCGCCAGGTCGCCGAGCAGGTCGATCGCCGAGCCGCTGGCGACCTCGTGGCGAGGGTATGCCGCCAGCAGCGTCGCAATGCCGTTCGCCGCCGCATATCCGGTCACCGAACCATGGTCGCCCACAACGATATCCGAGGCGATAATGGTCTGCTGCCAGCCGCTGACAGGCGGAATCAGGCGCAGCCCCGAGCGCAACGCATCGGCCAGCCACATGCGCAGCTGCAGTGGTCCGTGGGCGAACCAGACATTCGGATGGGCGATGGCCGCCACCACGTGGTCATCGAGGGTCAGTTCGCTGAGCAGATCATCGATCAGATCGGGGAACCGCCCGAGCAGCGAGTCCGGCCCCCAGGTGGACGAGACGGTCACGACCGTCGCCTCGGGGGCGACGCCGAGGGCCTGCCGGTACGCGGCTCGAAACCCCTGGCTTGCCTGCATGCGGTCGTAGCACGGGTCCCCGGCGACCACCGCGCTCGGCAGCGCCTCAGGGGCCGATTCGGCTAGACGCCGGCGATCGCCGTCGTGGGCCAGGACAACCGCGTCCGGAACCGAACCATTCCGGACCAGCCACTCGCGACCCAAGCCGTAGACGTTCTCGGTTCTCGGTTCTCGGTTCTCGGTTCTCGGTTCTCGGTTCTCGGTTCTCGGTTCTCGGTTCTCGGTTCTCGGTTCTCGGTTCTCGGTTCTCGATCGTTTAGTATATCCAATTCCGTGGGAAAGCACCGCGAGAGGCGCGGAAATTCGGTGCAGATCACCGCTGTGATGAACGGATACCGCCAGATCGAAGGTATCGGAAAGCGCCCGGGCCCATGGGATTATCACCCCACCCGATTCGCCGAGCTGTCGTTCCACGTCGCCGGTGACATTCGATACGTCGGGGAATGTGAAGACGAGCTGGACACGGCGGTCGGAATCGAATACCGGCAGAATATCGGCCAGGCGATTCCATGCCGTCATGGTGTGCACGACCACGAGAACGATTCGCGTGGTCTGGACCGTCAACCAGTGCGGCTTGCCGGGACCGATCGGCCGGGCCTCTTCGGATATTCGCCGCACTGACTCTCTCCCGCTGATCTACTGTCCGACCACCGTATCGCGCATGGCGACCGGTGACCGACGCCAGGCTGGACCGCGTCCCGCCACCGCCCTGCGGCCAGGTAGTGCGCTGGTATCGGAAATATGCCCGAGGATCCGGTGTGGCCGTCACACACCGGAATCGGTCGGGTCAGTGCGTGCTTACGGGTATTTCCGGCTGCTTACCGGTGCGCCAGTGGTTGAACAAGAGGTTCAGCAGGAACACCACGATCACCGCGGAGGTGATCGGGCTGCTGGCGATCATCTGGAAATCGGTCGGGAACCTGGTGTAGAAGCTCGGGGCGACCGAGGGCAGCAGCGCCACCGACAGGGTCACCGCGATGATCAGCATGTTGTTGGTGCCCTCGAACTGCACCTTGTGCAGCACCCGCAGTCCGACCGCGGTGACCATCGCGAACATGACCGTCGCGGCGCCGCCGATCACCGGACCGGGAAGTGCCGCGACGAGACTGCCGACCTTGGGGATCAGGCCGAGCACCACCAGGAACCCGCCGCAAACCGCGACCACCCAGCGGCTGCGCACGCCGGTCAGGCCGACGAGGCCGACGTTCTCGGCAAATGCGGTGTCCGGGAACGAGTTCATGAATCCGGCCAGCACCGCGGACAGGCCGTCCGTGGCCAGGCCGCGCGCCAGATCGGCGGGCTGCAAGGGCTTGTCGACCATCTCGGCCACCGCCACCATGTCCGCGGTGGACTCGGTGAAGGTCACCAGCATCACCACGCACATGGAAATGATTGCGGCGATATGGAATTGCGGTGCGCCGAAGGCGAACGGGTGCGAGACGCCGAACCAGCCCGACTTACCGACGCCCGACATGTCGAGCAGCCCCATCGGCACGGCGACGATGGTGCCGATCACGATGCTGAGTAGCACCGCGATCTGGCTCACCAGGCCGCGGCCGAACTTGTGCAGCAGCACGATCAGCAGAATGACCAAGCCCGCCAGCGCGATGTGTGAGACCTGGCCGTAGCTCGAGGCCTTCGGGTCGTCACCGGCGATCAGCCCGGCGTCCGCACCGATCAGCGACAGTCCGATCACGCAGATCACACAGCCCGAGACCAGCGGCGGGAAGAACCGCGCCACCATCGCAAAGAACCGGGCGATCACCATGCCGAACACGCCCGAGACGAGGATCGCTCCGTACACGGTCGGTAATCCGGCCGCGCCGCCGCCGAACTCCTGGGCGATCAGGATCATCGGCGAGACGCAGGTGAACGTCGCGCCGGCGACCACCGGCAGCCGCACGCCCAGGATCTTGCCGATGCCGATGGACTGGATGAGCGTGACGATGCCCGACACCAGCAGATCGGCGTTGACCAGCACGCCGATCGTGTGGGCGGGCAATTTCAGCGCACCGCCGACCAGCAGCGGCACGGCAACCGCACCGGCGTACATGATCGCCAGATGTTGCAGGCCGAGCAGCGTCAGCCGGGCGGGGGGCGGGACCTCGTCGACGGGGTGTCGCGACGGCGCGATGCCGTCGGGGCTGGGGGAGGGGACGGTAAGCCGACGGAGCTTGCGGAGTCGGTGGGGTGGGTAGGTACTGCGGCGCGAGAAGCGCAATTGCATGGCAAGCCTCCTGGGCAAGCAGAAATAACGGCCGACAACGACCGAGACGACGACCCGAAAATCTTGTGTTGGCGGAGCGGGAAATTCGTGTACGAGTGACCCGCGGCGTCAGCGTAAAAGCCACGAGCCGTTGCCCGGCTATGCCGCAACGATATGTTTACAACACGTAACACCCTCGTCGTGCGGATTTGGATGATAATCCGGTTACGATGGCGGGCCGGGCCATGTCATTTGGAGGATCATCCGAATGCTAGGGTGCGATCGCCGCCCGACCTTGACCGTTCGTCCAGCCGGGGCTAGCTTTGGGGACCATTGCACGCGTAACCGGAGATTAAGGAGGCGATCGGGATGACCTCGGACCATGACCTGCGCCGCCTCGCCCACCGCATGGTGTGGGTGCCCGGACGCGTGGCACACGGCTGCTGATCGGCCTGTTCACGGCGCTGTAGATCGCGCTTCGTTCCGTATGCCGATTTGCGCAGGCTTTTCTATGCCCGCCGCGCACTCGATGTAGAAAGCAGCCTAAAATGGATATTGTGGTAATTAAGGGCCTGCCATGGTAGCGCCGCGGATCACGGTCAATGGCGAGATCATGCCGATATCTCCCGCCGACCCGACAACCACCGCGCTGGATTTCCTGCGGCACTGGGGTTTCACCGGGAGTAAAGAAGGCTGCGCCGAGGGTGAATGCGGCGCCTGCTCGGTGCTGGTGGCCCGCCCCGGCATCGCCACCCGCACCGAATGGGTTGCGGTCAATGCGTGCCTGATTCCCGTTGCGGCGCTGGACGGCCAGGAGATCGTCACCGCCGAGGGCCTGGGCACACCGAAGGCGCTGCATCCGGTCCAATACGAGATGGCGGTGCGCGGCGGCTCGCAATGCGGATACTGCACGCCGGGATTCATCTGCAGCATGGCCGCGGAGTACTACCGGGCGGACCGGTGCGAGCAGGAGGGGGCCGAGCCGAAGGGCGTGGATTCTGAGCACGGCCCGAACGGTTTCGACCTGCACGCGCTGAGCGGAAACCTGTGCCGCTGCACCGGATATCGCCCGATCCGCGACGCGGCGTTCGCGGTCGGTACACCGGCCGCCGATGATCCGCTCGGGCGGCGCCGTGCGGGGCCGCCGCCCGAGCCGGCGCCGACCTTCCTGGAACGCGACGGTCACACCTTCGTGCGCCCCGCCACGCTGAGCGAGGCGCTGGAGCTGCTGCGCGCCCGCCCCGACGCCGCGGTCGTCGCGGGCAGCACCGACTGGGGCGTGGAGGTCAATATCCGCGGCCGCCGCGCCGAATACGTGGTCGCGATAGATCGGCTGACCGAACTGCGCGGCCTGCGCGTCGAGCCGGATCGCATCGAGATCGGCGCCGCGGTCACGCTCACCGAGATCGAGCGGAGCCTCAACGGCACGGTCCCGCTGTTGGCCGAGCTGTTCCCGCAGTTCGCCTCCCGGCTGATCCGCAACAGCGCGACCCTGGGCGGCAATCTGGGCACCGGCTCGCCCATCGGCGACTGCCCGCCGGTGCTGCTCGCGCTGGACGCCTCGGTCGTGCTGGCCGGGATCGACGGCGAGCGCGAGGTCCCTCTCGCCGGCTACTTCACCGGGTACCGGCGCAGTGTGCGCCGCCCGGGCGAGCTCATCCGCGCGATCCGCATCCCGCGCCCGGTGGCCCCCGTGGTCGGATTCCATAAGATCGCCAAGCGCCGCTTCGACGATATCTCCAGTGTCGCAGCGGCTTTCGCCCTGGATATCGAGGACGGCGTGGTGCGTTCGGCCCGGATCGGGCTCGGCGGGGTGGCCGCGACCCCGATCCGCGCCTACGACACCGAGGTCGCGCTGACGGGGCTGGCGTGGTCGCCGGAGACCGTCGAGGCGGCCGCCCGGGTGCTGGAGAACGAGGGCACCCCGATGAGCGATCACCGCGCCAGCGCCGCCTACCGTGCCGCGATGCTCGGGCAGAGCCTGCGCAAGCTGTTCGCGCAGCATGCCGAGGGGGTGCCGGCATGAGAGGTCAGGGCCGGAGGCGGCAGCGGAGCGTAACTACGCAGGCCCCCGCTCATGCCGAATGGATACAGCATGAGTGAGCTGTCCGAACGGCCCGAGAGCCCCGCGGTGGGCATCGCGATTCCGCACGAGAGTGCCGCGCTGCATGTCACCGGCGCCGCGCTCTACACCGACGACCTGGTGCACCGCACCAAGGATGTGCTGCACGCCTATCCGGTCCAGGTCATGCACGCGCACGCGCGGATCCTCGCGCTGCGCACCCAGCCCGCGCTCGCGGTGCCCGGGGTGCGGCGGGTGCTCACCGCCGCGGATGTGCCCGGCGTCAACGATGCCGGGGTCAAGCACGACGAGCCGCTGTTCCCGACCGAGGAGATCATGTTCTTCGGGCATGCGGTCTGCTGGGTGCTCGGGGACACCCTGGAGGCCGCGCGCCTGGGCGCAGCGGCGGTCGAGGTCGAGGTCGAACCGCTGCCCGCGCTGATCACCGTCGCGGAAGCGATTGCGGCGCAGAGCTTTCAGGGTGTGCAGCCGACGGTGCGCTGCGGCGACCCGGCGGCCGGATTCGCGGAGTCGGCACATGTCTTCACCGGCGAATTCCAGTTTTCCGATCAGGAGCACTTCTATCTCGAGACGCATGCGGCGCTGGCCCAGATCGACGAGGCCGGACAGGTTTTCGTGCAGAGCAGCACCCAGCATCCGTCCGAGACCCAGGAGATCGTTGCGCACGTGCTTGGCGTGGCCAGCCACGAGGTGACCGTCCAATGCCTGCGGATGGGCGGCGGTTTCGGCGGTAAGGAGATGCAGCCGCACGGATTCGCGGCCATCGCCGCGCTGGGGGCGACCCTCACCGGTCGTCCGGTCCGGTTGCGGCTCAACCGTACCCAGGATCTGACCATGTCCGGCAAGCGGCACGGATTCCATGCCGTGTGGCGGGTCGGATTCGATGCCCACGGCCGCCTGCAGGCGCTGGATACGACCCTGACCGCGGACGGCGGCTGGAGCCTCGACCTGTCCGAGCCGGTGCTGGCCCGCGCGCTGTGCCATATCGACAACACCTATTGGATTCCCAACGCGCGCATCGCCGGTCGCATCGCCAAGACGAACAAGACCTCCAATACCGCCTTCCGCGGTTTCGGCGGACCGCAGGGCATGCTCGTGATGGAGGATCTGCTGGGCCGCTGCGCCCCGCTGCTCGGCCTGGATCCCGCCGAGCTGCGCCGCCGCAACTTCTACACCGCGGGGCAGTCCACCCCGTACGGGCAGCCGGTGCGCAATCCCGAACGGATCCAGACGGTTTGGCGGCAGGTGCACGAGAACGGCGATCTGAGTAACCGCCGCCGCGAGATCGAGGCGTTCAACGCCGCGCACCCGAATACCAAGCGCGGGCTGGCGATTACCGGGATCAAATTCGCAATCTCGTTCAACCTCACGGCCTTCAACCAGGGCGGCGCGCTGGTGTTGATCTACAAGGACGGCTCGGTCCTGATCAATCACGGCGGCACCGAGATGGGACAGGGCCTGCACACCAAGATGCTGCAGGTGGCGGCGACCACCCTCGGCATTCCGTTGCACAAGGTGCGCCTGGCCCCGACCCGGACCGATAAGGTGCCCAACACCTCCGCCACGGCGGCCAGTTCGGGCGCGGACCTGAACGGCGCGGCGATCAAGAATGCCTGTGAGCAACTGCGCGACCGGCTGCTGCAGGTGGCCGGCACCCGCCTGGGCTGCGGTGCGGCGGATGTGCGGATCGTGGACGGGGTGGCCCGGGCCCTTGGCGCGCCCGGAACCGGCGTCGACTGGGACGATCTGGTGCGGACCGCCTATATGCAGCGAGTGCAGCTCTCCGCGGCCGGCTTCTACCGGACCGAGGGGCTGCACTGGGACGCCGCGGCGATGCACGGCTCGCCGTTCAAGTACTTCGCCTACGGTGCGGCGGCCAGCGAGGTCGAGGTGGACGGCTTCACCGGGGCCTACCGAATCTGCCGGGTGGACATCGTGCACGACGTGGGCGACAGCCTCTCGCCGCTGATCGATATCGGCCAGATCGAGGGCGGTTTCGTCCAGGGCGCGGGATGGCTCACGCTCGAGGATATGCGCTGGGATACCGGCGACGGCCCCGGTCGCGGCCGGTTGCTGACCCAGGCCGCGAGCACCTATAAGCTGCCGAGCTTTTCGGAGATGCCAGAGGTGTTCAACGTCGAGCTGCTGACCAATGCCACCGAGGAGGGCGCGGTATACGGGTCCAAGGCGGTGGGTGAACCGCCGCTGATGCTGGCGTTCTCGGTCCGCGAGGCATTGCGCGCCGCGGCAGCGGCTTTCGGGCCGCCCGGGCGGAGCCTGGAGCTGGGTGCCCCCGCCACCCCGGAGGCGGTGTACTGGGCAATCGAGCAGGCGCGGCGCGGGTTCGATGCGGACAGCCTTGGTACGCAAGGTGGTTCGCCTGCCTTCGCCGATTCGGTCGGTGCCGTGGCGGGCAACGGTCGATCAAGCGGCGCGGAGCTGGTCAACGGTCGGTCCAGCGCCAGGCAGCCGGGTAATGGTCGAGCCGGTGGCGCCGAGCCGGGTAACCCCACCGATGCAGGTGTCTTCGGCCATGGTTGAAATGACGTGGATTGCTGCGGTGGCGCGGTTGCGGGCCCGCCGGGAACCCTGCGTGCTGGTGACCGTGGCGACCGTGCGCGGTCACGCGCCGCGCAAGCCCGGCGCGAAACTCGTTGTGGGGCAGAGTGAAACGTGGGGTTCGATCGGCGGCGGCAATGTGGAGGCCGTCGCGATCGACCGGGCCCGCGAGTTGATCGCCGCGCCCGATCCGGAGCCGGAGTTGATGGATTTCGCCCTCAACGACAAGGTGATCAACCGGCACGGCGTGCAGTGTTGCGGCGGCACGGTCGCGGTGCTGCTCGAGCCGCTGCCCGTGGTGCCCGCGGTAGCGATCTTCGGGGTGGGTCACGTGGGGCTCGAGTTAGCGCGCATCCTGGCCCGCCAGGACCTGGACCTGCACCTGATCGATACCCGCCCAGATGTCCTGACCGACGAGCGCCTTGCGGTGGTGGCCGACGCAACGGCCCAGGTGCATGTGCACCAGGTGCCGCTGCTGCCCGAGCAGGTCCTCGCGGAACTACCGCCCGGGACTCACCTGCTGATCATGACCCACGACCACGCCGAGGATGCCGCGCTGTGCGATGCGGCGTTGCGCGGCGGCGACTTCGGCTCGATCGGGCTGATCGGCTCGTCGGCGAAGTGGTCGCGCTTCCGCCGCCGCCTGGCGACCGAGGGCGGCCACGCCCCCGAGGCCATCGCCCGCATCCGCACCCCCATCGGCCTGCCCGAGATCACCGGCAAGGAACCCGCGACGATCGCGGTCAGCGTGGCGGCGGACCTACTGCTGATGTTCGAGCGCGGCCGCGCCGCGGCGGCCGCACCGACCCGGCCCGAGCGCGCGTATGTGGTGCCGCAGACGCCGTCTGTGTAGCCCATCGCTAGAGGTGCTACCGCAATCCGTCATTTCGGCATGCTTCTGTCCGGAATCGGTAGGTGCACAGTCGATCCCGGCCAAAGGCGCGCCGGGATGACGGCAGATATCCGGGTTGAGGGAAGGTATGGCGCTGCCGGTCAGCCCCGGACGGCCGCCCGGCGTGCCAGGATCTTCCGGTGGCAGATGCGCCAGCCGTCGGTTTCGCGGCGGAGGGTGTCCTCGTAGACGACCGATCCGCTGGTTCCGTCGGCCATGACGGCCAGGCCCTTGGACCGTGCCAGCACACTGTCGCCCTCCTGGCCGGCGATGACGATATTCGTGACGTGATGCCCCAGCGGCTGGCCCGGGTCGTCCTGGCTCGCGTGCGCCAGGTCTCGCAGCGCCGCGAGGCCGTGCAGCGTGCCGCCGCCGAAATCCTCCAGGTCCAGCACCAGATCGTCGGTGTACAACTCGCCCCAGCGATCCCAGTCGCGGTCGTCCGCCACATGTCCGTGCAGCGCGATGGTCTCGTGAATCGCGAGCCGATCCGCCGCGGTGATGTCCAGCATTCGAAGCCTCTTTCATAAGTGGGGAGCTCCCCATTTAGCTACCGTTAGACTAACCGGGGAGTTCCCCATTTCGCAAGGAGGGATATGGCCGACCGACCACGGCGCGCGGACGCGCGCCGCAACTACGAGCTGGTGCTGGCGGCCGCGAAGGAGGTCTTCGACGAGCTCGGCGTGACCGCGCCGCTGGACGAGATCGCCCGGCGCGCCGGGGTCGGCAATGCGACGATGTACCGCCACTTTCCCGCCCGCCGGGACCTGGTGATTGCCGTCTATGCCGACGAGGTCACCGCACTGGGTGACCTCGGTCGCCTGCTACTCGCCGATCCGTCGCCCGCCGACGCGCTGTTTCGCTGGCTGCGGGCGTTCATCACCCATATCGCCACGAAAGGCCAACTGCCCCTGGCCATTGCGGACGATGATTCCGGGCACCGGTCCGCGCTGTACCGGGAATGGCACGACACCATGCACCGAGCAGCCTCCGAATTGCTGTCCCGCGCACAGGGTTCGGGCGCCATCAGGTCGGATCTCGACGTCGCCGACCTACTCGCCTCGGTCAACGGAATAGGCCACGCCGCGGCAGACGACGCTCAGGTCGATAGATTGCTGACCATCGTCCGCAACGGCATCACGCGGTAGCGGGACCGACGTGTCGTACGGGTGGGTGGCCACGATTCAAGTGCGAGTGACCGAGATAGTCCCGCTTACTGAGGCTCGTGCCGCGATATTGCCACCGAGCGCTCCGTCATTCCGGCATGTTCTTGGCCGGAATCTTCAGGCGCACGGTGGATCCCGGCCACAAGCATGCCGGGATGACGCGCGACATCATGCCGGGAGCAGAGTGCCGCGGACGATGCCCGCCACGGTGCGGCACGCGACGACGGCCCAGGCGGTGAGCAGCAGCGCATACAGTCCCACCGCCGCGGCGGCGAACAGATATGCGCCGGTGTGCACGAACAGGATGCTGGTCCCGGTGACGCAGGTGCCGACGGGGAAGGTGAAGCCCCACCAGGTCAGGTTGAACGGCATAGTCTTTCGGGCGCGTAGTGTCACCGCGGCGGCCAGCGCCAGCCACAGCATCGCGAAACCCCAGGCAACGACGCCGAATACGACCGCGAACACGGCGAATCCCTTGGCGTACAGGCCGGGTAGCGCGCTGGGCGCGGCGTTGGCGAGCAGCCCGGCGGCGGTCACGGACTGGCCGAGCGGGCCGAGCACGATCCACATGGTCGCGACCGAACCCCGCGCGGGGGGGCCGTAGTGCATCAGCCGCGACCAGATCATGGTGATGGTGACCAGGGCCGCGATCAGGCTCAGTCCGAACATGGCATAGCAGGCCAGCATCATGGTCAGCCGGGGCTGTCCGGCGGGAATGTGCGGGATGAGCAGCGCACCGGTCGCGGCCGACACCATCGGCGGTACGACGGGCATCAGCCAGCCGCCAAATGCGGAGTCGGGATCGAAGCGATGCCGGGTGATCATCCGGTAGGGCACGGCGAACGCGGTCACCAGCCCGAGCGCGGTACCGGTCGACCACAGCGTCCAGTCGATCGCGAGCGCGGCCCGCATGCCGATGACATCGCTGCCGAGCAGCACCGTCCCGGCGCCGACGGTCAGCAGGGCCATCGGCGGCGCACCGTAGAACTGTGACATCACCGGATGGTTGCCGTGGCCGCGCGCGGTATCGGGCCAGCGCCGCCAGTGCAGCGCGAAGGCGCCGGTCAGCACGACAAGCAGTGCCAGGCCCAGCACCCACACCACGGTGGCCCCCGCGCGCAGGCCCGGGAACTGCCACGGCAGGGTGGCCGCGGCGGTGGCGACGATTCCGGTCCCCATCACGGCCGCGAACCAGTTGGGGCCCAGGTGGGCGACGACGTCGGCGGCCCGCCCGCGCGCCGGAGAACGCGGCAGGTCGGCGGCGGCATCGCGATCCGGGGCTGCGACGAGCGAGCCCTGCGCGATGGGGTGCCGGACGGTTGTCATGGTCATATCCCCAGGTTGCCCCGCTGATTCGCCGGCCGGTAGCTGTCTTCGTCCGATGGGTCCATAGAATTGTTCTATGCCGTTATCGCCCCGGGTGCCCGATCTGGCCGCGCTGGATCTGCTGCTGTCGGTCGTCGAACTGGGCAGCCTCGGCCGCGCCGCGCAGGCGCACGGGATCAGTCAGCCCTCGGCCAGCTCGCGCATCCGGTATCTGGAGAAGCTGGTCGGTGTGCCGGTGCTCGAGCGCAGCACCCTGGGCTCGCGGCCCACGGCCGCGGGCACCCTCATCGTGGAATGGGCCCGCGGGGTGATCGATGCGGCGCAGCGGCTCGATGCGGGTATCGAAACACTACGGGCACAGCGGGATTCGCGCCTGCAGGTGGCGGCCAGCCTGACCATCGCGGAATATCTGTTCCCGAAGTGGCTGATGGCCTTGCGAACTCACGCGCCCGGGGTATCCCTCGCCCTGGAGTCCGGAAACTCCACCGAGGTATGCCAGGCGGTGCTGGCGGGCCGCGCCGACATCGGCTTCATCGAGGGCCCGGTCGTTCCGGCGGATCTGGAAAGCCATGTGGTGGCGCGGGATCGGCTGTTGGTGGTGGTCGCCCCCAGCCATCGCTGGGCACGGCGCAAGGACCTTTCGGTCGAGGAACTGGCCGCGGCGCCGCTGATCTACCGGGAATCGGCCTCGGGCACTCGAATCTCATTCGAGCGGGCCGTGGATCGCCGCATCCCGGGCTGGCGGCCGACGGTGCTGCTCGAACTGTCCTCGACCACCGCGATCAAGTCGGCCGTCGCCGGGGGGATCGGGCCCGCGGTGCTGAGCTCGCTCGCGGTGGCTACCGAATTGGCCCAGGGCACGTTGTGCTCGCCCACGGTGGCCGGTGCAGATCTGGAGCGCCCGTTGCGTGCGGTGTGGCCGAAGGGGCAGCGCCCGTCGGGTCCGGCCCGCGACCTGTACGCGATCGCGCGCCGGCCGATCTGAGCCGTGAGCGCGGCGCGTTCCGATCATCGGGACGCATGGGGACGTGTCCGCGATCCGCGCCCTACCGTCGAGGAAAAGCTGTCCGGCGGAAGTGGTGCGTAGTGAATTGGGACGATGAGGTCGATGTGCTGGTCGCCGGGTCGGGCGGTGGCCTGTGCGGCGCGTATACGGCGGCGCGGGAGGGGCTGCGCGTCGCGGTCGTGGAGGCGACCGACAAATTCGGCGGCACGACGTCGCTGTCCGGCGGTGGCGGAGTGTGGTTCCCGTGTAATCCGGTGCTGCGGCGCGCCGGTGTCGAGGACACCGTCGAGGATGCGCTCACCTACTACCGCGCCGTGGTCGGGGACCGGACACCGGCGCAACTGCAGGAAACCTACGTGCGTCGCGGCGCGGAGGTGATCGAATACCTCGAGCGCGACGACAGCTTCGCCTTCATGGCCTATCCGTGGCCGGACTACTTCGGCAAGGCGCCCAAGGCGCGGCTGGACGGGAACCGGCACATCATTCCCACCCCGCTGCCCGCGGCCGAACTCGGTGAACTGAGTGAATCGGTGCGCGGGCCGCTGGCCACCGATCGGCTCGGTGCCGAGCCGCCCGATCTGCTCATCGGCGGCCGCGCCCTGGTCGGGCGGTTCCTGCTGGCATTGTCCAAGCATCCCAATGCTTCACTCCATCTCGATACCGCGCTCGCCGAGCTGGTCGTCGAGGACGGCGCGGTGGTCGGTGCGGTGGTGGAAAGAGGGGGCATGAGCGGGTCAGGGCCGGAGGCGGCAGCGGAGCGTAACCACGCAGGCCCCCCGCTCATGCCCAATGGACGCCGCAAGCGAATCGCCATCCGGACCCGCCGGGGCGTGGTCCTGGCCGCGGGCGGATTCGAGGGCAACGACGAGCTGCGGCAGCGGTACGGGGTACCGGGGGTGGCACGGGACACGATGGGCCCGTGGGGCAACGTGGGCAAGGCGCACGAGGCCGCCATCGCGATCGGCGCGGATACCGATCTGATGGATCAGGCGTGGTGGTCGCCCGGAATGATCCACCCGGACGGGCGCGCGGCATTCGCGCTGTGGTTCACCGGCGGGCTGTTCGTCAACCAGGACGGCGTGCGGTTCGTCAACGAGTCCGCACCGTACGACCGGTTGGGCCGCGAGATCATCGAGCAGATGGATGGCGGCACAACGACACTGCCGTATTGGATGATCTACGACGACACTACCGGCGTGGTGCCTCCGGTGCAGGCCACCAACGTGCCGATGGTCGAGCCGGAGAAGTACGTCGCCGCGGGGCTGTGGCATACGGCCGACACCCTCGAGGAGCTGGCGGAGCAGATCGGGGTGCCGGGTGCGGCGCTGACGGCGACGGTGGCCCGGTTCAACGAGCTGGCCGTCCGGGGCGCGGACGAGGATTTCGGCCGCGGCGACGAGGCCTATGACCGGGCGTTTACGAACGGCGAATCTCCGCTGGTGCCGCTCGGCGACGGGCCGTATCACGCCGCGGCCTTCGGGATCTCGGATCTGGGCACCAAGGGCGGCCTGCGCACCGACAGCGCCGCGCGGGTGCTGGACGCATCCGGCGAGCCGATCCCGGGGCTGTACGCCGCGGGGAACACCATGGCTGCGGTGAGCGGAACGGTCTATCCCGGCGGCGGCAATCCGATCGGTGCGTCGGTGCTGTTCAGCCACCTGGCCGTGTTGGATATGGTCGGGCGCCGGAGCTAACCCGCCGAGCCCGTGTTCGAACTCCCCGACGCAGACCCGGTGCCCGCGTTCGGCGCCGATACCACGCTGAAGTTGTTGCACCAGCCGCCGGTGCCGTTACCGGAGGCCTGGCAGGCGATGTAGACGGTCGGGCCGGTGGCGGTGAAGGTCTTGGCGACGGTCGTCGGCCCGGTCACGGTCTGGGTTATATAGGACACCCCGGTGCCCGAGTCCAGGGCCAGGGCCAGCACCGATCCGCCCGGATTTGCGCCCGCCCGCACCGAGAAGGCGTAGCTCGCGCCCTTGGTCACCGGGACGTCCTGGCCGACGTAGCCGCTGTTGTGCACGCTGGCGCCGTTACCGGTGACATTCGCGTTGTAGAGGTGTTTGGTCCAGCCGTCGAGCCCGTTGTGGAAACTGGCGTTCGCGACCAGGTTGGGGGCGTCGGCGAGATGCGGGTCGAGGGTCACCGGCGCGGCCTGCGCCAGGGCGGCCGTGCACAGGGAGCCGGCCACCGCCAATACGGCCACGACGCGGGTGCGGCCGAAACGCAGTGAGCTGGTCATCGAAATTCTCCTTGCTGGGGCCCGCCGGGCGCGACCCTCCCGTTACCGACCGGCAATCATTTTGACCATTCACGGTAGCATCGACTCTCGCGTGTTCTGCACGACATAGACCTAATCGAGATCTGAGGACTCGGCGGGCTGCGGCGGTATGAAGGGCGATGTGAGCCGTGTCTAGTAATTAGTCAGCAATTTCATGGCTAGTGTGCGGATATGGACTTGGTGCTCGAATGGGATCGGCATCCGGGAACCGGTCTGCGCCTGGCGAGTGAGCTGGCGGGCGCGGCCGGCCTGACCGTTCTCGAGGATGATGTCCTCGGGCGAGGTGGGCTCGGCACCGACCGGCTCGGGATCCTGGCCGCCCGGCGCGGCGGCGAGCTGCTCGGCTGGGCCGAACTGTCCGGTGGCACGAGCGAGCGCGACGAGCGACCGATGAACACCGCGCGCGCCGTGGTCGAGCCGGTGTTCGCCTCCCGGTATCTGCGGCGAATTCAGGTGGGGCACTACGATTTCGAACCCGCGACCGATGTCGAGGAGGCGGTCGTGCAGGCGTTGCTCGTCGGGGCGGCGGGCCACGCGCGGGCGCTGGGCTATCGGGTACTGCACTGGCACGGCACCGATATCGGTCCCGAGGGACGCGCGGCCGCGGCGCTGGGGGCGGTCGAGGTCGGCGAATACGGCCGGGTGTGGACCGCTGAGCCGCGCACCTGGCAGGCCCCGGTCGCGCTGACCTTCGGCGATCCGGTCGACTGTGTGCTGCACGCGCTGGCCGAATCCGCCGATCCGTCCGGTCAGGTGCTCGTGGTGGCGCTGCTGGGCCCGGGCGAGGTGGACCCGATCGCCAGCGTGGCCACCTCGGTAACCGGCAGTGAGGCGTATATCAATGCGGGCGAAGGGTTTTCGTATCAGGACGTCGATTCCGACGCGCTGGCCGCACTCATCGGGGCGGTCATCGCCGAACTGCGCGACCAGGTGCCCCAGGCGTTGGTGCTACGGGTGTTCGAGGACGCCGATCGGCGCATCCGCGCGGCCCTGGCCACCGCGGGACTGGATCCCTCGGCGCGCTGTTGCGATTACGAGCTGGCGCTCGACGCGGTGAGTTGAGCCGCCGCTGTTGGCACGGCCTGTAGACCCGCGAAGGCGACGGTGAGCAGGCGTTCGGCGGCCTCGGGGGCGCTCTCGCACGCGACGCCGATGCCATGCCCGAGGCGGATCAGGTCGCGGGGCTCGATCTCGGGCCGCACCAGCCCGGCCAGCTGGGCGGGCCGCAGCAGGCTCGCGGCGGCCTCGGTGGCCATGGTGTGGCACAGCTGGAAGGTCTCCGAGTCGTGGTCCAGCGCGGCCTTGAGGGTGATCGCGAGACCCCGCCTGCCCATCACGAATGCGACCTGTGCCCGCATCCACTGCTGCAGGGCGTCCAGGGGTGAACAGGTTTCGAGTAGTTCCTCCGCGCGGTGGCTCAAATCCTCGACGCTGGACCGGTAGACGGCCTCGATGAGCGCCTCGCGATGGGGAAAATGCCGGTACAGCGTGCCGGGGCCGACGCCCGCGCGACGGGCGATATCGTCCAGGGGAGCCTCGGGACCGAACTCGGTGAACGCCTGGCGTGCGCATTCGAGGATGCGCTCGTAATTGCGCCGCGCATCCGCGCGCATCGGCCGTGCCGGTGCGTTCATGAGGCCTCCAGGGGATGTGCGGAAACGGAGTTCTTCTCCACATGCTAACCGCTGATCCGGCCGGGTATACCCATGTTCAGCGTCTACCGGCCGGGTGGCCGGGATGGGTCGCCTCCGCCGCTCCCGAACGGCGAAATCGGCCGGTATCCGACCGGCGTCGAGTATTCGATTCACCGCGATCGAGAATGCTGACCCCGCAGGGTGATTCGCCTAGCGTCGATGCTGCCGTCCAGACCTGGCTCGGTGCGGCCAGGCCCGAAGTGAGGATGAAGCAAGCCGATGAGAACCCCGGCAGTATTCCGCGTTGCGCGCACCCGGCGGGCGGTCGCGATGACCGTCGCGCTCACCACCTTGGCCCTGGTCGCCGGGGCCTGTGGCGCCGGCTCGGACCCCGGCAACGAGGTGCGCACGGTGAACGGGCAGACCTACGACCTCTCCCCGCAGCAGAGCGCCCGGCTGCGCGCGGACAAGGTCGACACGATCGCCGCGCAGGTGCCCGCGGCCATCCGCACGCGCGGCACTCTCGTCGTCACCGGAGCCGCCGATACCGGTGCGCCGCTGCGGTTCTACGCCACCGACGACCGCACCATCATCGGATCCGAGGTCGACATCGCCGCGCTCGTCGCCGATATCCTCGGGCTGAAACTCGATCTGCGGACCGCGGAGTGGGCGCAGAACTTCGTGGCGATCGACTCCGGGTCGGTGGATGCGTTCATCTCCAACGTCACGGTGACGCAGGAGCGTAAGGAGAAGTACGACTTCGCCACCTATCGCCTGGACAACCTGGCCCTGGAGGTCCCCAAGGACGCCACCTGGAAGTACACCGACCGGAAATCGCTGGCGGGCAAGCGAATCGGCGTCGGCAGCGGCACCAATCAGGAACAGCTGCTGGTGCAGTGGGATCAGCAGAACCGGGCCGAGGGGCTGCCCAAGATCGATATCGCCTACTACCAGAAGACCGCCGACTACTACCTAGCGCTGGCCTCGCATCGGCTGGACGGGATGCTCGGCCCCAACCCCGCAGCGGCCTATCACGTCGCCACCTCGGGGCAGACCAAGATCGTGGCCACCTTCTCGGGCGCCGGTACCGCGCTGCAGGCCGAGATCGCGGTGCTGACCAAGAAGGACAACGGACTGATCGGGCCGGTGCACGAGGCCCTGCAGTACGCCCTCGACCATGGGCTGTACCGCAAGGTGCTGGACCGTTGGGGGCTGGGCACCGAGGCCGTGCAGCAGAGCCGGATCAATCCGCCGGGACTGCCTAAGCAGGCGTCATGAGGTATTGGGGAATGTTGGCCGCTCTCGCAACGACGCTCGCCCTCGCGGCCTGCGGCGGGGGATCCGGCGCCGACGCGCCCACCGGACCACCGCGCCCCGGCGGCACCCTGCGCTACGGCCTGTCGCTCGCGCCGACCTGCTCTGATCCAGCGCAGTCCGCAACCAACCAAACCCTGTATGTCACACGGCAGATAGTGGACTCGCTGACCGATCAGGACCCGGCGACCGGGGCGATTGTGCCCTGGCTGGCGCAGAGCTGGCAGGTGAGCCCGGACGCGCGGACGTTCACCTTTCATCTGCGCCCGGGGGTCACCTTCAGCGACGGCACCGCGCTGACCGCCGCCTCGGTGCAGCAGAACTTCGACGCCATCGTGCACACGCTCACCGGGGTCAAGGCGGTGCTGGCCGCCAGCTATCTGGCCGGATATACGGGCACCACCGTGGTGGATCCGCTCACCGCGCAGGTGGGTTTCGATCGGCCCAATGCGCAGTTCCTGCAGGCGGTCTCGACACCGCAGCTGGGCATCCTCGCCGCCGCCACGACCGCGAAGCCGGCCGATCAGCGTTGCCTCGGCGACGATATCGGCAGCGGGCCGTTCACCTATGCCGCCTATCGGCAGGGCGCCTCGGCCACCCTGGTCAAGCGCGCCGGATACGCCTGGGGCTCGGCGGTATTCGGGCATCGCGGTGCGGCGTATCTGGATCGGATCGAGTTCACCGTCATCCCGGAGTCCGGGGTGCGCACCGGGAGCCTGTCCTCCGGGCAGCTCGACGCGGTGAGCGATGCGCTGCCCCAGGACGCCCCGCAGATCGAGGCCGCCGGGGGCCGGGTGCAGATCGACTCGAATCCCGGTGTGCCGTTCGGGATTCAGCCGAATGTGACCCGGGGTCCGCTGCGCGATCCGGCGGTGCGCTCCGCATTGCTGCCCGCGATCAACCGCAAGGAACTGGTCGATACCGTGCTGGGGCCGCAGTTCAAGCCCGCCGACGGCGTGCTCGCCTCGAAAACGCCAGGATACGTGGATCTGTCGAGTCGTCTCGGATACGATCCCGCCGCCGCGCGCCGGCTGCTGGATGGGGCCGGCTGGGTGCCCGGCGGCGACGGTATCCGGGTCAAGGACGGTGTGCGCCTGTCGTTCGGGGTGCTGTTCAGCCACGCCTTCGCGGGGAATCAGGACATCCTGGAGCTGATCCAGCAGCAGCTGCGCACGGTCGGTGCGGACGTCCGGCTCGAGCCGGCGTCGGACGCGGAATATACGGCGCGGCAGAACAATAAGGACTTCGACGCGGTCTACTACAACACCACCCGCGACGACGGCGACATCCTGCGCACCACCTTCGGGCTCGACGGTCAGAATCTCAATGTGCGCGGCCCGATTCCACAGCTGGACCAGGTGCTCTCGGGTGAGCTGCAGACCACGGACCCCACCGCACGCGCCCAATTGATCGGCCAGGCACAGCAGGCGGTGCTCGACAACGGCCTGTGGATCCCGACGATCGAACTGTCCCAGGCGATCGGGGCATCACACGTGGTGTCGGGCCTGACATTCGAGGCCTCGGCTCGCCTGCAATTCTTCGACACCTGGTTACACCGCGGTTGATGGGCTGACGGGTCCCGGGTCAGCTCTTCCGGGGCCGGCGGGCCAGCGGCGCATGCCAGTGGAAACGCAGTGCCAGCATTCGGAATACGAAAGCGCACGCCGAGGCCAGCGCGCCGGTCCAGGCGGTGAAGGCGCCGAAGTGCAGTAGGGCCGCGGCCACGCTCGCGCCGAAAAGGGCGGGCACGGCGTAGATTTCCTGATCCGGGCGCAGCACGCTGGGCTGCACCCCCGCCAGCACGTCCCGGATGAGGCCGCCGCCGACCGCGGTCAGCACGCCGAGCAGCGCCGCGGGCACCGTGGCCAGGCCGTGCTGGTAGGCGGTGACCGTGCCGGTGACACTGAAGACGCCCAGGCCGACGGCGTCGGCGAGATCGAGCGGGCCCGCGATGAGTCTGCGCGGTGGATGCCAGCAGAAGATGATGGCGGCGGCCAGCAGCGGCAGGCCCAGATACCAGGGATCGGTGAATGCCCGCGGCGGTGTCGCGCCGATCACCAGATCGCGCACCACCCCGCCACCGAAGGCCGTGGCGCAGGCCAGCACGGCGATGCCGACCAGATCGTAATTCTTGCGCACCGCCAGCAGCGCGCCGGACACCGCGAAGGCGAACACACCCAGCAGGTCTCCGGCCCGCTGCACATCGTCGGCAGTCGCCGCCAGCGCGATCATTGACCCGGCACCCTCCGACAGTATTGGTTAACCTCGAGTTACCGCAGCATCATAAGGCCGGGACCGGTGTGCGCCGAGCGTGTGTCGGCAGGGCAAGACGGAGGGCTCACCGGCCATACCGAGTGCGCAGCCCCGGGCGGGAGCGTGCGGATTTGTTGCGGTACATGGCCGTATCGACGGTGTGCATCAGATCGTCGATGGCGTCGGGATGCTCGGTGACCAGGGTGGTACCGATCGAGGCCCCGATCGAAATCGTCTGTCCGGCGACGATTATCGGCTCGGTGATGGCCGTGAGCAGGTCCTCGGACAGTTTCCGGAGCCGGTCCTGGTCGGCGCAGTCCTCGGTCATGACGATGAATTCGTCGCCGCCCAGTCGCGCGGCCAGCCCGCCGGGCTCCGCGGCCGTCTGGAGCCGCCGCGCCACCGTGTGCAGCACCCGGTCACCGACGGTATGCCCGTGCGCGTCGTTGACCTCTTTGAAGCCGTCGAGATCCAGGTAGCACAGCCCGATCGGCAGCGTGGCGTGCGCGAGCCGGTCGAAGAACAGCACCCGGTTGGCCAGTCCGGTGAGATTGTCGTGATTCGCGTCGTGCCACAGGGCATCCGCGAGCGCCTTGCGTTCGGTGATGTCCACGGCCACGCCGATCAGGAAACGGGCCTGTCCGGCGGTATCGCGCACCGCCGACATCGACAGGTCGATGACGGTGCGGTGCCCGTCGGGGTGGGTATGTCCGGTCTCCATCCGGAAGCGGTCGATCCGGCCATCGAGCAGCTGCTGCAATTGTTGAAATGCGGGCCCGATATTGATCGGCCCGAGGACCTCGGAGACCAGTTGGCCGATGACGGTATCGACCGCGGCGCCGAGCATGTCGGCCATCGCGGCATTCACGTCGGTCACCCGGCCGGAGGCGGCGTCGATGGTGCCGATGCCGACCGACGCACCGGCGAAGATGGCGGCGAACCGCGCCTCGGACAGCTGCCGCTGCGCCTGCGCCTCCCGCACCGCCGACAGCGCCGCGGCCACCGTCGTCTCCTGTTCGGCCAGCGCCGCGGTGCGCAGTGCCGCGGTGAAGCCCGCGGCGAACTCGGCGGCGACATCGATGGCACGGTCGCGTACCTGTGCGGGATCGGGCGGATCCGGTTCGGCGCCGACCGCATCCACCATCTCGCGGCAGATCACCGACACCGTGCGGCTGACCGCCGATTCATCGCGGTAATTCGCCGCCACCAGCGCCGAGGACGCGATCCGGGCCGATTCGACACCGGCCTGTCCGCGCAGCGCGTCGAGGAGGTGATCGCACAGCCCGGCCAGCAGGGCCTCGATCTGGGTGCGGGTAAGGGTCGGCGCGACGACGCCGTCGAGCGCGTCGGCCCACCGCACCGCCAGCTCGTGCGATCCCACCTGCCAGCCCCTATCCGATTCGTCCCTGATCAGACTCTGCGGCCCACACCGGCCAAACCGAGTGAGCGGCCCGGTGTTTCGTGCAGGTCGCGCTCGGATTCCGGATGCCACATCGGCAGTTCGACGACGCCGGGCTCGATCAGCTCCCAGCCGTCGAACATGGCGGTGATCGCCTCGCGGTCGCGGAACCGGATGCCGACATGGGAGCTGTTGGCCGAATGGTCACCGAGCCGGGCCGCGTCCTGCGGGCGCTGCGCCGAGCTCAGATGCGAGATCGCCACATGGCTTTGCGGGGGAACCGCCTCGCGCAGCTGTGCGACCAGTTCCCGCGGCCGCTCGTGATCCTGCACCAGATGCAGCACCGCGATCAGGAGCACGCCGATCGGCTCGGAGAAGTCGATCAGCCCGGACTCCCGCGCGGCAGCCAGCAATTCGTCCGGCTTGCGCAGATCGGCCTGGATGGCATGGGCGTTGTCGTTGCCGATCAGAATCGTGCTCGCGTGCGTCACCGCCACCGGATCGATGTCGATGTACAGCACCCTGCTGTGCGGATCGAGCGCCTGCGCCACCTCGTGCACGTTGCCGGCGGTCGGAATGCCCGAGCCGATGTCGAGGAACTGGCGAATTCCCGCATCGGACAGATAGCGCACCGCCCGGCGCAGGAATGCCCGATTGCTCAGCGCCAGCCGCGGCAGATCGGGTACCAGCTTCTTGCCCATCTCGGCGGCATTGCGGTCCACCTCGAAATTATGCGAACCGCCCAGCAGGGCGTCGTACATCCGTGCCGGGCTCGCCTGCGTCATATCCACGCCCTCGGGCGCCCATGCCGGCCTGTCCACTCGAAACCCCTTTGCATCATGCATGCCTGATTGGAGCCGGTCCTCGCGCGCCGACCCGCCCGTGCGAGGAGTGCGGAGCGGCCTGGCACGGGTGTATCTGAAATGCTAGTCGCCCAACCGGCCCGCGGCGGGCGGACTATCGATCTTGACTCACACCAGGTTGATCGAGTCCAGAACCCGGATGCCGAGTTCGGCGTCGCCGGTCACGGCGACGGCGCAGGCGCGCCAGGGCAGCCGGCGGGTGCTCCATTGCGGGAACTCCAGCGACATCCCCGCGATATGGGCGGTGGCGCCGGCCGCCCGGCCCGGTCGCACCCGCAGCCGCCCGTCGCGCGGCTCGAGCCGCCAGGTCCCCCCGCCCGGGCCGGTCAGCGTGAGCGCCACCGGATCCTCGAGCCATCCCAGCGCCTCACGGTGCGAACGTTCCAGCAGGGCCATCAGCCACCGCAGGATCGCGGTCATGCGGCGGGCGTCGGTGGCGGGGGTGGGCAGGTCCAGGGCCGCGGCGATATCGTGCCGCAGATGCGTATGCCAGTCGAACAGCAGCATTGCGGGGACGAGTTCGAATGGATACCAACCCAATTCGCCGATCGGGATGCGGATCAGCCGCAGCCCCGGCGCGGTCAGCGGGGTCATCGCCGCACAGCCGCGCCGGCTCCACGTGGTGAACTCGCCGAGAACGGCCTCGGGGGTGTTCCGCCGGCGGTCCGTGACCAGCCGCTCGTTCAGGCGCTCCACGTCGCGGGTGGTCATATAGGCGAACGCGGCCGGGGTGAGCAGGGCGCGCATCACCGTGGTCATGTGAACGAGCACATCCCCGACCGACCAGCCCGCCGCGGCGCTGGGCGCATCCCACTGCGCCTCGCTCAGGCCGCCACAGAAGTCCAGGACGGCCCGGCGCTCGTCGCGCAGCGCGGGCAGGTGGGACGAGCTCATCGCACCCCTCCGCCGACCGGACTCCTCATCAAATTCGCACCCTACCCGGTCGCGGTCCGCATGTCCGTGTTCGTTCCCGCGCATCCGGGGACGACGGATCGTCCAGGGATACTGGAAGATTGCTGCATGGCATTGCCGCGGCCCCGCTACCGGCGAGCCAGGGTCGGACATATGCACCACTGGACCCGATCTCGACGATCAAGGCCTACCATCGTCCTGGGTGGTCGGGTTCGATAAGGGATCCCCAGCATTGGCTTGCTGAAAGATTGCCAATGCTGGGGAGATTGCTCGGGGACCTCGGTCGATGTGGACTTGTCGGTGCCATGGGGCATGCTCTTGGCACGCAGACGTCTACGAACCCGCCCGGAGTGCACCATGTCATCCCGACGAACGAAGTCGCAACCGTTGTCCGACACAGAAATTCGGCAGATCGCTACGGACCTCGCCACAGGTCGCCCACCGATGGTGTGGTTCACCGCGGATGCGGTTGGAGTACCCGAGGGCCGCTCGGGCAAGGTGCTCGCGCTCGGCGACCCGGCCGAGGGCGATTTCCTGCAGGTGCGGCCCACGGGTTCCAAGGATGTGCTGTCGTTCTCGCCCACCGAAGTGACGCTGACCAAACCGGCCCGGCGCCCCGCGCCCGCGCCCGCCGCGAAACCCAGGAAGGACACCCCAGTGAGCATGCCGTCGTCCGTCGCACCACCGTCCGTCGCCTCCTCGCCGCTGCCGCCGAGTCCCCGCCCGGTGAGCTCTCCGCAGGCACCGGGGGGGCCGGTCGCATCGAAACCGGCTCCGGCCGAGCCCGATAGCGCCGCGGCCAAGCCCGCCGCGGCCAAGCGACCCGCCAACCCGGCCGCCAAGGCCACCCCCGCCCGCAAACCCAAGGCCGCCGAGGTCACGGTGACCCTGTCGGGCACCGCCGACGGGGAGTGGACGGTCGATGTGGTCAATGGCAAGAAGCGCACCGTGCGCGGGCTGTCGGTCTCCGGCTCCGCGGTCGCACAGGCGGCGAAACTGCTGCATCCCGAGGTCGCCGAGGTCGTGGACTCGGTCCTGGATTCGGTGCGCAGCTCACAGCGGGCCAAGGTCGAGCAGTTGCAGTCCGAACTCGAACACGCCCGCCGCCTGCTCGACGAGCTGTCGGGCTAACACCGCAGCGGTACAGGTCATCTGGCGCTGAGCCGGCGGGACCACCTATACGGTCGTCTGGCGGGGCTGCCGTGGCTCCCGGCTCTCGTTGCGCCAGACTCGCCGGGATTTCGGATGGCCCTGGTGGCGCATCTCGTCCTGGAAGGCGTACCCCAACGAGTACTCCTTTGCGTGGTACATGGCCGAATCCGCCTCGCGGAGTAGGTCATAGACCGTGATTTCGGGGGGCGTGCCGACCGGCGATTCGACGCTGAGCCGGCGGTCCTCCGGCGTCGCGGGGCCCGCGCTGTTCGGTGGCGCGGCACTCGGCGATGTAGCGGTGGGTGTGCCGTCGGACGGCAGCGCGGCGCACCCGCCCGCCGCGTCCACGACCACGCGAACCTCGGGCACCCCGGAACGCGGCGCGCCGCAGGCGATTCCGATGCTTGCCGTGATCGAGACCGCCCCGATGCTGAGCTCGAACGGCCTGCTGAACGCGGCGATCAGCTTTTCCGCCAGGGTGGCCGTCTCGGAGCGGTCCGCGCAGGTCAACACCACGAATTCATCGCCGCCATAACGGGCGGCCACATCGTCGTGGCGGATCATGCGGCGAATGCGTGCGGCGGCATTGGCGATCAACTCGTCGCCGATGGCGTGGCCGTAGCTGTCGTTGACGGTCTTGAAACCGTCGAGGTCGATGAATAGCAGGCACAGCGTGCGCCCCGCCCACCGTTCGTGATTGCGGGCCGGTGCCCGCAGCAGCGCCGACCGGTTCAGCAGTCCGGTGAGCATGTCGTGGTCGGCCTGATATTGCGCGCGCCGCTCGCTGCGGGCGCTCCGCACGATGGCGCGCTCGCTGCGCAACAGCACCCCGATCAGCAACAATGCCAGCATTGCCGACACCACGGCCCGATCGAGGATGCCGGGACGGGCGCCCATCGTCGGCACCAGGGCGGCCACTACCAGCACCGCCGCGATCACCCCGGCGCGTTGGCGTGACTGCTCGGGGCGGATGCGGCGCTGCTGGCCCAGGGTGACCATGGTCGGATGCAGTGCCGCCAGGCCCACCAGCAGATAGGCGATCAGCATCGGGACCAGCAGGACCTGGAATGTCGGATGGAGCAAACCGGCCGCGTCCAGGTTGCCGCCCAGGTCGGCGAGCAGGATTGCCAGCAGGCTCGCGTGGAGCAGGCGCAGCGAGGTTTCCGAACGCGTGGAGGTGACCATCGAATGGATAACCACGGTCAGCAGCAGCGCATCGACCACCGGATAGCATGCCGCGACCGCCGCTGACACGCTCGGCCCGTGGTCGAGGATCGGTGAGATCAGGAAGGTCCACGAGGCGAGCAGCGCGCTCATGCCGATCAGCGCGGAGTCGAGCACCAGATCTCGGCCGCCGCTGACCCGGCGCGGCGCGAGCCACAGCAGCGCCGCCAGGCCCACCCCGGCGTATCCGGACAGGGTGAACACGTCGTCGAACAGATAGCGGCCGGTGAACAGTTCGCGCAGCGCGATTCCGATCCCGAACAGCACGGTCGATCCGGCCAGCAGGTACCACGGCATGGGGGCCGACGGCCGGTGACGGCGCAGACCGAGCACGATCATCGTGACGGTCGCGACGACCGCCACGGCCAGCACGGCGGCGATCACCGCCGAGGCCTCGGTGAGCAGTGGCAGCGCGATCAGCACCGCCGCACCCATCGGCAGGAGTGCCCGCCAGAGCGGCCCGGCCAGATACCGGAGGTTCGTCGTATGCCATTCGCCGAGCACGCTGATCCCCTTCCGCTCCGTCCCCCGAGAACCGTGCCGCGTAGTAGGTCTGTGAGTCCTCCACCGTGAGCTCCACGGCCGCCTGCTCTCCCGCCGTCGCGCAGGGCGCCGACCGAGCGAGCGAGGAAAGTTTGTCATCCGAGCGGATGACCTAGCCTGCGCTACCCGCTCCGCCGCCAAGACCTGGACGGCTGATTCGATCATGACATGAAAGAGGGCTTCGTGGCACGCGCGGTGTAGCGACAGCCGTGCTGAATCCGGTCACGATCGATCGTATCCGGCGGCGATACGGAATCTGCGGAACCCGCCGAAGCGGGCATCATTCATGCCACATCGGTATCGAACCTGGTGACGCGGGACACGCCCAGCCCCGGTCAGACCACCTGGCTATGTGAGCGTTAACGGGCGGCTAAGATCCCCGGCAATGACCAACCGGTCATCGCAGGATTGATCGAACAGGAGGGCCGCATGCCACCCGCTGCTGCGCCACCAGGAATCTTCGACTCGGTGCTGACCACAGGACCGGCGCAGGCCGTGTTGGCGGAGGGTAGCAACCTTCGGCTCGACGCCGCCCCCGTCGACTATGTCCTGGTCGCACTGTATTTCGTCTTCGTGCTGGGCATCGGCCTGCTGGCTCGCCAGCGGGTGTCGTCGAGTGTCGACTTCTTCCTGTCCGGGCGGTCGCTGCCCGCCTGGGTGACCGGCCTGGCCTTCATCTCGGCGAACCTCGGCGCGGTCGAGATCATGGGCATGTCGGCCAACGGCGCCCAGTACGGCATGCCGACCATGCACTACTACTGGATCGGCGCCATCCCGGCCATGCTGTTCCTCGGCGTGGTGATGATGCCGTTCTACTACGGCTCCAAGGTCCGCAGCGTGCCCGAGTTCATGCGGCGGCGCTTCGGCACCGGCGCGCATCTGGTCAACGCGCTCAGTTTCGCGCTGGCGCAGGTACTTATCGCGGGCGTCAACCTGTATCTGCTCGGCACGATCGTGAACGTGCTGCTGGGCTGGCCGCTGTGGGTGTCGGTCATCGTCGCCGCGGTAATCGTGTTGTCCTACATCACGCTGGGTGGTCTGTCGGCCGCGATCTACAACGAGGTGCTGCAGTTCTTCGTGATCGTCGCGGCATTGTTGCCGCTAACATTGGTCGGCCTGCACCGCATCGGCGGCTGGGGTGGGTTGAAGGACAAGGTTTCCGCGCTGCCCGACGGCGCAGAGGAGATCCACTCCTGGCCCGGTAACGAGCTCAGCGGCTTCTCCAACAACATCCTGTCGGTGATCGGCATCGTGTTCGGCCTGGGCTTCGTGCTCTCGTTCGGCTACTGGACCACGAACTTCGTCGAGGTGCAGCGCGCGCTGGCCACCCATTCGATCTCCGCGGCCCGGCGCACCCCGATCCTCGGCGCGTACCCGAAGATGTTCATTCCGTTGATCGTCGTCATCCCGGGCATGATCAGCGCGCTGATCGTGCCGCAGGTGGCCGAGTACAAGGCGACCGGCAAGGGCGACATCACCTATAACGACGCGCTGCTGTATCTGATGAAAGACATTCTCCCGAACGGACTTCTGGGCGTGGCGCTGGCGGGTCTGCTGGCGGCGTTCATGGCCGGCATGGCGGCCAACATCTCCGCGTTCAACACGGTGTTCACCTTCGACCTGTGGCAGCAGTACGTGAAGAAGGACCGCCCGGACGGCTACTACCTGAGGGTCGGCCGCTGGGCCACCGTCGCTGCCACCGTGATCGCGATCTTCACCGCGTTCATCGCCGGGGATTTCAATAACATCATGAACTACCTGCAGTCGCTGTTCTCGTTCTTCAATGCGCCGCTGTTCGCCACGTTCATCGTCGGAATGTTCTGGAAGCGGATGACTCCGACGGCCGGTTGGGTCGGCCTGGTGTTCGGCACGCTGTCCGCGGTGGTCATCTTCATCCTCAGTCAGGACAGCGTGGGTGTGATCCACATGTCCGGTCAGGGCTCGAGCTTCCTGGCCGCGGGCCTGGCATTCGTCGTGGATGTCGTGCTGAGCATCCTGGTGAGCCTGGTGACCACGCCCAGACCCGATGCGGAGCTGGTCGGGCTGGTGTACTCGCAGACGCCCAGGGCCTCGCTCACCGACCCCGACGCCGCCTCGCTGCCCTGGTATCAGCGCCCGGTGCTGCTCGCCGGCATCGCCCTGGTGCTGGTCATCGTGCTGAACATCGTCATCGGATAAGGATGTGACGTAATGCTTTTCGACATACGCACCATCGTCGGCGCACTCATGACCCTGTACGGCGTGATCCTGATCGTCACCGGCGCGGTCAAACACGGCACCGCGGACCTGGCCCGCAGCGGCGGCTGGAACGTCAACCTCTGGTCCGGCATCGCCATGGCCGTCGTCGGCGTGCTGTTCCTGGTGTGGGTCCGCCTGCGCCCCACCAAGATTCCGGAGCCGCAACCGGCTGAATCCCCGGAGTAGTCCGGGCGCGCGGCACCCTTTCCGCAGATCCGCACCCGTTCCAGGCATCTGGAGCGGGTGCGGCTGTCTGCGCAGGGCGCCGCCAGGTGGTCAGGGCTTGCTCTGTTCGGCGCGGGGGTTGTCGCGCTCGGCCGCCCACTGGGTGTGTTCGTTGGCGAGTACGCCCTCGATCCGCTCTGCGAGTACCTTGCGGCGATCATCGCCCGTGTAGGGACCCGCTTCGGCCAGGTACAGGAAGCGCTCTCGTTTCAGCGTCTCTGTCGCGGAGCGATACAGCATCCAGTTCGACTGCCACTGGAACAGCTGCTGGGCGCCCTCCGCGACGACTACGGTCGCCGCCACCACCGCGGTAACCCAGCCCAGCGCACCCACCGCGGCCAGCACCGGAACAACCGCGCCGACCGCAATCTGCCCGAATTTCACCCGCTTGTAGGCATTTTGGGCCCGCCGACTGCTCGTCCGATACCACCGCAACTGCTCTTTCAGCCGCAGCCACACCGGATCCCCGCCCGCCACGCCACCGCCTGGCTCGCTACCCTCCATCGGCAAGTTCTAGCACGAGCCACCCTGTCGCACAAGCTAATTCACCACCCAGGGGGATCTCGGTAGCCTGGCCCGACACTCCTGCTGAACACCCCCTGTCGGCACTGGACAGGCTCTGTAGCGTCCTGCAGCGGGTGATCAGTGCCGACGAGGGTTGCTCGGACCCACTTCGATGGCAATGCCTTGGGTCAGATGGTGTTGGTGGTTACTAGGAGGCCGATGAGCAGGAGGGCGGCGGCGGTTATCAGGTTGGCGCTCTTATCGATCCAGGCGCCGCGGAGTTGGTAGCCGACGAGGGTGCCGAGCATAGTCAGGCCGACGATCGTGGCCAAGGTGACCAGGGAGAATACGACCAGGGTTCCGAGTGCGGCAGTGAGGCCCAGGGCGCTGGCGGCCAGGAAGACCGGGAGGATGGTCAGATCGGGGGAGGCGGCGGCGCCGAACGGGATTATGAATGCGAGCAATCGTGTTGTGCGGCCGTGGCTGTGCTGGGGTGGGGTGCTCGACGTGACTGCGATCGTGTCGGTCGAGTGCTGATGGGTGTGGTCGAGGATTTCCTTGTCGCCGTGGCTGAAAGCGTCGTCGTGCCCGGGATCGTGGCTGTGCGTGTGCCCGTGGTCACGGCTATGTCCGTGTCCGTGCCCGCCGGTCTCGTCGTGGCTGTGCCCATGTCCCCGGCCGAGCAGTTCCAGGATGAGGAAGACCGCTCCGGTGGTGAGTAATAGGCCGCCGACTATCAGGTTTTCGTGGCGTTCGACGGTGGTGCGGAATTGCAGGCCGACGACGATGAGAATCGCGCCCAGGAGCAGCGACAGGGCCACGTGGGCCAGGCCCGCCAGGCTGGATAGGCGCAGGACCCGGCGGAGGGGATAGCGCTGGGTGCGGGCGATCACCGACAGGGGGACCCAGTGATCGGGGAGGACGGCGTGGCCGAGGCCGACGCCTGCCGCGGCGGCGAGCAGGGCAGGGGCGGTGAAGCTCATACCCGGCAATATACTCTCATCTTCACTGATGTGAAGATGAGAGTATGGTTGCGCGGTGCGACGGTGTCCGTACCGGCTGGTGTCACACTGGGGGAGCGACCGCGACAGAAGGACGACAACCGATGACCACCAGCAAGGCAACCGAACGGACCACCTCGGCGGGGCATGCCGAGCGGTTGACCGATGCGCAGGTGGCCGAGGCCGTGCTGATGTTGTCGATGCTGGCCGAGCCCACCCGGCTGCGGGTGTTGTGGGCGCTGCGCGACGGCGAGCTCGGGGTGAGTGCGCTGGCGGAGGCGGCCGAATGCACCCCGACCGCCGCCAGCCAGCATCTGTCGAAGCTGCGGCTGGTGGGGTTGGTCCAGCAGCGCGCCGAGGGGCGAGCACGCCTGTACCGGCTCTCGGGCGGGCACGTGGTGCGGCTGCTCGCCGAGGCGCTGGCGCAGGCCGATCACACGGTTTCAGGGTTGCCGCAGCACGGGTGAAACGTATGGGTGCACTGCGGCTTCAAAAGGGCCCTGTTTGGGCCCGACGCCCAGGACCGAACTCATTTCCGGCGATTACACGCCCAGGCCGGCCTTCAGGGTCGGCCAGGACTTCGGCAATGCGTCCTTCCAGTAGGGCCATGAGTGGGTGCCGATCGCGTTCCAGTCGACGGCCGGGTGTACGCCGACCAGATTCATCGCCGCCAGAATGGTGACGGTGCAGTCATGTGCGGCCTGCTCGATCGCGATCGCCTCGGTCAGGGTGGCCGGGTAGGAGAAGGTGGGGTCGAAGTTGACATCGAGTGGTCCGGCGATGCCGGTGCCGGTATAGACGAACACCGGCTTGCCGATCAGCTGATCCAGATGCGCGCTGGGATCGTGGGCCTTCCACTCCGGGTCGGCCGCGGGTCCCCACATGTTGTCCGGATTTCCGCCGTCGGAGATGACCACCGGCCGCACCGACAACTGCCCGACATTGCTGGAGTACAGGCAGCCGCTGAAGGTGGCCAGCGCGCGATACAGGGACGGATTGCGCACGGTCAGCGTCGCGGCGGCCTGGGCGCCCATCGACACGCCGCCGATGGCGTTGACGCCGTTACCCTTCAGCAGGCCGTTGACCAGCGGAGGAAGCTCGACGGTGAGGAATGTTTCCCACTTGTTGTGTCCGAGCGTGGGATCGTCCTTCTCCCAGTCGGTGTAGAAACTTCCGGGCCCGCCGACCGGCATCACCACGTTGATGGGCTTGTCGGCGAAGAACTGCACGGCACCGCCGCGCATCGACCAGGTGCTCTGCCCCTCGGTGTTGGATGCGCCATTGCCGTCGAGCAGATACAGGGTGGGCCGGGACACCGTCTGATTGACCGGCAACAGCACGTCAAGCTGGACAATCCGTTCCATCGCAGGCGAATTGACGTAGACCTCCTCCCGCTGGGCGGAGAGCTGCGTGATGTGGTCGACGGTGGCTTGCGCGCTCGCGATCGGTGGCACGGCGCACAGCGGCACGACCATGGCGGCGATGACGGCGAGGGGATATTTTGCGCGTCGCAGCGATTCAGCGACGGAAGTGATGCTCACGCCACGCATGATAGGAGTCGGCATCGAATGGCGCTTGCCAACAGCGGGAGACCGAACGTTGGGGCGCGATTGTGGTGTTTCCGTTGGGTGTTCGTCTGAAGCCGCTGGCTGCGTGTGTCACGGCTGATTGCCTATAGTGGGTCGGGTACTTGGTTTTCGATCATGGACCGGCTCGAGACGAGCGGTCGTGGTCTCGGGGAGCGGGGGCTATGCAGACGGACGGTCTCAGAGGGGTGCGGATCGCCGCAGAGGATGCGAAAGTGCTTGGCGCACCGGCCGAATGCCACATGTCTGGTTCAGTTCGATAGATATGGCATTCGGTCGGTGCGCGGTGGAGTCAGGCGGGGAGGTCGAGGTGGCCGGATTGGATGGTGGTGGTGAAGGCTGTCCATTCGGTGGGGGTGAAGGAGAGGGAAGGGCCTTGGGGATTCTTCGAATCACGTACGCCGACATGGCCGGATATCAACCGCGAAATCTCAACGCATTCGCCGCTGGTTCCGCTGTACGACGATTTGATCCATTGAGTTTCGTCTGCGCCCATGCTCATCGCTCGTATTTCCTCGCTAGCTCTCTCAGCCAATCCCGCGTAGGGGCCTCTCCCAGTGTAGCCAGTCGCAGTTTTTCGTGTATCAGCCGGTACTTTCTCACGTCGTCTTCCTCTTCGAACAGCATCGCACCAATCGCGCTCTCTGCATATATGACAGGCGGCTCGTCCGGGGCGCTCAGGATTATGTATGGGGGAATTGGACCGCCCGCTGGAAAACCGGCAGCGCATGGTAGTACGCGGACGGAAACATTATCATTGGCACCCATATCTAAAACGTGCCGGACTTGCTGTCCCATTATAGTAGGTGAGCCAACCATATTGAGAAAACATGCCTCATGCAACAGAAATTTGGCTCGCTTCGGATTATGCTTGCGTGTCAGGATCGATGCTCGCCGCAGACGGGTGGCGACCTGCGATTCGATATCGTCGGCCTGCAGCACCGCTCGCGCATAGTCGGCGGTTTGCAGCAATCCTGGAACAATCAGAGATTGAAAGAACTCTAATTCTGTAGCAGCAGACTCCAGCTCCAGGTACATCCTGAAGCCGGGATAGAAGGCATCTCGGTCCCCTTGCCACAGCGACTTGGTGTTCTGTTGCCTCGACAGGTTGGCCATGTACTCGACCCGCTCGTCGGGAAGGCTCAGAAAGCGGCAGAGATATTCGACCTCTATCGGTTTGATCTTCTCTACTTCACCACGTTCCAGACGGCTCAGTGCCGATCTGCTGAACCCCTCCGTCACGTCGGCTAGCTGTGCAAGGCTGTATCCAGCCGCCTCGCGCGCCTCGCGCATGGCCTTGCCCAGCCGACGGCGCGGCAAGGTGGTGTCCGGTTTGTCCTCTTGCTGCTCTGTCCTCACGTGATCTCCCCTTGGCGTCCCGATAATCCCCAAATTTCGTCCCGCTCAGAGAGGGATCTTAGCGCGGGATCGGGATGTGTGCAGGAGCTTTCTTCTTTCTTCTGGGACGTCCCGGTTTGTGATGTCTTTGGGTTATCGAGATACGCACCATGGTGCCCATGAAACAGAAACAACGAACCCTGAACGTGGCGCAGGCTCGCGTGCTGCGGGTGCTTAGCTGGGGTGGGATGGTCGGTGAGCGGCGGATTGCGGAGACGGCGGGGTTGCGGCGCATCGAAACTCGAAGGGCCGTGGCCGATCTCGATGCGCGGTTCATGGTGCGGTCGGTGGGGTGGTCCGCGGGCGGTGATCGGTTCGAGATCACGGATTCGGGGCGGATCGCGTTGGCGGCCGCGCATCCACGGTATGGGGCGTTGCCGTCGGATCCGTTGCGAGCGACGGGGAACGTGAGGCCAGTGCGGAATGTGTTGTCGCGGGCTTGGATTCGGTTGCGGTGAACGGGATCGCGTTGAGAGGGGACACCGCCGTGCGGCTTACCGATCTTATCCCGAGGGCCGTGGTGTACCTCCGCAAGGATCTCTCGCCCTGCTGGCAATGGCATGAGACGCAATGCAAGTCGTTGGCTCGCCGGTATGGCTACACTGTCGACCGGACGATCTGGTTCACCGGCCGTGACCGCGCCCGCATGTCCCGCCTGCTGCACGAATGCCAGCGGCACCGCTGCGAGGCCGTGTTCGTCCCCAGCCTCGACCATCTCGATCCGGATGCAACCCTGTTGCTGTCCAACGGTTTGCAGATCACCACGGTGGAGGGCTACCTAAGTGACGACCCGGAGTCCTACGACCGTCGCACGGCGGGTGTGTACGAAATCCTCCGTGCACGACCGCGCCCCCGTCGCGGACCGGGTCCGGGCCAGGGATGGTGAGTGGTACTTCCTCCTCCGATGGCACCGGCGAGCGCACCCAGCGGGCCGTCCGGTTCTCCCCGGAAAGGTTCTCTGCGCTAACGGGTTTCGAGATGGCCGACCTACCCAGGGGTTTCGCGCGGATAGGTGGTGTTGTCGGCTGCGGGTTCGATTAGTTCATCTTCCGTTCGGTTGCCGCGGATGGTTGTTGGTGCAACGCTGCGTATGTGTCTACCCCCGAGCGGATGGACCGGGTCGGATACGCCGAGATAACCCCGGCGTACCGACTCCTGGACATCGTGCACGGCACGGCCCTGGCCCGTGCCGAGCGTCGATTGTGCCGCGAATTCACGATCTTGTTCGACGCCAACACGATTCACGACTTCCTTGTTGACTCCTATCGGGAGATCAGGGGGCGGGCGTCGGTGCAGCTCTACCTACCGCTACTGGCCGAACGGTTCGCCCGGCAGCGGTTGCACGCCCGCGCGAAGGTAGAGGGCCGCATCGAGCATGCGATACCCGTTGTGCTGTTCCTGTGCACCTTCAATGCCGGGCGTTCGCAGATGGCGCTGGGATATTTCGAGCATTATGCGCACGATAGGGCCATCGCCTGGTCCGGTGGATCGGAGCCGAGCGGCGTGCTGAACCCGGCCGCGGTGGCGGTCATGGCCGAGGTGGGCATCGACATCTCCCACGAATTCCCCAAGGCATGGACCGACGAGATCATCAGGGCCGCCGACGTCATCGTCACCATGGGGTGCGGCGATATGTGCCCCGTGGCGCCCGGCATCCGGTACGAGGATTGGGTAGTGGAGGACCCGGCCGGGCTCGCGGCCGAGGAGGTGCGGCCGATCCGCGAGGACATCCGCCGCCGCGTGATCGACCTGCTGATCAGCATGGACGTGCGCTCGCCCGAATGATCCGCCATTCCCGGGTGCGCTCGGCCGAAATCCACAGGTGAACAGTGGAGCCCGGCCTGGGCGTGCCGGGATGACGGGGATCGGGTGGGCTGGGGTGACGGGGCGGGTGGGCTGGGATGAGGTGACGTCGTATAGCCCTAGTCGGTCGGTGTGCGGCGGCGCTGGACGAATCCGAGCGCGATATCCACGATCAGGAAGCCGATCAGGCTGAACCCGAGCACCGGTGCGAACCAGCCGACCGCCACGGTCACCGCGACGAGCGGGGCGAGGGCGGCCGATGGGAGGCGCAGCAGGGTGCCGCGGCGTGGGGGAGCGCCGACCACGAATCTGGTTGTGCGGGTGGGCCGTCGCCGCCACCACAGCAGGTAGCCGCGGACGACGACCGTGATGAGCGCGATCATCGTTGCCAGCAGCAGCAACTGGTTGGCCAGGCCGAACATCATGCCCATATGCAGCTGAATGCCCCAGTTGGCGAGCTCGGCCATGAGCGGCCAGTCGGCGTAGCGCACGATATCGACCACCTTGCCGGTGCGGCCGTCGACCGCGATGGCGTCCTGGGTGAGCTGGCCGGAGATGCGTCGCTGCTTGACCATGTACGCGGTGTCATCGGTTGCCGGGACGGTGATCTCGACCGGACCGCCGACGCCGTGGATGCGCGCGACGGTCAGCACCCGGCCCATCTGGGTCGCCGCCCGCATCGCTGGAATCGGCTTACCGCGCTGCGGGGTATTGGCACCGGGAACCGGAGCGGTCGCGGGGGTGCCCGGCATATCCATGTCCGGCATCGACGAACTGGCCTGTGGCACAACGGAACTGGTGAGCGATAGACCGGCGATCGGTGTCGTCCAGCTCAGCTGTTGCCGCAGTGAGTCGACGTGAGCCCCGGCATAGGTCGACCATGTCATCCCGGTGGCGGACAGGAACAGCAGCGGCAGCAGGATCCACATTCCGACGGCCGCATGCCAATTCGCCGTCCGGGGCCGACCGGTGCGGGTGCGGTCCGGCACCAGCAGCCGGCGCGCGATGCCGCCCTTTCGCCTGACGACGGCACGCCGGATCCACAGCACGAGACCGGCCAGCGCGATGATCCACAGCCAGGAGGCGGCCAGCTCGCTGTAGATCCGCCCGGGCTGGCCCAGATGCAGATTTCGATGCAGCTGATCGATCCAGGTACGCAGCGGCAGCGACCCCGAACTCCCGTACACGACGCTGGTGCCGACCGGGCGCGCGGTGACCGGATCCACGAAGACCGCGCGCTGCTGCGACTCGCCCAGTGACGGATCGGTGAACAGCACCCGCGTCGTATCGCCCGCCCGCCGCGCCGGATCCACCGCCGCCAGTGCGAACTTCGGTTCGGCGGCCACCCCCGCCGCCACCTGATCCGTGAGCGGCCGCGCGGGACCGCCCGAATCCACGTGCAGCAGGCCGCGATTCACGATCTGCTCCAGCGTGGGCGAGAGGGCGTACAGCCCCCCGGTGACCGCGGCAACAAGGATGAACGGCGCGACGAATACACCGGCATAGAAGTGCAGCCGCATCGCCAGGGCGAGCAGGGTATTTCGGGTCCCGGAGCCGCGGGGCCCCGGTGGCTCGGCGGGGTCGGCGGTGGTCTGGGAGATATCGGTGATGCTCAAGTCAGGAACTCCTTGGTTCTGTGGGCGCGTGCGTGAATGCGCTGCCGAGTGGGTGAATCCCGCACAATTGGGATGCGTCCGCCCCTCATTTGCGGACGCTTCCGGTGGTGCCTCAGGCGAGCGATGCCCACGTGTCACAGCGACACATGGCGCTGGTACCCGCTGTAGGGCGGTGTCGTCAGCGTTCGCCCAACGTCATTCCGTCGTTCGCCCGTCGTCATTCCGGCGTGCTCTTGGCCGGAAACGAAGGGTGCACAGTGGATCCCGGCCAAGAGCACGCCGGGATGACGGAAGGCGTCGTGCCGCCCGGGATGTCGGAAGGTGTCCTGCCGCCCGGGATGACGGAGACGTCGCGCCGCTCCGGACGACGAATGGCGTCGTGCCGGGAGCCTCGGTAGTCGGCCGCTGGGTGGCTGGTGCGGATCCTGCCTAGGACACAGTGCGGGATTCACCCGTTGGCATGGTGATCGAGCCGTTCGGCGGGGCACGATCACGGCAGTGCGCTCCTCGAGCACGAAAGATGGTCGTGCGCCCGGGTGAATGAGATGAGTGAGACTACGTCTCAGTAGGCGAGGGCGGGCGGGCCGCGGGTGTGACCGGTGTCCGCCGCGATAATGCGCTGGATGACGCTGTCGCGGTGCGCGATACGCAGCGGCTGAGGGGCCGGGATTGCGGGCGGATGCACCAGCATCGGCAATACCCGCGATAGCACGGCGAACACCATGCGATAGGCGCCCTCGGCACCCTGGATCACGATGGCCGCGGCGAGCGCGGCGGCGATATGCGCGGCCAGCATCGCCGGGGTCCACATCGACGCATCATGTGCCATCCCCGCCATGTCGAGCGCCATCACCGCATGGCCGAGCAGTTGCCCGCCGATCAGCGCGGCGGCCAGGCCCGTGGCCGTGGCGCGCAGCGGACGCACGCCCGTCACCAGCGCGCCGATCAGCGTGCAGGCGCCCACGAGCAGCAGTAGCGTGCTGGACTGTAGCGGCATGCCGCCCGCGGCCCAGCCGTGCGCCGCGATGGCCAGCGCCCCGGAAACGGTGCCGGCGCAGGCCCCACGCAGTCGTGCGACGGCGGCGTTCCGCGAACCGGCGGTGCTACCCGGTCCGGCGGTGCCCCGCGACTGCGCGACGCCCGCACGGGGCGAGGCACGGCCGGGGACGATGATCACCCGCCGATGATAACCGAGCGGCTGCCTCCGACCGTCCGGCGCGGGAGTGGGATCCGGCCGCATGCGGCGTTTACTCGGCGGGGACGTCCATCTCCGCCAGCGGTTTACGCAACAACTTCCCGGTGGCGTTGCGCGGCAGCTCATCCAGGAAGATCACCTCGCGCGGCACCTTGTACCGGGCGAGATTGGACTTGACGTACTCCTTGATCTCCTGCACGTCGCGCGCGGCCTCGGCACTGGGAACAACGAAGGCGCGCAGCCGTTTTCCGAATTCGCGGTCGTCTACGCCGATCACCGCGGCCTCGAGCACGTCCGGGCGGTCGGCCAGCAGATGCTCGACCTCCTGCGGGAAGACGTTCTCGCCGCCGGAGACGATCATGTCGTCGTCGCGGCCGTCGATGAACAGCAGTCCGTGCTCGTCGAAGTGACCCACATCACCGCTGGACATCATCCCGTCCACGGTTTCCTTGGTGCGGCCGTCGGTGTACGCCTTGAACGAATGCGCATTCTCGATGAAGATCGTGCCCGTCACGTGCGGGCGGGTGATCCGCGTGCGGTTCTCGTCGTACAGCGCCAGGCGGATGCCCACCGGCGGGCGGCCCGCGGTATTCGGGGCGATGCGCAGATCCTGCGGCGAGGCCACGGTGATCAGCGCGCATTCGGTGGAGCCGTACACGTTGTAGAGCACGTCGCCGAAGTAGTCGAGGCTGCGGGTGACCACGTCCGGCGGAATGGCGGACCCCGCGGCGAAAAGCATTTGCAGGCAGGACATGTCGTACTTGGCCAGCGTCTCCGCGGGCAGATCGAGCATGCGCTGCAGCATCGTGGGCACCACGACCAGCGACTGCGCCCGGTACTTGGCGATGTTCGCCAGCGTGGTCTCCGGATCGAAACGCCGCTGCTGAAAGATCATCCGGTTGCCCAGCGCCAGGCCGAGGGTGAACTGGGACAGCCCGGTGGCGTGGAAGATCGGTGCCGCGACGACCATGGAACCGTTGCGCGGCAACGGAATCCGGTCGAGGAATTGCGCGGAGATGAAGGGGCTCACCTTCTCTCGCGGCGCGCCCTTCGGTGTTCCGGTGGTGCCGCTGGTGAGAATGACCGTGCCGCCGGGCTTTTCGGGTGCGGGCATCGGATCGGGGGATTGCCCGTCCATCAGCGAATCCAGGGTCGGGATCGAGGGATCCACGCCGTCCTTGTCGTCCACCCAGGTCAGGATGCGGGGGATCTCCGCGGGGATCGCGCTCATCAGCTCGACGAATTCGCTGTCGTGCAGCACCGCCTTGACGCCCTCGCGCGCGGCCACATCGGCCAGCTGCGGCTTGGCGAAACCGGTGTTCATCAGCACCGCGCGCACGCCGAGCTTGCCGGTGGCGGCCAGGCTCAGGACCATCCCGCGGTGGTCGCGGGCCAGCACCGCGATCACATCGCCTTGGCGCAGGCCCTGGGCGGCCAGGCCGCGGGCGAGCCGATTGGACTGCGCATTGACCTCACCGAAGGTCAGCTCGCCGCGCTCGTCCAGGATGGCCGGGGCGTCGGCGTTGGTCTTGGCCGCGTGCATGATGACGCCGGCGAACGGGCCGTATTTACCCACATTGAGCGCCGAGCTCAGGGCCTGGTCCGGGCGCAGCGGATTGAACAGCCCGCGCTTGACCATCGCGTTGACGCTCAGGGCGAGATCCTGCGCCCGGCGAACCGCAGTGCTCGCCGACGGAAGGACAGCAGACATGGGTACAACCTTCCGCGATCGCCTGACCAGGGCCGGGCGGACCGCAACATCGGGATCCAGTGCGGGTGCTAACACTAGCAAGCACGCCTGCCGGGATGTGGCCGGAGTCTCTGTTACCGACGGTACCCGCAAGATCGCCGGGCCCGCCCTGTGATTCCGGCCAAAGAACGTCCTGGGATAACGAGTGCCGGTGCAGTACTAATCCGCGATCGTGTACTCCACCAGCTCGCGCCGCAGCAGCTTGCCGGTCGCGTTGCGGGGCAGATCGTCCAGGAAGATCACCTCGCGCGGCACCTTGTAGCGGGCCAGGGTGCCCTTGACGTAGGACTTGATCTCCTCGGCGTCGGGCGTTGCGCCGGGCTCGGCCACCACGAATGCGCGCAGCCGCTTGCCGAACTCGGCATCGTCCACCCCGACCACCGCGGCGTCGAAGATATCGGGGCGCTCGAGCAACAGGTTCTCCACCTCCTGCGGGAAGACGTTCTCGCCGCCGGAGACGATCATGTCGTCGTCGCGGCCGTCCACGAACAGCAGGCCGTGCTCGTCGATGTGTCCGACATCGCCCGAGGACATATAGCCGTCGATGATCTGCTTGTGCCGCCCGTCGGTATAGCCCTCGAACGGCGCGCCCGATCGGATGAAGATGCGGCCGGTGACATGCCGGTCGCGGATGCGGCGGCCCTGATCGTCGAACAGCACGACCTCGCAGGACACCGGCGCGCGGCCCGCGGTGCCGGGGACCAGCGCCAGATCTCGCGGCTGGGCGACGGTCGCCACGGCGCATTCGGTCGAGCCGTACAGGTTGTACAGGACGTGGCCGAATGCCTCGGTGGCGCGGACGGTGAGCTCGGGCGACAGCGCCGAACCGGCCAGCACAATCGAATTCAGTGAGCTCGGGTCGTACTTCGCACGAATCGCAGGATCCAACTCGACCATGCGGTGCAGCATCGTCGGCACCGCAACCAGCATCTGCACCCGGTGCTCGGCGATCTTGCGCAGGGTGTCCTCGGCGTCGAAGCGGCGGGTCATGATGACCGTATTGCCGAGGGCGCAGGCCATCAGCCAGGTGGCCTGGCCGGTGCTGTGGAAGATCGGCGACACGATCATCATCGTGCCCTGGCGCGGGAACGGGATTCGGTCGGCCACCTGGACCGTCGCGAGCACCGGGACCCGCCCGCGCGGGGCGCCCTTGGGCAGGCCGGTGGTGCCGCTGGTCAGGATGACGAAGCCGCCGACCTTTTCGGGCAGCGGTAGTTCGGTCGTCGGGTTGTCCGCGATCAATTCATCGATAGTCGTTGCACCCAAAGGTAATTCGTGCCCCTCGTCGACCCAGGTGAGTACCCGGGGCAGCTCGGGCGGCAGCGCATCGAGCAGGTCGATGAATTCGCTGTCGTGCAGCACCGCCCTGACGTTCTCCCGCTCACATACCTGCGCGAACTGTGGTTTGGCGAAGCCGGTATTCATCAGCGCCAGGCGCGCGCCCGCCTTGCCCGCCGCGGCCATCGCCAGCAGCAGCCCGTGATGGTCGCGGGCAAGGATGGCGATCACCGTGCCGGGGGTGATGCCCCTGCGCTGCAGACCGCGGGCCAGGGCGGTGGACTGCTCGTCGAGCTGCCGGTAGGTCAGCGAGCCGCGCTCGTCCACCACGGCGACTCGCTCGGGCCATACCCGCGCCGCATGCCGGACCGCGGTCGCCTGCGAACCCAGCACCGCGCCGTCCTTGGCGGTGCGCAGGGTCTCCTGCAGATTGCGCGGATCGATCAGCCCGCGCTCGCGCAGCACATTGACCCCGCGGACCGTCTCGACCGTGTGGATGACCTTGCGCTGCAACTGTTCCAGAACCGAGACCATCCTCGACCACCTCCACGACAACAACGGACAGGTGGTCTGGACGGTAGCAGGGGACATCTGACGCGGGATACGGAAATCCGGTCAAGTCCTCGGTGCACCGATCTATCGCCTCGGCCTCGCCTCGGCTTCGCCGGTGGCGGCGGTCGGGTATTCCGCCGGCGCGTCCGCCAGCCAGCGGGCCAGCGGGTGACCTATATGCCGCTACATAACGGTGCATTCTTTTTTAGCGTGTACCACTGAATGATGTCATGGTACGCTGACTGCTGTAACACTCCTGAAGGCCTACCAGGCTGCTTTTGTCGCACCGCGGCGAGGGCGGCACACTTGGAGGATTCAATGCTGCTAGTTCCTGTGTATCAAGTAGCGCTCCCGCTCTATGGTCTCGGCGGCGAACCGCCGCCGATGTCCTGTCATGCAATATGTTGTGCCTGACAGCCGCACTCTCTCACCATGAGACTCGGATATCTGCTGCTGCCGCGAAGGATTCGATCCTTTCATGCATCGGGCGAATATTCGCCTTTCGTGCGCCATTGCATTTTCACTGATAGATCATCAGCTCATTATCAGCACATACTGACATTGACAATTTCATTCAAGGGAGGCTCCGTGTTCGCCGAAAGTTGCGTTGGTGAACCCACCGTCGTCTTAGCCCGGGACTCGCCGATGGTGCTCACATCCCTGCCCACCTCGGGCGCGCTGGCCGCCGATATCCCGTTGCCACCTACGATGGCGGCCGGGATCGGTGCGCATCGCGCCGAACTCCGTCATGTCCTGGACGGCACCGACGATCGGATCGCGGTCATCGTCGGCCCCTGCTCGATCCACGACCCGATCGCCGGACTCGACTATGCGCGGCAACTCGCCGCAGCAGCACAGCCCCACGCGCGTGACCTGCTCGTCGTCCTGCGGGCCTATCTGGAGAAACCTCGGTCGATCGTGGGGTGGAAGGGCCTCGTGCACGACCCGGCTCTCGACGGCAGCGGCGATCTCGCCGAGGGCCTGCGAATCGGCCGACAATTCCTGATCGACGCGGCCGCGACCGGATTACCCCTGGCCGGGGAGTTCGTCGACCCGTTCGTCGCCTCCTATCTCGCTGACGTCATCAGCTATGCCGCGATCGGGGCCAGGACCGTCACCAGCCAGCCGCATCGGCAACTTGCCTCATGGCTGCCGATGCCGGTCGGCTGCAAGAACACCGTCGACGGTGACGTAGACGCGGCGATCAACGCCATGCAGGCGGCCGGTCACCCGCACATATTCCCCGGGGTCAGCGATGACGGTCTGCCGGTCGTGCACCGCAGCACCGGAAATCCGTACGCCCATCTCGTGCTCCGCGGGGGCGCCTCCGGGCCGAACTACGACGCGTCGTCAGTCCAGGCGGCCTTGCGCAGTCTCGGCCGATCCGCCCTGCCCGAACGGGTCGTCATCGATGCCTCGCACGGCAACAGCGGTAAAGACCACCGACGCCAGCCGGTCGTTGTCGCCGATATCGGCGAGCAGATCGCGAATGGGCAGAGTGGCATCGTCGGTGTCATGATCGAATCTTTTCTCGTCGAAGGGAAACAATCCGCTCCGCTGAGATACGGGGTGAGCATCACCGACGCCTGTATCGGCTTCCAGGGCACCATCGAGCTGCTCGGCACGCTCGCCGCGGCGGCGCGCCGCCGGCGCACCGTCGTACGCAGCCGGAATTGATCTGGATCTGCTCCACACGCGAACACAATTGAACGACTGAGTATCCGGCCGATCGAACACCGGCCCAGATTCGGTACCCCCTGTCGGTGACATTTCATCGGCGGGCAATGGGTCATGGCTGTCCGCCGGGCCGTAATTGAAATTGCATATGTAAATGATATGAGGAGTTTTCATGAGTTACCAACAGTCGGGGGGCCGCCTACAGGGCCTATGGTCCGACCTGGTTCTCTATGCCGAGCCGCCGGATCCGACCCGAGCGACGCCCGGCAATATCCTGGGGCGGATCAGCTTTGCCGCCGCACCGGCCCAGCCCGCGCTGGTCGACGGGGCCCCGCGCCTGACCACTCACATGGCGAGCGGGAATGGCGTTCCGGCCGAAGAGGTTTGGCGAACCAACCTACCCGTGGTCGCTGGCCGGGCCGGCGACGCGATCTTCGCCGAGGACGGTGAGCACCTGTTCTATGCGGCGCGTCTGGGGCCGCAGCCGGTATATCGCGAGCGGGTGCGGGAACTGTACGAGAATGCCCTGCGGTTCACCTGGGAGCGCGGCTACACCGATCTGGTCCGCATGTGGAACCTCATCGGCGGCATCACCAGTCCGAATGCGGACGGGACCGAGATCTACCGCGACTTCTGCGTCGGCCGGGCCGAGGCGTTCACCACCTGGAGTGCACGGTTCCCGCAGTTGCCGGCCGCCACCGGGATCGGCACCCTCAGCCCGGGCGTCGACCTGTGCTTCCTCGCCACGAAACCGGGTCGTACCGTGCACCTGGAGAATCCACGGCAGACCCCGGCCTATGAGTACCCGTCCCGGTACGGGCCGAAGTCGCCGAGCTTCGCCCGGGCGACCTTCCTCAAAGGGCAAGGGAGCGTGTTCGTCTCGGGCACGGCCAGCATCCTGGGCGAGGACACGGCGCACGTCGACGACGTCGCCCGGCAGACCGTGGAGACCCTCCGCAACATCGATGTGCTTGTCGGGAACGACAATCTGGACCGGCACGGGGTGGGTGGCAGTGGGTACGGGGTCAGGGATCTGGACCAGGTCAAGGTCTATGTGCGCGACCCCGAGCACGTTCCCGTCGTGCGCGATATCTGTACGCTGGTGTTTCCCGCCCACTCCGAGATCGCGTACTTCAACGTCGACGTGTGCCGGGCCGACCTGCTCGTGGAGATCGAGGGGGTGTGCCGGTGACCGTCTCGACGCACCTTTCCGCTACCGCGTCCCGCGCCGACGCGGATACCGGCAACCTGGACGTATGGCTGGAACACCTTGCAGTGCAACGTGATTGGCTCGAACGAACCGCGTATCTCCAAGGCGAGCAGACCTATACCTACGGCGAGGTCTACGACGTGGCGCGCTGGACCGCGGGTGGCCTGCGCAAGCTGGGTATCCGGCGGGGGGACCGGGTGCTGCTGGCGCTACCCGACAGCGTCGCCTTCGTGACAACGTTTCTCGCCGTGCTGCGAATCGGTGCGGTGGCCGTACCGGTGAACACCTTCTTTCACGCCGGCGAACTGCTCGCCGCCGAGGAGATCGCGGAAGCATCGCTGGTCGTCGCCGATCCTGCGCTGCGGCAGACCTTCCGGGGACGCACGGTGATGCTGCGGGACCTGACGGACCACGGCAACCCGACCTACGAGGAGAGTGCTCCCGAAGCAGTGGCGGCCGATGCCCCCGCCTTCGCGGTGTTCACCTCCGGCACCACGGGAGCGCCCCGCCTATGCTTCCACGTGCACGGCGACGCACAGCACTTCGACCGGGCGATCGGCAGTGTCCTCGAGCTCCGCGAGGGCGAGATCTGCTACTCGGTGTCGCGCATGTATTTCGCCTACGGCCTGGGCAATTCGGTGCTCCTTCCGCTGCAGCGCGGTAGCGCGGTGGTGCTCACACCGCAACGCGCGGACGAGGCGAGCGCCCTGTCGGTCCTGCAACACCGCCGGGTCGGCGTCTTCTACGCTCAGCCCAGTTTCTATGCCCGCATGCTGGCCCACCCCGACGCGGACAACCTGAGCCGGCTGCGCCTGGCGCTCGTCGCCGGCGAGATGCTGCCCCGGCCCATCGAGGACCGGCTGCGCGGTCTGCTCGGACCGCGACTGGTAAACATCTGCGGCACCAGCGAGATCGGGCACGCCGTCCTGGCCGACGACCCGGATGAGGTCCATCCCTACAGCCTCGGTCGCGTCCTGCCGCCCTACCGCATGCGCGTGATCGATGACGCGGGGGAGCCCGTGCCGGACGGTGCGGTGGGGCGGCTGCAGATCTGTGGCCCCACCATCGGCCCGGGCGTGCCCCGGGGCGGCCTGCCCCCGCAGCGGCTCGGCCCGGACGAGTGGTTCACGACCGGCGACGCCGCACGCGTGGACGACGGCCTGGTCCGGCTGCTGGGACGCGTGGACGACATCGAGATCGTCGCCGGGGCCAACGTCCACCCCGCGGAGGTGGAAGACCTGATCACCGGCATCGCCGGTGTCCGTGAGGCCGCGGTGTGCGCCGTGCGGCGGGCCAGCGGTGTGACGAGCCTGCGCGCCTATGTCGTCGCCGAGCCGGGAGTAGACCGGTCCGACGCCTTGGCGACGTCGATCCGTTCCACCACTGAGGCATCGCTGACCTGGTACAAAGTCCCCGAAGACGTCGAGTTCGTCGATGCTCTGCCACGAAACGGCACAGGAAAGATCCTCCGCCGGGAGCTACGCGGACGGAATATGGAGGTGCCCAATGGCGCTCGATAACACGACCACCACCACGACCACCCTAAAAGCGACGGCCGCGTCGCTGATCACCATGGTGTTGTGGGCCTCGGCGTTCGTGGCGATCCGCCATGTCGGTGAGAGCTTCCGGCCCGGCTCGCTGGCACTGGGCCGCCTGTTGATCGGCGCCGTCGTGCTCCTGGCGCTGGTGGCGGTCAGGCGCGAAGGACTGCCGCCGCGCGCGGCGTGGCCCGGGATCCTGGGCATGGGTGTGTTCTGGTTCGGGCTGTACATGGTCGCGCTCAACTGGGGCGAGCAGCACACCGATGCCGGAATAGCCGCCCTTCTGGTCGGCACGGGACCGCTTTTCGTCGCGCTGCTCGCCGGTCTGTTTCTGCGCGAGGGCTTTCCGCGGCCCCTGCTCGCCGGCATCGCGGTGGCCTTCGTCGGCGCGGCGCTGGCCGGGATCGCCAGCGGAGGCGCTAGTACGGTAGTCACCGGTGCGCTGCTGTGCCTGGCCGCGGCCGCGGGGCACGCGGTCGGCGCCATCATGCAGAAGCCCGCCCTCTCCCATGCCTCGCCGCTGCAGGTCACCGCCTACGCCAGCGCCATCGGCGCGATCGCCTGTCTGCCCTTCAGCGGTCAGCTCGTCACCGATCTGGGACACGCGTCGGCGGAGAACGTGGCGGGAGTGGTGTACCTGGGACTCCTGCCGACGGCGCTGGCCTTCTGGACCTGGTCATACGCCCTGGCCCATATGCCGGTCGGCCGTCTGGCCGCGACGACCTACATCGTCCCGTCCCTCACCGTGCTCCTGGCCTGGCCCGCGCTGGGCGAGTTCCCGCCCGGCCTGGCCCTGCTCGGCGGAATCCTGTGTCTGCTCGGCGTCGCAATCGCGCAGCGCAAATCGCGGACGACTCCCGACCCGGCCGCCGAATCGCGGCTCGCCGAGACTGGAGCCGAGGAATCACACCCGATCCCGTTGAAGGACTGACTTTGCCGCCGGGCCGGCTTATGGCGGCCTGAGCGCGGATCATGATCAGACCACGTTGCTCCGGAACGAGAAAACCGGTGCGAGTCACGAACTGGACTCGCACCGGTTTTCCGTTGCTGGACTACGTGCGGGACCGCTTTGCCGGGCGCCCGCGGTGCGCGGGGTGCGTGCGCTCCGGAGTGCGGATGCGGCGCGGGCCGGATTCGCGGGGGCGGGCGGCGGGTACAGCCCTAGGGTGATAGACACGCGTATTGCCGCCTTGACCGCTTTGTTGCTGCTGGTGGCGGGCTGTTCGACGGCCGCCGGCCAACAGCACCCCGCCCCGGCTGCCGCGCCCATGACCTCCCCGGCCGCTGCGCCGACGACCGCGGTGAGCCGTATTCCGGTGCGCGGGGCGGCCTTTGCCGACGTGATCGCCTGGGTGCAGGCCGGTCATGCGGCCGACGCGGGGCAGTTTCGCACCGCAAAGGCGCAGGACGGCACGGTAACCCCGTTGCCGGGCGATGTCGCATTCACCAGCCCGACCGGAAAGATCAAGTGCACCACCGACTCCGAGGACTCCCTGCCGGACATGTCCTGCCTGGTGGATCTGAAGAACCCGCCGCAGAAGTCGAATGGCAGCGCGATGGGCGAATTCATCCCGGGCTGGATCGATTACAGCGGCCGGCAGGCCACCGTCGGCTCCCTGCATGGCGATCCGGGCCCCTTCGTGCGCGGCTACGGAAATCAGCTCCCATACGGATCACGCATCAGCACAGGCAATTACACCTGCCGCATCGATACCGCCGGGCTGTTCTGCGTGGACCGGTCGGCGCGGACGGGGATCCAGATGAGCGATGCCGGAGTCGTGCCCTTCGGCTGTCTCGACAGGCAGGCGCCCACCCAGGATGTCGGCGAGCGGTACGCCTGTTGAGTCCGCGTTCTCATGTGATAGTAAAGCCCAATCCCTATGCGCCTCAAGATCATTCAATGTGTGGCGTCGAAATAGGGGCTTTAACGCGCAATTAACGTTACATCGAACGATGTCATGTTACGCTCGCTGGCGTCATATTCCCGGGGGCAAGCGGGACAGGAAGTTTCAATGAGAAACCAGCAGCTTGGGGGCTGCGTGCGGGCCTTGTGGTCGGATCTGGTTACGGGCGTAGTACATTCGAAGTCGGCCGGGGCGGAGCCCGGCAGCATCCTGGGGCGTATCAGCTTTGCCATCGCACCGGCCGCGCCCGATCTCGTCGACGGCGCGCCGCATCTATCCACCCACATGGCGAGCGGGATCGACCTTGTGGCCGAGGAGATTTGGCGGACCACCCTGCCGGTGCGCAGCGGGGTGGCCGGGGATGCCGTCTTCGCCGAGGACGGGGAGTATCTGTTCTACGCCGCGCGACTGGGGGCCAAACGGGTGAGCCGGGAGCGGGTGCGGGCCCTGTACGAGGCCGCCCTGCGGTTCGCCTGGGAGCGCGGCTATACCGACCTGGTCCGGATGTGGAACCTCATCGGCGGCATCACCCATCACGACCCGAGGCCGGCCGAGACCTATCGCGACTTCTGTGCCGGTCGAGAGGAGGCGTTCGCGGCCTGGAGGCAGCAGTTCCCGCGGATGCCCGCCTCTACCCGGCTCGGCACGCTGAGTCCGGGCGTGGACCTCTGCTTTCTCGCGACCAGGCCGGGCCGGACCGTCCATCTGGAAAATCCGCCGCAGGTACCCGTCGCCGGGAATCGGCCGCACCGAAGTTGCGCCCGGGCAACCTTTCTCCAGGAGCGGGGGGCCTCGAGCCTGTTCGTCTCGGGCACGGCGAGCATGCGGGACACCGACACCGCACTCGGGCAGGACGTCGCGTGGCAGACCGTCGAGACCCTGCGCAATATCGGCGCGCTCATCGGGAGCTACAACCTGGGCAGGTACGGGCTCAGTGGCGGCGGGTACGCCGTGCGGGATCTCGACCAGATCAAGGTCTATGTGCGCGATCACCAGCACATGCCCGTTGTCCGCGAGATCTGTTCGCTGGTGCTCCCGGCCGAGTCCGAGGTCGCGTACTTCAATGTCGGCGTGTACGGGGACGAGCAGCTGGTGGAGATCGAAGGGGTATGCCGCTGAGTGGCGTGCTCGCGCATGCCGCCGGCTTGACGGCTGACGAGCTGTGAGTCAGGATACATAATCGTATCTGATTCATCCTTGTATATGTCGAGCGTGGCGAACGATCCATAGGGAGCTGGTCAGCATGCGAGTCGACCTCAGGCGGATGCTGGGTGTGATCGGGGTGACGGTGACGGTCGTGCTCGGCACGGCGCTCGCGGGCGGAGTCGCCGCCGCGCAGCCGATTCCCGAGCCCGCCGCCGACCCGTTCTATGCGCCGCCACCCGATCTGGCCGCGCATGGCAACGGCGCGATCCTGCGCTCGCGTGAGGTCCAGCCGTTCCTCATCGGATCGCTCCTGCCGGTGCGGGCGTGGCAGATTCAGTACAAATCCCTTGACGCGCAGAACCGGCCGACCACCGGAGTTGCGACGGTCATCGTGCCGACGGCGGCGTGGGCCGGGCCGGGCGCGCGCCCGCTGCTGTCCTATCAGGTCGCCGAGGACAGTCTCGGCACCCGGTGCGATCCGTCGTACTGGCTGCGGGCCGGTCTCGGCGCCCCGCTGCTGGACAATTCGGCCGAGGCCGTGCTGACCACCGCTGTGCTGCAACGAAATTGGGCCCTGGTGATTCCCGACTACCAAGGGCCGCAGGCGCGTTTCCTCGACGGCCCGCAGGCCGCGCACAGCATCCTCGACGGGATACGTGCATCGCTGGCCTTCGGTCCCGCCGGGCTCGGGCCGGGCTCGCCGCTGGCCGCGGCCGGGTACTCCGGTGGTGCGTTCGCCAGCCAGTGGGCCGCCGGGCGGCAGGCGTCCTACGCGCCCGAATTGCACTTCGCGGCGGTCGCGGTGGGCGGCGTGCCCGCGGACCTGCCCGCCTCGGTCCCGCTCATCAATCACACGAGCAACGCAGGGCTGGCGATCCTCGCCTTCCAGGGACTCGACCGGGATCTGCCCGATGCGAACATCCGGTCAGTTCTGAACGACCGGGGCCGCCGCGCATTCGCCGACGACGAGAACAGTTGCGGGATGGAGATCCTGGAGCGGTTCTCGAACGCGAACCTGGAGGACTATTCGGCAATTCCGCACCCGTGGACCTCGCCCGTGATCGTGACCGCGGCGGCCAGGGAGGGGCTACAGGATCAGGCGCCGGCGGGGCCCGAATACATCTGGCACAGCACAGCCGACGATGTGCTTCCGGTGGCGAGCACCGATGCGCTGGTCGATCGCTACCGCGCGGCGGGTGCGCAGGTGACCTACCAGAAGACCGCTGTCCCCGGGCATCTCGAGGCCGGTCTGGCCGGCCTTCCGGCGGCAATGGACTGGGTGCAGGGCCGCTTCGCCGGGCGCCCGTAGGCTGTATGCCCGAGCACACAACAATACCGGCGCGGCCAGTGCAGGCAGCGCCGGTATTGTTGTGCCGCTGGCTACTTCAGCTTGTCGCTGCTCAGCCCCAGCACCCGCCGGGCGACGATGAGCTGCTGGATCTGCTGGGTGCCCTCGAAGATGTCCAGGATCTTGCTGTCCCGGCCCCACTTCTCCAGCAGGCTGCGCTGGGAATAGCCGATGGCGCCGGCCAATTCGACAGCCTTGAGGGTGACGTCGGTGCCCATGCGGCCCGCCTTCGCCTTGGACATCGAGGCCTCGAGCGAATTGGGCCTCTTGTTGTCGGCCATCCAGCCCGCGCGCAGCGAGAGCAGGTAGGCGGCCTCCCAGTCGGCCTCCATGCGAAGGAATTCCGCGGCTGGGGCGGACTGGTTATTGGCGGGAGTGTCGTAGGAGATCTCCACACCGGCCTCGGACAGGACCGAGCGCAGCTCCTCGAGGGCGGCGCGGCCGACGCCGACGGCCATCGCGGCGACCAGTGGGCGGGTGTTGTCGAAGGTCTGCATGACCCCGGCGAAACCCTTCTCCACGTTGACCTCCGGGCTGCCCAGGATGTTGTCCTTGGGGATCCGGCAGTCTTCCAGCCGCAGCTCGGCGGTGTCGGAGGCCTTGATGCCCAGCTTATGTTCGAGGCGGGCGACGGTGAGCCCCTTGGCCTCTCGTGGCACCACGAACGACTTGATGGCAGCGCGGCCCTTGCTCTTGTCGACAGAGGCCCACACCACGATATGGGTGGCACGCGAGCCCGCGGTGACGAAGATCTTGGTGCCGTTGAGGACCCACTCGTCGCCGTCGAGCACCGCGGTGGTGGTCACCGCGGCCGAATCGGAGCCGAAGGACGGTTCGGTGATGGCCATCGCGGCCCACACCTTGCCGAAGCGCTCGAGCTGCTCGTCGGTGGCGACCGCGGCGATCGCGGCGTTGCCCAGGCCCTGATAGGGGATCGACAGCATCAGGCCGACATCGCCCCATGAGGTCTCGAGGGCATTGAGCAGCGCGGACATATTGCCGCCGTTGGAATTTCCGAGCAGCTCGGTGGCGTGGGGGTCGGCGGAGCCCTCGGCCTTGCGCCCGCCGGTGGCGCCGGAGATGTCCTGGGTGCCCGAATCGGCCAGGCCCTCCACCATGGCGGCCATGGTGTCCAGCTCGACCGGGTAATCATGTTCGGCGAGATCGTATTTGCGCGAGGCCGGGCGGAAGATCTCCGCGGCGACCTGGTGGGCCTGGTTGGCGCTGGCCCGTAGCTTCCGGGGGAGTTCGAGATTGATCATTGTGGGCCCCTTACGGGTTGAAGTTCGGGGGTATGCGGGGGTGTCCCCCGCAGGGGGTCGGGACTAGAGGAGGACTACGCCTTCGGCGATGCCGATGGCACGCAGATCGCGGTACCAGCGCTCGACCGGATGCTCCTTGGTGAAGCCGTGGCCGCCGAGCAGCTGCACGCCGTCCAGGCCGATCTGCATGCCCTTGTCGGTGGCCAGCTTCTTGGCCAGCGCGGCCTCGCGGGCGAACGACAGGCCCTGCTCCGCTCGTGACGCACCCCGCAGCGTCACCAGCCGCATGCCGTCCAGCTCGATCGCGATATTGGCGACCATGAACGCGACCGCCTGGCGGTGCGAGATCGGCTCGCCGAATGCCTCGCGCTCGTTCACATACGGGATCACGTAGTCCAGCACGGCCTGACCGGTGCCGACCGCGAGCGAGGCCCAGCCCAGGCGGCCCAGCCGCACCGCATCGGCGTAGTCCTCGGCGCGCTGCGCCGAATCACCGTCGCCGAGCAGGGCATCGGTGGATACCGCGACATTGTCCAGGATCAGCCGACCCAGGCCCGCGGCACGCAGGCCCATGCTCGGATCGGCCTCGATCACCAGCCCGGGGGTGTCGGATTCGACGACGAACAGCGCCGGGCGGCCGTCGAGTTCGGCGCCCACGATGAACAATTCGGCATCACCGGCGGCCGGGACCAGGCTCTTGACGCCGTTGAGGCGGTAGCCGCTGGGGGAGCGGGTCGCCTTGGTCTGCAGGGCGAACGGGTCGAACAGCGCGCGCGGCTCGCTGATCACCACGCTGGACTGCGGCACATTCTCGCCGGTGAACGCGCCCAGATAGGTCTTCTGCTGCGCGTCGGTGCCCCACTGCGACAGCGCGACCGCGACGCCCGAGGGCGCCAGGATCGGCAGCGCCAGGCCCATGTCGCCGTGCGCAAGGGCCTCTGCCACAAGGGAATTGGTGACCGCGCCGCGCTCGGACGCCGCGCCCTCGAGCTCCTCGGGCACATTGATCAGGGTGATGCCCAGCTCAGCGGCGCGCTCGAGCAGATCGCGCGGGGCTTTAGCGGCACTGTCGGCATCATATGCGGCCGGGCGCAGGATCTCCGCCGCGAAATCGCGCACCGTCTCGACGATCATCCGCTGCTCGTCGGACGGGGTGAGGTCGAAGTAGTCCTTGGTGCGGGACTCGTTGGCGGGCAGGCGCTTGGGCTTGCTGCCGCCGGCAACCTTGGCGAAGGCGCGGGTCGCGGCGCCCAGGGTGCGGAAACCGGTCTTGGTGCCCTCGTACGTGATGCGATCGATGGGCCCACGCAGGTTGTACTTCTCGGCCAGTTCCGAGCCCGTGATGGTCGACATGACCCGCATGGCCGTGCCCATCCAGTCGCGCTTGACCGGGTTCAGGCCGACGGCGGAATCCGGACGTCGCTTCGTTGCGGTGTCTCGAGTGCTCATAATCACCAGTCTTCTCGGTGGGGTGTGGGTGATCGGGTCGTTCCCAGCATCTTACTTGCGAGTAAGGCTATCTTACTCCAGAGTAAGAACGCCGTCGAGCGCGAGTGTACCCAGCGCGATCTGCGCCACAATGTCGCCTTCTCACCCGAGGTGTTCGAGCTGCGGCCACAGCGTCGACCAGGGGTAGCGCGGTGCGCACACGAATAGCGGGGCGTGCTGTTCGTGGTTGCGGAGGCCCAGGCCGTTGTCCAGTTGTCCGGCCGGCGTCACGGTGGCGCACATCCTGCGCAGCTGTGCGACCGTGATGCCGACGGTGAGCACCGGTGTGGAATTCGCCGGTGGACCCCACCACCAGTACGAGTTGTGGCCGCTGTGCGGGGTCGGCAGGTGGTAGGGGGCGCCGAAGCGTTCGATGGCGGCCGCCTCGCCGTAGTTGTACGTAAGGAGTCCGGCCCGCGGTGTGAATTGTGCCCGGGCGGCGGCGATCTGGCGGACATAGGTGGGCCAGGCGATGGTCTCGGCCGCATCGGAATTGATTGCCCGCAGGAATCCGTTGCGCTGCGCGGTCTCCGGCAGGACGGGCAGGAACAACAGCGCCGAGGCGACGGCGTTCACCGTGAGCACCGAGACCACCCCCACCCACCAGCGCCGGTGTTCGCCCAATGGGCGCTGTCGGCGAAGCCGTCCATAGATCGCGCCCGGCCGGAGCGAATGCGGAGGTACGCCCAGCCAGCGCGCGACCGGAACTGCCCCGGCGGCCAGCAGGATTGGATACATGCTGCCCAGGTAGTAGGCCTTGGCGATGGTGACCAGGTACACCACGAACAGCAGGACGTAACTCACCGCGAATGCGCGGTACCGCCGCTCGCGCCACAGCCGCCACAGCCCGAATCCCCACAGCGGCACCGAGAGCGGCCCCATCAGCCCGAACTGCAGTGCGATGAACTGCGGTGTGGTGTTCGAGGTGCCCGAGGATCCGCCCGCGATCGCCCGGCCCATTTGCAACTGCGGCCACCCGTTGTGGGCCTGCCACCACAGATTCGGCGCCCAGATCGCCACCGCGAGCGCGACTGCCACCGCAAAGTACCAGGTGGCGAACGCCTTTCGCGGCCCGGTCAGCAGCAGCCCGGCGATCAGCGTGACCACCGGAAAGATCAGCAGAGCCTTGTTCTGCAGGCCGATACCGATCAACAGTCCGACCGCGATCCACCACCGGTAATCGGCAGTCTCGCGCATGATCCGCAGCATTACCAGCGCGACGAGCGACCAGCAGGCAAGATCGAACACCTCCGTATTGAGGGTGTGCCCGGTCCCCATCAGCAGCGCCGCCGATGCTGTCGCCCCCGCCGCCAGCGCCCGCGCCCCGCGCCCGCCGCCCATCTCCCGCGCCATCAACCCCGCGCACGCAACCACCACCGTCGCCGCGATGATCGCCGGAATCCGCAACACGGCAACCGAATCTGGATCGATCGCCGCCATCGCCCGCGCCAGCATCGGCGTCAGCGGCGGCTGATCCGCATACCCCCAGTTGGGATGCCGCCCCGCCACCAGGAAATACATCTCGTCCCGGTGATACCCATACCGATCCGCCAGCGCCCCGAGCACCACCGCGAATACCCCGGTAATCCACCACATGCCCCATACCTTCGCAGCACTCGTCGCGCCGAGCGAGGCATTTGTCCGATGATGCCTGCCGGTACTCCGGCACGACGGTGTCCTCGAGGGTAGCTACCCCTCCAGACTGGCCAGTGCCTCGGCAAGGTCGAGGTTGTCGACATCGTGCAGCCCGGCGACGGCTCGCGGGCGGATGCCCGATGTGCGGCACAAGTCGAGCAGCTGAACATGCACAGCCCAGGTCATCAGCGGCTGTTCGTCCAGGTGGGGGAGCAGTAGCTCGGCAATGCCCGTGGGGAAGGTAAATACCTTGCGCGGCACGGTACTTCGGCCGCCGGTCAATGCGTTGCCCGGTGTGCACAGCAGGGCTATGGCGTCGTTACGGATGCTCTCCCGCCGATCGGTGCGGGCCAGCTCGAGCAATCGGTCGTAGCGTTCGCGGCGCGGCATGTGCACGGCGCAGGTCCGCAGCGCCTCCTGCCCGGCGGTCCCCGCCAGTCGCCCGGAACTGACGAGATCCCATGTCAGAGCGGCCGCTTCGCGCGAGGCGGGGGCAAACATGAGGTGGTAGATCGCCGATTTGCGCACCGAGTAGACCGGATCGTATGCCAATTCGAGCAATTGCTCGGTGCACTGCCACGCGGCAAGCGCTCGACAGCTCCGGTCCCGAACGGCCGGATCGGAGTGCCCCGCAAAATATCTGGCCAGAATCCCGCGGTCCGCGAGGTCGCCGGCCATCCAGTCGTAGTCGTAGAACACCTGAAGTTTCCTCGCCCAGGGGCCGTCGGGTTCGTCATAGGCCCGCATCAACTCCGAGGCCGCCGGAGGAGCCGGGCGGGCCGGGGCGGGGAGTGTCGCGGGGGTCTGTTCGGCGGGTTCGGGCGGTCCGAGGATATCGGCCACCGGTGCCGTCCATCGCGACAGCAACGGCAGCGCCTCCTGGAATCGCCACCGCAGATCCTGGACGGATTCCCTTGCCGCCGTGGCATGTTCACCCCCGTTCTGCCCGATGTCGTAGAGCAATCGCAACGTCTCCCGGCTCGGGTAGTACCGCAGCGCTTCGATGGCTCTCACCGCAACCTCGGTGTCGTCATCGCCCGTGGCGCGGCGCAGGGCTGCCTCCGCGTCGACCGGCTCGTCGAAAAGCAGTGCATCGGCGGCGATCCGCCGCACCCGCGCCGTCGGATGGTCCAGTCCCCGGATCTTGCAGACCTGCCACTCCGGCTCCTCGAAGCCGAACATGATCCCCTCGAGCGCCGCCCCGAACAGCGGATGGTCAGGATCCCGCGCGACCTGCTCGATCAGATCCGCCTCGGACCGTTCCGCCTCCCGCAGCACCCATGCCCGCAACAGCTCGTCCCCGGTGTCCCACCAGGCCCGCAGCCCGGCCCCCTCCGGGCCCAACCCCGCATCAGACAGCACGGTCAGTGCCGCATCGCGCACGGCGCGGGCGTGGGTGGTGTCCTCGGCAATTGCGATCAGCGGCCGGACCGACCTCGGATCCCCCAGCTGCGCAAGGGTTTCGGCGACCGTTCTGCGGTCCTCCTCGGCCGCAGACGGGTCGCCGAGTCGCGTGATCAACCCGAATGTCGCGGACCGGTCCTGCTGCCGCGCAATCCGATCCAACCCATCTGAGGTGCACATGTCTCCATCATCGACGACCGCCTGGGCAGAACCCGATATCCGCCCCGGCGATCCGCCGACATCTCGACCGATCAGTGGACGCCCTGGGAGGGCTGACCCCAGGGCGGAGTCCATCGATCGAATCCCGGCTAGGGGACCGGTTGGGGTGCTGGGGTTCCGATGTAGCGGGCGGAGGGGCGGATGATCTTGGGGTCCTCGGACTGTTCCAGGATGTTGGCGCACCAGCCGATTACGCGGCTGGTGGCGAACGTCGGGGTGAACATCGAGCGGGGGATTCCGCAGAGTTCCATCACCACTCCGGCGTAGTACTCGACATTTACCGGGAGGGTTCGGCCGGGTTTGAGCTCGGCGAGGATCTCCAGTACCCGGCGCTCGGTGGTGGTGGCGAAGTCGACCAGGTCGCCGCCCAGGTCCTGGGCGATCTCGCGGAGCATTCGGGCGCGGGGATCCTCGGTGCGGTACACCGCATGCCCGAAGCCCATGATGCGGTCGCCGGCCAGCACGTGCTCCCGCACCCGGGTGTCGATCGCGTCGGGGCTGCCGATTTCGTCGAGGAATTCCAGGGCGCGGTCCGGTGCGCCGCCGTGCAGCGGTCCGGAGAATGCGCCGATCGCGGCGACCACGGCGGCTGCGACGTTTGCGCCCGTCGAGGTCGTCACCCGCGCGGCGAAGGTCGAGGCATTGAAGCCGTGTTCCACGGTAGAAATAAGATATTTCTCCACTGCCGCGGCCTTTTCGGGTGCGGGAATATCCCCGGAAATCATATAGAGCCAATTCTCGGCCGAGGTCAGTTCCGGCCGCGGACTGATCGGTGCCAGGTCGTGCCGCAGCCGGTACAGCGCGGCGAGAACGACCGGTGTCACCGCGCTGACGAGCAGCGCACTGTGCCGCCGGGCCGCGGCGTCGGCGCCGTACACCGGCGGCAGCTCGGCGGCCGCCCCGATCAGGGAGAGCGCGGCGGAAAGGCCGGGTAACGGCGCGAAACGCGGTCCCGTCGCCGCGATCGCGGGCAGGATCGCGGCCACGTCGGCCGGAATCTCCCGCAGCCCGGCGACCTCGGTGCGAAACGACTCGAGGTCGCCGGAACCGGGCAGGCGCCCGTTCGCGAATAAATACCACACATCGTCGAACGACCGATGCTGGGCGAGTTCGATCGCCGAATACTGCCGATAGTGATAAAAGCCCTCGCGCCCCTGGACGTCACCGAGGGATGTATCGGTGACGATCACATTCTTCAGCCCGCGCGGAACCTCGATAAAGGTTTCGGCGCTGCCCGACATCGGCGTCTTCGATTCTGTCATGCCTCCACTGTCCGGCCGAAGATCACGCACTGTCAATATTGATTTAAGTCAACATATCCTCGTTAGCAAGGGTGAAATTATGCGAATATCGAAAGGCCATTCCGCTAATCGAGCAAATATTTACTTATGAAGGCGGGACAGCACCTGCTGGTGCAGCGGCCCGTTGGTCGCCACGGCGCTGCCGGAGTGGGGGCCGGGGGTGCCGTCGAGGGCGGTGAAGGCGCCGCCGGCCTCGCGGACCAGAATGTCCAGGGGGGCCAGGTCCCACAGCGAGACCTCCGGTTCGGTGGCGATATCGACCGCGCCCTCGGCCAGCAGGCAGTAGCTGTAGAAGTCGCCGTAACCGCGGGTGCGCCAGACCTCGTCGGTGAGGCCGATCAGCTGATCGCGCAGGCCCAGGTCCCGCCAGCCGGACAGGCTGGAAATGGCCAGGCTGGCAGCCGCCAGATCGGATACCTCGGATACCGAAATCACTTGGGGCTCAGCGGTTTCCATGCGCATCCAGGCGCCCGACCCGGACGCGGCCCACCAGCGCCGGGTCAGCGCGGGCGCGCTGATAACGCCGACCACGGGCACGCCGTCCTGCAGCAGCGCGATCAGCGTCGCCCAGATCGGCACCCCGCGCACGAAGTTCTTGGTGCCGTCGATCGGGTCGATCACCCATTGCCGACCGGCGAATTCGGCCACGCCGCCGAACTCCTCGCCCAGCACCGCATCCTGCGGGCAGTACCGCCCCAGCGTCGCCCGCAGCGCCTTCTCCACCGCCAGATCGGCATCGGAGACCGGCGTCAGATCCGGCTTGCTGTCGACCTTCAGATCCAGCGCCCCGAAGCGGGCGCGGGTGATCGTATCGGCCTCGTCGGCCAGGCGCAGGGCAAGTTCGAGATCGGGGGTGTGGTCGGTCATTGGGGTGAGACTACCGACGGATCACACCTGCCAAACTGCGGGCCAATCCTTCCCGCGCCACGCCGCGTCGATCCCGCCGTCGCAGAAGATCACCGAACCGACGAAGAACCCGGCCTTCTCCGATAGCAGGAACGCCACCAGTTCGGCGATCTCGTCGGGGCGTCCGGCGCGGCCGATGGGAGTGGCCGCCAGGAACCCCTTCATGCCCTCGCCGGTGAGCGCGTCCTTGGTGCCCTGCTGGGTCATCGGGGTGTCGATGAGGCCCGGGGCGATGGCGTTGAGCCGGATGCCGTCCTTGATGAACTCCGCGGATTTGGTCCGCGCGTACCAGGCCAGCGCGGCCTTGGTGGCCGGGTAGGCCTGGATCGCACCGAGGTCGCCGAAGGATTCGGCGATGCCGCGGGCGCGTTCCTCCTCGCCGGCCAGGCATGCCTCGGCCAGCTCGACCGGCCAATTCGGCTGAGTCGTCGTGGAATTCGAGGACACCAGCACCACCGACGCGGCATCCGAGCGCTGCAGCAGCGGCCGCACGCCCTCCAGCAGCGCGATCGCGCCGAAGTAATTGATCGACACCACCAGCGAGCCGGGCCGCCCGGTGGCCGCCGCGACGCCCGCGAACGGCAGGAAGCCGTCGAGCGTGCCTTCGCTGAGCTGGGTTATCTCGGCGACCGCGTGCGCGCGTCCGTCGGCGGTGCCCAGATCCGCGGTGATCTCGGCATTGCGCAGATCCACCCCGATCACCCGGTGCCCGGCCTTGCCCAAATGCTCGGCAACCGCCGCGCCGATGCCCGATGCGCTGCCCGTAACTGCGATGACGCCCACTGATCCTCCTCGTCGACGATGAACCAACTCCCCATCATCGAGGACCGCAACCCTCGCGCACACATACGCTACTCACTCAGTGAGACGACGTTTGCGTCGTCGGAGAAGCGCGCTGGGGCCGCGGACTGCCGGGCGCCCGGGCCTGGTATTTCATGGGCCGACTCCAGCCCGGTAGATTGGGATCTCGTGCATCCTGACGTGACCGCTGACCTCGCCGAACTCGACACGACCCTCAAGACCGTGGAGTCGGTGCTCGATGTCGAGGAGCTGCGCCGCCGCATCGATGAGCTCGAACATCAGGCCGCCGATCCGGAGCTGTGGAACGACCAGGAGCATGCGCAGCAGGTCACCAGCGAGCTCTCGCACGCCCAGGTCGAGCTGCGCCGAGTCACCGACCTGCGCCAGCGCCTGGACGATCTGCCGGTGCTCTACGAACTCGCCGAGGCCGAGGAGGGCGCCGCGGGCACCGAGGCCATGGCCGACGCCGACGCCGAACGTGCGGCCCTGCACATCGACGTCGAGGCGTTGGAGGTGCGGACCCTGCTCTCGGGCGAGTACGACAAGCGCGAGGCGCTGATCAACATCCGTTCCGGCGCGGGCGGCGTGGACGCCGCGGACTGGGCGCAGATGCTGATGCGCATGTATGTGCGCTGGGCCGAGCGGCACAAGTACGGCGTGGAGATCTACGACACCTCCTACGCCGAGGAGGCGGGCATCAAGAGCGCCACCTTCGCGGTCAAGGCGCCGTACGCCTACGGCACGCTGTCGGTGGAGATGGGCACGCACCGGCTGGTGCGGATCAGCCCGTTCGATAACCAGGGCCGCCGCCAGACCTCCTTCGCCGAGGTCGAGGTGCTGCCGGTCGTGGAGACGACGGACCACATCGATATCCCCGAGGGCGATATCCGCGTCGATGTCTACCGCTCCTCGGGCCCCGGTGGTCAGAGCGTCAACACCACCGACTCCGCGGTGCGCCTCACCCACATCCCCACCGGCGTCGTGGTGACCTGTCAGAACGAGAAGTCGCAGCTGCAGAACAAGATCTCGGCGATGCGCGTGCTCCAGGCCAAGCTGCTCGAGCGCAAGCGTCTCGAGGAGCGCGCCCAGATGGATGCGCTCAAGACCAACGAGGGCGCGTCCTGGGGCAACCAGATGCGCTCGTACGTGCTGCACCCGTACCAGATGGTCAAGGACCTGCGCACCAACTACGAGGTGAACAACCCGACCGCGGTGCTCGACGGCGATATCGACGCGTTCATCGAGGAGGGCATCCGCTGGCGGATGCGCCAGGGTGACGAATAGAGACGCCAATCACGGCACAATCACGACGTTTCGGTCGTCACGGATATCGTAGTAGCCTGATGGACGTGTGTTCGAGTGGCAGCATGGGAGATCCGGTTCGATGACCATGATTCTTGCCTCCGGGACGGGCGCGCAATTCACCGACTGGATGCGCGGCAGCGGTCTCGAGATCGTGCTCCTGATCATCGGCGTGATGCTGTTCAGTCGGTGTGCGCAGTTCGTCCGGGATCGGATCACCCGCAAGATCGATGCCGGATTCCAGAGCAGCGATTCGCTGGTGCGCTCCGAGGCCGCCAAGCATCGGCATGCGCTGGCGCAGGTCGTCACCTGGGTGGTGCTGTCCATCGTCTACTTCCTGGTGGCGCTGGAAGTGTTGAAGCGCTTGGGCTTTCAGCTCGGCGGGCTGGTGGCCCCGGCCGCGGTGCTCGGTGCGGCGCTGGGTTTCGGCGCGCAGCGCGTTGTGCAGGATCTGCTGGCGGGATTTTTCCTGATCACCGAGCGGCAGTACGGATTCGGCGATGTGGTGAGCATCGCGGTCAGCGGCCAGTCGGTGCCCGCCGACGGCACCGTGGAGGACGTCACGTTGCGCATCACCACGCTGCGCAACCCCGACGGCGAGGTGATCCACGTACCCAACGGCCAGATCGTGAAGGTCACCAATCTGTCCAAGGACTGGGCGCGCGCGGCCATCGATGTGCCGGTGCCGGCCACCTCGGATATCAACAGGGTCAACGAGATTCTGCGCGACGTGGGCGCCAAGGCCTTCGCCGATCGCAAGCTCAAATCGCTGCTGCTCGACGAGCCGACCGTGATGGGTCTCGAGGATCTCACCGTCGATCAGATGAATATCAGGATGGTCGCCCGCACGCTGCCGGGCAAACAGTTCGAGGTCGGACGCGAGCTGCGGGTGCGTGTCGCCGCGGCGCTGCGCCGGGAGGGTATGAGTGAAACCGCGTAAATCCACCACGGTCCTGATTTCGGTCTGGGTGGCGACGTTCGTTGTGTACGTATTTGTCAAGCCCGCTACGCCCGATCACAGCGGCTTCTCGCCGATTGCCAATACGATTCAGAAATCGATGATTTCGTCCACCCAACCTCACTGACTCGAATGTGACACGGAGAGTTTCACAGGTATGTGACAGGTGCCGTCCGCGCATTGCTGGTTACACTGGCTCCTCGTGATCACCCTGCGGAACGTCACCAAGTCATACAAGACCTCGACGCGTCCCGCGCTGGACAATGTTTCGGCCGACATCGCGAAGGGCGAGTTCCTCTTCATCATCGGACCGTCCGGCTCGGGCAAGTCGACGTTCATGCGGTTGCTACTCAAGGAGGAGCGGCCCACCAGCGGCGAGATCAGCGTCGCGGACTTCCGAGTGGACCGCCTGGCCGCGCGCAAGGTGCCCAAGCTGCGCCAGCGCATCGGGTGCGTCTTCCAAGACTTCAGGTTGCTTCAGCAGAAGACCGTCGAGCAGAACGTGGCGTTCGCCCTCGAGGTGATCGGCAAGAACCGCAAGTTCATCAACCGCGCGGTGCCCGAGGCGCTGGATCTGGTCGGCCTGTCCGGTAAGTCCGACCGGCTGCCCAGCGAGCTGTCCGGCGGTGAGCAGCAGCGCGTGGCGATCGCGCGGGCATTCGTGAACCGGCCGCTGGTCCTGCTGGCCGACGAGCCCACCGGCAACCTCGACCCCGATACCAGTCAGGACATCATGACGCTGCTCGAACGCATCAACCGCACCGGCACCACGGTGCTCATGGCCACGCACGACAACCACATCGTCGACGCGATGCGCCGGCGCGTGGTGGAGCTCGATCGTGGCCGCCTGGTGCGCGACGAGGCGACCGGCGTGTACGGGGTGGGCCGCTAATGCGCGCGAGCTTCCTGTTCGGTGAGGTCTTCAACGGCCTGCGCCGCAATATCACCATGACCATCGCGATGATCCTGACTACCGCGGTATCGCTGACCATGCTCGGCGGCGGCCTGCTGGCGGTGCGGATGGCGGACAAGACCGAGGCGTACTTCCTGGATCGGCTCGAGGTGCGGCTGTACCTGGACGATTCGGTGTCCGCGAACGATGTGGACTGCTCGCAGGATCCGTGCAAGTCGCTGCTGGTGGACCTGAAGCAGACCTCCGGCGTCGTGTCGGTGCAATATATGAGCCGCGCCGACGCGATTCGCGAGGCCAAGGAGAAGACGTTCAAGGATCAGCCCGAGCTGGCCGCCTACGTCGCCCAGTCGCCGCTGCCCGCCTCGCTGCGGGTGAAGATGGCCAACGCCGATCAGTATCCGCATATCCTGCAGGCATTCCAGGGGCGGCCCGGCGTCGGATTCGTGCGCAATGACAAGGACATCGTCGACCGGCTGGTGAGCCTGTTCGACGGCCTGCGCAATGCGGCGTTCGGCCTGGCGGTGCTGCAGGCGTTCGCGGCGGTGCTGCTGATCGCGAATATGGTGCAGATCGCGGCGTTCACCCGGCGCGAGGAGGTCGGCATCATGCGGCTGGTCGGCGCGAGCCGCTGGTACACGCAATTGCCGTTCCTGCTCGAGGCGGTCGTGGCCGCGCTGGCCGGTTCGGCGCTGGCGGTGGTCGGCCTGATCGCCGCCCGCCCCCTGGTGATCGACCGGGCGCTGGGTTCACTGTTCGAGTCCAAGGTGTTCCCCCGCATCACCAGCGACGACATCACCCTGGTCACCATGACGATCATCCCAGTCGGCATCGTCTTCGCCGCCGTCGTCGCCTACGGCACCCTGCGCTACTACGTGCGCGACTAAGAGCCCTCGCCGCCCGTCATTCCGGCGTGACTACCCCCTCGTCATTCCGGCATGCTTTTGGCCGGAATCCAACGTGAGATCCCGGCCAAAAGCGTGCCGGGATGACGAGGGTGGCGTGCGCGTCTGTGCAATGGGGGTGCAGTTGTGGCGGGAGGGTGGCGGTGGGAGCTGGGCTCCGTAGGATGTCGGGGGTGAGTCATTCCGAGACGCTCGATACGGTGACCCAGCAACCCGGCCCGGATGCGGAACCCGATGCGGCGCAGCAGGTTCTGCAGCGGGTATTCGGGTACGACCGCTTCCGTGGCCTACAGCACGAGATCGTGACGCAGATCATCGACGGCGGCGATGCGCTGGTGCTGATGCCCACCGGCGGCGGCAAATCGCTGTGCTATCAGATTCCGGCGCTCGTGCGGCCCGGGGTGGGCGTGGTCATCTCGCCGCTGATCGCGCTCATGCAGGACCAGGTCGATGCGTTGACTGCCCTCGGGGTGCGCGCGGGCTTCCTCAACTCCACCCAGTTCCCCGATCAGCGCCGGGCGATGGAGCAGCAGTTCCTGGACGGCGAGCTGGACGTGCTCTATCTCGCCCCGGAGCGCCTCAAGCTCGAGTCCACCATGCGGCTGCTGGACCGGGCGAAGGTGTCGGTCTTCGCCATCGACGAGGCGCACTGCGTATCGCAGTGGGGCCACGACTTCCGGCCCGACTATCTGGCGCTGTCGGTGCTGCACGAGCGCTGGCCCGACGTGCCGCGCATCGCGCTCACCGCCACCGCTACCGCCAAGACCGCCGCGGAGATCGCCGAGCGCCTGGATCTCACGGGCGCCAAGCATTTCGTCGCCGGATTCGACCGGCCCAATATTCAGTACCGGATCGAACCGAAGAACCGCGCCGAGCAGCAACTGCTCAGCTTCATCAGCACCGAGCACGCAGGCGATGCGGGCATTGTCTACTGCCTCTCGCGCAATTCGGTGGAGAAGACCGCGGAATTCCTCACCCGCAACGGCGTCGCGGCGGTGCCGTATCACGCCGGGCTCGATGCGCGCACGCGCGCGACCAACCAGTCGCGGTTCCTGCGCGAGGACGGCCTGGTCGTCGTCGCGACCATCGCCTTCGGCATGGGCATCGACAAGCCCGACGTGCGCTTCGTCGCCCACCTCGACCTGCCGAAATCGGTGGAGGGCTACTACCAGGAGACCGGTCGCGCCGGTCGCGACGGCGCGCCGTCCACCGCGTGGATGGTCTACGGCCTCAACGACGTTGTGCAGCAGCGCAAAATGATCGACTCCTCCGAGGGCGATGCCGCGCACCGCCGCCAGTTGCAGCTGCATCTGGACGCGATGCTCGCGCTGTGCGAGACGGTGCAGTGCCGCCGCACCCAGCTGCTGGCCTATTTCGGCCAGAGCGGTGAACCCTGCGGCAACTGCGACACCTGCCTGAATCCGCCCGAATCCTGGGACGGCACGGTCCCCGCGCAGAAGGTGCTCTCGGCGGTAATGCGCCTCAAGCGCGAGCGTGGGCAAAGCTTCGGCGCCGGGCATATCGCCGACATCCTGATCGGCAAGTCGAATCCGAAGGTGGTGCAGCACAAGCATAATGAGCTCACGGTCTTCGGCGTCGGCACCGAGCTGCGCGACGTCGAATGGCGCGGCGTGATACGTCAGCTGCTGGCCCAGGGGCTACTGGCGGTGCACGGCGAATACGGTGTGCTGGCCCTCACCGAGGCCAGCGGGGAGGTTCTCAAGGGCCGCAAGGTGGAGCTGCGGCGCGAGCCAGAGCGCACCAGGGCGGCAAAGGCGCCGCGCGCCAAGGCATCCCGCCTGGCCGCCGCCGATCTGGCCCCGGGCGATGCCGACCTGTTCGAGCGCCTGCGCGCCTGGCGCGCCGCGACCGCCAAGGAGCAGGGCGTGCCCGCCTACGTCGTCTTCCATGACGCCACCCTGCGCGAGATCGCCGCCCGCAAGCCGGCGACCCTGGGGGAGCTCGGCGGCATCAGCGGCATCGGCGAGAGCAAGCTCGCGAAATACGGTGCGGGTGTGTTGGAGACCCTCGGCGGTGAGCAGGGGGAGTCCGGCGTCGCACGGACCCGAATCGAATCGCAGGGCGTCGAAGGTCCGTCGACGTCCGATCCCGCTCCGCGGCAGCATGTTCGGGAGGAATCGGGTCCGGATACATCCCGGCAATCCGGGGCCGGGCGGCAGCGGCCGACCTCGAGTCCGCGTGCCGCCGTCCCGGAGCGGCAGTCGAATCCGTCACGAACACCCCCCGCCGCTGAAGCTCACCCCTGGAACGACGAGCCGCCACCGGATTGGGACTTCGAGCCGCCGCCGGACGATATGTACTGACCGGCTCTACGGCTGCGTCGAGTTTCTGGCGCGCTGGGGAAGTGCCGAGGTACAGTGACTGCATCACGAGAGTGATGCTGGGGTGCAGCGCCGGGGCGAACCGACGCTGCACCAATAGGTGGAGTTAGATGATCCGCCGGATCAACCAGCGGACCGCTATGAGCGCCCCGGCGATCACGGCAGCAATTGCAATGCTGGTGCCGTAATCGACCGGGGCCTTGCTCTTAGCCCGGCGATGTTTAGCCATCTCCACCACCTCCCCTCTGGGCGCGAAGTAGGACCATGTCCTTCGCCCCTCGAAGGGAGGTGCCATCACATTACATGAACAAGATCGGTCTTATCGCTGGAAGTTATTGGGGCACAACAGAGTTAGAGATTCCAATCTGGATCGACGACATGTCGCCGTGTCGACACGCCAGATTGTCTCCACTGCGCCACACAGTGCACCGAGGCTGGCACCGCCGGGGCCAGCGGAATACGTATCGTGTGTCTCGTCCCGAATCCGTTTAACCGGGCCGGGTTCGTGGGTAACGTTCTCGCATGACGCTCGGCAACGACGATGTGATCGGCGGGGACGACGGTTCCCCCGAGGTGACGGCCCTGTCCACGGCTGCGGTCACCGACGCGCACCCGGGCAGCAGCAGGCACTTCCGCCACATCCGGCTGTGGCCGCGCCGAGAGGCGCTCGGGCGGCCCCGAATGTCCACGTTCATGCTGATGGGGGTGTGGATCGCGGTCCTCGCGCTGTATCTCGAGGTGCGTCCGATCTAGGCGGCGTTAACATTCCGTCTGGTCGGTATCTTTCGGCGCGAAGTGCTCGAATTCTCCACGGGTACAGGCTCGTCCGATTACCGTTCGGACATGGTGCATCACGACCATCACCATGATGACGGCGGCGATCAGCCCAGCGGACCGGACCAGGGCGATGTGCCCGATGTCGATGCCGAGCCCGCCCGCGCCCGCGCTCGCGAGGGAACCGTCGAGACCGGATGGTTGCGCCCGCGCGGCTACCGCGCCCTGGGGCGGCCCCGGGTATCGACGATGGTCCTGGTGATCGCGTGGATCGCGCTCCTCGTCCTGTATCTCGAGCTGCATCCCGGCTGATCTCGGGGGTACGGGCACGGCCGGAAGATTTCGCCCCGCCGCATTGTTGATCTCCCGGGCGGCCCGGCATCGGGCGGGTCCGTAAGCTGGTCGGACAGTGACCTCGTGGTGTGGGTGCGGGCGGCAGATGTGTTAGAAGGGTGCATATGAAGGAAAAGGGGCGCAAGGTCATCGCCACCAACCGGCGAGCGCGGCACAACTATGCGATCCTCGACACCTACGAGGTCGGGGTGGCGCTGGTCGGTACCGAGGTGAAGAGCCTGCGCGAGGGCAAGGTATCGCTGGTCGACGCCTACGCCACCATCGACGACGGCGAGGTGTGGCTGCGCGGGCTGCACATCCCCGAGTACGGGCACGGTACCTGGACCAATCACTCGCCGCGGCGCACCCGCAAACTGCTGCTGCACCGCCGCGAGATAGACAAGCTCACCGGCAAGATCAAGGAGAGCAATCAGACGCTGGTGCCGCTGTCGATGTATTTCGCCGACGGCAAGGTCAAGCTCGAGCTCGCGCTGGCAAAGGGCAAGCAGGACTTCGACAAACGCCAGGACCTGGCTCGGCGCACCGCGGAGCGGGAGGTGACACGCGAGCTCGGCCGACGGATCAAAGGTATGAAATGACCGGGGTGCTGCTGGCGTTACTCGCGGCCCTCGGCTACGGGGTGAGTGACTTCATCGGCGGGGTCGCCTCGCGCCGGGTCGCGGCCCTGCGGGTGGTCATCGTGTCCTACCCGCTGTCGGTACTGATTCTGCTGATCGTCGCGCCGCTGGTCGGCGGCCATGTCGACACCGCGTCGCTGCTGTGGGGCGCGGGCTCGGGCGTGGCCAGCGGGCTGGCGGTGTGGTGGTTCTACGCCGCGTTGGCCTCGGGACCGATGGCGGTGGTGTCGCCGCTGACCGCGGTGCTGGTGGCCGGTCTTCCGGTGCTGGTCGGGCTGGCGACCGGCGAGCGGACGAGCCCACCGGCCTATATCGGCATCGTCTGCGCGCTGATCGCGGTGGTGCTCGTCAGCAAGGAGTCGCCCGACGCCGTGACCGAGGAGATCACCGGCGGGCGTGAGCTGCGTTTCGACCGCCGGGTCGCGCTGCTGACCGTGGGCTCGGGGATCGCGTTCGGGTTCGCGTTCGTCTGCCTGCACGAGACCGCCGCCCCGGCGGGTCTGTGGCCGCTGGTGATCTCGCGTGTCTCGGCGACCGCGGTGGTCTGGGTCGCCGCGCTGGCCACCGGTCAGTTCCGCGCGCCGCACGGGGAGCCGCTGCGGCTGGCGTGCTACGTCAGCGTGCTGGACGTCATCGCGAACGTGGCGATGCTCTACGCCTTCCACGGCGGCCTGTTGTCGCTGATCAGCGTGATCGCCTCCCTCTACCCCGCGGCCACCGTGCTGCTGGCGATGGTCCTGCTCGGCGAGCGCGTCGGCCCGCTGCAGAAGATCGGCATGGCCATGGCCGTTGGCTCGGTCGCCCTGATCGCCACGGCGTGAACCCGGGCGGTCAGGTGGGCGCCGCGCTGGGGGCATGCTCGTCAGCTGCCCGGAATCCAGGTGGTCCCCGCCAACGGCACCCGTGCCATCGCGGCGGATTCGACGGTGAGTGCCACCAGATCCTCCGGTTCGAGGTGGTGCAGATGGGACTTGCCGCAGGCGCGAGCCAGTAACTGCGCCTCCATGGTCAGCACCCGCAGATAGTTCGCGACGCGATGCGCCCCGGCGATCGGATCGAGCTCGGCGGCCAATTCCGGGTCCTGAGTGGTGATTCCGGCGGGGTCCCGTCCGGCCTGGAAGTCGTCGTAGCAGCCCGCCTCCGAGCCGAGCGTGCGGTACTGCTCGGCGTAGCGAGGGTGATTGTCGCCCAGGGCGATCAGCGCCGCGGTGCCGATCGAGACCGCATCGGCGCCCAGCGCGATGGCCTTGGCGACGTCGGCGCCGTTGCGGATGCCGCCCGAGACGATCAGCTGCACCTTACGATGCAGGCCCAGCTCCTGCAGGGCCCGGGCGGCCTGCGGGATCGCGGCGAGGGTCGGGATGCCGACGTGCTCGATGAAGACGTCCTGGGTGGCCGCGGTGCCGCCCTGCATGCCGTCGACCACCACCACATCGGCGCCGGAATTCACCGCCAGCTTGACGTCGTAATAGGTGCGGGTGGCGCCGACCTTGACGTAGATCGGCTTTTCCCAGTTGGTGATCTCGCGCAGTTCGATGATCTTGATGGCGAGGTCGTCGGGCCCGGTCCAGTCCGGATGGCGGCTGGCGCTGCGCTGGTCCACCCCGATCGGCAGGGTGCGCATCGCCGCGACGCGCTCGGTGATCTTCTGGCCCAGCAGCATTCCGCCGCCGCCGGGCTTGGCGCCCTGGCCGAGCACGATCTCGATGGCGTCGGCCCTGCGCAGGTCGTCGGGGCTCATGCCGTAGCGGGACGGAAGATATTGGTAGACCAGCATTTTGGACTGGTCGCGCTCCTCCGGGGTCATCCCGCCGTCGCCGGTGGTGGTGGAGGTGCCGACCTCGCTTGCCGCGCGTCCCAGCGCCTCCTTGGCCTGCCCGGACAGCGCACCGAAGCTCATTCCGGCGATCGTGATCGGAATGTCCAGGTGCAGGGGAGAACTGGCGTTGCGGTCGCCGAGCACGACATCCGTGCCGCAGGCCTCGCGATATCCCTCGAGCGGATAACGCGACATAGAGGCGCCCAGGAACAGCAGATCGTCGAAGTGCGGGAGCGGGCGTTTGGCGCCCCAGCCGCGGATGTCGTACAGGCCGGTCTCGGCTGCGCGCTGGATTTCGTGGATCACGTTGCGGTCGAAGGTCGCCGACTCGCGCAGACCCGGCTGCATCGTCGTCATGGGGTCTCCTAGTAGGTGTTCTCGACGTGGAAGTTGTAGAGCTGCCGCGCCGAGCCGTAGCGGGTGAATTCGGCTGGGTTGTAGTCGAATCCGGCCCTGGAGAGCAGGTCCGCCAGCTCGGCGAGATGTTCGGTACGCATCGCCTTCGGTACGCAGTCCGCGCCGAGGGATGCCACCGAGCCGCGCACGTAGATGCGTGCCTCGTACAGCGAATCACCCAGCGCGGCGCCGGCATTTCCGCAGACCACCAGCCGTCCCGCCTGGCCCATGAAGGCGCTCATATGCCCGACGTTGCCGCCGACGACGATATCGACGCCCTTCATGGAGATCCCGCAGCGTGCCGCGGCATTGCCCTGTACGACGAGCAGACCGCCGTGCGCGGTGGCCCCGGCGGACTGCGAGGCGTCGCCGGTGACCCGCACGGTGCCCGACATCATGTTCTCGGCCACCCCGGTCCCCGCATTGCCGGAGATGGTCACCGCCGCATGCTGATTCATGCCCGCGCAGTAGTAGCCGACATGTCCGCGGATCGCGACATCGAGGTCGGCGTCGAGGCCGCAGGCCAGCGCGTGCGCGCCCCGCGGATTGTCGATCACCACCGGGGTCGCCGGATCTGTGTGGCGCAGTGTCGTATTGACCTCGCGCACGGTGGTGGCGGCCAGGTCCAGCGTGGTACCCAGGACGGGGGCGGCTAGCGGTGCCATAGGTAAACCTCTTCCGGCTCGGGTTCGAAGATGCGGGCGGTGTCGATGCCAGGTAGCCCGGCCAGCGCCCGGTATTCGGAGGCCATCGCAACCCAGCGATCGGTCTCGGCGATCACGGCGGGCTTGCAGGCGATGGCGTCGCGGACCACGGCGAACGAGTCGGCGGTGGACACCAGCAGCGTGTAGAAACCGTCCAGGGTCTCGTTGAGCAGCAGCAGCGCCTTCTCCAGATCGGCGCCCGCGGCCAGCTGCGCGGCGACGAACCGGGCGCCGACCTCGGTGTCGTTATCGCTGTCGAAGACCACGCCGTCGCGTTCGAGACCGTGGCGCACCGACATGTAGTTGGAGAACGAGCCGTTGTGCACCAGGCACTGATCCGGGCCGACCGAGAACGGATGCGAGCCCTCGGGGGTCACCGCGGATTCGGTGGCCATGCGGGTGTGCGCCACGCCCTGCCAGCCGCTCGCCCCGGTCAGGCCGAACGAATCCGCCAGCGCGCGTGGATTTCCCACGCCCTTGAGGACCGCGAGGTCGTGGCCGTAGCCGATCACGCGGGCGGTGCCCGCCACCTCGCGCACGGCGGCGACCAGCGCGTCGGGTTCCACCGCCGCATGCAGCAGGGTCGTCGGTGCCAGGTCGATGCTGTCGACGGGGGTCCCGATCGCCGCCTGCACCGCCGCGGCGAGTTCGGTTGCCGCGAGCGGCGAGTCGAGCAGCGAGACGGTGGCGCGTCCGGGCGGGGACCACCGCGGGTCGCCGTAGATGGCCATGCCCGCCGAGTCCGGGCCGCGCTCGACCAGCTGCGTCAGCATATCGGTCAGCAGCGCACCCAGCCGCGGGTACAGGGCGGCATCGCGTAGATGCAGCCCGACGATTCCGCACATGGTGTCGGATCTCCTCTCAGAAGGCGGTCAGGTAGCGGTCGATTTCCCAGGGGGACACGGTGTTGTGCCACTCGAAGAATTCCTCGCGCTTGAGCTGGGCGAAGTACTCGGCCACGCCGGATCCCGCGCCGTTCAGGGCGCCGGTGACCACGGGATCGGCGATCAGCGCGTCCACCGCGTGCACCAGGGTCATCGGCAGCGTGCCCGCGGGCCCGGAGCCGGGATCGCCCGGATCCAGATGGCGCGCAACGCCGTCCAGCCCGGCGGTGAGCACGGCGGCCGCCGCCAGATAGGGATTTGCCGAGCCGTCGCCGCCGCGCAGCTCGATGCGGTTGCCGTCGGGCACCCGCACATAGTGGGTGCGGTCGTTGCCGCCGTAGGTCGGCGTGCGCGGCGACCAGGTCGCGCCGCTGGAGGTGGATGTTGCGCCGATTCGCTTGTAGGAGTTGACCGTCGGGGCGATCACCGCCTGCAGGGCGCAGGCGTGCTCGAGGACCCCGGCGATGAAGGAGTAGGCGGTCGGCGACAGGCCCAGCCCGCGCGGATCGGCGTCCAGCGGGAACAGCGCGGTGCCGGTGCGCTCGAGCGACAGGTGCAGATGCATGCCGGATCCGGTGCGATCGGTGAACGGCTTGGGCATGAATGTGGCCTGCATGCCCCGCTTCTCGGCGATCACGGACAGCAGATAGCGCGCGGTGATGACGCGGTCGGCGGTGGTGAGCGCGTCGGCGTAGGTGAAGTTCTGCTCGAACTGACCGTTGCCGTCCTCATGGTCGTTGGCGTAGTTGCCCCACCCCAGGCCGTTCATCGCCCGGGAGATCTCGCTGAGATGGTCGTACATGCGGGTCACGTCGCGGGCGTCGTAACAGGGCTGGGCGCTGCGATCGGCGCTGTCGGCCAGGCTGATTCCATCCTCGTCGCGGCGCACCAGGAAGTACTCGATCTCCGCGCCCACGTTCACCGTGAGGCCCTGCGCGGCGGCGGTGTCCAGCGCGCGGCGCAGGATCACCCGCGGCGCGAACGGCCAGGGGCTGCCCTCGACATACGGATCACAGTGCACCAGGGCCAAACCCGCGCGGACGAACGGTATCGGGGTGAAGGTGCTCGGATCGGGGACGCCGATCAGGTCGGGATCCCTGGGCAGCTGGCCCATCGCGCCCGCCGCGTAGCCGGCGAATCCGACGCCCTCGTCCTGCAGCATATCGGCGGCCTCGACGGGAACCAGCTTGGCACACGGCTTTCCGGTCAAGGTGACGAATAGCGCGAGGATGAATGTGGTGCCGGTCGCGGCGGCCAGATCGGCGATGCGCACCTGGTTCGCGGGCGCGGCGGGAGTGTAGGGCTCGGCGATCTCGACTGTCATCGGTTCTCCTGGGGGCAGAGGGTAAACATGTTTCGGCTCAGCGCATTTCGCTTGCGCCGGCGTACGGGTGCGGGCTGGTCAGCAGGTCCCCCTCGGCGAAGCGGGCGTAGCGGAAGTCCTCGGCGCGCACGCCGGGCAGCGTGGTGTGACCATCGGTCAGCAGGTCCGCTGCCAGGCGGCCGACCGCGGGGGAGATCTTGAAGCCGTGGCCACTGAATCCCGTGGCCAGGAACAGCCCGGCCATCGGCGCGGGGCCGATGATCGGGTTGTAGTCGGGGGTTACGTCGTAGCAGCCGCCGTAGCTGCCGGAGATCCGCGGGTCGGGCATGCCGGGCAGCCGCAGGCCGAGCTTTGCCACGATCGTGTCGATGGTGTCGTCGTCGGCCTGGTTCGGGTAGTGATCGGGGTCGGAGTACTCCGGCTCGGTGTGGTCGCTGTTGCCCGCCAGGAGCTCCCCGTTGGGTTCCCGGCACAGGTACTGCAGCCCGGCCAGGTCCGAGAACACCGGCACGACCGGCAGCGGCTCACCCGGGTCGACCATGACCAGCTGGGCGCGCAGGGCCCGCACCGGAACCTCGACGCCGACCTGCCCGGCCAGCGCGGGCGCCCACGGGCCGGTAGCTAGAATGACTGTCTCGCAGTGTATTTCACTGCCATCGGCCATCGAGGCTCCGTAAATCGAGCCGTCCGCGCGCTGCAGCAGCGCGGTCACCGCGGCGCCCTGCTGGATGGCCACTCCGTGGCTGCGCGCGGCCTTGGCGTAGGCCATGCCGGTCAGGTACGCCTCGCCGCGCCCGCCGCGCGGCTCGTAGGCGAATGCGGCGAAGTCCTCGAGGTACAGGCCCGGCCACAGCTCGGCCATCCGGTCGTGGTCGATCAGCTCGACCTCGATGCCGAGCTCCCGCTGCATCGCCACATTGGCCGCGAGCGGCGCGACGTTGTTCGCGCCGACGCCGACGACGTACCCGCACTGGCGAAAGCCCAGGTCGTCGCCGTATCGGTCGCCTGCCTGCTCGAAATGCGACAGGCTGTGCCAGGCCATGGCCGCGAGCGAGGCGTTGCCGTAGTGGCAGCGCACCACGCCGCTGGATTTGCCGGTCATGCCCGAGCACAGGGTGTTCCGCTCGACGACGAGCACATCGGTCTCGCCGCGGTCGGCCAGGGCCGAGGCGATCGCCAGGCCCTCCAGCCCGCCCCCGACGACGAGGTACTGCACGGTCCGATGCACTGGACCTCCGTCCCTATGTGTTTCATGTGGTGAATCGTCTACGCATCTCATGAAACTGGTGAAGGATGTCTCCCGTGTTACGTGCAGGTCATTATTCGGGTTCTGATGGTGTCTGATCCGTGCGGTCGCGGTAGTTGGAATCGAGGTCCGGTGTCCACTGATAGTGGACAATCGGTTAATCTCGCGGCATGTCGGATAATGACAGCGATGCCGTGGACGAGAACGGCGAAACGGCCACGATCGCGCACGAGGTGCCCGGCGACACCCCCGCCGGACCGTCGCTCGAGGAGGTGATCGCCGCCCAGGTGCGCAGCCTGCGGCAGATGGCGGGCCTATCCGTCGCCGCGATGGCCGCCAAGGTGGGCATCTCCAAGGCCATGCTCTCCAAGATCGAGAACGCGCAGACCTCGTGCAGCCTGTCCACCCTGGCCCGCCTCGCCACGGGGCTGGATGTGCCGGTCACGGCGCTGTTCCGCGGCGCCGACTTCGCCCGGGAGGCGGTGTACACCGAGTCCGGCAAGGGGTCCGCGATCGTTGGGCGCGGTACCCGCGTCGGCCACCACTATGAGCTGCTCGGCGCGCTGCGCGGGCAGCACAAGCGGCTCGAGCCGGTGCTGGTCACGCTGACCAACTCCAGCGAGGTCTTCCCGCTGTTCCAGCATCCGGGCACCGAACTGCTGTACATGCTGGAGGGGGTGATGGTGTACGGCCACGGCGAGTCCGAATACACCCTGCGACCGGGCGATGCGCTGCTGCTGGACGGTGAGGGCCTGCACGGCCCGCACGATCTGATCCGCCTGCCGATCCGGTTCCTCGCCGTCACCGCCTATCCGGACAACCACGAGTCCTGAGTTCCGTGGTGCCGGAATGATCTTCGCCCGCGGGGTGTTACCATGAACAGCCCGGTCACCAGCCGGGTGACTGGATTGGGTACGGGGCTGAACGGTTTCGACTGCGTACGTCGATTCAGGGGAAGCGTGTCGGTGCAGGCAGGAGACCACCGTAAGCGTCACTGCAAACCTATAAGCGCCGATTCCAATCAGCGCGACTTCGCTCTTGCTGCCTAAGCAGTAAGGCGAGTCTGTCAGCCCGGGTTCGCCTTCGACCCGGCCCCTGGCATCAGCTAGAAGGCTTACCGTTCGCCTCGGTCGCGGAGGCTGGACGGGACATCGAACAGCGACTGGGATCGTCATCTCGGCTCGTCCGCAGGACCGGGAGATCCAAGTAGAGGCGGCGCGGACTGCACACGGAGAAGCCCTGGAAAAGCGGCGGAGGACCCGGGTTCGATTCCCGGCAGCTCCACTTCATGGAAACCCGCAGGTCAACGACCTGCGGGTTTTCTTTCTTTCGGTGACTAGATCGAGTCGCATGGTGAACGGTGTCTTTACCTGCGGATTTGCGCGGACTGCGGTCCGATTCCCGGCAAGTTCCTGATGCTGCATCGATCCCCGACTGGCATAAGGATTTGTTATAATCGTTCGGTGCGATGGAGCATCCTGCTACTTGAGCCAGTCAACGACTGGTTCCTCGATCTGGTGAAGAACGAGCCGATGATCGCTGACAAGATCGAGGAAGCGCTGGACGAACTGGCCGAGCGCGGGCCGGAGCTGGGAAGACCGTTGGTCGATCGGATCCAGTACAGCAAGGCGCTGCACAACCTCAAAGAGCTTCGCCCTCGAACCCCGTCGGGTTCCGAGATCCGGATGCTGTTCGCCTTCGACCTAACGCGGGAGGCGATCGTCTTGGTCGCCGGGGACAAGTCCGGCCAGTGGAGTCGTTGGTACCGAGATGCGATCCCCCTCGCCGAACAGCGCTATAAGGACTACCGGGCAACGAAGGAGGAGTCATGAAAGGTGTGCCGTGGGAAGAGACCAAGCGTCGAGCTCGTGAAATCGACCCGACATGGGATTCCCCTGAGCGCGTCGCAGCGCGGGACGAGAGCCGCGAGCAGATGCGCGCGGAGCAGCGCGGACACCAGCTCGCCGAACTGCGCAAGCAGTGCGGGGCGACACAGGCCCACGTCGCTGAGCTGATGGGAGTTTCGCAGGCCAGGGTATCGCAGATCGAGCACGGCAAGATCACGTCCATGGATTTGGTTCGTGACTACATCGCCGCGCTCGGGGGAACCCTGGATGTTGTTGCCCACGTTGGTGATTGGAGCGTTAAAGTCGCATAGAGTATTGCCGGGATCGGTGCTGCCCAGTCCTCGGTCTGATCGTCACACCCTGCGAAACTTCACACGTCTGGCCCACATGCGAAGTTTCTTCCATATGTCTTCAGTCCGTAGGTTCGGCCCTGGCCAGCAGTTTCAGGAACTTGCGGTTGATGAACAGCCGGTCGCGGCCGATGTTGTCGGACCTCTGACCACGCTCGTCCGCCCATCCATCCCTCGCTGGCGCGGTGTTGCTCGACGTGCCCTCGATGGCAAAGGCCGAGCCAGCCAAGGTTCGTACGGTAAGCGGGTAGACCCGCACCGAGCATCTGCGGCCAGTGGCACAGTTCGCGGTCGGCGCCCAGCGAGGTTCAAAGATCGATGCTGAATTGGTCACGAAGGTGTGCGTGTTCGAGCCGGACCATGCTTTCCTGGCTGGCGACGCTGGGGGTGCAGCGATAGACGCCTTCGTGGAAGATCTCGGCGTAGTAGTGATCGATATGGCCGTGGTAGTGAGCGAGGAAGTCGCGCATCGCTTCGGGATCCTCGGGCAGGTCGTCCAGGATCTGGTCGAAGACCCCGCGGTGGTAGGCGACAGCGTGGGTAGTGACCAGGCCGGGCGCGTGGCGCAGGAAGCTCGCCCCGTGTACGGGGGCATCGCCTCCGATCGGGTCTTGCACGGTGGACCTGTAGAAGCCTCCCAGGTAGAACAGCTTCCAGGGCACCTCCATCAACTCGCCGACGCTACGGCGCAGCACCCACGTCGTGCCGTGCAGGAACACCGTGTCGTCTTCGAATACCAGGATGCTGTCCAGGCCCTGCCGGTGGGCCATCGCAATAGCCCGCCGGTGGGACAACGCGCAACCGAGCTGATAGCGCCACGGCGTCGTGACCGCGGGCAGGCGCTGAACCTTGTCAGCGATCCCCAGGGCGGCGAAGCGCGCCGCCATCCGAGTCCAGCGTTGTGACTGATGGTCGGCGTTAATGCAGACGAGAGCGTCGAAGGCGTCGACGGGTTTGTTCCTGCTCGATTGCCAGTGGGCGACATGATGATCGACCCACTCCGGGCCCTGACCTTCGACGTAGTGCTCGATAATCGGCTCGGTCGAGAGCCTCGTCCCGGCCTGCGGCCTCCCTCACGGCATCCGCGACGTCCACCACTCCGCATCTGCTGGACGAGCCCCTCGGCCGTGGCCACATTTTGACCACAATCGCCCGTGATATCCCCTAATCCGGAGTGAACTGCACTGATATGTTTTCGCAGGTAGAACCCTGTTCCGCTCCCTTGGTCAGGGGAGCGGGACTGGTTCGATTCCCGGCAGCTCCACTGAGCCCCTCACCTGCACTGCAGGTGAGGGGCCTTTTTTATGCCTGATCTCGCTCGATCCGGACCTTCACCAACGACCAGGGCAAAACCATCACCGAGACCACGGCGGCGCAGGGTAAGCGCGATGATCTCCGCGCCACCCGCTTTTGACCTGTCGGCGGCGATCGACCGGGTCCGTGGGACTGCCGGACTCCTGGTGCACGAGGTCATATCGGAGGCAGGTGGCAGATCTGGACGAGCTCCAGATCCCGGGTGCGCGACACCAGCATGCCGCGGCCGGGCGGGTATTTGCCGGGCCGGACGTCGCCGAGCAGCATGCCCTCGTCCTTTGGTGTGCTCATCAGGATGCCGTCGACCGACATATCCTTCATCGGGCCGAGCACGTTGTCGAACAGTGCCCGGCTGGCGCCACCGGACCGGCGGGCGACGATGACATGCAGGCCGATGTCGCGGGCCTGCGGGATGAGATCCATCAGCGCCAGCAGGGGATTGTTGGAGGCGACCATGTCGTAGTCGTCGACGATGACGTACACCTCCGGTCCGGTCCACCAGCTGCGCTCGCGCAGCTGGGCCGGGGTGATGTCGGAGCCGGGGATACGCTGGGTCAGGAAGGCCGCAACCTCCTTGAGCATCCCGATCGAGGTCTGCGACGAGGTCGAATAGCCGGCCAGATGCGGCCCTTCGACGACGCCGAGCATGCTGCGGCGGTAATCGATGAGGATGGTCCGCGCGTCGTTCGGGTGCGAGTTCTCCACGATGCCCATCGCGATATTGCGCAGCAGGGTGGTTTTGCCGCAGCCCACGTCGGCGAATACCAACAGGTGCGGCTGTTCGTCGAAATCCAGCACCATCGGCTGCAATTCGGATTCGCCCAGGCCTATCAGCACATGCTTGTTATCCAGTTGCACGCCCAGCTCGCGCGCCGCGGCCAGCGTCTGCTCGCGGGGGATCTCCAGCGGCAGCATGCGCACGTCGGGCGCCCGGCGCTCGTCGTACATCTCGGCCAGCCCCGCCTTCGCCGCGGTCAGGCCATCGGAGAGGGTCTCCGGGTCGGGGTCGGAGTCCAGCCGGGGCAGGGCCAGGAGCATGTGGAGCTTGTCGCGGGTCATGCCGCGGCCCGGCCGGTTGAGCGGAACCCCGGCCGCGGCCCGGCGGTCCATCTCGGAGTCCGACGGGTCGCCCAGTCGCAGCTCGACGCGGGTGCCGATCTGATCCCTGATCACCGGCCGGATCTCCGCCCAGCGGCTGGCGCCGAGCATGATGTGGATGCCGTAGGACAGGCCGCGGGCGGCCAGCGAAACTACATGCGCGTCGAGGGCCTCGAACTCCTCGCGGAACCCCGCCCAGCCGTCGATCACCAGGAACACATCGCCGAACAGATCCTCCGCCAGCGGATCCGCGACCCGATCCGATTCGGGCTTGGCGGCGAGTTCGGCCTTGCGCCTGCGGAATTCGCGCATATTCTCGATGCCCAGCCGCAGGAATCGTTCCTCTCGCTGACGCAGCAGCGTGACGAGTTCGGCAATGGTGCGGCGCACCCGGTCGACCTCGAGCCGGCTGGCGGCCGAACCGACGTGCGGCAGGCCGCCGAGCCCGGCGAGCGTGCCACCGCCGAAGTCGACGCAGTAGAACTGCACCTGCTCGGGCGTGTGGGTGGCGGCTGCAGCCATGATGATGGTGCGCAGCGCGGTGGATTTGCCCGACTGCGGGCCGCCGACCACCGCAACATGGCCCTGCCCGCCGGCCAGGTCGACGCTGAGCACGTCACGCCGCTGCTCGTAGGGTTTGTCGATGATGCCGATCGGCATCCATAGCTTGCCGTGCTGGTTGTCGGGGGACCGCCAATCCGATTCGGGCAGCAGCATATCCACGGTGGGGGAAATGTCCAACGGCGGCAGCCAGACCTCGTGCGCGGGGCGTCCGTGGCCGACGAGCCGGTCCACGACCACCTGCAGCACGCTGCGTTCCGGACCGTCGGAGGTGTCGGGTTCGGCGAGCAGTTCGCTCAGATCCGGCAGCGTGGCCTGGACCGGTGCGGGCGCCTCGCGCCGCGCCACCGGCCCGGCGGTGAACTGGTCTGCCGCACCTGCTGCGGCCGGTCCGCCGCCGGTCCGCGGTTTGGCGATGACCGGCGGCACGTACTGGCCCGAGACGTAACTGCCGTTGAAGCGCAGCGGGTCGGCCGCGTCGCTCTTGAGGTAGGCGGAGCCGGGCTGGCTCGGCAGATGGTAGGCGTCGGTGATGCCGAGTACCTGTCGTGATTCGCTGGCCGAGAAGGTGCGCAGGCCGATCCGATAGGACAGGTGCGAGTCCAGGCCGCGCAGCCGGTTCTCCTCCAGTCGCTGCGAGGCCAGCAGCAGATGTACGCGCAGTGACCGGCCGAGCCGGCCGATCATCACGAACAGCTCGGCGAAATCCGGCTTCTGCGACAGCAATTCGGTGAACTCGTCGACGATGACGAACAGCGCCGGCAATGGATCCAGTGCCGCGCCGTGTGTGCGGGCCTTCTCGTATTCGGTGACGTTGGCGAAATTGCCTGCCGAGCGCAGCAATTCCTGGCGGCGGTTCAGCTCACCCGCGAGGGCGTCGCGCATGCGGTCCACCATCGAGAGTTCTTCCTCGAGGTTGGTGATGACCGCGGCCACATGCGGCAGCGGATCCAGGCCGAGAAATGTTGCGCCGCCCTTGAAGTCGACCAGCACCAGGTTCAGCTGGTCCGGGGAGTGCGTGGTGACCATGGACAGCACCAGGGTGCGCAGGAACTCCGATTTACCCGAACCCGTTGCGCCGATGCACAATCCGTGCGGGCCCATGCCGTTCTCGGCCGCTTCCTTGATGTCCAGCTCCACCGGCTGGCCGTCCGGGGTGGTGCCGATCGGCACCCGCAGCCGTTCCCGCACCGACCGCGGCCGCCACACCGCGTCCGGATCGATGACCGCCGCGTCCGGAATCCTCAGCAGCGCCATCAGGCCCGGGTCGGCGACGAGCTCCTCGCCCAGGTCGACGATCTGGCGGGCGGTGGCGAGGCGGTAGCGGGACATCCCCCGGGCAAAGGTCTCGGACTCGGCCATGTCTATCCGGTCGGCGCCGGCGAACTTTTCCACCATGCCGGAGGTACGGGCCCCGATCATGTCCTCCTCGACCACCAGCTGCAGGCCGCGGCGCACGGCCAGACCGGCCTGCGGCGCGGTCAGGTCCAGCACGGTCACCGAGTCCAGACCGGCGTCGCTGATGACGCGCTCGGAGCCGTTGACATAGCCGTCGTCGATCACCACCACCAGATGGAGCCGCCCCGCGGTGGGCGGTGCGTTGCGCAGGAACCGACCGCGTTCGAGCAGGTCCTCCGACAGCGCTGTCTCCAGTTCCGACAGCGACTTATACAGCATACGAGCCGAGCCTATGGCGTCGTTGTCCCGCGGATGCTGCAGGTGCGGCAGCCATTTCGTCCATTCCCAGTGCGCCGCATCGGGATCGGCGGTGACGACCGCGATCACCAGACTATCGGGGCCGTGGAAGGTAGCGAGCTCCATAATTACCATGCGCACCAGGGCCCGGCCGTGGTCGCGCGGGCCCTCGATGTTGATGGCGGGGAAGGCGCGCAGCGAGATCGCGGTCGGCAGGCGGTGCACCACCGAATGGGTGCGCACGAACCGGCGCAGCGCCACCGTCGCCACCGGCTCCAGTTCCTCCAGCGGCCCGGTTTCGGGCCGGGCCAGTTTGGTGGCGATGCGGTGGCTGCCGACACCAATGCGAACGTGCCCGAAATCGGGGTCGTTGGGGCGGCGTTCCCACATGCGCCGGGTACCGATGAGCGAGTGCAGGTCCTGTGGATGCGGATGGCTCCAGGTCAGGGCGTCGCGCTGCGATTTGCCGGTGTGGCGTACGTCCTTGCGCAGTTGCTCCAGGTAGCGGAAGTAGTCCTTACGCTCCTCGTTGAGTTCGGCGGATCTCTTGCCGCCGCCACGTCCGCCCGCGAACATGCCGCCCATCGACATCAGCATCATCATCGGGAACATCAGGGTCAGTGGATTGCTCAGCAGGGCCTTGCCGCTCGTGGTGACCATCAGGCCCACCATGCCGAGCATGGCGACCACCATCACCACCGGCATCAGCCGCTGCCACAGCGGATTCGGGATCGGCGAGGTGATCTCCGGCGGTGCGTCGAGGATCACCTCGCCGCCCGGCGGACGAGGTGGCGAGATCCGGGCCAGCCGGACGAAACCCTTTGTAGTCATGGCTGCTTCCTCAGTTGTCGTCGCCCGGCAGGACGAGCGGGCGCCGGTGCTCGCGGCGGAATGGAATCGATACCGCCAGCAAGATCGCCAGCAGGGCCAGACAGGTCAGGGTGCCGCCGACTCCGATGCGGCGCGGCCAAGGGTCCACCCGCGGTGGCAGCGGCGGCGCGGGAATGGCGTGCTCCAGGTTGGGCGCGCCGGACTGCGCCGGCAGCACTGCGGTCAGCGCGGCCACCGGATCGACCAGGCCGGCGCCGATGCGGTCGTCGTGGCCGTTGCCGGGCGCGTGCGCGGTGCGTTCGATCCGGTCGATGACCTGTGCGGCGGATAGATCCGGGTAGCGGGCGCGCACCAGGGCGGCCACGCCGGCGACGAACGCGCTGGAGAAGCTGGTGCCGTCGACGGGGGCGACCGTGCCGTCGGCCTGCGGGGTGCCGTTGACCAGGCCGGTCCCGCCCGGGCTGCTGTCCAGCGACATCAGGTTGCTGCCCGGTGCGGCCACCCCGATCCATGGGCCGTAGAGCGTGAACGAGGATGGCGTGCCGTCGGCTTCGACCGCGGCGACCGACAGCACGTACGGAGCGAACCACGCCGGGGTGGCGATGGTGTTGACCGAATTCCAGCCGGTGGTGCCGTTCTGGGTCTTGCACGCGCCCTGGCTCTCCAGGTTGCCGGCCGCGGCGACCACTACCACGTTGTGGTTGGCGGCGTACTGCAATGCCGCCCCCAGCGCACCGTCACCGGGATTCTGGCCCACGGCAGTGCATGACACCTCGGAGATGTTGATGACGGTCGCGTGCAGGTCGACCGCGTGCACGATCGCGTAGGCGAGGGTTGTCACGGTGCCGTAGCCACCGGCCGACATCTGGCCCGGGTGGTCTTGTGTGTCGTCGGTCTTGGCCTGATAGGCCAGGCTGGTCTGGCGGATGGACAGGATTGCCGCATCGGGCGCCACCCCGGAGAAGCGGTCGCTGCCGCCGGGGGCGGGGTGGGCGGCGATGATGCCGGCCACCAGGGTGCCGTGCCCGTCGCAGTCGGCGGTGCCGTCGGAGTTGGACACGTAATCACCGCCGGGGCGGACGGTCAGCCGCGGGTGCCTGTTCACGCCGGTATCGATCACCGCCACCACTTGTCCTGCGCCGCGGCTGAATTTCCAGGCCTGGGTGAGCCCGAGCGCCTGCTGCGCCGCCGGTTCGCTGGTCGGTGCGGGTCCGGTCCAGATGGGATGCGAGCACACCAGATGCTGTTGAGTGGCATCCGGCGGCGCCACCGGTGCGCCGAGCACCAATGCCCCGGGATTCACTCCGGGCGGCGCGGCGCCCTGGGCGGCGCCTGCGGGCGCGAGTGCGAGCGCCAGCACCGCGGCCACGGCACCGAGCCGGCGGGAGGCAGCGTTGCGGGCAGTGCGGGCGGGGATACGGGTACTAGGCATTGCGGGCGAGGCCGTAGATGTCGAGGATCCAGAACGCCAGGGGGCCGATCACACAAATGAGGAGGTACTCCAGTATCTCCCCGAGCCGCTGCACCACCGGCGACACCTCCACCCGCGGGGCGATGACACCCACGACCACCGCGGCGGCCGAGAACACCACCAATATCTCGGCGGCGGGCAGGGCCAGGTTGTGCAGCCTGGCTCCCAGCAGTATCGGCAGGGCCACCAGGATCGTGCAGCCGCCCAGCACCAGGGTCGTCGCCTGGGTCAGGTCCGCGAAGGCGCGGGAGCGCCGGCACAGCACCAGGCCTGCCGCGGCCGCCAGCACAGCCCCCTGCCAGCGGTGCTCGGCCGATCCGGTCGCCGCGAGTGCCCCGAATACCGTCGCCAGCGCGAGCCCGGCGAGCATGCCGGATTGGTATTCGTTGGCCAGCCGGGACCGCTGGCCCAGCCCGGCGGCCGACGGGATCGCGGTCGCGCCGATCGCTCCGATGCCCTCGATGGTGGGCCGCTGCTCGTGGTCGCGCGGATCGATAACGCCGCCGGCCGTCGGCACCGGCGGCACCGGCAGCCGCGCCATCGCCACCGCGATGCGCGGCGCGAACGTGACGCCCAGCAGGGCGCACACCACCGCGACCACCCCCACCTTCGGCAGGGCGGGGTGCCACAGCGTCGTTGCGCCGGCGCCGGCGATGCCGAGTGTCGTGGTGGTGATCACCGCCGCGAATACGGTGCTGCCCGTGCCGACCAGGCGCATCATCAGTACGGCCAGCAACAGGGTGACCGCGCAGCCGAGCAGCAGTTGCGGGGCGCCGACACCGCCGGGCACCAGCACTGCCGCACCGGTGCCGCTCAGGACCAGACCGCACAGTGACAGCGCGGTCGCCGCGCGCGCACCGGCATAGAATCGCGCGGTGAGCGCCGCCGCCACCAGCGTCAGCAGTCCCGCACCGAGACCGACCACGCCGGCCGGGAGGCTCTGGCCCCGTGCCGCGGTCAGCAGCAGCAGCGCCGCCGCGCCGGCACTGCCCGCGATGGCGGCCGCCAGCCCGGCACGCCCCGCGGTTTCGGAAGTCCAACCGCGGAAAGAACTTTCGGTCAACCGGGCGACCGCATCGATGACGTCGTCGAACAGGGCGGGTGCTTCGTCGGTATCTACCGCACGCAGGACCAGCAGTTCGCCGTCGAACACCTCGGCCTCGGTCAGCGACCGGTGCGGCCCGATCGGCTCATGTCCCAGCCGCGCCAAGGTCCAGTGCTCGGCGTGCAGCTGCGCACCGCCGTCGTCGTGCTCGGACAGGTCCGGGTTGCGTGAGGCGATGAGCGCCACCACATCCGGGATGAAGTTGGCGACCGGGATGGAGGCGGGCAACGCCATGTCGACCTGGGTGTTGCCGCCGATCACGGAAACCCGGCACAGTTGTGGCTCGGGGGTCGATGATTCGATCAATGGACGAACTCCGGTATCTCGGTCGTGCGTTTCTGGAAGTTGGCGGATGCTCCGACGCAACGTGTTTCAGCAGCGCGGGCCCCAGGCGCCGGCCAGCGGGTCCAGGGCCTCGGCGGTGTGCAGGACGCCGTCGAGGATGCCGGTGATGGGGCGCCGGGAGATGACGGCGAAGCCCTTGTCCGCCAACTCGGTTCGTGCTTTGTCGTCGCGTACGAGGTCGACACAGGTGTCCACCAGCCGTGGGAGAGGGACCGCGGCGATGCCGCCGCCCAGGTCGTCGGCGTCGTCGTTGTGGTTGACCTCGGCAACGACCGCCTTGCGGTTGCTCAGCAGGTATCCGACCCGCACCGATTCGAGCGGGTGGTATTGGTTGGCCTTATGCATGTTCAGCACGACCTTGGCGCGTGCGATCAGCGGGTCCAGGTCTTCGCCGTAGATGTGGACCGCACACTCGGTTCGAAGGCCGCGCCGGTCCAGCTCGCTGAGTATCGCCCGGCGCCGGGGCGCGGGATCACCATAGAAGAGCACGTCGATGTCCTGCTCGGGTACGGCAGCGACCCGCTGCAAAACCGGGTGGTGGCCGATCGGCACGTAGTGCGCCTCGACCCCGAGCTGACGCAACCGTTCGACGTTGTAACGGGAGTAGTCCCATACGAGGTGCCGGCGCAGATCCTTCACCGGTACATGAAAGTTGTTCGCCAGCAATGGGTCGCATACGGGCTCCAACTGGTAGATGATCGAACGTTCCGGAAAACGATCCTTGGTGAAGTAATACCCGAACACCACGTTGATCCGATCCGGGTCGAAGGCGCTGGTGTTCACCGCGGTATGGCCGAGATTACGCAGACCGTGCACGCAGGCCGTCATCACGTCGTCGAAACACCGGGTATGCTGTCGGCGGTCGGCCAGGACGATGTTGAAGTCCATGAATATCGGTCCTCACAAGGGATTTCGGGTCAGATGCGCGGGCCCCAGGCGCCGGCCAGGGGGTCGAGTGATTCGGCGGTATATGGCGAATTTGGTTGGCTGGTAGCACATTTCGCGGGCAGTTCCTCGATGGTGATGAGGTATTTCACCGGGTGGAACGAACTCCGATCGTGCCGGGTGGTCAGCGTGCCGAGAACCTGCGTTTTCGTGGGTGATCCGGTGTTGTAGCAGTTGAAGAGTTTTTGCTCCCCGATGAAGGGACCGAATCCCCCCGGATGCATGGCGTGTGAGGTCAACCCGAAACCCAGGGCTTCGGCATATGCGGGAACCCGCAGTTCATCATGGACAAGGTCGTTGTCTTCCTGGTCACAGTACATATCGAGAAAGGTCTTCGGAAAGAGCATCCCCGGACCGAGACAGATATACCGTTGGCTGCGGAGTCCGAACAGGTTGAACATGTCGTTCCGGAACCGGAGGTAGTTGATCCGCTCGGATCCGAGCGTCCAGGACCAGGTGTTGTAGATGTCCTGCGTGAGTTCCTGTAGGGCACCGAGGCACACCGTGTGCTGGTTGATCGGGGGGAAGGACGTATGCAGCGGGGCGGCTACGAGCAGGTCGTACTCGTAGTTGTAGACGTAGTCGAAATTGATGTTCCGGCCGATCGCCCGATACCACGCCTTCACCATCAAATCGCCGTTTCGCCACTTCCACGGGGTGGCGCGGTCCTCGTCGTACCACCAGAAATCTTCGACCAGCTCCGCGACGGTCGCGTGCGCGGCGGCGACGGCTTCTCGGGTGCCGCCGAACAACGCGTAGCACGGCAACTCTGGATTGAAGTGGTGAATTATTCGGAGTCGTTCCCGGGCGACCGTCGCATCCGTGTGAAACCGGAACAGTAGAATGCGATTGGACACTGATCCGGTGTCGGCCGGCATACGAAACCCTGTGACGTTGAATTGCATGATCACCGTCCTACAGCGAGTAGAAGCCGTCGCCCCACAGGGTGTGCAGCCGCTTGAAGTAGTAGTCGTACTGCTCGGCGACCACCTCGGTGGAGAACTTGGACACCGCGTAGTCGCGGATCCCCTGATAGTCGAGCTTGCCGACCGCCTCGCCGGCATCGCAGAACTCGCGGATCGTGCGGCAGCGGAAGCCCTGTACGCCCTGCTGCACCGTTTCGCTGAATGCGCCCCAGTCCGTGGTGATTACGGGCGTTCCGCACAGCATCGCCTCGACGTGCACACCGCCGAACGGCTCCAGATACAGCGACGGCGTGAATACCGCCCGGGCCCGGCTCATCAGCTCCCCGCGCTGCTGCACGTCCACGATTCCGGCGTATTCGCCGTACTCCGGCGGCCGGCCGACGCCGGCGACAATCAGCTTGGCGCCCAGCCGTTTACAGGTGTCGACGGCGATCTGAAAGCCCTTGGCCTCGATCAGACGGCCGATGAACAGGAAGTAGTCGTCCTTCTCGGCGGAGAACGGAAAATCCTCGACCTCGAAGTAGTTCGGGATCACCGCGTCGTAGAACTGGCCGCGTTCGGACATGATCTTCTGGACGGAGGTGTGCGCGCCGTGCACCGCATGCATCCAGGCGTAGCTTTCGAAGACCCGGTGTTTGGCGAAAACGCCGCTGTAGCCGACTCCGTACTCGACCGTCTGCAGTTCGGGAAAGGCATCGGCCAGCGGCTTCTGGCCGGATCCGCCGATGGCACAAATGATGTCGCGCGGTTGCTTGCGTTTGGAGATCTCGGCGATGGTGCGGGCGTTGGCGATGATCCAGTGCCGGTCCTGTGCGTTCCAGCTGAACCAGTCGAAGCCGTCGGCGAGTGTCTTCTCGCCGAACCACTCCAGCTGATCCTCCTTGGTGGCGATGGTGATCAGCTCGGTGCAGTCGGCCTCGTTCTCCTCCGAGGCGTAGAGGAAGACCTCGTGGCCCAGGCTCATCATCATGTCGCAGAACTTGCGCACCTTCTGGGTATAGGCGCACGAAGAGTAGTACTTGGTGGTCTGCGTGTGCGGCAGTGCGGCTACGTGGAATCTCATCGGCTCACCTGTGCTCATCGATAGTGGTTCGGATCTGAGTTGGGTGCGGTGAGTGATCGGGCCGGGGCCGATCACTCACCGCGACCCTGACCGGGGGATGGTCCGGCGGGCGGATCGGGCCGCTCGGCGTCCAGGGTGTCGTGCGCGACCAGCGCGGACTGCCGGTCCAACATCGAACCGGCCGGCAGCAGGCTGACGATCTGCCAGGGCGCCAGTTTGGGGTCGGACAGACCGAGCATGGCCGCCGTGGCGGTGTCGGGGATGCCGAATCGCACTCCGGTGTCGGTGATGTAGAACAGCACCTCCCGCCGCGTGCTGGCCGGATCGATGCCGGTCACCTGCACGTACTCACCGGTCGATGGTGGCAGGTAGGCGGCGTCGGCGCGCTCACCGTGCCCGCCGTCGACCAGCGTGACCGGATGCATGTTCTCCGCGAGGGGAACCTGCCTACCTACCAGTAGTCCCAGGTGTGCCGCTGGCTCGTACCGGCCGCGCGCCCAGTGCACGCAGGCGACCGGTTGGTCGTCGGCGGACACGATGCGCGGCTGTTGCGCCGGAAACTGTTGCACCGCAAGCTCATCGACCACCGGCACGCCGGCGATCGCGTCCGGCGGGGCCGTGGCCATGTCGGCCTGTCCCATGGAGCCGCCGGTGCGCACGACCTGCGCGGCGAACGGCGAGAGCCTCTGCACTCCGTCCCGCAGTGCCACGTAAAGCGTTGTGCTGCTTATGTTATCGATCCGTACCACCGCGCCGACGGGGACGTTCGGCCACCGCACGGGACTCGGCCCGCCGGCACCGGGGATCGCCGGGGCGGTGAGGTCCGGCGTTGCCACGGTGGCGTTCAGCAGGCCGTCGCTGATCGGCCGCGGTCGCAATCCCTGCAGTCCGAGAGCGGCCACGATCGCGGTGTTACCCATGTCGATGCGGGCGTGCTTGCCGTCGTAGACGAGATAGGTTGCCTGGCCCTGGGATACGAGCAGTGCCTCGTCGGCGGCCGCCTCGCGGGTCATCGGACCCAGCTGCGGCGGGCCGGACAGGACCGTGGATTTCACGCCGGTGGATACGTCGTCGCACAGGGTCCAGTCGGACCGGTCGCTGTCGGCCGGGCCGGGCAGCGCCGCCGGCACGCCGGGGATGCCGAGCAGTGGCCCGCGCGGCAGACCCGCCAGCTTGCTGTCCTTCACCGAGGCCGGCGCCGCACTGCTGCCGATGATCAGCCGCGCCGAGGCCAGATTCAGCACCGGGTGCAGGGCGTCGCCGACCATGACGTACAGCGCGCCGCTGTCCGAACCCATGATGATCTTGGAGTCGCCGACCTGCCCCTGCGGATGCAGGAATGCCAGCACCGTGCAGCCGCCGGTGACCAGCACCGCCAGCACAAGACCGGTTATCATGGAACGGAATTGAATGCGCATGGGGTCGTGCAGCATCCGCACATCGCGGCGCACCATTGCATGCTCGAAGCGCTGCAACAGGAATCGGTAACCATTGACCTGCGCCCGAGTGGTCAGTTGTGCCGGCACTGCAAACTCCTCCAACATGTCCGCGGTCACCCGAAACCTGCGGATATATGAGAGGCTACCGTAATGCGGGGGTGAATGCTGATAGGAGACATGCCGAATGGGTGACACTGCCGCCGCGCCGGAGCAAGCCGTATCGGGGAATGACAAATTTGTTACATCGGGGCCGGAGAAAATTACACCGCTATTGACATCGGATAGACCCGGTGTATTTTATCGTCTCCCGTTGCCGGTGATTCTGCCCGCGGCCGCACTCGGAGCGGGGGTGGGCACCTCGGTCATCGCATTCCACGGGTCGCTCCTGACCGCACTCGCCGCCGGGGCCGGCGTGGCCGCATGCGGAGCCTTGCGAGTGAATAAACGAAATGTCTGGCGAGTTCTCCGAATGCGCCTGGCACTGTGGTTGCGGGAAAGCCGCCACACGGGTACCGCGCCGAGTACGGAACCGTTCGATGTGCCGGTCCCGGAGGCCGACGGGGATAGGTACGGACTGCGCTGGGACGGCCGGTGCCTGATTACCATGCTGCGGGTGGAGCCGAAGGGCGTGGCGCCGACGCTGCTCTCCCCGACGGTGATCCGCACCGCCGACGAGGTCCCGCTGGACGAGGTGGCGCGCTGCCTGTCCCAATACGATATCCGCCTGGCCGCCATCGACGTCGTCGCGCTGGGGTTCCGCGCCCGCGGCAACCACGATGCGGTGCGGATATATGAGCAGATGCTGGGACCGTTGCCGGCGACGGCGACCCGCACCGTATGGCTGGTGCTGCGCTTCGATCCACTGGACAACGCCGAGGGGATCGGCAATCGCGGCGGCGGCGCCGAGGGAACCCTGCGCACCGCCATCGTCGCTACCCGCCGGGTTGCCAACCGGCTGGCCCGGCACGGTGTCCGGGTGCGGGTGCTGACCGCCGCCGAGCTGAGCGCCGCGGAATCGGCCATCCGGTACGACACCGATCCGGGGCAGTGGCGCGAGGGCTGGCATGCGCTGCGTCACAACGATATCGAGCTCTCCGGGTATGCGATCCAGCCGGATCGGCTGAATTCCGATGTGCTGGCGGGGATCTGGGCGGTGCCCGGAATGTCGACCATGGTGCGGCTGCGGGTGTTCCAGGCTGAGGGGGCCGCTACCCGCCGCGTGTCCGGCGGGCGGGTCGCGGTCACCGCGCTGGTGCGGCACGATGTCTCCAGCTCGGTCACCGACGAGGTGCGCACGGCGCTGTCCGGACTGGGCCTGCGTCCGCTCACCGGGGTACAGCGGCAGGTGTTGCTGGGTGGCGAAGAGCATGCGGCCGCCGCCTATGGAGTGCCCGCCGCCCTGACCCGGTTGACCGTGCCGTCCGGCGGATGCGGACAGGTGATCGGCGCGACCCCCGAGGGGTTCGGTGTGGCAGTGCCGATGTTCGGGCCGGAGGTGCGGCGCGTGGAGATCGTGGGCAGCTTGTGGCTGGCGCAGCAGACGACACTGCGGGCGATGGCGGTGGGCGCCCGGGTGATCGTGCACAGCACCCGGCCACAGGACTGGGCGCACCTCGCCGACCAGATCGGTATGCCGGAGGCGCTGTCGGTGTCGCACACCAGCGGTAGCGCCCAGCACACCGCGGCGGCGACGATGATCGTCTACGACGGCGTCGCCTCGGTCGGCCAGGTATCGGAGGCGACCGTGGTGCACATACACGCCCCGGACTCGGAGGTGTCCTCGGCGATCCTCGATGCCGACGTCGTCCTTATCGGATCCGCTGAACATAGTGACGAGGTGCGCATCCGCACTGCGGCCGGTGAACTCACGGCGCGGATCATCTCCATTCCGGAGGAGCGGCGGTATCTGTCCGCCGGAGATCCGGGTGAGGTGGGGATCCTGCAGTCGGTGTGAGGGGCATGCATCCAGGCCCGTCGCCACCTGGCGACGGGCCTGGACGGAGTGGGGCCGACTTCTACCAGGTGAAGTCGCTGGCCACCTTCGTGTCGGTCGATGTCGCCCGATTCAGCGCGTCCGTCACATTGGTGGTTCCCTGGTTCAGAATGTTGATCAGGTCCTGCATATCGGCCATCAGGCTTTTGTGCTTTGCCTGGAAGGTAGCTGAGGCGCCGTTGTCGGTGCCGCTGTCCCAGGCTTGGCTCAGCAGATTGTTCGCTGCATCCTGGGCGTTGGTCATCTCCGTGTTCAACGTCTTGTTGTAACTGGTCAGCTCACCGACCAGATTATCAACGGTTCCGGAGTTGTACAGTAATACGCCGCTCATGAAAAATCCGTTCTCGAGTCTGTAAAAGGTTGGGTGTGGCAGTTACCGTCGGCCGGCGGGACTAGCTGTAATTAGTGGCCAGCGACGTGAATCCCGACGTGCTTTCATCGTCGGACGAGGAAACGGTCTTCTCGCCGGTATTCAGTGCGTCGACGACCTGGGTCAGATCCTTGTTCACTTTGGTGATCTGATCCTCCAGCTGTGTGGCAAAGGAGCTGAACGCGGTGTAAGCCGTGCCCTGCCAGCCTGATTTTGCGGATTCTACCGAGGACCTCAACTGATCCACGGTCTTGTTGATGGGGTCGATGACCGCGGCATAGTCGTTCGCATACTTCTGAAATGTCGCGAAATCAAGATACTGGGTAGCCATGAAAAATCCCTTCGAGGGTTGAGTGGGCTGGTGTCGGCGGAGACATTGTTCCGTCTGGCCCGGAGATTCGGGAGCTGCCGGTCGGTCCCGGCCTCGAAATCACATGCGTTACGGCATCCACCTGCCTTCCGGCAGCGCCTCGATCAGTGCGGCGATCACCTGCGCCATCCGATGATCGCTGCCCGGGGCGAGCGTGGTCCAGGTCTGGCCGTCGGCGGTGATGCTGCCGCCGCCGATGATGCGCCCGGCGGTCGTGTCATAGACCGCGGCCGTGGCGCGGGACCGGACGGCGAGGCCGTCACGGTGGCTGTAGCATACGATTTCGGCCGACGAATATTGTTGGTGCAGAGCCGATCCGAGGGTGGCGGTGGCGGACTCCGAGATACCCGTGCCGGGAGCGGTGGCCGTATGACCGGCGTCCACGGCGTCGAGATATCGCCCCAGCTCGGCGGTCGGGGCGCTGAGCGCCGGGATGTCGGCGGGCGGGCACGGTCCCAGCACGGCCAGCAGCGGGCGGGCGAGCGCCATCGGATCCTCGTCGGCCCACACCATGCGCACATCCAGCTCGTCGCCGGTGCGGATGGCGACGGCATGGTCGAACCCGCGGCGGACCAGACAGCATCGAATCATCGTGTCGTTGCTGGTTGTGTAACCACTCATGGTGTTGCCGAGGAGAATTCGCGCGATCAGCTGACGTTCGGGCTGGGCGAGCGCGAACAGTGCGGTCGTCAGATCCTCGTCGCGGACGTCGCCGGTTCGGTCCAGAACACCGCGGTCGTGCAGGTCCGATACGGCGGCGAGCTGGGCCGTGGCGAACTGCCCGTAGTCGGTGTGGCGGGGATGCATCGCCAGCGCGGTCGGCAGGGTCTGAATGTCGAGTGCGGCCGCGACGGCCAGCACGCCGTCGGTGGTGAGGGTGGTCATTGCGACTCCGGTTGCGGTGTGACCGGATCCGCGTACCGCGCGTTGGGTGCGTTGGCGCCCAATACCGCGGGAGCGGTGGCGAATCCGGCATTGAAGACGATCGTCTCGGTCGTGCCGCCGACGTCGGACGTGCCCGCACGGGGCTCGGGTGCGGGTGCAGCGACCGCCGGGGCCGGCGGCGCCAGCGGCGTCGCGGTGATGGCCTGCGGCTGGACCGCCTGCGTGAGTGCCGATATGGGCGCGGCCGGTGAGGTACCGGGCAGCGGCGGTGCGGGCATCGCCAGTGCCTCGGTGCCGACGGGAACCGTCGGCGCTGTCGGGATCGGCTGCGGCACGGAAAGGTCCAGTTGCGGGAGATCGGTCACCGCGTGCTGCAGCTGCGGCGTGCTCGCCGCGGTTCCGGAGGGGCGCGAAGTCGCCGGTGTGCCCTTCGACTGCTCGGCAAGCAGATTCGCGGCGGCGGACACCTCCGGCGCATGATCCAGCTGCCACGGGTGGACCAACCGCTCGCTGGCGGTCTCGTATGACCGCATCGCCCGTGCGGCCTGCTGCCGGATGTCATCGAGTTGGTGTTCGGCGGTATCGAGCATGCCTGCCAGCAGGGCGCCGACCGGGCTGCTGCGCACCAGGTCTTCGGCCGCGCGGGCCGCCTGGGCCACCTCCACCAGATGGGGGACCGTGGTGCGGGCGATCTGGTAGGCGGTCGCCTGCCGACCGGCCAGCGTGGCGTTGTCGTGGGCCGAGCCTGCGGTTCGATCCAGCCATCCGGCCAGCGCGGCAAGCTGATTCAGGCCGTCCGTGCTGGACGAGGATGCCCACGCGTCACCGAGCACGGACAGCACGGCGCGGTATTCCGTTGCGGCCTCGCCCAATTCGGCGGCCAATCCGGAGTAGGCTAGTGCGGCCTCGCCCATCGGCGCCGCCCCGGGGCCGGTGCTCACTTCCTGCACCAGCTGTTCGGGTGGGATGGCCTCCCACACCGTGCCGGTGAATCCGGGCTTCGGTGGCTCCAACATCGTGATCACTCGCGGTCTGTCACAGTAGGCTGCGGAATGCGTCGACGGACTGATCGTCGGTGTCGCCGAACGCGTCGGAGTGCGAGCGCAGATTGGCGGCGATCTTGCGCAGCTCGTGCACACCGGTGCGATACGACTGCTGGAACGACCCGCCGACCTGATCGAAGGTCTGCCCGGTGTGCCGTGACACCGGATCGAGGGCGGCGGCCGCCGGGTGGAGCGAGATCTGTGCGTCGCGCAGAGTGCCCTCCAGCCGATCGGCCAGCGTGTCCAGCCGGCCGGCGGCCTGCCGCGCCAACTCATGATCGAAAGTAAGCTTGTTCACGGGAAACTCCTTGTGAGAGTGTAAAAGTTGCGAGGCGGGTCGCCTATAGACTGAATGGGATATCCGGGCTGGTCGGGCTGGTCGGGATCGCGCCGATCACCGGCGCGGCGACATCGCGGGGGTCCTCGCCGATCAGTTCGCCGCTGTGGCGGGCATTCACCAGCGCCTCGGGTGTGCTGGTGGAGGCGCCCGCCCGGGCGGCCGGCAGTGCACCACCACCTGCAATCATCGGCGGCAGCACGGCGCCCTCGGGCATCGCCGAGGCGGCGTCTACGGTTGCGCCCGCAGGCTCCTCCGCTGCCGCGGCCTCCGTGACACCGCCCTCCTGCCACGCCTCCAAGGGGGCGGACACCGTAGCGCCGGGGACGGTGCCGCCGAAGCCGGCGGCGAGTACAGCCCCGGCGCCGGGGGCGAGCGAGTCGAACTCGCCGGTGAGTGAGTCGAACTTGGCAGGCGCCAGCACGGGAGTGGTTGTGGGTCGCTGGACCGCGGTGGCGACCGCCTGCTGCGCCGTGGACAGCAGCGGCTGGGCGACCTGCTCGGCCCCCGCCATCACCTCCTGCAGTACCGATTGTGCGCTGCTGCCGGTAGTGGTGGTTCCGCCGCTGACCTGCACCGTACTACCGGTCTGTGTCATCGTGGCCGCGTGTACGAGGAGCTGGGCCTTTGTATGGGCGGTGATCGCGGCCGCCTCGGCCGCCGCGTCCAGCGCGGCGGCCAGCAGTGCGGCCTGTCCGCCCGGGGTGGCGGCCAGCGGCGACAAGAGCGCTTCGGTGGTGATCAATTGTGTGGCCACCGCAGCTATCTCGGCCGCCCCGGTCGCCACTGTCACCGATGCAGCGCCCAGCACGGCGTGGATCTGTGCGGCTTGGGTGGAGACGGCTGCCGAACTGCCCTGGGCGGCGACTCCGGACGCGGTAGCCGCCTGGGTGCCGGAGCCTTGCATCGACTCCAGCAGTTGCAGGCCCAGCTGAGCCCCCTGCATGGCCGTGCTCAGCGCCTGAATCACGTTCTGCAGCAGCGACTGTGGGTTGAGGGCCCCGCCGGCGCCCAGGATGCCGGTACCGAAACCACCGAACAGGTCGGTGACCGGCTTGACCAGGGCCACCGGATCCAACGGCGGCAATGCGGGCAGCCCCGGCGGCGGTGCCAGTCCGATCGGTTGCGGCATAGTGGGCAATCCCATGGCGCTGAGTACCTGCGCGACCGGCTGGCCGGCCAACGGCGCAACCGGCGTGTTCTGCAGTGCATCCAAAACCGTGGGATGTAATGGCGCCGCAAGAGTTTCGGCGGCTGGGCTCATTGCGAGACCGGTTCCGCAGCGAGGAATCCGGCCGCATTGTGCAGCTCGGTCTGCTCGTAGCCGGCAGCGGCGGCGTGCGCGGCCGCCGACGTGTTGGCGAAGACGTTCGCCACCTGGTTCACCGCGATGAAATGATTACATTGGGCGTAGGCGAAACTGGCCAGGAATTCCTGGCCGATTAGTCCGAACACCGGCGCCGCCGCGGCCACACTGGCAGCCTGGTCGGCAGTGCCCGCCGCCGCGACGGTGGTGGCCGTGCCCGCCGCAATGTCACCGTACTGCTGGAACGTGTTGGGTTCTACTTCGAGAACGCCCATCACGCCACCTCCTAGAGCTTGTACTGCGTACCTGCTACATCACGTGACGCCTGCTCAAATGCTAACGAGCCCACGAACTTCGGCAAGTCCGGCTCGACTCGGGACGCTGAAAATGTAACGTGCGTGAGATGTTCGGCAATTCTCGATGGACTACGCGTCCACCTTCGAGTTGTATTCGGCGATCAACTCACTCCGCGCGATGAGAGCCTGCTGAGCGGCGGCGGTGACCGCCTCGAGAACTGCGCGGGTGAACTCGGTCGGCAGCATTCCAGATATCGCCTCGGACAGCTGCAGATCCAGCAATCGCGCGGAACCGTTCACGATCGCCGTGACCGCGCCGGCGGCCACGGTGTGCCGAACCCGGATGGCGGCCAGGTTGTCGGAGAGTCGCTGCATGCGTACCAGCTGCGCCTGTGCGGAGGCATCCAGCCGCGCCCACTCTTCATTCATGACGCCTTACGTCCTTCCCTTGCCGGTGCGAACTCACCGGTCGATGATCGAGCGCACGCTCAACGGATCCTCACCGATCGCCTCCTCGAGGTGCTCCTTGGAGTCCAGGGCGGAGGAACGCTTGCGGTCCTTCTGCTGGTTGCCCTGCCCGCCGGATCGGCCCATGCCACCGCCCATCGGCATCCCCGGGGATCCCTGTGCCTCAGCGGCTGTCCCGGTCCGGGCCGCCTCCTCGCTCAGCTGTTGCGGGTCGGTCGAGGACTTGCCCAAGGGGGTGGCGCTGGAGAACGGGGTGGTTCCGGTGGTGGAACCCGGCGAGTGTGGGCTCGAACCGGCGGGCCCGAGGGCGCCACCGCCGATCCCGGGCAGCAGGCCGGACAAGGGGCCGCTCGCACCCGGGATGCGGGCGAGAATGCCGGGGCCGGAGGCACCGTATGGCCCGCTGCTTCCGTATGGCCCGCTGATCAGTCCTGCAACGCCGCTGGCGCCGGACAAGTTCTGCAGCAGCGTGGAGAGGTCGCTGCCTGTCGCGTCGGTGGTGTCGGTGGCGCCGGTGGTGTCGGTAGCGGAGGTGGTGTCGGTGGCGGAGGTGGGATCGGTTGTGCCAGTGGCGGAGTTATCGCTGGAGTCGGAGGGATCGCTCGAACCGGAGATATCGCTCGAGCCGCTAGTAGTGGTGTCGGTGGGGGATGTGACGGTGGGGCTGGTGGGGCTGGTGGCACCGGTGGGGGATGTGGTGGTGGTGCCATTGGAGCCGGAGGTATCGCTGGAGCCGCTAGTAGCGCGAGTGTCCTCGGTGGGGGATGTGACGGTGTAGTTGGTCGGGGATGTGGTGGGGCCAGTGGTGGTTGTGGTTGTGGTGGGGTCGCTGTTGTTGGTGCCGCTGCTGCCTGACGCGAAGGGGCCTGCGTATTGATATTTTGGTCCGTTTGGGGTGGTGCTGCCGCTGGCTCCGCTGCCGCTGCTGCCGTTGTTGCTGCCGCTGGCTCCGTTGTTGGGGTCGGTGGTGGTGCCGGGGTCGGAGAAGGTGGGGGTGATGGTGGCGATTTTTTGGAGGCCGGGTGGGTATCTTTGGTTCCAGGTTGTTTGGTAGTCGTTGAGGGAGTACTGGTCGGGGTGGGCGCTGGTGTCGACGTTGTGTGAGGACCAGTCCGAGTCGTCGGTTTCGTCGTTGATGGGCATTTCAGCGTAGATTTCGTTGAGCAGGCTGAGTAGTTCGATCATGAGGCTGTTCATGGCGCCCATGGTTTGGCCGAGGTTGGTGACGGCGCCGTTGATGTAGTTGCCGACGGCGGTGGTGGCGGCGGTTTTGGAGGTGCCTGTCCAGCTGCCGGAGCCGAGGGCGCTTTTCATGTCTTCGGTGAAGGTGACGCGCCAGCTGTTCCAGGTGTTTTCCAGGGATTGCCATTGTTCGGCGGTGTCGGCGATGTGGGCGATGTTGGTATTGATGGATTGGCCGATTTGGTAGAATTGGTCCATGTTGAACATGCTGCCGTCTTCGGCGTCGGCGGCGATGGTTTGTGCTTGGGGGTCGTAGCTGATGTTGCTTTGTGGTGTGGGGTCGCTGCCGTAGTTGTCCCACCAGTTCACTGGGGTGAGTGTGGTGCCGCTGGTGATGGTGAGGCTGCCGGTTGCGCCTGGGTCGTTGAAGGTGAAGGTGCTGGCGCTGGTTTGTTCGCTGTTGCTGAAGTTTTTGGCGGCTTGTTCGAAGGTGTCGCCCATGTCGGTGACGATGAGTTTGTGTTCGTAGAGGTTGTTGTAGAGGTCGGTCCATTTGTCTACGAGCAGGGTGCGGAACTGGGTGGCGGTGCCGACGGTGTTGCCGTTGTCGGTGGTGTAGTCGCTGCTGGAGGTGAGTAGGGGTAGGTCGGGGGTTTTGAGGCTGGATATGCTGTTCATCATGTTTTCGATGTTGCCGAGCATGGTTTGGCAGGCGTTGAGGCATGCTTGTGTGACGCTGGGGTCGAATTGCAGTGTGCTGTTGTCGCCGAGCGCGTTTGTGAGTAACCCCGGCCACGCGGACGTATCACTACCCACAGGCGCGGGCATGGATGCTGCAGGCCCGGTCCCGCCTGACGCGCCGGTCCCGCCTGACGCGCCGGTCCCGCCTGACGCGCCGGTCCCGCCTGACTTTTGAGGTTTGGGCGCTACAACTGGTCCGATCATCACATGCTCCCATCATGATCGAGCCAGCTGCGCGGCTCGTATTCATAGCTGTTCTCGGCACCGAGTTCGGTCTGTTCGACCACGTCTTGAGTGGGCAGGCGGAGCAGGTCCAGGGCTCGGCCGGGCAGGCCCAGACGTGTCAACTCGGCGCGCCTGGCCAGTCCGGCACGGTTGGCTGCCAGCTGACACAGCCGCAGCAGGTCGTCGGCAAGGTCGTCGAGGTCGCGGCTGAGCTGTCCGGGGTCGACGTGCAGGCCCAGCAGCAGACCGGATTCGGTTGCCGTGACGACGATCTCGCCGCCGCGCAGGGCGGCCTCGCCGATCGAGTAGGCGGTGAATTCGCTGTCCTGCGGCGTGGCGTCGGCCTCCGGCGCGCTGTGCTCGGCCGGCCCGGCGCCGCCGGGATCTGCGTCACCGTCGAAATCTGCCCCGTCACAGGGCCCTTCGTAGACGGCGGTCTCGTGGATCGTGGCGCCGAACTCCGGAGCGCCGAACTCCGGAGCGTCGAACTCCGGAGTTTCGCCGGTGCGGTACCAGGGCTGTTCAGACACAGCGCTCGTCCTCCAACGTTTGCAGCACCGTGGTGATGTCGGTCGCGATCAGCGCCGCCAGCCGGTGCGGGTTTACCCCGGCCGCGACCGGGCGGGTGGCGTCGGGGATGGCGTAGCGGCCGTCGCCGGCGAGATCGCGCCAGTAGATGCGGCGGGCGGTGATACCCCGGGGGCCGAAAACCGAGCTGCCCTGGGATGTCTCGATGGAGCCCAGCAGCTGGACAGGGCAATTCAGGAATTCGGTGCTGCGCCGCTCGAGTTCCGGATAGGTGTCGTGCACTTCGGACTGCCCGTACCAGTGGTCGGTGTCGCTGCGATCGGGCGGTTTCACCATGGGGGTATCCGGTAGCCGGCCCGGGTCGCGCTCGGGCAAGGCGCCGACGACCGCCCCGGCGAGGCGGTCGGCGTCACCCATCGTGATCACGAATCCACCGCTGTGCCACATGGATTCGCCGGGAAGCTGGCGGATCAGCACGCCGACCGAGCCTTGCCGCGCACCGAGCACGCGGACGCGTGCCTGCGAGTCGTCCGGATGGTCCGGATCCACGGCATGCGCAACCACCCGCACGTCGGCGCGCGCCACGCGGCCGAGCGCGTCGTGCAGCGAGCCGTCGTAGCGGTCCTGCATGCCTGCCCAGGTCCGGGCGGCCGAACGTTCGCGTTCTTCGGCATAATGCACCGGCAGCAGTGCGCACAGCGGGGACGGCAGGCGTTCGGCGAACAGTTTGTCCCATGCGACGACTAGTTCGGCATCGCCGAGATTCCAGGTGACGGTCATCGGTCCAGTACCGGCCGGACACTGGGGTCGAGCTTGCCGATCGCCTCGTCCAGGTGCTCGGTGGAGTTGAGCAGATCGGAGTTCTTCCGCTCCTTCTCCTCGTCCTTCTTTCCGCGGCCGGCACCGCCCATCGGGAAGCCCGGCTCCTGCCCCTCCTCCTCCGTCGCCCCGGCCCGGCCCGGCCCCTCCTCGGACAGGCTCGAGCGCGGGAACAGTTTCGACCCCTGCGAGGGCCGCTCCGCGGCGGTCTCGGAGCTGCCGCCGCCGAACCCACCGCCGCCGAGCCCTCCGCCGAGCCCAGAGGCCATGCCCTTCTCCGCCTTCGTGAGCTTGCCGGCCAGGTCGCCGGCGGACGGCGTCTTGGCCGACGATGTGCCGAACGGATTCGTTGTCGACGGGATGCTCGGGATCGCTGACGCGGGGGTGGTGGTGGGTGAGGCGGTGTCCGGGTTGGTGGTGTCCGGTGAGGTGGTGTCCGGATTGGTGGTGTCCGGTGAGGTCGTGACCGGGTTGGTGGTGTCCGGGTTGGTGGTGTCCGGTGAGGTTGTGACCGGGTCGGTCGTGACCGGCGAGGTCGTGACCGGCGAGGTCGTGACCGGCGAGGTCGTGACCGGCGAGGTGGTGACTCGTGAGGTGGTGTCCGGTGAGGTGGTGGTTGTGGTGTTGCCTGAGGTCTGGCCGCTGCTGCGTGACGCGGATGGGCCTACATACCTGTACTTCGGTCCTGCTGGGATGCCTACATACCTATATTTTGGTCCAGCTGGGATAGTGGTGCCGTTGTCACTGCCGGTCGGCGTCCGCGTCACCTGCTCCGGCTGGGGTAGCACGACCAAATTGTTGCTGGAGCCTCCGAACGGGTCCGTGTAGTTCGTGGTGAACGCGCTCTGGTACGGCGCGGTCAGCGCGGCGATATCGGCGGCCGTGCTCTGATAGCCCGAGCCGCTGGTGGTCGGCGGGTCGGGTGTGGTCGGCATGCTGTTCTTGGTCTGCTGTAACCACCGCGACGTATAGAGCAGCACGTCACCGATCTTGTTCATATCGCTGGTGAATTGATTGGATGCCGTGGTGTATCGCTGTGTGGCGGAGATCGCCCGTGCCGCACCGGTTCCGGTCCATTGAGTCGCCGCCGCGTCGATATTGCTGCGTAGCGTCGCGAAGTTGCCGCCGAGATCATTCGCCAGCCAATACCAGATGCCCGCGGTGTTGGCCACCGCGCCGGGGTCGATGCTCTGGCCGATCGCATACAGCTGTTGCCAGGTCAGATTGCTGCCGTCCTCCGGGGTGATGTCCACCTTTTCCATCACCGTGCCCTGGTAGCTCGGCGCCGGTTGATCCGGGAGTATCGCCTGCACAACCGGCACGCCGCTGGGCGGGGTCCCGCTCGGATTATCGAACGATATGCCGTCGAAGCTCACCTTCGAGTCGGTCTCGCTGCTCTCGTATGCCTTTCCTGCCGCGACGAACGTGTTGCCCATATCGGTGAGGACGGTTTGATGCTGCGTCATCCGCGTTTCCATCTCGATGGCCATCTTCAGGTCGAACGCCCCATGCAGGTCGGTGCCCGATGGCGTGGCCGCGATGGGCGGGCCCGCCAGCGCGAGGTTGTTGGCGATCCAGGAGTTCACGCCGAGAATCGAATTCAGCATGGCCTCGACGTGCTGGGCGCACGTCTGCGCGATTCCCGGGTTCAGCATCAGCTGACCGTCACTCGCGGCCGTGCGCAGGTCCGACCAGCCGATATCGTCGGAAACATTCGTATCGGATGCCACGGTCACACTCCCACATGTTGTTTGTGATTAGCGTTCAGCTCAACTGATCTCGCACGTTTGCGAAACCACTCAGGGTTTCGTCCATCTCGATACGATCGGCCGGATCGGGAGTGATCGGGGCGAACAGCGCGGTAGTCTGCTCGGCCACGTCGGCCACCGCCAGCCGTGATGCCTCGGTGATCGCGGCGGCGATCTCCTCGTAGTCGAGATCGCCGATATCGGAAGAAAATCTGATGTCGATCGTGATGCCGTCGGCATTGACCGTCACGGTGACCCGGCGGCGCTCGGCCGTGCCGACGCCCATCAGCTGGGTGCGTTCCTGCTGTAGGCGGGTGATCACGCCCATCTGGGCGCGGAACTGTTCGAGTTCCGCGGCGGTCTCGTCGCTCATCCGCAGGGTTCCTCTCAGCGATCGAATGTGCTGCGCCGGGACGGCTGATACTCCACCGCGTCCTCGAACTCGGCGCCCACCGGGGCGGCCTGCCGCTCACCGGGCGGGGTCAGCGGGGCCGTTGGCGGCTGGGTGATTTCGTCCCGCAGCCGGGGGACACCGTCGATCAGGTCCGACAGCTGCGGCAGCTTGGCTCGCGCCGCCTGTACCGGGGCGAGTAGCTCATCGCTCTTGCGTTTCACCTCGGCCGCTGCCTGCTGTGCCGCCGCCACGGTGGCCCGGGCTATCTGGCCGTAGGCGAGGTCGTCGATGTCCTCGCTGAAGCGGGTCTGCACGATGGAACCGGAAGCGTTGACCACCACAGTGATTCGCCCGCGTTCCACGCTGGCCGACGCGGTCAGCGCGTCACGCTGCTGACGTGCGTCGCTCGCCTGCGCCATGGCGCTGCGGAAAGAGTCCAGGAACTGGGTTACATCGGTGATCAACCGACCGTTTACCTCGGACACAACGCCTCACCACACCTCTCGACATACTGCCCGGCGACGCTACAACAGTTTTTCACTGTGCCGCTTTACGTTGTGCCGCAAAAGTAATCGCCCTGTAATTCCCGCCGGTAGCGCCTCGATACTGGGCGGGTTGTCGTGGGCCAGTTCGTGCCGGGCGCGTTCCAGCCGTCTGCGCCGGATGCAGGCGGTGGCCGACATGTCGCTAATGTTCCGCTGACTTGGCGCTGGAGTTCTGGTCGATGGGTGCGTGATCGTTCTAGCCTTCCCCAAAGGCCATACCTCACGGCCGAATTCGGAGGCCCACTCGACAGCATCCGACCGACTCGACAAAGTAAGGATATCAATGTCATGACCGGCACCATCCCGAAAGACCCTGCGGCAGATGCCGTCACCGTGCTGGATCTGCTCACCGGTGGCTGGGTCGCACAGCTGCGAGTCGCCGATCTGTCGGCGTGAGCTCTGTCATGGATCTTATCGACGAGATAGTCGGCACCGGGCGGACCGGGCACACCTTCGCCGACAGGCATCGCGAGCCCGCTCGACGCTGTGACGGGGCGCCCGGCCGTATTGCCCCGTTCCGGCCCGGTCCCGGCGGTTCGGACGCCGAGCCGGAAACACCTGAACCGTTCTGCCGGATCCTGGGGCCGATCGAAATCGAGATCGACGGTGTCGCAGCCGATCTGGGGGGACCTCGTGCTCGTAAGGTGCTGGCGGTGCTGTCCACCGGTGCCGGTGCTCCCATCCCGGACCACGAGCTGATCGAGCAGGTCTGGGGCGATCGCCGCCCCGGCAACGTCACGCAGGCGTTACGCACGATCGTCTGCCGTCTGCGCGTCGGGCTGGGCCCGTCGATCGGGCCGCGGTATTTGCGCCGCACCCGCCGCGGGTACGCCCTGACCATCCCGGTATCGCTGACCGATAACGGTCTCCTGCCGGCCTTGGTCGTTCGTGCGCAGCAACACCTCGCCGACGATGACCCCGCGGCCGCCGCCGTCGACCTCGAATCGGCGGTGGCATTGTGGCGTGGTGATCCGTGGCAAGACCTCGGCGACCAACCGGAACTGACCGGCGCACGCGCCCACCTCGCCGAGCTGCGCGATACCGCGGTGGAAGAATTACAGGCCGCGCGGCTGGCGCTCGGCGACACCGCCTCCGCGATCGCGGCCCTGAGTCACGCGGTCAGCGCCGCTCCCTACCGGGAACGACGCTGGGAACTCCTCGCCCTGGGCCTGTATCGCAGCGGCCGCCAAACCGAGGCACTGAATGCCCTGCGCCAAGCCCGTCGGCACCTGAACGCCGACGCCGGCACCGATCCCGGCCCCGCCCTGCGCACGCTCGAGCAGCGCATTCTCCACCATGACCCCACCCTGCTCGCATCGCACTCCGCCGCGAACTCATCCCGCCTCGTATCCACGGCATCGCCGACACCGGACGAGCACGACGGGCTTTCGACGAGCACCACCGCCACGGCGATCCAGGTCGTTCTGCATCCCGATACCCTCAACCCCGGCTGGGCCGGTTTCGCTCGGTTGCCGACGCTCACCGCGGCCGGCGTCCGAAAGTCCAACGCGGACAATGCCGCCCGCCTTCGCGCCGCCGGTTATCGAGTGGACAACTGCCTCATCGAAACCGGCGCCGCGGGTATCGACACGGCCCGCCGAGCGCTTGCCGCCAAACGCTACGACACCGTATGCATCGGCGCCGAGATCTACCTCGCCGCCACCGACATCCCACTGCTCGAAGCGATCATCAACACCGCCCACACGCTGCAGCCACACTGCCGGATCATGATCGGTCACTTAGCCTCCAATGGCGACAACACATGAGCGCATCTTGATCGATGGTTCCACCGACGAATTCGCCATGGTGACGCCTCGAGTTTTCTCACAGCTCGCCGTGACATAATCTCGACTAGCGTAGGGCGGGTGATATCGAAAGGGCGTGTACCTCACCGTCACGGTGAGCGCATGTGCACGTCACCGCTGGAGTGAGCGGTCGATGAACGGCTGGGTAGTAAAATTCTCCTCCGAGGTGACGGCCCCGAGTACCACCCGCGATGGTTTCCAGAGGGATTTCGATAGTTTCCAGAGGGAATGGGCGGCACGGGTAGATCAGCCCTTTCCGCTGGCCGGACTGGGGACCGTCAAGGCCGATGACATCCGGATCAATGCCGTGGTCACGATCGTGCACGACGCGGTGATCACGGACGCCACCGGCGAGACGTCCACCGGCGGGATCTCCACGGGCCCGGACTCCCCGGATTGGGTATTCGTCTATCTGGTGCGGCGCGGGGGATGGCATTTCACCCCGCAGGACGGCCGGGGTGAGACCATCACCGCAACGGCAGGGTTGTTCAGCGCGCTGCACTGCCGCGGTCCGCAATCGTGGTTCCAACCGGAGTACAGCACGGTCGCGACGCAACTGCTGCTCCCGGCTCCGGTGTTCGAACCGTTGATCGGTAACCGGCATGTCACGGGGTCGATGCGTTCGGCCGAGGTGCGCGTGCTGAGCGCCCACGCCAGCATGGTCGGCGAGACTGCGCTCGCTCTGACCCCGGTCGGGGCGAGAGCGGCCCGCGACGCGCTGTTCGAGCTGGTGAGGGGCGCATTGCGGCGGGAGTTCGATGATGTCGAACCCCGGCTCGCGCCCGCGTTGGCCCGTGCGGCCATGGAGATCGCCGAGCACCGCCTGACCGATCCGGAATTGTCGCCGGCTTCGCTGGCCCGTGAACTCAATGTCTCGGTGCGGACCCTGAACCGGGCGTTTGCTACGGCTGATGAGTCGGTGGCGGCCTATGTCCGCCGTAGGCGGCTGGAGCATGCCCGGCTCGAACTGGCCGTGGCCCAGTACGGGCTGAGCATCTCCGAGATCGCCGCCCGCTGGCAGTTCGCGGACAGCAGTCACTTCGCTCGCTCGTTCAAGAGTCAGTATGCGCAGACACCGTCCGAGTTCGTCCGCACGAAGGGAACGAACGAGAAGCGTTGACCGTCACGGTGATTCGCCCGCGTTCGACGCCGGCCGACGCGGTCGGCGCAGCGCCGGAGATCACCGGTCTGTCAGTGTCGTCATGGACGGCCCGAAGGTTCCACCGGCGAGTTCGCCATGGTGGCGCTTCGAGTTTTCTCACTGCTCGCCGCGACATAACCTCGACTAGCGTAGGGCGGGTGATATCGAACGGGCGTGTACCCAGCGTCACCGCTGGGGTGAGCGGTCGATGAACAGCTGGGTAGCAAAGTTGTCCTTCTCCTCCGACGTCACGGTCCCGAGCGCCCCTCATGATGGTTTCCAGAGGGATTTCGATAGTTTCCAGAGGGAATGGGCGGCGCAGGTAGGTCAGCCCTTTTCGCTGGCCGGACTAGACATCGGCAAGGCCGATGATATCCGGTTCAATGCCGAGGTCGCGATCGTGCACGACGCGGTGATCGCGGACGTCAACGCCGAGACGCCCACCGGTCGGACCACCGTGAGCCGCGACTCAGGGGACTGGGTGTCCGTCTATCTGGTGCGGCGCGGGGAATGGCAGGTCACCCCGCTGGGTGCACGAGGCGAGACTATCACCGCAACGGCCGGGTCATTCAGCGCGCGGTACTGCCGCGGTCCGCAATCGTGGTTCCTACCGGAGCACGGCACGGCCGGGACATTGCTGCTGCTCCCGGCTCCGGTGTTCGAACCGTTGATCGGTAACCGGCACGCCATGGCGTCGATGCGTTCGGCCGAGGTGCGCGTGCTGAGCGCCCACGCCGGCATGGTCGGCGAGACCGCGCGCGCTCTGACCCCGGCCGGGGCGAGAGCGGCCCGCGACGCGCTGTTCGAGCTGGTGAGGGGCGCGCTGCGGCGGGAGTTCGATGATGTCGAACCCCGGCTCGCGCCCGCGTTGGCCCGTGCGGCCATGGAGGTCGCCGAGCACCGCCTGACCGATCCGGAATTGTCGCCGGCCTCGTTGGCCCGTGAACTCAATGTCTCGGTGCGGACCCTGAACCGGGCGTTCGCTACGGCTGATGAGTCGGTGGCGGCGTATGTCCGCCGTAGACGGCTGGAGCGTGCCCGGCTCGAACTGACCGCGCCCCGGTATGGGCTGAGCATCTCCGAGATCGCTGCCCGCTGGCAGTTCGCGGACAGCAGTCACTTCGCTCGCTCGTTCAAGAGTCAGTATGCGCAGACACCGTCCGAGTTCGTCCGCACGAAGGGAACGAACGGGTAACGCAGCGCCGGAGATCACCGGTCTGTCAGTGTCGTCATGGCAGGCCCGATTCCCTCGGTCTCGAGCGGGAGGCCGGTGTACTCGACCAGGTAATTGATCACCCCGGCGGGATCCTGCTGCCCCTCGGCATCGGGCAGCAGGAGCAGGAAGCGGCTCGGTTCGAGACCCTCCTCGCCCACCAGGGCAACCAGTTGGCCGGTGCGCAGCCGCAGCACCAGCAGCGGCGTGTCCGTATCGGATTCGGCGGTGAACGATGCCTTCACCGACTCCTGCACCATCGGCAGCGGCAGCTCCATCCATGCGATCGGCAGGCTGGAGCCGAGCGATGGCCACTCGTCGGGATCGGCTTGCAGCAGTGCCGGATCCGGCCACGGCCGCCGCCGTTCCAGTTCCGTCAGCAGCTGCCGCAGAAATAGCAGGATCGTTGCCTCGGAATGGTTTTCGGCCGCGGCCAGTGCCGTCGGCGGCAGTCGCGCGGCGCTCACCGCCCGGACGAACGCCCGATGGAAATCCGCCACGGTGGCCGCATAGCTGATCCGGTCGATCAGGTCGTCGGCGGCCTGGGAAACCAGCTCGCGGTCCGCCAGATCCGGAACCTCATTCGTGGCGGCGCAGAACATTTCGAGCAGCGTCTCGTACCGTTCGCCGCCGGTGAGCGAATTCTGTTCCGCCGGTTCGGGGTTCACGGGGCATCTACCTTTCGCTGCAACTTACGGGCCCGGCTGTCATCTCGAACGATCCTGCACATCGCCATTCTCCTCGGGCGAGTCCGGGTAGGGAACGGACTGCTCGGACGTGCCTTTGGTGGCGCCGCGGCGCTTCTTACGGTCGGATTCCGGCGATTTGCCGCCGGAGGAGCCCTGACCCGACGACGGCGAGTAGGGAGCGCCCCCCTGCTGCATGCCGGCGCGCGGCGTCGACTGGGACAGGCCGGTCGGGTGCGCGAGCTGTTCGCCTTCGAATGCCCCCTTGGACAGCTCCTTCTCGGCTACGCCCGCGGTGGTTACCCCGGGCGTAGCCGAGGCGCCTGGCAGTTCGGAATCCGGTAGGCCGCTGGAATTCTCGGTTCCCCTGGAGTAGGGGGCCGGCGTGCTGGAGTACGAGTACGGCCCGGTGTTGCCGGACGTTGCCGATCCGGAGGCGCCGGAGCTGGTGTCGGTGGGGCTGGTGGTGCTGGGGCCGGAGGCACCGGAGTTGGAGTCGGTGGGGCTGGTGGTGCTGGGGCCGGAGGCACCGGAGTTGGAGTCGGTCGGGCTGGTGGTGCTCGTGGTGCCGGGGCTGGTGGTGCCGGAGCTGGTAGCGCCGGTGGTGCCGGAGCTGGTGGGCGCGGAGGTGCTCGTGCTCGGTTGTGTGCTTCCGTCGCCGGAACCGGTTCCGCCCGAACTGCCGTAGGCGCCATTGTCAGTGCCGAGGGCCGTATCAGGCGTGCTCGTGGTCCCTCCGGCGCCACCGCCATTGCCGCCGGTGCCGCCGTTACTGTCGGTGCCGTCGTTACTGCCGCTGCTTCCACCGGAGCTGTCGTTGCTGCTGCCGGAAGGGTCGCTGTTGCTCGAATTGCTGCTGCCGGAAGCGCCGTCGCTGGTGCTGGAGTTACCGTCGCCGGAGCTGCCGCTGGAGCTGCCGGTTCCGCCGCCGGTGCTGTCGCCGGTGCTGTCGTAAGTGTCGCTGGAGCTGCCGGTACCGCCGCCGGAGCTGCCGGTACCGCCGATCGCGTCGATGAACTCCTCACCGTAGGCATCGTCGCCGCTCTGGAACGCTGCGGCCGCGTCGACGATTTCGCTGCCGTACACGCTGAATATGGACTCGAACGACGACAGTGCTCCGCTGGCGCCGACGAGGGAGTCTTTGGAGACGAGGTATCCCGTTGCGCCGTCGGCGAACTTCTTACCCATGTCGTCACTGCCCCAGGGCTCGCCGAGCGCGTTCAGGCTGTTGCTCAGGTTCGAGACGAACGTCGTCAGGGTGCCCGCTAGATCCTCGAAGTTGGTACCTGCCGTACTCAGATCATCTATCTGAACTTCCAGCGGCTCGGACGAATCCGATGAACCAGGCGATGACACGGGCCCTCCTGACAGTGCAGCGGGATGGCCGTGGTGCTGGAACCATCACGACGACGTGCTCTAAAGATAGTGAATGCGAAGGGATCCCGCGAGGCGGGACGGCCGTTGGCGCGTACGGCGATGCCCCTTGGTGCGCTGCGCAGCGTTCTGGCGCACTGTGCCGAACAGTCAGCCTGAACTGAACCCGGCCTCGGTGTAGCCGCGCAGTTACTGCAGGGGGAGCGGGCTTACACCTCGATTGTGCCGTGTCGTTCCTGGAAACGCCGTTCGAATTCCTCGATGTAGCGTGAGGGGGCGATCGAGGATGAAGATTGTTCCAGCACACCGTCATCGGCGATGTAGAAGATGGCGCGGCCGATGGAGATCTCGTCGGGTCGGGTGGGTACGAAGACCATCCAGCCGATGCTGAATCGTTCGGCGTGCAGGTTTTCGAGTGGATAGTTGGTGGTGTCCAGGCCGCGGCCCAGGATGTAGTCGCGGACCTGGGTGATCGCCTCCTGCTCCGGCATCGGCTCGGGTACGTCCATCGCCATACCGGCCATGGTGAGCTGGTAGAAGGCGCTGTCCACGTCGAAGGTGTCCTCATCGCCGAAGACGTCGGTGAGGGTTTCGCGGGTGACGATGCCGATCTCCGCGGCCTCCACCAGGGTTGCCACCGCGTCGCGGTCGGCCGTGGCGATCAGGCCGGTGACCACGTCGACCACGGTATCGGCGGTCCATACTCCGGGCACCGCGGACGCGAGTTCGTCGGCGTCGGGTGATTCGCCGCGGTACCAGCTACCGCCGTCCCACCAATAGCAGAATGTCAGCATTCCGTTGGCCGCGCGCGGATTGAGTACCGGGTCGGCCACCCATTGGGGTGCTCCGGCGTAGATGTCGGGGAGGGGTGCGTCCTGGTTGTAGGCGGCGTCCAGCTCGGGTGCGTTCCACACTCCGCCGGATAGCACCGCGCGACCGCCCGGCAGTGCATACAGGGTCGAGCCGCTGCGACTGGCACCCTCGAACAAGGCCAGCGCGGGCAGAATCCTGGGGCCCCATGGTGATTCGGCCGCGACGAAGGCGGCGGCGATCACCGACCAGCGCGCCCATGTTGTGGGGAAGTCGGGAAAGTCATCCTCCGACAACTCACCGTGCACCCCGGTGTCCCTATCGGTGCGAGCCTGTATGGCCGCGGCTTTCGGGGTGCGGGACTGCTGGTCGTCGTGGCTGATGTAGGCGGCTAGCCATACCGGCAGTGATTCTCGCGGAAAGGCTTGCAGGTCGGCCAGATACGCTTCGGGTGGGAACAGCTGATCGTCGGGAAATGGTTCGTCGCCGTAGTCGGGGTCGATCTCGAGTTCACCGGCGGCGGACAGTGTCAGCAGTAGTCGCCACCAGGGGCCCTCGTCGAGTTCGGCGCAGAGCCGGCGATGTTCGCGCACTAGTTCCAGCACGCTCTCGGTAGGCTGCACTTGTACGGTGTGTTGCTGATCGTCGCTGAATTCCAGTTGTGCGGCTTCTGCAGCGACGGTGAAGGTGAATATCGCTCCGAGTTCTGTCCACCCCTGTGGGCCGGTGGTGGCGAGCTCTTGGGCGAGCAGGCGGGAGATGGCTTCGACCTGCTCGGTCGGATCGGCGTCCTCAGCGGGATCGGCGTCCTCGGTCGGATCGGCGTCCTCGGTCGGATCGGCCTGCTCGGTCGGATCGGATTGCTCGGTCGGATCATCGTCGAGATGAAACCCCACATCGGGCACGTCGGCGGTGAATGTCACATCGGGCTGGTCGCCGTCCGTCGCAGCATCCTGCGGCTCGGATTCGTTGTTGTCGTCTGGACTGGTCACGTCGCAGATGTCTCCCTTATCGGCACACCGGCCGTGCCGGTGTTCGAGCTGTCTTCCACGGCAGACCGGCGAGGGCCGGGCCCGACGTTTGTCGGGTCGCGGCCCGGATTTCGCTACCGGATCAGGGGAGCACCTGGGGGACCACGCTCGGGTTGAGGTCACCGACGAGCGCACCGATCAGGGCGCCGAGGATGGGGCCGCCGGAACCGGT
>Ga0185299_10000257_pt1 | contig 159877 bp, 149 predicted proteins | sample PaiPotPPA55metaG_FD_128002 | JGI IMG/M metagenome (GOLD analysis project Ga0185299, IMG submission 128002) | Iron sulfur acid spring bacterial and archeal communities from Banff, Canada, to study Microbial Dark Matter (Phase II) - Paint Pots PPA... ...
AATATTCCAGAAATTCGTTTCTGGTTCTTCGTTTCTGGTTCCGGCGAGTGTCGCGAACTAGAAACTAGCAACGAGAAACCAGGAACTTGATTTTTGGGTGATTGTAGCGCAGGGGTCCCACCCGTTCCCATCCCGAACACGGAAGTTAAGCCCTGCAGCCCCGATGGTACTGCCCGCGCGAGTGGGTGGGAGAGTAGGACGTTGCCCAATTAAAACAAAGCCCCGGCATCGCACGATGACCGGGGCTTCTTCTTTTGCCCCAGATGTTTCACGACAGAGTAAAATCGAATAAGGTGAACAGCGAGTGCTTCTCAATCATCTCTTCGTAGAAGGCGCCGGCCCATTCAAGAACCTTCATCTTGACCTTCGGGGCCCGGACGGTCACGCGTCGTGTGGGCCGCATATTTTGGCAGGTGTTAACGGGTCGGGGAAGTCAACGGTTCTGAAGTCTATCGCTTGGTGTTTGACTGGCAAGTCCGACGGGTTTCCATTTGACGAGTGGGCCCATTTCCTTAGGGCCCATCCGCACTCGCGCGCCATGGTGGTGTTTGATCTTTTTAAATATGTGTGGGCCATTACAACGGACTATTCCGAGGGTTGGGAAGCGCGATTAGGCGACTGGGTGAGCGAGAAACTAGTTTCCGTCGGATTGGAGCCAAGTAGATATCCTTTCAAGCAAGGGCTGGAATTGAAAGCAACTGAGGACGAAGACGACCCATATGACTCGGTGTTTCGAATTCGAACTCGACAATCGGAAAGACGTCGTTCGATTCCAACATTTGGCACTGCTCGTTTTGGAGGGTCGCAGGCGCTTAAGGGCGGTTATAATGCAGCGGCTTATTCCACGGCGCGGTCAATGAAGTTCGTAGAACACCTAGACATGGCGCTCCCGAGGGAGAAAATTCGGGCAAAGAGGTTCGCGTTCGAGTCTACAGTCCAGAACGAAGCGATCCAGTCCTGGTTGTTAGCGTTATATAGTAAAAGCGCTATTGCCAAGGAGCGTCATGAATCGAGTTCTCGGTACACTGCTTCTTTCGATGCTCTGGAAACAGGGCTAAAACACATATGCGGCGAGGATGTGTCGATTGTAGTCGACATCGAACCGAGTTTCCAGCCCCGTCTGCGTATAGGTAACCAAACCTTGAATTTCTCGCAGATCCCTGACGGAGTCAGAACAACCGTAGGCTGGCTCGCTGACTTCATGATGCGCTCAGACGCTATAGACTGGCATTCTGAGATCGCCGATGTCAAACCAGGGCTGCTGTTGTTTGACGAAGTTGAAGGATACCTACACCCACTATGGCAGAGACGGGTACTCCCAGCGCTACGCGAAGCTCTTCCCAACACGCAGAGCGTTGTGACCTCCCACTCACCGTTTGTGATTTCATCTTGCCCTCAGTCCATCGTGCATGTACTGAAACTCAATAGTGATGGTAGTGCATTTGTCGAGCCACCTGTCGCGGCACCCATAGGTGAAAGCATCACTTCCACGCTGAAGGAGATCTTCGGGGTTGACAGCCGATTTGATATCCAGACGGAGAAGGAACTTGCCGAGTGGAATCTCTTGAACCGAAGCTACCTTGAGCACAAGCTAGGCCCTAAAGAACGTGTTCGGCTCCGAGAGCTTTCACACATATTGGCTGCAAGAAGTGAGCAGTTGCGATTAATAGTCGAACCGATTCCGAAATTACCGAAATCTGCGGTCGACGAACTGACAAAGCCCCCCATCACCCACCCACGCCGCCGTCGCGTCGCTTCTTCGCGCTAATTGAAAATGGTGCTCCTCCGACGGGGGCTTCCCCCACCTTTGCTCCTCAGTCGGGCCGAGGTTTGGACCGAGCGTTGGCTCCGGATCTTGCGAGGTGACGCATCCGGAGATTGGGCGACAAACGCCGCCAAAGCCCTTCTATCCATGGAGCTTCGCCGGTTGGCTCATCGGAAGTGCGCCTTCTGTGAGAGCAAGCTTGAACTGACCGCCTACCTTGAAATCGAGCACTATTGGGCGAAGACCTTGCGTCCGGAGCAGGCATTTGATTGGCCCAATTTATTCCCCGTGTGCCGACTTTGCAACAACGCAAAATCCGATACCGATCACGGCGGCCTGTTGGTGAGACCCGATGTCCAGAATCCCGAGACAATACTCTGGCTCAACCCGGACTCCGGTAGGTTAGAAGCGAGCGCCGGTGCAACTGAAAGCGATTGTGCTCGCGTCAAGCGGACGATTGACCTTTGCGACTTACAAAGGGGAACGCTGTGCGATGAGCGAATAGTCACTATGGAGGCAGTGATTCACTGGCTTGAACGTGTGTCCGAGCAGCACGGTGTTCTCGACGCAAGGCTTCGAAAAGAATGGGATCGCCTGACTAAGCCCACAACACCGTACAAATTCGTAATTCGCCATGTCTTCACAATCCGAGGTGAACCGAGATTGGCAGCGTGGGATAGGGCCCGCTTTGACACACCGACCGCTACCTAATAAGTTGCCCAGCAATACTCAAACGCTACGTTCATTCTTGAACAGCCGGTTCAAGAGACCGGGCTCTTTGCTGTAATAGTTGTTCCTGTGAAGGTCACCGTCGATCTTGATCCCGATACCGGCCTTAAGTTCCGTGCGATGGCGCAGGCGCAAAGTCTGAGTGTCGAGGAACTCGCTGCCGACGTTCTGCGCGAATACGCGAGTAATTACGAACGGCCGCGTATCCCGGGAATCGGGGAATTCGACAGTGGCGAAACCGATACTTCCGAACGGGCAGATGAAATACTGAATGACGCTGCTAGAAACTAAGGCGTCTTACAAACGAAGTTCGCAGCTTCGTCCGTGCTTCCGCTGCCTTTATATGTCGCCACCTGCGGGTACGGGCACAGCGGACGCGTGCGATCGATGGCGCCGTCCTTCACGCGCGAGGCGATGATCTGATCGGGCGCCTTGCCGTTCTCCACCCATTGCTCGATGGCGGTGAGCATGTCGAAGTGGTCGGTCCCTTCGCTGCCGCCGCAATGGCCCATGCCGGGCACCATGAACAGGCGGTAGGAGTCCTTCACTTTTGAAGCGCCGCCCAACGTGTCCGCCACGGTCTTGTAGTAGTTGACGCTACTCAGCGGCGCGATCTGCCAGTCGTTCCAGCCATGGTATTGCAACAACTTTCCGCCGTGCGCGAAGAACGGCTTCAGATTCGGATCCATCGCATTGATGGTGCCGTTGTCAATCTTCTCGGCCAGCGCGATGTCGCTATCGAAGTTGAGTTTCCGATAATCCCAGCTCGGATCTTTGAACACTACATACTTGAAATGTTCCTGCGCTATCGCGAAAGCCTGCGGGCCCGCCATGACGGCCCAGCCGAGTTCGCTCCCGGGCTCTAATCCAGGAAAGATCTGTTCCTTGGTGCGCGAATTCGCGACGCCGGAGTAGATTCTGCGAGCTGCTTCCACCTGAGGCGTGCTGAGACAAGCGGGACCGTCGGCGCCCTTGCATTCGAGCACCTTCGGATCGAACTGGCAGCGCGTCGGATCATCCAGGATGCCGTCCTTCACGCCGTCGCGCGCATCGCACGCCTCCAGCACGGCATTATGGATGAGCGGGTACTTGCTGGGCGGAATGTAGCTCGCTTCGTCGTTATGGACGGCTTGGGCGATCCACAATGCATGGGCGGCGCGGCCGGTCCAATTATTGGCGGGTGCACCGGCAATGATGGCGTCGAAGTCTTCCGGAAAACGCTGCGCTTCTTTCAGCCCCTGTTTGCCGCCGGCCGAGCAGCCATTCCAATAAGAGAGCTTCGCGCCCCTCCCGTAATAGGCCGCAATGATGGCCTTGCTCTTCATGGTCATCTCATGGACCGCGCGATATCCATAATCGACCAGCTTCTCGGGATGGTCGAGCGCGAAGCGCGCGCTGGAGCCCTCGTGTCCGGTGTCGGTGCTGGCGGAGGCGAAGCCGCGTTGAACCGCCGCAGCCAGTGCGGGAGCGCTAATCGCGCCCGACCAGCCGCCATTCCCGACCGCTTCAAACTTGCCGTTCCAACCCGAGGCCGGCATCCAGACTTCGATCTTGATATCGGAATCAGGGGACGGTTTGAGCGTGGCCGCGATCCGGCAGTAGGGCGGCAGGTCTTTGTTCGACGAGACTACCTGGGCCGAAGTGATGGTGGTGTCCGGGATCGAAAGCGAAGCCAGGCTCTCGCATGGTGCGGCGAAAACCGGCGCTACGCTAAGAACAGTTGCAACCCACATGGAAGGTGACATGGCGATCGAAGATGGATATAGGATATCGCACCCTGGGCTACAGTGAAATTCGATTAAACTGAAATTCCATGCGCTGGAGCAAGCTTTTCATCCCCACGCTGCGAGAAAATCCCGCGGACGCGGTGGGCGTGGCGGGTCAATTGCTGCTACGCGCGGGTTACATCAGGCAACTATTCCCGGGCATGTACAGCTACCTGTTCCTCGGGGAGCGCTCGCTCGGGAAGGTCGCGCAAATTCTGCGTGAAGAAATGGACGCGATTGGCGCGCAGAAATTACGGCTGCCGGTCTTACATCCTGCCGCCGACGTGGTCGCCTCCATCGCGCAGGGAGAGCTAAGAAGCTATCGGCAGCTTCCTCAGATCTGGCATCACATTCAGACGCGGTTCGATGAGCAGAAGCATTCCCGGCCCGACTTGCTGCGCGCCCGGCAGTTTCTCGTAAGCGAATCGTTCTCGTTCGATCTCGATTCGGCGGCGCGGGATGTCTCGTACCAGAAGCATTGCGATGCCTATTCGAAAGTCTTCGATCGTTGCGGGCTCAAGTACATTGTGGCGGAGGCGCATGCGGGCTCGACTTTCGCCGTGGCTTCTGAGACGGGCAACTGTGTTGTAGTCCGCTGCGCGGGCTGCGGCTACGCGGCGAGTGTGGAGAATGCCGAGGCCAGAGCCACGCCGCCGTCCATCGCGGACCCGGACGGCGACTTCGTTCCCGAGCCGTTTCACACGCCGGGCCGCAAGACCATCACCGACGTGGCCGATTTCACCGGCCTGCCCGAGACCTCGCAGATGAAGAGCCTGGTGCTGGTGGCCGATGGCCAGCCGGTACTGGCGCTGGTGCGCGGCGATCATTCGTTGAACGAAACGAAGTTCGCGATTGCGCTGCAAGCTACTGACTTCCGGCCCGCGCACGCCGAGGAGATCCTCGAATGGTTTGGCGCAGGAGGCGGATCGCTCGGGCCGGTGGGTGTCAAGAATATGCGCGTCGTGGCGGATGAGGCGCTGCGGGCCCGCCGCAACATGATCGCGGGGGCTAACAAAGACGATTATCATCTGCGCCATGTCACACCGGGCGAGGATTTCGAGCCAGAATATTTCGACCTGCGGCACGTGATCCCGGGCGATGCATGTTTTCGGTGCGGTGGGGCGCTCGATTTCTCCAATGCATCGAGATCGCCCGGGTGCACAAGACCTGCGGAGGGAACAATGGTTCTTACAGCCTCTATTTGGAACGCGTCTTGAGCGCAGCGGTCGAACTTCATCACGACCAGGACGGGATGGCGCTGCCCGCGACCATTGCTCCTTTCGATGTCGTGATCACGCCCGTGTCGATCGCGGACGCGGGGCTCCGTTCGGCTTCGGAAGAGATTTACGAAAGTTGCCGCAAGATGGATTTGGATACGCTGTTCGACGATCGCGACGAGCGGCCGGGAGTGAAGTTCAAAGATGCGGACCTGATCGGCATTCCGTACCGCATCACCATCGGGAAGAAGCTCGCGGAGGGCATGGTGGAAGTGGTCGAGCGTCGCAGTAAGAAGCGAGAGGATGTCGGCAAGGAGTGCGCGGCCGCGTTCATCGCGGCGAACATCGCAGGGAAGGCCTGCCTATGATGGTCGATTGGGAGGCGGTTCGCAGCGAGTTCCCCGCTCTCGCGCACTGGACTTATCTGAACACGGCCACGTTCGGGCAGTTGCCCCGGCGCGCGACGGAAGCCGTAGCGCGGCATTTTGCGCATCGCGACGAGGTGGCCTGTGGGGATTTTCTCACCTGGTACGATGATGCCGACCGATTGCGGGCGAAGATCGGCCGGCTGATCTGTTGCGGACCGGAAGATATTGCCTTCGTTCCGAACGCCTCGGCCGCGCTCGGAATTTTGCTGACTGGCCTGGACTGGCGCGCGGGTGATCGCATCCTTACGCTGGAGCACGAGTTTCCGAATAATCTATATGCTCCGGTGCTGCTGGACCGTTTCGGCGTGGAGATGGTCGAGTCTTCGTGGGAGCGTTTTTACGAATCGGTAGATGCGAGGACGCGGCTGGCGACCATCAGCTCGGCGAATTACAACACCGGATTCGCGCCGCCGCTGGAAGAGATCGCGGAGTTCCTTCGTGCACGAGGAGTACTGCTGTTCATTGACGGCACGCAAAGTTTGGGCGCACTGCGCTTCAATGCCTCCCGGATTCAACCGGACATGTTTGCCGTGCACGCTTACAAATGGATGCTCACGCCCAACGGCATCGGCTTCATGTACGTGCGCCCGGATTTGCGAGAGCGGCTGCGGCCGAATGTCATGGGCTGGCGCAGTCATCGCGACTGGCGCAATGTCGACAACTTGCATCACGGCGTTCCTGAACTGCCGACAACCGCCGAAAAATATGAAGGCGGGTCTGTCTCATCCGCATTGCTGTACGCCATGGAAGCCTCCACGGAGCTGATGCTGGAGCTCGGTCCGGAGGCGATTGAGCAGCGCGTGCTAGGCCTGGCAGGGAAGACGCGTGAAATTCTGCGAGAACTAGGCGGTAGCGTCGAGGAGTTCGCTTCGCCGATCGTCGCGGCGCGATTCGAAAGTCGGGATGTTTCGGCGCTGGCGCGGGCGCTGAAGGAGAAGCGGGTGCTGGTGGCAGCCCGCCGCGGACATCTGCGTGTGTCGGCGCATTTCTACAACAACGAGCAGGATCTGGAGATACTCAAGGATACGCTGAAAAGCGAGCTGGCCGTCAGCCGCCGCTGATCGCAGGGACAATCGTGACCTCGGCGCCGTCAGGGACCAGCGTGGCCAGCCCGTCGAGGTAGCGGACATTCTCGTTACCAAGAAAGATATTGATGTGCTCGCGGATTTCGCCCTGCTCGGTGGCGAGACGATCGCGTAAGCCGGGATAACGCGACCACAGCGCCAGCAGAATATCGCGAAGAGTGCCGTGGGACGCATCGATTTTCACTTGCGGGCGTCCATCGGTGTACGAGCGCAGGGGGCCTGGAATATGAAAAATGACCGGCATTACCTTGCTTTAGCGCGGGATTTTCGCTCGCCGACGAGCGCAGCCCGCACGCACGCCACGGCGGGCAGTCCTTCGAGAATCTTTTTCCAGCTCTTGCCTTCGTCGATGGATGCGTAGATGTCGCCGCTGCGCGTGCCAAAGTAGATGCCCAGCGGATCCAGCGTATCAGCCACCATGCCGTCACGCAAAACCGTTTCGTACGCTCCCTTCTGCGGGAGACCTCGCATCAGCGGTTCCCATGACTCGCCGGCGTTGCGAGTGCGATAGACGCGCAATCGCCCACCGGGCGAGCAGCGGAACTCGTCAAACTCCACCGGCAGAATGTACACGCAGTCGGGGTTGCGCGGATGCATCACCATCGCGAAACCGAAATCGGACGGGACGCCGTTGGCGATGTCTTGCCAGGATTCGCCGCCGTTGTCAGATCGATACAGCCCCCAGTGGTTTTGTAAGAAGAGACGGTCTGGCCGAGCGGGATGCATCACGATCGTGTGCACGCATTGTCCAAATTCCGGATTCTTCTCGGGTAGGAAAACAACCCGCACTCCGTGATTCCGCGCGCTCCAGGTGGCGCCGCCATCTTCCGTGCGGTAAACGCCGCCAGCCGAAATTGCTACGTACATGGTGCCTTTGGCCGCTGGATCGAGCACGATCGTATGCAAGCAGAGGCCGCCGTTTCCGGGCATCCAGCGCGGACGATGCGGATGATTCCACAGCCCTCGGACGAGTGACCAGGTGTCCCCGCCGTCTCGCGATTCAAACAGAGCCGCCGGCTCGACGCCGCAATACATCACATCCGGCTGGTCCAATCCGCCGAGGGCGATGTGCCAGATGTTCTTGAGCGAATCGCCGGTGTCGGCGGGAAAACGCACGTTGGCTTCGAGCGGATTGGTCCAGGTTCGACCAAAATCGTCGGTCGATCGCAAGAATGTTCCCCACAGGAGACTGTGCGTGGATGCCCACAGGCGACGCCGGCCTTCCCGGCCATCGTATGCCATCGCGTAAACCGAGTGTCCATGAAAATACGGGCCACCGACTTCCCAGCGTGTGCGCCGAGTGTTAGACCGCAGCAGGAAGGCGCCCTTGGTTGTTCCCACCAGCAGCAACACGTCGCCGTTCTTGGGATGGATGTGCTTGATGCCACGCAGCACCGTTGTACGCGGCCCCGTGAAATCGGTAGCCGGCGCAGGCGCGCCCATCCTGGCCGACTGAACAGCTTCGAGTGCGGCCCGAACTTCACTGGCGCGCTGGTAGCGTTGCGCTGGTTCTTTTGCGAGGCAACGTTGAATGACCGACCATAAGCTGGGCGGGACGCGCGCGGGAAGCTGCGCCGGCATGTCGTGCAGAATGGCGGAGCTGATCTCGAAGCTGGTCCGTCCTTGGAACGGCAACTGCGCGGACGCTGTTTCGTACAGCACCACGCCCAAGGCCCACAGATCTGTGCGCGCATCGGCGTCCTGGCCGCGCAGAACCTCCGGCGCCATATAAGACAAAGTTCCTGACAGCGCGCCTGCCGCCCCTCGCGAACCAAGCGTAGCCGTGGCCTCGTTCAACATTGCTTCGGGCAGCCGCCGGGCCAATCCGAAATCGAGAATCTTGACCAGACCGTCAGGAGTGACGATGACGTTGGAGCTTTTCAGATCGCGATGGACGATGCCGCGATCGTGAGCATGCGCGAGGGCAGCGGCGATCTGCACGCCGTAGTTCATTACCGATTCAGTGGCGAGTCCGGTGGCCCCGATCAGCTCGGTGAGCGTCTTGCCCTGCACCAGCTCCATGACGATGTAGTGTTCGCCCGAGAATTCGCCGACCTGATGAATGGTGCAGATATTGGGATGGCTGAGCGCGGAGGAAGCGCGCGCTTCGTGCAGGATGTGATCCCGCGAAGATTCATTGCCGGCAGCGCCTTCCGACAGCACCTTCAGAGCAACATCACGATGGAGGACCTCGTCATGCGGGCGATAAACGACGCCCATGCCGCCCTGTCCGATTTTGGAGATGATGCGATAGCTGCCGAGCGACTCGCCGATCATGTTTAATCGGGCACGTATTGTCGCAGATAGCGGTGCGCCATCCGAAAGCCGGTTTTAAAGTCGTCGGTGAATTCGGGGCCGGGATGGTCCGCGCCGTACAAGTTGTCTTCGTGCTCAATGCTCATCGCGCCGGCGTAGCCGGCCCTTTGGAGCACGCTGAAAAATTCCGCCCACTGGATGGAACCGAGGCCGGGCAGCCGGTAATTCCACCACTTCGCGCCGTTCACCGGATTGATTCCGCAGCGACGCAGAACGTCCCAGCGAATCTCGGTGTCCTTCAAATGCACGTCGTAGATTTTGTCGACGAAATCGCGTGCGGTCTGGATGGGATCCATCATCTGCCAGACCAGGTGCGAGGGATCGTACTGCAGCCCGACGTGGGGCGAGTCGCCGAATCCTTTGAAAAGCGCTTCGAAACCGACTGGACTGACTGCCAGATTCGGCCCACCGGGCCAGGGTTCCCAAAGAATCCGCACGCGATTCTTTTCGCAAGCCGCAAAATACTTTTCGTTATACGTGTGGACGATTTCGTCAACTTGTGTTTGAAATGGCTTGGTCGCGTCTTTGCCGGAACACGTGCCGATATGCGGAACGCCCAGTTTTCCGGCCAATTCAATGGCTTTCACGAAATAGCTATTCTCGCTGGCGCGTTGAGTGGGGTCGGCGGAGATGTGATTCTGGGTGACCTGAAAGGCCGAGACGTGCATTTGATTGGCGGCCAGTATCGCTTTGACGCGCTCGAGCTTTTCATCTGTCATCGTGCCGGCGTCGAGTGGCGACTGCGGATCGGCGCCCAGGATCATGTTCGTGAAACCTTCCTGGTGCGCGAAAGCGACGTTGGCTTCGGTGAACGGACCGAGCACTCCCAGCTTCGGCTTCCATTCCTTGGTTTGGCCTTGTGCCCGCGCTGCGGCGACAGCGAGGGCGCCTACTAGCGTGCGTCTAGTCATGCTTTTCAGTTTAGTCTGCGAGAAAGGTCGGTAGTGGATCAGTTTGAATCGCAGGTTGGGCGGTTCGTAACACAGGCGACCAGCAGGAGCAATCGGAAAAGTTCGATTCAAGCGGCACTAAGCACGCTCAGTCCAGTCAAGGGTTCGACTGGTCTCGGACTCAGGTCAGTGACCCGCTTTGCCGTTAGCTTTCGCGATATCGCTGGTGGTCTGTTCGACCTGTCGACTCCGAGCCCCATAGATAGAGACTCGGAGCGCGCGGAGTTGTTCAAGGTACGGAATGCCGGCCGCTTGTCCAGCCGCTGCGGTCGCCAGCCAAGCGCGCTCCTGCAGCACAGGTTCCATTGCCGGGGACATGGCTCCGCAGCAGGCGCGCACGATCGCCTCGGCGCGCAACAACAGGTCGCTGGCGCGATCCAGCTGCCCCAACATTCCACGGCAGAAATTAGCCCAATCAGTCAGGTCGCGGACAACGCGAGCGTCGTCCGGTGGGCGGCGCTCGCCTGCCGACAACGCGATCGAAGCCACCTGTGCCGCATCCGGCTTGTAGTCGATAGCCATAACCTGCGCCAGATGACGGAAACCGAAATGATCGTCCTCTGTAACTGACCGCGTCGGGCTTTCAGAAATCTCCCACGCCACTCGAACGGCTTCATCGGGTTTCCCCGCACGGACCAGTGCCTCGGCGTCGGCGAATCGGGCTATGGATACCGGTTGGGGGAAGGCCGTGCGATTCATCTCAATGCCCCGCGTCCTCAAGGCGTCAGACTCCGCAATCCGCCCTTCTGCTCTAAGCACGTCGGCCAATCGGAACAGAGCAGAGACGAGCCCGACCCGTTCGGAAGCGTTGGGTGCCTCTGCGCGTTCAACTTCTTCGCGAGCCAGTTTTTCCGCCGAAGGGTAATCATGGGCATAGCTGCGGTTCTCAAAGAGGTAATTGAGCGCCTCTCCGTATTCGGGGCTGTTCTTACCGTGTTGCCCTTCGGCCTGGCGGAGATCTGACTGCAAGAGAACCCTGGCATCGTCGCTGCGTCCAGCATCGACCTCCAGATTGGCGAGTGTATAGCGCTCGTTCGCAAGCCGGTCTCTCAACTCCGGCGTGGTTAAAGGCTGCTCTTTGCGGAGCTCGACAATTTGCTCCTCAGCCGCCAAAGCGTCAGTCTTTGAGCCATGCGCACGAAGGAACCCGACGAGTTGTTGCATGGCGCCAAGACGCTCTTCACCAGTGAGAGACGGTTGCGCCAGCCGGTCGCGGTAGAGGGCTTCGGCCTCTTTGATGCGCCCATGACTACCGTAAAATGCGGCCAGGGCCAAAATCGGCTCGCCGATGAACGGGAGAGGCTGCTTGCCAGAGCTAAAGTGAATAGCGACCCCGGAGAGGTCGGGCGGGGGATAGCCGATTGTCATCCGGTAAAAAGCTTCGGCGCCATCCAAATAGCCCTGCTGCTCACGAACGAACGCCAGAGTTTGAAGCAACGCGACATAAAGGGAGCTCTTCTGTGGCGTGCGATTCTCGATCGACAGGGAGTTCCGCAGAATGCTTTCAGCCTTCACATATTCGGAATTCCGGATGAGACGATCGGCGTGTCTGTACTGCAGGCGAAGTCTGATGAGTTGCAGGGCTGGCGTGGCACATAATGCTTCGGCCTCGTTGTAAACGGCCTCGGCCCGAAGCGGACGCCCAAGCGTGAGAAAAATTGCAGATGCTTCATATACGCCATCGAGAAAACCGGAAGCGGTTGGACCGGCGGCGAGCAGGGCGGCCCAACCCTTTTCAGCCGAAACGGCGGCATCGGCGGCCGCACCGCTTTTGAGACTGCCAAGGGCCTGGTCGAAGTACTTCGACCCCGCGCTGTTATCCGGCGTTGCCACTACCCTCATCAACGAAAGCGCGATCACCACGATAGCGGTCATGCACAATGGTTTCATCTGCACTCGCTTTCTCCCCCGATGACCTGAGCCGATTGGACGGACCGGCCAGCCGGACAGTCACCCACAGTCCTCAGCTCAGGATACTCCTGCTTCAGATCACGAAAATAATGACGCCGATTGCGCGCAACTTGTTGTCCTCCACATTTGGAGACCCTAGGAAATTCCGAAGATCTCGCCTGGCGCCGTAGTGCCTACCGACCGCTCCGGTGTAGTCCAACGTAGGGTGCAAACCGACCCACCACCGAAAACCTAGCGAGGAAGGCGGAAGGTGACGTTGCGCTCGCGGTTGAAGCGCTCGCTCAAATCGCGGTCAACTGAGGTGAGCGGTGCTTGCTTCTGCTCGTGGTCCATCGACACATAGTGGAGTGTCGCGCCGTCCACCCAATAAGCGAGCACGGCCTTGATACTGCCGTCCTTGAACGCCAGTAGGAAAAGCGGCGTCTCGTATTTCTGGTCCTGAGCGGCCGGCGGATATTGCCGAACGGCCGGTTCCGGTGGTGGCGCATAGTCGGGAGGCGGCGCCGCCGGGTAGCCATACGGAGAATTCGAAACAATCATTACGCTCGGTGCGCTAGAACCGTAGCCGGAAGAGGGATACGAACCGGCATATGGATAAGAATAAGGATAGGAATCGTCGGAGAGGGAGTCGTAAAAGAAGGGATCGTAATATCCATAGCCGCCGTAAAATCCGTAGAAGGGAACGAACCCGAATCGTCCACGGAATCCAAAGCCGCGGTTAAAGCCGCCTCGAAATCCAGTGCCGCGGAAACCGCCGCCACCACCACGGAATCCGCCTCCGCCACCTCGCATGCCACCACCACCGCGCATTCCGCCACCGCCGCCACCGCGCATGCCTCCGCCACCGCCACCGTGTCCTCCTCCGCCGCGCTGAGCAAACAGTGGGACGGTCAGGACGAAACCCGCAATTAGGACCGGCAGGATACTACGCATTCTGGGCCTCTCTACTACCGAGCTTAGCGCCGAATCTGCAGGGTGGCAACTACGCAGACCTTTCTAGGTCCCGACGTAGCGCGCGTACAAACTCCGTGCCACACCGACATCGGTGGTCCCCTTCACGATGGCTCGGCCGTCGGGAAAAACGGTGAGCAGGTAAGGCGGGGTCTCGAACCGGAGAGCGAATTCGTTGGAGCGCACGACACCCAGTGGAGCGAGCCGCGCGGCCAGGTCCTCGAGATCAATGGGCCGACTGCGCTCGTGGATCTGTACCGCATTGCGACCGCACAGACTCACAGGTGATCGACGCTTCCCATTCAGATAGGGGAACTCGCGACGACCGCAGGCCGGACAGCGCTCATCGGGCGAAGGCTGGGCAAGCTGCCGGATCTCACCGCTCCAGACGTCCACGGTCGTGATCTTGCGGGACACTTCGGCGCAGCATAGAATCTTGAGCGCTTCGCTCACCTGCAGGCTGGCAATGAGAGCAGTGATGGATCCCAGCACGCCGGCTGTCTCACATGTGGGCTGGGCTCCGGCCGGCGGATCGGGATAAACGCAGCGCAGGCAGGCTGTCGTTCCCGGCAGCACCGGCATCGTTATTCCGTAGCTTCCCACTGCCGCGCCATAAATCCATGGCAGGCCGCGGCTCACGGCGTAATCGTTAATCAAGTAGCGGGTCTCGAAATTGTCGGTGCCGTCGAGGATCAGGCCGACATCGCCCAGAAGGTCGTCGATATTCGACGGCGTGAGGTCGGCAACGGACGGTTCGGCTTCAATGTCCGAATTGATGGCCGCGATCTTGCGTGTGGCCGCGATCGCTTTCGGAAGGCCTTGCTCGACGTCACGTTGATCGAACAGCCATTGCCTTTGCAGGTTGCTCAGCTCGACGTAATCGCGGTCGATGATCCGCAGAAAGCCGATGCCGGCCCGCGCCAGTGCTCCCGCCTGAAAACTGCCGAGCGCACCGCAACCCACCACCGCCACGCGCGCGTCCAACAAGCGTTGTTGCCCCGCTTCACCGATGCCAGGAAACCGAATCTGCCGCGAGTAACGTTCCAAATGCCGCGGGGTCATACATCCAGATGGTACCAGCCGATGCGCTAAGATGGTCGCTTGTGTCGACCCGGCTGGGCTGGTGGGTAAGTGTGTCCACGCTAGCCGTTCTAAGCTGGTCGCCGGTGGCGGCTGCTCCCGACGAGTACGAAGGTAAGACGATTGCGAGCATACAATTCGATCCCGAGAAGCAGCCCCTGGCGACGGACCGGTTGATCGCACTGCTTCCACTGCGAACCGGCGAGCCATTGCGCAGCGCCAGCGTCCGGGATGCAATCCAGCGGCTCTATGCGACCGGAGAGTACGCCGACATTGCAGTGGACGCTACTCTGGGGGCGTCGGGCGTGAATCTCAAGTTCTTGACCAAGCCCAGCTATTTCGTGGGGCACGTGGGAGTGAACGGAGTTCCGGAACCTCCCAACGAAGGTCAATTAGTGGTGGCGACCAGGCTGCAGCTCGGCGCCGAATATTCGGAGGGGGACTTGAATCGAGCCGTCGAGCACCTGGTAGACGTCGCCAAACGAAACGGTTTGTACAATGCGATGGTGAAGCCCGAGACCACGTTTGACTCGAATACTCAACAGGTGAACATCGACTTCGATATCGCCGCCGGCGCGCGGGCGAAGTTTGATGGCGTCATCGTAACGGGCACTTCCGAACGTTCCACGGACAGCATCATAAAATCAGCGGGGTGGAAACGATTTCGCGGCTTGCTGGGTTGGCAATATGTCACCGAGAACCGCGTCCAAAATGGCGTTGATAACGTGCGCAAGTGGTATCCGAAGCATAATCGCCTGCTCGCCAAAGTAACCCTGGACAAGCTGGATTATCGTCCGGACAGCAACACCGTGATCCCGACGCTCAACATCGACAGCGGAGCGTTGGTGGATGTGCGAGTGGTCGGCGCGAACGTCTCGGCCGGGAAGCTGCGAAGCATCCTGCCCATCTACGAAGAACGGACCGTGGATCGGGACTTGCTCATGGAGGGAACCCGGGACCTTACCACCTATCTCGAATCGCAGGGATATTTTGATGCCCAGGTGAGCTACAGTCTCGCCCAGCCGCCCAACGGCAGCCAATTGATCGACTACCAGATTGAAAAAGGCGTGCGGCACAAGATCGTCAAACTGGTTATTCAGGGCGATCATTATTTCGATGAAGACACGATCCGCGAGCGGATGACTATCCTGCCGGCCACATTCATTCGCTATCGTTACGGGCGTTATAGGCAGGACCTCCTGGAGCGCGACCTTAACTCCATCCGCGACCTGTACCATTCCAACGGCTTCCGAGACGTTCAGGTGAGCGGCATGAAAGTCGATGATTACCAGGGAAAGGACGGTCATACCGCGATCTTCATTGAGATTAAAGAGGGCCAGCAGTGGTTCGTATCAAAGCTCAGCTTTCGCGGCGTCTCCCCGGAAGACGAGGATGCCTTGCGATTGGTTCTGCAATCCACCGCGGGCCAGCCGTATAGCGATTTGGCCGTCGCTTCAGACCGGGACGCGACTCTCGATTACTACTTCAATAATGGCTACGCCGAGGCGAAGTTCGAGTTTACGGCCACGCCGGCGGCGGAGCCCAACCATGTGAATCTGGAATTCGTGGTTACGCCGGGCGGGCGTCTGTATGTGCGGGACGTTGTGATCAGCGGCCTATATAGGACCCAGCCGGAGCTGGTCCGAAACCGGATCAATCTCAAGCCTGGCGATCCGCTTTCGCAGGACCGAATCACGGGCAGCCAGAGACGTCTCTACGACCTCGGCATATTCGCGCGAGTGAACGCCGCGATTCAGAATCCGGACGGAAACGAGCCGACCAAGTACGTCCTCTACTCCACCGAGGAGGCGAAGCGTTACTCCATGAACGTCGGAGTCGGGGCAGAGATCGGGAACATCGGTGGGGGCACGACCACGCTTACCTCGCCGGCCGGGACTACGGGCTTCAGCCCGCGCTTTATCTTCGGCATCAGCCGGTTGAATATCTTCGGCCTTGGCCATACGATCAGCCTGCAGAGTCTGGTGTCGACGCTGGAACAGCGCGTGCTGCTCACCTATCTGGCGCCCCAGTTTGAAGGAAATCCGAATTTAAGCCTGCAATTTTCCGCGCTGTTCGATATCTCGCATAATGTCCGGACCTTCTCTGCTCGGCGCGAAGAGGGATCGGTGCAATTGGGACAGAAGCTATCGCGGGAATATACCATTCAATACCGCTACACCTTTCGGAAGGTCGACATTCTCGGGACTCCGCTGGTCTCTATGGACCTGATCCCGTTGCTCTCACAACCGGTGCGGGTTGGTTTCCTTTCCACCAGTTTTATTCAGGACCGCCGCGACGATCCGCTGGATGCGCATCACGGCATCTTTAACACGGTGGACCTTCAGTTGGCCTCGGCGGCTTTCGGTTCCCAGACCGGATATGGACGGCTGTTGGCGCAAAACGCGACCTATACCTCGCTTACCAAGAACCTGGTATTTGCGCGCAGCACGACTTTCGCAATGATCGAGCGCTATGCAGGGATGCCGGAGATTCCGCTTGCTGAACGGCTCTTCGCCGGCGGGTCCATGTCGAACCGCGCCTTTCCCGATTTTCAGGCTGGGCCGCGCGACCTGAGCACCGGGTTTCCGATCGGAGGAAACGCGCTGTTCAACAACACCATCGAGCTTCGGTTTCCTCTCGTCGGCGACAATCTGGGAGGTGTACTGTTTAACGACTTTGGAAATGTGTATGCCGACGTTAAGGACATTAGCTTCCGCTTCCGGCAGCGGAATCTGCAGGACTTCGATTATGCGGTGCAAGCTTTCGGATTCGGTATCCGCTACCGTACGCCGATCGGTCCAGTGCGCGCGGACTTTTCGCTAAGCCCCAACTCGCCGCGCTTCGTAGGGTGCCAGGGCAACATCAATCAGATATTGTATTGCGGGTCGACGAACCCGCCTCCCGGCGTCACGGTACCGCCGATCGTTACACAGCGAATCAATGTTTTCCAATTTCACATCTCGATCGGACAGGCATTTTGATGAACGGCAGGAGGCAGAAGACAGGAGCCAGGAGGCAAGACGCCGGCCTACCGCTTTCTGCAACTGGCTTTCTGCCTTCTGCTTTCTGCTTCCTGCTTTCTGCTTCTTGCCTTCTGTTCGCTGAGATAATAGACCGCATAGCCATTTCTGTCGGAAACCAGGTAATCACCGAAGGCCAGGTGGAAGAAGAAATCAGGCTCACCGCTTTCTTGAATCATGAGAAGCCGGATCTTAGCGTTGCGGAACGGAAAAAGGCGGCGGGCCGTCTCATCGAACAAGCGCTGATCAAGCGCGACATGGATTTGAGCCGCTACCCGCTGCCCGCGCCCAGCGAAGTCGAGATGTCTTTGCGCGAGGTAAAGCTTACCTATGCCCCCGAATCGCTGTATCAGCAAAAGCTCCGGGAGTACGGAATAACCGAAGATGCGCTCCAGCGCCGCCTCTTATGGCAGTTGACGCTGCTGCGCTTTATCGATTACCGGTTTCGTCCTGCAATCCAGATTCCCGACGCCGACGTGAAGACTTATTACGAACAGGAGCTCGCGAAGTGGAAGCAGCAAGGCATTGAGTCAATTCCTACGCTGGACGACTCGCGCGCGAAGGTCGAGGAGATCCTCACCCAGCAGCGCATCGATCAGGCATTAGATACCTGGATGGCGGAGACGCGCAAGCAGGTGACGATTAATTATCTGGACGAGGCGCTCAAATGACCAAGCCGGTCAAAGTTGCCTTGTTCGGCTTGGTGGGTCTGGCTGGAATCGTGCTGGCGATTGTCATTGCCGGCCTCATCACCGTTCAGTCCGATTGGTTCAAGAACCAGATCCGCGAAAAGATCGTTGCCGTGACTGAGAACGCCACTGGCGGCCGTGTGGAGATCGGCAAGTTTAACTATGACTGGCGTGGTCTGACGGCGGAAGTGGGGCCTTTCATTGTCCACGGCCGGGAACCGTCCTCCTCGCCGCCCTTTTTTCGGGCGGATAAGGTTCGAATCGGCCTGAAGATTATCTCTGCTTTGGAGAAGCAGGTGGACATCGCATCGCTGGCAGTGGAAAAGCCGCAAATCTACATAACGGTGGCGAACGACGGCTCAACCAACGTCCCTACACCCAAGATCCCGCGCTCGAAGCAAAATTTCGCCGGACAGCTTCTCGATCTCAAGGTTCGACACTTCGCGCTTCGCAACGGATTCGCTGAATATAATTCACAGCGAGTCCCGCTCGACGTTCAGGGCAACGCACTTGAGGCCACGCTGGTTTACGACCAGACCGGACCACGCTACACCGGCACGATCTCCTCGCACGAATTGCGAGTGTCGGCGCCGCAAATCAAACACCCGCTGGCCTTCGACCTCTATACGAAGCTCGCGCTGGAGCGGAACTCACTCCAGGTCCTCGAAACCAGCCTGTCGTCAGAAGGCGCCAGTATCGAATTGAAGGGCGCGGTAAACGATTTGTCCGCGCCGAAGGCCGAGCTCGAAATCTCCCTAGCGCTGCCGGTCAAGGAGTTGAACCAGGCGTTCGGGTTGCCGCTGGAGCCGGCCGGAGGATTTTCGTTTGTGGGCTCCGGATCGGTGGAAATCAATCCGGTCCAATATAAGGTTGAAGGAAGACTCACCGGCCGCGGGCTGGCCTACACCTACAAAGACACCAGGATGAAGAATATCGTCCTCGATTCGCGCGTGGATGCGACTCCGGCGCGAATCAATTTGCGGGACCTGGATGTCTCCGGGGCCAACATGCATTTTCACGGCGAAGCACAGTTGGCCGATTTCAAGAGGTTGACTCTCAATGGGACGGCCAAAGGTTTCTCGGTTCAGGAACTCGCCATGCTGGGGCAGCGCGACGTGGGTGAATTGAACGGGACCGTGGACGGAACAGTCCACCTGCAGGCCGTGCTCGCGCGCGGGCGTCTGACGGGCGTCAAAGCGGAGAGCAAGCTGAATATTGTCCCCGGCGCTGAGGGCGTGCCGGTGCGAGGCGACATCGCAATCGACTACGACCAAAATGCGGGCAAGATTCAGCTAGGAAACTCGGAGATCAATTTAGGATCCACTCACGCCAGCATTTCAGGAACGCTCGGCGAGAATCTGACGATCCACTTGACTACCCGCGATTTCAACGATCTTCTACCGGTCTATCGGTTGTTCGATGAGACTCCTCCGGAACAGCTACCCATCGCTCTTCACGGCGGTCAGTTGCGCTTTGACGGCAACGTGTCCGGGCCACTTTCGAACCTGCGGATTATGGGGAAAGCCGATATCACGCACTTGGCTCTCGACCGGCGTGAATTCGATCACTTTACCGCTTCTGTCGACATCAACAAGTCCATAGCCATTCTGAACGCTCTGACCATCGAGCAAGGCAAGATGCGCGTGGAAGGACAAGGCCGCGTTGGTCTGCACGACTGGAAGTTGGAAGAATCGAGCTCCATCTCGGCTTTGATTTCGCTGCAAGGCGCGGACATCGAAAAACTGGCAGCGGAAAGCGGCAGCCAGATCGCGGTGACCGGAACGCTCGTTGGAAACTTACAGGTGACCGGAACATTCGATTCGCCCGTGCTGAGCGGCCGCGTGAATTTGGCGAACATCGCGGCTTATGGCGAGCATTTCGATCGCGCGCGCGCCGATATCACTTACACTCCCACCTCGCTCGAGGTCCAGAATGGAGAATTGCAAAGCGGCGGGGCCAGCATCACCGGGAATGGCGTTTATAACCATCCCGCCAACGACTGGAGCGAGGGGTCGCTGCGTTTCGAAATCGCCGGCAACCGCATCGGTCTGACGCAGATCAAGCACGTGCAAGACTACCGCCAGGGATTGGCCGGCGAGCTGGATCTGAAAGTCAACGGCACGGCGAAAGTAGTGAAGAATGCGGTCAGTCTCACATCGCTGAATGGTCAATTGAACTTGCGCAACGCGGTGTTGGACGGCCGTCCCTACGGCAGCATCCAGTTGAGTGCCAGCACGAAGCTGCCGATGTTAAGCATCGACGCGCGAGTCAACTTCGGCGGCATTCAGCTCGGCGGCAGCGGCGAGTGGCGCATGGAGGGCGATTATCCAGGGCAGGCGCATTTCCAAATTCCGCATGTCACGTTTGCTACGTTGCATGACCTGACACCGGGTGAGCATCTGCGCAAGGATCTGCCGTTCGACGGCTTTTTGCAAGGCGAAATGACCGTCAGCGGCCCGCTCAACCGGTTGAATGAATTGAAGGCGGATGTGACTCTTTCTGTCGTGCAGCTCAATGCCGGTCCGAACGCGCAACCGCTGGGAGGCCTGAAGGTTGAGGATCTCGTATTGAAGAATGCTCAGCCAGTCCGGCTGGAAGCTACCTTGAAGGGCATCGATATCCGGAGCGCCGATTTCGTCGCCACTGACACCACTCTGAGCGTGGCGGGCCGCCTGGCTCTCGATACCAAGAATCCATGGGATCTCAGCGTGAAGGGCCGCATCAGCCTGTCCATCTTCCAGATTTTCAATCCGAACCTGCTTGCTTCCGGGGCATCGGTAGTGGACATGACCGTACGGGGCCCGTTGACCGAGCCGCAAATCGATGGGCGTCTGCAGCTTCTGAACGCTTCTTTGTTCTTGCGCGATTTTCCCAATGGTGTCGACCAAGCCAACGGGTTGATCCTGTTCGATCGGAATCGCGCCAACGTGCAAAACCTGACGGCGGTCACGGGAGGCGGCAATGTTGCTTTTGAGGGTGGCAGCTTCGTCGGATTTCGCGGCGCCGCGTTGGTCTATTCGCTGCGAGCCTCGGCTAAGAACGTGCGTTATCGCACGCCGGATGGCTTGAGCGTCACAATGAGCGGAAACGTGAACCTGATCGGGACCTCGGAGAGCAGCGTGCTCTCGGGAACAGTGACGGTCGACCGCGCTAACTTCAACCCCCGCACCGACGTCGGTTCTTTGCTGGCCGCCACCGACAAACCTGTCTCCTTGTCAGGCGCGCCGAACGAGTACTTTCGGGGCGTCCAGTTTGACATCAATATCATAAGCTCGCGCAGTCTGGAGGTGCAGACCTCGCTGACGCGGAATATCCAGGCGGAGGCCAATCTGCGTTTGCGCGGAACTCCCGAGCTGCCGATGGTGCTGGGCAACGTCACAGTCAATTCCGGCGAAATCGAGTTTTTCGGAAACAAGTACACCATCAATCGCGGCGAAGTCAATTTCAACAACCCGGCCAAGATCGAGCCCATTATCGACATGGATCTGGAAACGCACGAGCGCGGCATCGTGGTCGACATCCGTTTTTCCGGTCCGCTCAATAAGCTGAATTTTTCTTATCGCTCCGATCCGCCGCTGGAGACCAACGACATCATCGCGTTGCTGGCGGTGGGACGCACCCCGTCCACCACGGGACCGCTAGCCTCCACGCAGACTGGACAGAGCACCAACTACATGGCCACCAGCAGTAACTCTATGCTGAGCCAAGCCATCGCGCCTTCGGGGCGACTGCAGAGATTCTTTGGCGTAAGCCACATCAAGATCGATCCACAGCTCACCGACATCACGGCGGTGCCGCAGGCGCGGCTTACGCTGGAGCAACAGGTCTCTACCGTGGTCACGGTCACCTACATCACCAATCTGGCCGTCACCAACCAACAGATTGTCCGCGTGCAGTGGGACCTCAGTAAACAATGGTCGGTGGTTGCATTGCGGGATGAGAACGGAGCCTTCAGCGTCGACTTTCAGTATCGGAAGCGATTCAATTAGCCGACCATGCGACTGCGAAAGGTGCAGAACAAACTCAAGGTCGAGCACAGCATCATCGGCGGGCTGCGCGATGTCCTGGAGCGGCTGCTCGAAGAGAATCCCGCCATTCGATCTATTATCCCGGGAGTAATTCGTCCGGTTCGCGATGCGAAAGGAGCCGTGAAGATCCGCGTGACCGTGCCGACCACGAACGGCTGGAAGGCGATTGCGCTAAGCGCCGGCGCGCGGCAGGAGCTGTTCATCAGCACCGGGCTTTCTAAGGATGAGCTGGAGCAGGCCATCGGGCAGGCTTTGGGTGCGGCGGAATGAATCCGCGATTGGAGTTTTCTCCGGAACGGATGCGCGAGATGGGATATCGAGTGGTAGACCGGCTGGTCGACCATCTCGCCACGCTCCCCACTCAGCCGGTGGGAGCCAAAGGCGATCCGGCGGCATTGCTGGCGGCATTGACCGAGCCGGCGCCCGAGCACGGAATGGAATTTGAAGCCGTGCTCGAGCAACTGGAGTGCGACATTCTCCGGAACACGATGCACGTGAACCATCCCAGGTTCTTCGCCTATGTCCCCGGGCCGAGCAACTTCGTGAGCGCGATGGCGGATGCGCTGATCTCCGGTTATAACGTGTTTGCCGGAACCTGGATCAGCGGCTCGGGCCCGGCCGCCGTTGAACTCGCGGTGATCGAGTGGCTGCGGGCAGCCTGCGGATTTCCGAGCGGCGCCGGCGGGCTATTCGTAAGCGGCGGCACGATGGCCAATCTGACGGCGTTGGCCGTGGCGAGGCATGTCGCGCTGGGCGAACGGCTGGATGGAGCGACCGTCTACTTTTCCGATCAGGCGCACTCGTCGCTCGAAAAAGCTCTGCGCTTAATCGGCTTGCCTTCGGGGAACGTGCGCAAGGTAGCCTGCGATGCGAATTACCGGCTGCCGGTTCGGGAATTGGCGCGAGTCATTAAGAAAGATCGTGCGGAGGGGAAGCGGCCGTTCTGCGTGATCGCCAGCGCGGGTACCACTAATACCGGAGCCATCGATCCTTTACGTGAACTGGCGCGTCTGTGCAAGGACCAGCGTCTCTGGCTGCACGTGGATGGCGCCTATGGAGCCGCTGCGGTGATCTGCAATCGGGGCCGCGAACTGCTGGCCGGGATCGAGATGGCCGACTCGCTATCAATCGATCCGCACAAGTGGCTGTTCCAGCCCTTCGAGATTGGCTGCGTTCTGGTGCGGGAACTGGTTCATCTGCGCGACACGTTTCTCATTTTGCCGGAGTATCTGAAGGACACGCATCAATATTCGAACGAATTTAATTTTACCGACCATGGACTGCAGCTCACGCGCAGCTTTCGAGCGCTAAAGTTGTGGATGTCCATCAAGGTGTTCGGAATGGCGGCTTTTCGAGCGGCCGTGGAGCGAGGTTTCGAACTGGCTGAGTTTACCGAGGCGCGGCTTCGCAAAATGACCGGGTGGGAGATCGTGACGCCGGCTCAGATGGGGATTGTCTGTTTCCGTTATGAAGACGCTGACGATGCCGCTCATCTCCGATTGGTGCAGAGCATCCTCAAGGACGGCTTCGCGCTGATCACCTCTACGGTTTTGCAGGGCAGGACGGTGCTTCGGACTTGCACTATCAATCCACGGACCACGGAGGCCGATATAGAGGATACGTTGGACCGGTTAGACCGCCTGGCTCGCCCGTAGCGCGGGACCTGACCTGCGAAACGATGCAGCAAAAGGTGTTATCTTCTTAACGTCAGGGGCGCTAAGGTTAATACTATTGCCCGCCGATGAGAGAGATGTAGCCCTAGTCTTGGCCCAGTAGGACTAGTTTGCGTATGTTAGCGAGAACCGCGTGAAGATCCTGATAGCAGACGACAGCATCGTTTCGCGCCATCTCCTGGAGGCGACACTCCGGAAGTGGGGCTACGAGGTTGCCGTGGCCTGCGACGGCGTCGAGGCTTTCGAAATTCTTGAGCAAGAGCATGCTCCGGCACTGGCGATTCTAGACTGGATGATGCCCGGCATGACGGGCCTCGAGGTATGCCGTCGGATCCGGCAGCGGGCTCGTGAACCTTATATCTACATCCTGCTGTTGACGTCCAAAAGCCAGAAGGAAGACCTGATCGAGGGGATGGAAGCGGGCGCCGATGACTACCTCACCAAGCCGTTCGATCAGCATGAGCTACAGGTTCGGCTGCGCGCCGGCACCCGGCTGGTGGATCTGCAAGCGGAGCTGCTTTCGGCGCGGGAGGCCTTGCGCGAGGAGGCCACGAAGGATTCGCTGACTCATCTCTGGAATCGGAATTCGATTCTGGAGCAACTGGCGCGCGAGTTGTCGCGTTCGGTGCGAGAAAAAGGTCCGGTGGGCGTGATCATGGTGGATCTCGACCATTTCAAATCGGTCAATGACAATTATGGCCACCTGGTCGGCGACGCGGTGCTGGTTGAGGCTGCTCGCCGTATGCAGAACGCTATGCGGCCATACGATGCCATCGGCCGTTATGGTGGCGAGGAGTTCCTCATCCTGCTTCCAGGCTGCGATCAGCAGACCAGCTTCAGCCAGGCTGAGCGGTTGCGCAAGCAGCTCGCCCAACCCAGCATGTCGCTCAACGAAACTTCTATTTGCGTGACGGCCAGCTTTGGCGCCACTTCCGCTGTTCCCGGCCAATCATGGACTCAGGAAGGGCTGATCCGGAAGGCGGACGAAGCGTTGTATCTGGCCAAGAAGCTGGGCCGGAACCGCGTGGAGTTTCTCTCGTTCGATTCCGAACCGGTGATGTTATTCAACGGCGGCAAGACGGAACCGATCGCGCAGTAATCTGGAACGTTTTCGTGTAACGCCGGCCTAATGCTGAGAGCACTCCCGACAGAAAACTTCGTAATTTAAAATCCATGACCAGTCGGTGATGTAGCCGATGATGGGACTAAACGGCGTCACCATCTGGATCGCGTTATCTTGGACCCGGAAGACCGAGAGCTGCCAGGTTATCTGGTCCCTTCGTTCGACATAGGCCAAATACTGAGAGTCCGGAGACCAACGCAAAGGGAGAGGAGCAAGCTCCCGATTTTCAAGGATTCGCTTTTTCTCGCCAGATCGAGGGTTGAATAGAATCGCATGGTTGGCGCTGTTTCGATACACGATCCAGCGGCCGTCGGGCGACCAGGTTGGGTCCATGCCCGAGTCGATCGTATTCAGACGATTACTATGGATGTCCAACATCCGGATCGTTCCGTTTCGACCGAAAACCAGCTTGGTACCGTCAGCGCTCCAGCCCGCCGAATGGCCAATGAGCCCCATTCCTTCAATCACGTGTGTTGATGGTAGGTTCCAGGCTCCATAACGAAGCTCCGTAAGATTCGATGCGAAGGCGATTTCGGGTGGCTCGTCCGAGGACACTGCAAGAATATCCAGCCAATAAGGCACGCTTTGACCACGAATAGTGCTACCGCCGATCTCCTCCATTTCGATGCCCGAAGTGTAAGGCGGTCCCTGAGTGACCCAAATGATGTGCTCTCCATCTGGAGTAGCAGTAGGTCGTGCTGACACGGACGGAACCTTGCCAGAGAGACATGGCCCTACAAACGGACATACAGCCGTCGCATCGCCTTGATCTAGGAGCAGCGCGAGGCCAAGTTGTTTCGATTTATTCTCCAGCTCAGTCCGGAGTGGCTGCAGCGTTTGACAGCACATTGACGCTGCACCTGCGCATGCGAGTACGCACGATCTACGGAAATTCATAAATGATGCTTGGTGCTAAGTGGCCACTAGTGCCGCTGCGCCACCTGGAAATGGCTTAACGTGTTGGCATAGCCGGCCAGGCCCTTGTACAGCGCTTCGGCCAGCCGATCGCGATATTCGGCGCGCTTCATGATGCTCTCATCGTGCGCATTGCTGATGAAGCCGATCTCCGATAGCACGGACGGCATGGTAGCACCGATCAGCACTACGAACGGAGCCTTGCGGATGCCTCGGTCTCTAGCTTTGGGATCGCCCTTCGCGGATGCGCTGAAAAGTGCTGACTGGATTCGCGTCGCGAATTCGCGCGATTCTTCCACCTTGTCTTTGAGCGCGATCTTCTCCAGCAGGTCTTGCAGTTCGTAGATGGTCTTCTGCGAGCCCGCATTCTCCCGTGCCGCGACTTCGAGCGCAGCCCTGGAGGTGGTGAAGTTCAGGTAATAAGTTTCAACGCCTGCCACCGAGTGCAGCGTGGACGAATTGGCATGAATGGACAAGAACAGGTCGGCCTTGGCTTCATTGGCGATCTCGGTCCGGCGCTCCAGCGTGACGAATGTGTCATCGGTGCGAGTGTATATGACCTCGCTGCCGAGGCGCTCCTCGATCAGAGCTCCCAGCCGTTTCGCCACGTCCAGAACCAGGTCCTTCTCACGCAAACCTTCGGGTCCGACGGTGCCGGTGTCGTGACCGCCATGTCCGGGATCGAGAACGATCCGGCCGACCTTCAGGCCGAGCACACGGATCATCGACCGGCTTCCGGCGGAGTTGCGTTTTGCCGGAAGCGCCGTTTCCGGAGCGGAGACTGGAACAGCGGACGGAGCGGGCGGCGTGGGAGAGCTCAGCACCGATACAATCGGCGCGGGAGGCGGCGCGGCAAGTGAGCTGCTAGAGAAAGTCGGGGCAAGCTTAGAAGCAATGTTAGATGACGTCGCCAGGTTCGATGTGCGTCCCGCAACTCGGGGTGGATCGAGCAGCGCCACTTGAACAGGCCTGGACGGCTCGGACTGGGCGGGAGGCGGAGCATTGAACAGGCGAGGCTCAATTGGTTCCCTCCGCGCCGTTTCTTTCGGAACGATTTCTTTCTCAACCGCCGGCACGATTTCGACCACCATCGTGTCTACGGCCGGCCTGGCGGCGGCAGCGCTCTGTCCGGAAGCCCGCAACTCGATGATCAACCGATTCGGATTATCCAGATGCGATGTGGTTGCTACCGCCGGACCCTCCATATCGAGAACAATCCTGGTCACGTTACGCTGGGTCTCGGCGACGCGGATCTGGCGGACCAGATGGTCGGAGACGGGAATAACGGTCAAATTTTTCTCTCCGAGGCTGGGCTGGGTTCCTACCAGATCGAAGAAGAGGCGGTCGGGATTCTCCAAGCGATCGGACCGGACTTGAAACGCACCGTCGGTTTCGACCGCAATGCGAGTGATGTCTCCGAGCGTCCAGAAGCGCACGGCCTTTACATGATGCGTTTCGTTCGGCTCTGCTGCCAGCAGCCCGCCCGCAATGAAAAGCGCAAGTGCTACGATGCGGCGCCCGGCGTGCTTGGCAGCATGTTTGGGGGGGAGGTGGGACATAATTTCTACTTAGCGGGTAGCGATGTGCAGCCGGCCCTCCTGATCGATGTATCCGACAACGTGACGAGTTTCCCCTTCAGGCGGTTCCGATTTTTCCACGATCTTAGCCGGCGCGGCGCTCTTCGCGGCCGCGTGTTGAGCATGGCTGTACTTCTGGCTCACTTTCGCGACATAGTCGACCGTCTCGCGATAGGGCGGCACGTTCTTATATTTTGCCACCGCTTTTTCGCCGGCATTGTAGGCGGCCACCGCCAGCCGGTCGTCTTGGAACGTTTCCTGGAGAAACTTGAGGTAGCGGACGCCACCTTCGACATTCTGCTGAGGGTCGAAGCTGTTCGTCACGCCAAAGCGGCGCGCGGTGGCGGGCATCAGCTGCATTAATCCCTGCGCTCCCTTGGGGGAAATGGCGTAGGTGTTGTAGTTGCTCTCCACCTGGATCACGGAATCCACCAACAGTGGGCTCACGTCTAGATTCTTAGCCGTCTCCTCCACCATAGTGCGAACTTGCATAGCGCGAACTTGAGGATTCATGCTCGGCGATGATTCGGCGCCAACGGGCGGCTTGACTACGGTGCTTCGCACCAGGCGGCCGGTGCGGGCATCCACACGAACGACGGACACCACGCGCGGTAAGGCGGCGGCTGCATCCGGCACGGTCGAGTTAAGCGAGGGGGGAATGTTTTCCGCCCGCAGACCGGTAAGAGTCATCGATCCCAAAACCATCGTCCTCAGAACAACTTCCGAACAAAAGCGCATCCTCTTGTTTTATCCGATTATACCCGGAATTCTCCTCTCCGCAAATCTTTGTTTTTGAGGGACGTACTGGACCGCAATGCTATTATTCTCTCATGCGGCGGTCCGGATTTGTGCTGGCGGGCGGGGCCAGTTCCCGGATGGGCCGCGACAAAGCATTGCTGGCATATCGCGAAACCACGCTGGTAGAGTATGTGGCACAGGCCGTTTATGAAGCGATCGGCTCCGTAGCTCTGGTTGGAGACCCGGATCGATATCGCGAGTTGGGGCACACTGTTTACCGCGACAAGGTGGCCGGTTGCGGACCGCTGGGTGGCATCTACACGGCCTTGAGCATTTCGCCGTCGGACTGGAATCTGATTGTGGCGTGCGACATGCCCGGAATCTCGGCGCGGGCGCTCGGGGGACTGATCGATCCGGAAGCCCAACCGGACCGAAACTGCGTGATGGCGGTGGGATCGGGGGGCGAGCCGGAACCGTTGTGCGCCCTCTACCATCGGCGCTGCCTGCCAGTGCTGGGTCTGGCAATTCGAGAGAAGCGATTTAAAATGAGGGACTTAGTGCGGGAATTAAAGGCCGAGCTCAGGCCCCTCGATGCGGCTGCGCTGGCCAACGTCAACACCCCCGACGAATGGGCCGAATTCGAAGAAAACGCACGATGACTGAAAAGCTCCACTACATCGAATTCCAGCATGTCTATAAGACGTTCGATCACCCCGTTTTAGTCGACGTCAGCTTCCACGTTGACATCGGGGAAACACTGGCGATCATCGGCCGGAGCGGTGTCGGCAAGTCCGTGAGCCTGGGGCACATCATGGGTTTTCTGAAGCCGGACCAAGGGCGCATCTTTGTGTCTTACCAGGACATCACCGACTTCGACGAGGCCCAGATGCGCGAAATCCGCAAGAAAGTCACGATGGTGTTCCAATCGGGCGCGCTGTTTGATTCGTTGACGGTAGGGGAGAACATCCTGTTTTCGCTCGAATTACGCAGCGACTACGATGAGAAGAACAAGGAAGACGTAGTGGACGGGCTGCTGTCACTGGTGGATATGCTGCAGTTTCGCGATGCCTATCCGGCCGATCTGTCGACCGGCTATAAACGGGCGGTCGCCATTGCTCGCGCGCTGGCTGCACAGCCGGAATGCATCCTTTACGATGAGCCGACTACGATGGTGGATCCGCTGATGTCGGATACGCTCATCAACCTGATGCTGAAGCTGAAGCGCGAGCTGCGGCTGACCGGAGTGGTGGTGACGCACGATCTGGACCTGATGCGGAGGGTGGCGGATAAGGTGGTGGTGCTCTTCCAGGGGCAAGCGATTTATTTCGGGCCGGTGCGGGATCTGGAAAAATCGCCGCATCCGCATATCCGGGAGTTTTTGGCGATGGACCGGGTGGAGTTGGTGCCGGGGGCGGTGACGGAGTAGCGCTAGCTTGGCCGTTACCAGACGGCGCGGCGGTAATGGCGGCGAATCTTCTCGTCTTTCGTTACCAGCGGCGCCTCATTGGCGCTGGCATGACCGACGATCAGACGATCAAATGGATCGCGAACCCACTTTTGCTCGACGGCACTCTCCGCTACAGTGACAAAGGATAATTCACAAACTTGCAGACCGATTTCCTTAGTCAAAGTTGTCACGATATGGGAAGCCGTTCTTTTCAGCCTGTGAATCTCATGGAGGAATTCGAGCTCGAGGATCACAGCGGGCGAAATACGAAGATCACCGCTTTGAATTTGCTCTGCTGCCGTCTTACTTAATTTGTCCACATCACCGTCATAGATCCAAATGACAATGTGAGTGTCCAGGTAGATCACTTCAACTCGCTCCACTCCTTCAGCCAATCCATGTGTACAATGCTTTCTGGGTCGCCAACCAGGCAATCTCGCTTCTTTAATTTGGCAAGTTTGGATGGCTTTGCTTCGGGAACGATTTTGAGAATGCGACCCTTGCGTTCCACTTCGACTGGAACGCCGGTCTCCAATGCGTGGTCAAGAATATTGTAGACGTTCTCGCGGAGCTTGGATGCGGTGATCTTCATATCCGGATTTTACCACGTACGTACGACATGTTATCGAAGTACGTACGATTAGCGCTTAGATCGCGTTTCGGAAGGGCTTCACGAACGGGTTCATCGTTTCGCAGGCGCCGCAGCGCCAGAAGCGCGAGGAAACGCGATCCATACCCGCCGCGGGATGCCCGCTCCCGCAGTAGACACAGACATTCAGATACGCAGGCTGCTCCAGTGCAGGCTGGCGTGAATGAGTAAAGTAGAATGCCCAGCCATATACCGCCAAGTCCGTATGAAAAAGCCGATCCGCAAAACGGGTGATCCGGTAAAGAGCTCTTTGCCCTTTATATACGGCGGCACGAGGCACGCTGCCCAAAGCGCGGGCTCGTTGCGGAAGACTCGTCGGCCGGGTGTCGAGCGCTTCGGCCAAGCGATACAAATAAGCGAACGACGAATAGAGCTTGTGCCAACTTTCTAAGTGAACACCCGCGCTTCGCTCCACCAACTGGACAGCCCGCTGCCAGGTGAAACGGTTTACATGCCCTCCGCCCTCGAACACGAACCGATAGATGCCGTCGCAAAGGCCATAACCGTTGGGGATGGAGACTACCACTCTGCCATCGGGCTTGAGCACGCGGCCGATTTCGGCCAATGTCTTCTCGACTTCTGGGATGTGCTCCAGGCCGTGATGACAAATCACCAGATCGAAACTCGCGTCAGAAAACGGGATCTGATCGCTCTTGCCAAATGTCCTGTAATGCGCCCCTGCGTCGGAAGGCCGGGCGCTCTCGAAAGCGGCTGTATCTTCGTCCAACGCTACGACGGTGCAAGGCAGACCTGCCGGGCTGAAGCTGCCGGCTCCCGAACAGAGATCCAAGACGCGCTGACCGGTCCGCAGCTCAAATAGCCAGTCGTGCACTGGACTACTGCTTGATGGTCACCATCTGCTGCGATGTTGCCAGCACCGCCTCGGCATCCTCGGCCGTGAATTGTTCGGTCTTGGCTGAGTGGTTCATGGAGCAGAACTTGGGACCACACATCGAACAGAAGGCGGCGTCCTTGAAGCCTTCTTCCGGCAGTGTTTCATCGTGCATCGCCTCGGCCGTCTCGGGATCGAGCGACAGCTCGAACTGTTTGCGCCAGTCGAAACGATAGCGAGCGTGCGAGAGCTGGTCATCGCGGTCGCGTGCGCCGGGCCGGTGCCGTGCAATGTCGGCCGCGTGGGCCGCGATCTTATATGCGATGATGCCCTGCTTAACATCTTCGCGGTTCGGCAGTCCCAGGTGCTCCTTGGGAGTGACGTAGCACAACATTGACGCGCCGTACCAGCCGATCATCGCAGCGCCGATGGCCGAAGTGATGTGGTCGTAGCCGGGAGCGAAATCCGTGACCAGCGGGCCCAGCGTGTAAAAGGGCGCCTCGTAGCACAACTCCAGTTCCTTCTCCACCTGAAGCTGGATCTGGTCCATCGGAATGTGGCCGGGGCCTTCAATCATCACCTGTACGTCGTACTCCCAGGCCTTCCTGGTTAATTCGCCTAACGTTTTCAGCTCGGCGAATTGGGCCTGATCGCTTGCGTCGGCCAGACAGCCGGGACGCAGCCCGTCGCCCAGCGAGAAGCTGACGTCATGCTTTTGGAAGATCTTGCAGATCGCATCGAAATTCTCGTACAGGAGATTCTGCTTGTGGTTCTTGACCATCCACTCGGCCAGGATGGCTCCGCCGCGGCTCACGATGCCGGTGATGCGCTTCGTAGTGAGCGGTATATACTGCACCAGCACGCCGGCGTGAATGGTCATGTAGTCGACACCCTGCTCGGCTTGCTCTTCAATCACCTCCAGCATCACGTTGATGTTCAGATCTTCCACGCGGCGGACGCGGCTGAGCGCTTCGTAGATAGGGACCGTTCCAATCGGAATCGGCGATTCGGCAATGATCGCCTGGCGGATGCGCGGAATGTCGCCGCCGGTGGAGAGATCCATCAGGGTGTCAGCACCATATTTGACGGCGTAGTGGAGCTTGGCGACTTCCTCGTCGATGTTCGACGTAGTGGCGGAATTTCCAATGTTGGCGTTGATCTTGCAGCTGGAGGCGACACCGATGCACATCGGCTCCAGGTTGGTGTGATGAATGTTGGCGGGGATAATCATCCTGCCCCGCGCCACTTCGGAGCGAATCAACTCGCCGGTAACGTGCTCGCGCCGGGCGACATACTCCATCTCCTCAGTGATCACGCCCTGTCGAGCGTAGTGCATCTGAGTGCGGATCGAATCGTTTAGGCGGGGAGAAATCCATTCCTTGCGCATACCGGCCATTTTAGCGCGTTTGCCGGAGAGGACTAGGCGAACACAACACAGGCAGGATTGGCCTGTGCCACTCAGCTGGTGAACTTCACGGACCGCGCTATCTTCACTGCTGGATTCTGGAGCAACTGGGCAAGCACCTCTTCGGGCATAGGCTGATCCGTCTCGATCACCGACACTGCTTCGGCGCCGGCGCTTTTGCGGCCCAGCGAAAAGGTCGCGATATTGATGCCGTTCTTGCCGAGCACGCCGCCGATGTATCCGATGACGCCGGGGACGTCCTGATTCTTCAAGAACGTCAAGTGTCCGTCGAGGAGCGCTTCGCAGTAAATGCCATCCACCTGGAGCAGGCGCGGCTGATCGAGCACCACCGCTCCTTCCACGGAGGTAATCCCGGTGTCGGTCTCGAGCTCTAGACGAACCGAGTCGGTATGGGCTGTGCGTTTGTCGTGACGTTCGGCCACGGTCAGACCGCGGTCGCCCGCGATTTGCATCGCATTAATCGAGTTTGCTTTATTCGCGAGCGAACGCTGTAGCACGCCGGCCAGGCCCGCGTTGCGCACCAGGTGCGTGTTGAGCTCCGCGATCTTGCCGAAGTAAAGTAAGCGAACCGCCTTCGGGTTGCCGCTCGAAATAAACGAGGCGAAATTGCCAAGCCGCTCGGCCAATTGACTGTAAGGTCCCAGCGTTTTGTACTGCTCGGGCGTGAGCGCGGGCATGTTCACGGCATGCAGAGCAACGCCGTTCTGGAGATATTCCACGATCTGCTCGGCGATGCGCACGCCGACGATCTCCTGCGCTTCTTCGGTCGATCCGCCGATGTGTGGCGTAGCGACGAAATTGTCCATCTTCAGCATGGGATCGTCGCCGGCGGGCGGTTCGTTTTCGAAAACATCCAGCGCTGCACCCCCGACTTTTCCGGAAGCCAATGCGTCGCGAAGCGCATCCTGGTCGATCAACTCGCCGCGCGCGCAGTTGATAATGCGCACGCCCTTCTTCATTTTGTCGAAAGAGTCGCGAGAAAGCAGGTGATGCGATTCCGGCGTCAGAGCAGTGTGCAAGGTGATGTAGTCGCTCTGCGCGTAAAGCGTCGCGAGATCCACCATGTCAACACCCACGTCTTTAGCGGTCTGCGAGTGAACGTAAGGATCGTTGGCGAGGATGCGCATCTCGAAGGCCGCCGCCCGCTTCACCACCTCGCGCCCGATACTTCCGAGTCCGACGATGCCGAGTGTCTTGCCGCGCAATTCCGTGCCGATGAACTTACGTTTTTCCCATTTGCCTGATTTGGTGGATGCGCTGGCGGTCGGAATCGACCGGGCGAGGGAGAGCATCAACGCCACGGTGTGCTCGGCAACCGATACGGAGTTGCCACCGGGCGTGTTCAGCACCAGTATGCCGGCGGCAGTCGCGGCTGGCAGATCGATATTGTCGACACCCACGCCGGCACGCCCAATCACTCGCAACTTCGGCGCGGCAGAAAGAACGGAGGCGTCCACCGCGACGGCGCTCCTGACGATTAGGGCGTCGGCTGTGGAAAGATGTCGCGCGAAGTCTTTCGGATTGGAAACAACCACGTCCCAACCGGGCTGGTCCTTCAGAAGCTTTAATGCCGGGGCAGCCAACGGCTCGGCAATCAGAATGTTCATGTCGAGACCGGCTTAGGCGCTCACCGTCTCCTTTGCCAGAGCGACGTCCGCGTACACGTTCTGGACCGCGGCGACTCCGGTTCCGAATTTCACGGGGACTCCCTGCGCGGCGAGAATGATTTCGAGTTCGGCGATAACCCCGAAAAGATCTGGGAAATCGAAATATCCCAGATGCGCGATGCGGAAGATCTGCCCCTTCATCGATCCTTGGCCGTTCGAAATGATGGAGCCGAAGCGGCTGCGGAACTCTTTAACGATCACGCCCGAATCCATTCCTTTCGGCGCCTTGACCGAGGTAACGGAAGCGCCGGGCGAGCCAGCGGCGAAGAGTTCGAGGCCGAGCGCGGTTACAGCGGCGCGCGTTGCCTTCGCTAGCATCTGAGCGTTTTCCACTAGCTTTTCCATGCCAATCGATTTGACATACTTCAATGCTTCGGCCAGAGCCAGGAGAAGAGAGGTGTTGGGCGTCCAGCTGGATTCGCCGCCGGCTGCGCTCTTCTTCTCGCGTTTGAGATTGAAGTAATAGCGCGGCAGCTTGGCGGTTTCGGCAAAGGCCCAGGCCTTGGGACTGATTGAGAGAAACGCCAGACCGGGCGGAATCATGAAGGCTTTTTGCGAACCGCCGATCACGATGTCGAGCCCCCAGTGGTCGATGTCGAGCGGCATGGTGCCGAGTCCGGTAATGGCGTCGACCACGAAGATCGCTTCGGTCTTCTGGATAGCCTCGCCCATGACGCGCACGTCGTGAGCAGCGCCGGTGGATGTCTCGGAAGCTTGCACGAAAACTCCGCGGATGTTGGGCTGTGACTTCAGGGTGTCGATTACGCGCTGCGCGCTGACCGCGCCGCCATATTCTTCCTGGAGAACAACAGCGTCCAGACCATAGGCTTTGGCGATCTCGGCCCAACGCTCTCCGAATTTTCCGGCCACGCAGACTATTACGCGATCGCCCGGCGAGAACAGATTCGAGACTGACGCTTCCATCGCGCCAGTGCCGGAGGCCACCAGCGTCAAGACGTCGTTGGATGTGCCCATCACTTCCTTCAGGTCCGCGAGAACGGCGCGGTAGAGATTGCGGAAGTCTTCGGTGCGGTGGTGGATGTCCGATCCCATCATCGCGTGCAACGCCTTGGGGTAGAGCGGCGTGGGACCGGGTGTCAATAGACGTTGTTTCTTGATATACATGAGAGGGATTGTTATTAGGATAGCAAAACGATGCCTTTACTCGACCGGATTCAGAGCGACATGGTGGCCTCTATGAAGGCCAAAGATGAAGCGCGGCTGAACGCGATCCGCCTGATCAAGACGGCGCTCAAGAAACACGAAGTGGATTCGATGAAGCCGCTGGATGAAAACAGCGAGCTGCAGATTCTCAGCACGCTCATCAAGCAGCGTCGGGAAGCCGCCGACATGTTTCGCAAAGGAGGCCGCGGGGAGCTGGCCGACAAAGAAGAAGCAGAGCTGAGGTTGATCGAGTCGTACATGCCGGCTGCGCCAAGCGATGCTGAGATCGAAGCCGCGATTGCAGCCGCGCTGACGGAGACCGGAGTGACGTCGGCCAAGCAGATGGGCGTGGTGATGAAGGCGGCTCAGGCGAAACTGGCCGGCAAGCGCGTGGATGGAAAGGCGCTGAGCGAGAAGGTGCGGGGGCGGTTGTCGTGAAGAAAAACCGGCGGCTGGACAGGGCGGCACACCAACTGGCAGACCTGATCGAGACACATATCGAAAAGCTATCGCCTAAGGACCGCGAGCGAAAAGAGCGGGCTTTCCATAACGTTGTCGCTAAGATCGGAAATCCCGCCAAATCCTTAGAGCGGCTAAAAACTGTTGAGAGCCGTCGCGGAGTCCGACGGCACGCATAGCCTGAATAAAGTCTTCCTCGGTTGCCGGGCCGGGGCGATTGTCGTGAGAGCACGGACAACCTTCTCTCCGCGCTACCATAAAATCGTGCTGTCAGCGTTGCGCGGGCTAAGAAAATTGGGGTTTGAGTGTACTGTCCCTATTTTAATGTGCTTGGCCCTTAGCGCGTCGGCCGAGGACCGTTGGGAAGCAGTGAAAGCAGGGCCGTTCGAGGTGTACACCACCGGCAGCGACAAAATCGCACGGGAAAAACTGATGTACCTGGAGCAGTTTCGGGAAGCGCTTCGGGTGGTCACGGGCAAGCAGGACTTGCGGTCGGTTTGGCCGGTGCGGGTGGTCGTTTTTAAGAGTGCGAAGCAAATGCCGGGGGCTTCCGCGCCGTTTGTCTTGGGCCGCGATGCGCGCATGCTGGCGGTCGCCGAATCCGCTGCCTTCTCGCGCGAGACCTTGAAGGAACTGGCGCGCATTTTGCTTTATGAAAATACCAACCGCCTACCGCAACCAATCGAGGACGGCCTGATCGAACTGCTTTCGACACTGGAAGTAAACGGAACGCACGTGACTCTGGGTACACCGGTGCCGGAAGCTGAGAGATCGCACGGTTGGGCATTGATGCAACTAGTAACCGTGAATCCTGATTATGCCGGGCGCAGCCGCGTGATGATTTCCAACCTGGAACAGAGCGGCGATTTCGAGGCAGCTTGCCGGAACGCATTCGAAAAGAGCCTGGCGCAGTTGAACCAACAAGCCGACGCTTATCTGAAAGCCGGAAATTTCGAGACCACATTGCTCTCAGCACGTGCGCTGAGCCCGACGCGGGATTTCAAGCTGATGCAACTGGATACGGATGCAGGGAAGGTTGCGATGGCCGATCTGCTGCTGGTCTCAGGTTCGGCTCAGGCTGGCGCGGCTTACGAGGGACTGCATGGCGCTCCTGCAGCCGAAGGGTTCGGATTGCTTGCACTGAGAGAGCACAAGGACAACGAAGCGCGCCGGTTGTTCCAGAGCGCGATCGAATCCGAAAGCGAGAATGCGCGGGCGTGGCTGGAGGCGGGACGCCTGGAACCCGATGCGGCCAAGGCTCGCGCGGATCTGAAAAAAGCCGCCGAGCTGAATCCCAATTGGTCGGAGCCCTACTTCCGGATGGCCGAAGTCGAGAAAGATAATCTCGAGCAGCGAGCGGCAATGCTCAAGAAAGCGGCCACCTTCGAGCCGCGAAATATCGAGTACTGGCAGGCCCTTGCCCGAACCGAAATTGCCGCGAAGAATTTTCCCGAGGCGCAGAAAGCCTGGGCGGGGGCTGAACGTGCGGCCGCCAACGACGAAGAGCGCGCCCGCATTCATCAAGTGCGGCTACAAGTGGAACAGGAGCGCGCCGATTATGAAGCCGCCGAGCGCAAGCGGATCGCCGAGGAACGCGAAGCGGACATCCAGCGCGTGAAGGCGCAAAGCTACGCGGCCATCCGCGCAGCGGAGGCGGACGCCAGCAAAAAGCTGAATCCGGACGGCGCCGCGCCTCCCAAACCAGTGGGATGGTACGAAGAATTGCACGGAAATGCCAAGGTCGAAGGCCTATTCGAGCGATTGGATTGCCTCGGACGCCAAGCTCGTCTGGTGATTCTAGCCGACGGAAAAACCATGCAGATTTTGGTGCGCGATCCATCTCAGCTCGTAGTTGTGGGAGGCGGAGAAAAAGCGTTCGGCTGCGGCGCGCAGAAACCTCCGCGGAAAGTGCTGGTCGAATATATCGCGAAGCCGGATGCGAAGCAGCGCATCGCCGGCGAAGCTGTCTCCATTGAATTCCGTTGAGGGCCGCGCTCAAGAAATTCATCTTCCGGATTCTCGGCAAGGACCCGGAGGCGATCGTCGTCTCCTTCGCTACGGGTGACCCGTTGGTCGCGGATCGGATGTTCGCCGAAATCCAAGCCTTGGAGCCCCGCCGGCGGCATATCTTGGTGCGGCCCGAAGAAGCCAGCAGCTATCGATCAGTGCGGCGTATCCTGCGCGAATATCGGATCGGTCTGGCGCTGGTGCTGTTCGACGGTGATGGCCGTTATCGCAAGCTGCGGCGCATCGCGTTTCTCCTCGCACCAACAAAGATTTTGGCGTACAACCGGCAGCTGGAGCGCCACCATCTGCGTTTGCGCACCGGCATCGCTTCGCTGCTCTTTGTGAAAGGAGTGCCGCTAGACCGGATCTTCCTTCGCCCCAAGTGGCTGGTTCCACGGAGAAAGGACCGGCCCTCTTATCCTTCCGAAGTGGATGAGATCGCGGGACGGCCGATGTCGCCGCGCCGCCGCCGGATCGCTGTTCTGACGCCATATTTTCCATATCCCTTGTCGCACGGCGGGGCGGTCCGCATTTTCAACCTGCTGCGCGCGATGGCGGAAGAGTTCGACATTTTCCTGTTCGCCTTTCGGGATAAGGAGACGGCGGACGACATCGCGCAATTGGGAGAGTACTGCGCACGCATCACTCTGGTTGGGAAATCGCGTTATCGCGAGCCGCGTTGGTCATCGTTACTACCGCCCGAAGTACACGAGTTTCGTTCTGCCGCGATGCAGAACGCGCTGGCGCGCATCCGGCGAGAGTACAAGATCGAAGCGGTGCAGGTGGAGTACACGATGTTGGCTCCTTATTCCGGAGACGTTCTGGTAGAGCATGACGTCACGTTTGATTTGTATCGCCAGGTGCGCGACCGCCTAATCACGCGAACGGCTCAGTTTTCCCGGCAATGGGATTACTGGCGATGGCGGCGGTTTGAGACGAAATGGCTGAAGCGCTACAAACAGGTCGTGGTCATGTCGGACCAAGACCGCGCTACACTCGGCCGTCCCAACGTGATCGTTATTCCCAACGGCGTCGATTTGACACGCTTCACGCCCGAGATCGAACGCCCCGGCCAGCGATTGTTATTCATAGGCTCTTTTCGGCACTTCCCGAATATCGTCGCATTCCGGTTCTTCATGGAACAGGTGTGGCCGATTCTACGAGCGCAGTCGTCCGACATCACGGTGACTGTTGTGAGCGGGCAGGATCCTTTGATCTACTGGCGCCAGTACACCGGGTTGGCTTCGCTTCCAGCGGATGATCGCGTCCTTATACTCGAATTCGTGAGTGATGTCAGGCCGCTTTACGTCGAAGCAAATCTAGTTCTGGTTCCCACGCTGGTTTCAGCCGGCACCAACCTCAAAGTTTTGGAGGCGATGGCGATGGAGCGGGCAGTGGTGTCCACCTACTCAGGCTGCACCGGCCTCGGCCTGGAAAACGGCGTGAATGTCTGTATTGCGGACCAGCCCGAAGATTTTGCCAATGCCATCCAGACACTGTTCCAGAACCAGGCGCTACGCAAGCAAATTGCCGCCGCAGGCCGCGCCCACGTGGAACACAATTTCGGCTGGCAGGAAATTGGTGCGCGGCAGCGCTCGCTCATCCGCAGACTGCTGCCTTCGCGTATTCAGATGCGGCGCGCGGGAGCCGGGGATTTAGCCGAGATCTCGGTCATCCAAGCTTCCGCCGCCGAAGCGTCGCAGTGGCAGGCTCAAGACTACCTGGCCTTCGATTGTCGCGTCGCCATCCTGGAAGGCCAGATCGCTGGATTTCTTGTTTCACGCCAGGTAGGCGATCAGGAGCGGGAGATTCTCAACGTGGCGGTCCATCCCGACTTTCGGCGGCTGGGAATCGCTTCGGAGCTGCTCCAGACCGAAATCACGAGCAATACCGGGGTTCATTTTCTTGAGGTCCGGGAGTCAAACGCTGCTGCTCGCCAATTATATGCCCGGCTCGGCTTTCAGGTGGTAGGCGCCCGGCCGCAGTACTATGAGAACCCAAACGAGACAGGGATTGTCATGAGGATTTTTTCATGATACTGTTCAAGTGCGGGGAGCCGTCGGTGACTTCCTGCTGAAGAATGTTGGAAATTACCACTTACCCCACCGAGCAAGTCAATCCTACCGACTCGGCGTGGCAACCTCACAAAGGAGAAAACAACCTGATGGAGAACACGCAGGATGAATTAAGAGCGCACCTGATGAAAACGGATGAAGAATTCCGCCGTCTGGCCGAGCAGCATGCGCAGTATCATAAGCAGCTTGAGGCTTTAGAAGCCAAGCCGCGACTCACTCCCGAAGAGGAGTTGGAAGAGCATCGGCTGAAGAAGTTGAAACTTCGTCTGAAAGACCAGATGAACGCCATTATTAGCCGTAATCGGGCGCAGAACGTCGCCTGACATCTGGTGCGCTGAAACCTGGGTAGTTAAACACCCGATCCGGAACGCCCGGGTCGGGTTTTTCATCTTCGCACGGGCTCCGTTCAACTTCCAATTGACACGGTGCTGCCGCCGTTCAAGATCGACTTCCGCGCTGCTTCGATGACCTGCTCGTTGTAGCGGCTGTTGGCGGGCGTTGCGGCAATTCCCTCGCGGTCGATTTCACGGATCTCTTGCTGGCGATCTGATGCGCTCTCCACCCGGAGGCAACAGCGGAACAAGTATTCGATGGATCGGTAGCCGTAGCCGACCGGCGTCAAGCCGCTGTTACCAAGGTCAACGTATTGGAAGTAGTCCGGGCTCGGTTCGGCGTAGATCGTGCTGCCCGGCGTCTCTGGCCGAGACGTGTACACATATTCGATGCCGCGGTACTGATCGGAATGGCGAATCAGCGCGCCATTTGTCCGGCCGGCGCAATAAAGCGTCAAACCCTGCGTGTTGGTGCCGGGCGCTTCGTCCGGAAAACTGAGCGAGTTTTGGACGTTGAGGCACGCACCGTTGCTCCAGATGACGCGCGCATCGGTCCACAGAAAGCCATCGTTGCCGTTCGGATACTCGTCCTTGACGCCGTACACGCTCACAGAGACTGGCAAAAGGCCGGTGATGAAATGCACCAGGTCGACATAATGGCAGCCAATATAGGCGAACGCATCGGAGTTCTCGCTGGTGCACCAGTTCTGAAAATTAGAGTGGCGATAGTACCACTTCTCCATCAGACAGGCAGCGCCGAGCCGGAACTCACCGAACTCGCCGGCACGATACTTGCGCCGCGCCAACAAGCTTCGGTCGTCAAAACGCTTGTGATATTCGATGCCCACGAAGAGGCCGCGTCGAAATGCTTCGTGCTCGATGATCTCGGCTTCCTCCAACTTCATCACCAGCGGCTTGACTACCAATACATGCTGGTCTGAGGCGAGCGCGGCCATTACAGCATCGACATGCAGGTGATCGGGCAGGGCGATCACGGCTAAGTTGCGGCCAGCTGCCCCAGCCAGAACATCGCGGTACTGGCCGACACAAGCGCGGAAGCTTTGTCCGGGAAACGCCTGCTTGAGCTGTTGCGAATCGGCCAGCGCCCGCAAAGTTTGTTCGTGACGCGCGCAGATTGCAATTTCGTCCACCAAACCGAGCCGGTGCAGTTGATAGAACGACGGCAGGATCTGGTCGTGCGTGATCATTCCGCCACCGACGATGGTGACTCGCATCGGTCTTTTACTGGCCTCCGATTGCTTCGCCGAATGCTTCTTCGAGAACACCGGTGCTTTCCAGAATCGCCTCTTCGGTTATAACCAGGGGAGGCGCGATCTTTACCGTAGCTCCGCCGAACCCAACCGGTGCGAACATCAGTACTCCCTTCTCGAAGCAGAGTCGCACGACGTTCCAGGCCAGATCTGCATCCGGTGTTGTTGAATCGGGTACGACGCACGAAAGTCCCGCCACCAGCCCCCGACCTTGTACGATTCCGATCTGCGGAAAGCGGCGCTGAAGCTCGCGCAGACGCCGGTGCAGTACATTGCCGGCCTGGCAGGCATTCGCTGCCAGCTTTTCGTTTAAGACCAGATCGATCGAAGCTAACGCGGCAGCGCAACAAACGGGGTTTCCGGTGTGCGTAGACGTCATCGTTCCGATAGGCTGCGAGTCCATGATCTCCGCGCTTCCTGCGACCGCCGCAATCGGGAGTGAACTTGAAATGCCCTTCCCGAATAAAGCCAGATCGGGCACGATGCCGTAGTGCTCGAAGCCCCACATCGCGCCGGTCCGTCCAAAGCCAGCCTGCACCTCGTCCAAGATCAGTAAGGCGCGATGCCGGTCGCACCATTGGCGCAAGGACTGTATGTATTCAGCCGGCGCGAAGGCCGCGCTCGCACCCTGATAGGTTTCGAGTATCACAGCCGCGACATTCTCCGGATTGATCTTTTGGTCATCAAGACAGCGCTCGAAGTAATCAAAGGATTTGTCCGGAGTCCGAAAGCCGTCCGGGAACGGGACTTGCGCGAAGCTGGGATCTAGGTTGCCGATCCACGCTTTAAGGGCGGGAATGCCGCCGGCTTGCTGAGCACCGAGAGTTCGGCCATGAAAGGCGTCGCTGTAGGAGACGATGATATTCTTCGCTGATCCGCCGGTTCGCAGACCCTGCGAGCGAGCCAGCTTGATCGCGCATTCCACCGCTTCCGAGCCGGTGGTTAGCAGAAAAATCTTCTTGAGCGGCGATGGCAGAAGACCTGCGAGCCGTTCCACGAGACGCGATCGGATGTCGCTAGCGAAGCCGTAACTTGTCAGCAATCCCGACGATGCCTGGTCGATTATGGCATCGATTATCGGCTGTCGCCCATGTCCAGCGTTGGTGATCAGCACTCCGGACGACCAATCGATCCAGCAATTTCCATACGCGTCGTAAATCTGAAAACCTTCCGCTTTGTCCCAAACTACGGGCGGCTGGCCGCGCATCGCCAGCGGCTCGTAGCGCTGCAGTCTTTCGAGAATCGGCAGCGATCCGGGAACCGGCAACTGGGTCGCTATGCGGCGTAAACGCGTCCGGACGGGCGGGATCGCTTTGGGAGCGAGGTCGAACTCACGGGCCATGCGGCTATTTTCGCATCTGTTGCAAATTGCAGGTGAGACAAACAGGCACGTTCGCCGACTTCCAGGATATGAGAAAACCCGAACAAGCGCTTGCACGCCGGCCGGCTCCCTCGCTCACCGCGTCGATAGAGACGCGCATTTTCCTGATTCGCGGCCAGAAAGTGATCGTCGATTCCGATCTGGCCGACCTCTATCGCGTACCCACCAAGGTTTTCAACCAAGGCGTTAAACGCAACCTCAAACGTTTTCCAAAAGACTTCATGTTCCGGCTCAGTGGCAAGGAGACGGAAATCTTGAAGTCACAATTTGTGACCTCAAGTTGGGGCGGGCGCCGTAGCCTGCCGTATGCATTCACCGAGCAGGGAGTGGCGATGCTCTCATCGGTTCTTAACAGCGAGCGCGCGGTTCAGGTAAACATCGCGATCATGCGAGCCTTTGTCAAGCTGCGCGAAATTCTTACGACCCATCGGGACCTGGCTGAGAAGATCGAAGAGCTAGAAAAAAAGTACAGGCAGCACGATGGCAAAATCAACGCGGTATTCGACGCCATCCGGGAAATGCTCCAACCGCCACTGTCGTCCAAGCGACGCATCGGATTCGGCAATTAAGAGCGGTCACTAAAGCTTGAGAGAAGTTTTTCATCAATAGCACTATACCTCTATCCCGCGAGGGTAAATCAGTGTTAGAGATCACATTCCTGGTGGCGCTCGCTCTGCAATCAGCTGCCGCGCAAGATCCGGATCCTGTATTTCGGCCTCTTCAGCATGCGTACGATGCACTTCGGGACAAGAAGTGCGATCAAGCTGTCGCCGCATTCCAGCTAGTGATCGAACTGGCGCCCAACCGCGTCTCCATCCGCAAGGACCTGGCCTACACACTGCTGAAGATCGGCGAAAACGAAGCTGCCCGCGATCAATTTGCGGAAGCCATGCGGCTCGATCCAGCGGATCAGCACGTGGCGCTCGAATACGCCTTTCTCTGCTATGAATCGAAACAGCAGGCGGAAGCGCGGCGCATCTTCGACAGTGTTCGCAAGACCGGCGACGCAACCGCCGAGCAAGCTTTTCAGAACATCGACCAGCCGCTGGCCGAGGGCATCGCGCGATGGCGCCAGGCGCTTGAGTTCTCGCCGGACAATTTCAGCGCCCACCGGGAACTGGCCGCGCTGGCTGAGCAACGCGATGAACTCGATTTGGCCGCCGAGCATTACGAGAAAGCGTGGAAGCTCAAACCAGGGGAACAGTCACTGATGCTGGACTTGGGGCGCGTATGGAAGATGCTGGGCCGGAACGAGGAGGCCGGTTACATTTTGCTGGCGGGCTCGCGTGGGGGGCAGCCGCGAGTGGCCGAAAAGGCCCGCGAACTTCTGCCGGCCCGCTATCCCTACGTTTACGAGTTTGAGAAAGCGTTGGAACTCGATCCCAAAAACTTCGAGTTGCGTCGCGAATTCTCGTATTTGCTGCTCGAGATGGGCAAGAAGGAAGACGCGGAGCGGCATTTTCTGATCCTCAATCAGCAGGCCCCTGACGATCTGCTCAGCGCGGCGCAGCTCGGGTTTATCCGCTTAAACAGGCGGGATTATACGGGCGCTCAGCCGTTGCTTGACCAAGTGCTGAAAGGAAACGATGAGGAGGTGGCTGACCGTGTTCGCGTGGCGCTTAGGCTGCCGCAGACCTTGCGAAAACCGACCACCTCCGCGCAACAGACTTCCGAAGAAGCAAAAGCGCTCGCTGAAAAAAGCCTGAAGGCCGGCTACCTCAAGGACGCGCTCAAGTATCTGACCATCGCGCATGAAAACGATCCGGTGGATTTTCCGGTAATGCTGAAACTTGGCTGGGTGTACAACATCCTGCACGACGACCGCGAGGCGGTCAAATGGTTCAATCTAGCGAGCAAAAGTCCCGATTCTTCCGTGGCCAACGAAGCCGGCCAGGCCTCGCGGAATCTCGCGCCTGGATTGGCCCTCTTTCGTACCACGGCATGGGCGTTTCCTTTTTTCTCCAGCCGCTGGCACGATGCCTTCGGTTACGGCCAGGTGAAGACTGAGATGAGGCTAGGCAAGCTGCCCTTTCATCCCTACCTTTCAGTGCGTTTCGTCGGGGATGTGCGTGGCACGGCGGGCTCGACACTCAGTAATCCCGCGCCGCAGTATCTCTCGGAGACGTCGTTCATCTTCGCATTTGGCGTCTCTACAGTAACTCGTCACGGGATCACAGGGTGGTTTGAAGCCGGCGAGGCGGTCAAGTACTTGAGCAGCCGCAACGATGTGGGCGCAATGATTCCGGACTACCGTGGGGGCATCGCGTACGCAAAAGGCTTCGGCCATCTGATGAGTGGGCCCCAGGGATTCTTCTTCGAGAATAACGAAGACGGGGTTTTCGTTAGCCGCTTTCAAAACGATATGTTGCTCTACACGCAGAATCGGAGCGGATACACATTTTCTCAATCCGAGTCGCTTGGATTTCAGGCCCAGCTCTACGTGAACTATAACGCCACAGTGGACCGCTTACATCAGTATTGGGCCAACTACGCTGAAATTGGCCCCGGCCTGCGATTCCGGTTTCAAGGCCTGCCGAAATCGATGCTGATTTCCGTGAATTTCCTGCGAGGCGCCTATCTGGTAAACCTGGACAATCCGCGCCGTCCCAACTTCTTCGATTTGCGAGCGGGTTTCTGGTATGCATTCACTCACTAGACTGATTTTTGCCGCGTTTTATCTGATCACTTCGGCCTCGGCAGCGCCATTCACTTTCCACGTGGCCGGCGACGATCCCGGCCCCTGGCCGAAAATTCTCTCCTCCATCGGACTCATGAACGCCGCCGGAGGCCCAGCCAATCTTTTCGTCGTCCGCACTCTCGCGCCCGGCTCGGTGCCGCAGTGGGTCCAGCGGATTGAACAAGGCGCCGTGGTCGTAATCGAAGGCCAGAGCGATCTCGCCACAGCGCTCGGTATTCAGCCCAGCGCGAAGCGTGTGGTCGTGCGGAGTATAGTGGACCGGCGCGCGCCCAAGCTCGCGATCGTCTGGGAAAAAGCTCTCGAGATTCCCGTGTTTGAGTTGCCCAAACAGGCGATAGTCTTTGCCAGCGAACGTTGGAATGGCGCGCCCGTTATGGCTGCGTTTCATCGAGGCTCCGGCGCGGCGTTGTGGATCGCCGCCTCACCCGGCAAAGAGGGTTACGAGCGCTTCCCGTATCTCCTGCAAGCCCTCAGCGATCTCGGCGTCAAGCTACCCTTTCGCAGCGAGCGCCTGTGGGCATTCTTCGACGGCGCTTACCGCTCGCGCGTGGATTTGGATTACTTCGCCGAGCGTTGGCGGAACGCAGGAATCGGCGCTTTGCACGTGGCCGGCTGGCATTACTGGGAATCCGACGCCGAGAATGACAATTACCTGCGGAAACTGATCGAGGCCTGCCACCGGAAAGCGATCCTGGTGTATGTGTGGCTGGAGCTGCCGCACGTCAGCGAGAAATTTTGGACGCAACATCCCGAGTGGCGCGAGAAGACAGCGCTTCAGCAAGACGCACAGCTCGACTGGCGCAAGCTCATGAACCTGACGAACCGCGTATCGTTCGCCGAGGTTTCGCGAGGAGCCAAGGATCTCATCGGGCGTTTCGATTGGGACGGCGTAAACTTGGCCGAGCTGTACTTTGTGTCGCTCGAAGGCGCCTCGAATCCGGCGTGTTTCACCCCCATGAACGAGGATGTCCGGGCCCAGTTCACGCAACTGCGCGGCTTCGACCCACTGGAATTGTTCGGGGCAGGCAAATCCGATCCCCCGAAGCTGCGCGCCTTCCTCGACTATCGCGCCGACCTGACCCGGCGCCAGCAGGAAGAATGGATTGATCAGATCGAGGCGATCCGCCAGACCAAACCGAACCTCGACTTCGTGTTGACGCACGTCGACGATCGCTTTGACACGCGCATGCGAGATCTGATCGGGGCCGACGCCGCGCGCGTGCTCCCACTGCTCGATCAACACGACTTCACGTTCTTGATCGAGGACCCGGCGACCATTTGGAACCTGGGTCCCGAGCGATATCCGCAAATCGCATCCCGCTACCAGCCCCTCACCGAACACACCGGCAAGCTGGCAATCGACATCAACGTCGTCGAGCGCTATCAGGACGTTTATCCGACCAAGCAGCAAACCGGTACCGAACTGTTCCAACTCGTGCACGTCGCAACCAAGGCATTTCCGCAGGTTGCCCTCTATTTCGAGAATTCGATCTTGAGTCCCGATCTTCCGCTGCTCGCGTCCGCCGCTGCGAACGTCGACAAGGCCGAGCCGGACGGCTCACGGCTCACAGTGGATTCGCGTTACGGTGTGGGGATTCCGTGGCAAGGTCCCGCGCTGGTAAACGGTCATCCCTGGCCTGTTCGGGACGATGCGATCTTGTGGCTTCCGCCAGGGTCGAACGTGATCGAACCCGCCCAAAAAGACCCGGTCCTGCGCATCCTGGATTTTAACGGCAATCTGCGTTCCGCCAACACCTCGCCCGCGGGACTGCAGATCTCCTATCAAAGTAATTCGCGCGCGATCGCCGTTGTGAGCCCTCGCCCCAAGAAGATCGAGATCGATGGCGCAGAGTACGGCGAAAAGGTTTTCGACTCTGGATCGAATGTTGTGCTCATGCTGCCACGAGGCCAGCATATTGTCGAGCTCGAGGCCGCGCCGGCTCACCTTGCGGCCAATCCCCGCTAGGTTCCTTCATCGACTCGAATCCTTCGGCGCGCTCTGCTAGCCTGTTGTTTGCTTGACGACGCGAACGGGACGCCCAGTTTGGTTTACTGAACAGCGCTGGCTCGCGCTTTGGGCGGCCATGTTCGGCTACATGCTGGACGCGCTGGACGTCTTGCTCTACGTCTTCGCCGTCCAGACTCTGCGCACTCAATTCCACTGGTCGGCAGCGACCGCCGGACTGGTCAGCTCAGCCACTTTGCTGATGTCGTCAGTCGGCGGAATTCTCGCGGGGATACTAGCGGATCGCATCGGCCGATGCCGGACGCTGATCTACGCGATCATGCTGTACTCCTTCGGCTCGGCTGGATCGGCGACCGCTACGGGGATTGTCTCGCTGCTTTTGTGGCGCGCGGTCGTCGGGCTTGGACTCGGCGGCGAGTGGTCCGCGGGCGCCGTTCTAGTGGCCGAGAGCTGGCCGCCTCAGCATCGCGCCAAAGCCATCGGCCTCATGCAATCCGGGTGGGCACTGGGCTACATGCTGGCTGCCGCGGCGACTGCATTCATCCTGCCCCGTTTCGGATGGCGTGTATTGTTCCTGGTCGGGATCTTGCCGGCGTTCTTCACAATCTGGATCCAGCGCAAGGTGAAAGAACCCGAGATCTGGAGTGCCCAGACAGCTACCGGGCGGATCACAGACTTGTTTCGACCGCCGCTCGCTCGCCGTACGTTTCTGGCGACCGCGCTCGCGACCTCAGTTCTGTTCGCCTATTGGGGACTAAACACCTGGCTGCCCGGATTCCTTTCCGCTCCGAAATCGCAAGGCGGCGCCGGTCTCAACATCCTCGATACCAGCAGCTGGATCTTCATCATGCAGTTTGGCGCGTTCCTCGGCTACGTCAGCTTCGGCTGGATGGCCGATCGCTTCGGCCGGCGGCCCGTATTTTCCTGCTATGTCCTGGCGGCCGCCATTCTCACCCCAATTTACGGTCTCACGCCGCGCTGGGCCGGAGCGTCTTCGGAGACTTGGCTTCTGGTGTTGGGACCCTTGATCGGCTTCTGCGGAACAGGATTCTTCGCCCTGTTTGGCGCTATGCTGGCCGAACTTTATCCGACTTCGATCCGGGGAACTGCGCAAGGCTTCGTCTACAACTTTGGACGCGCCGCCAGCGCGCTCTCGCCATTAGCCGTCGGGGCCGTGGCCGATCACGAAGGCATCGGCGCAGCTCTGGCGCTGAACTCGGCGTTCTTCCTGATCGGGTCCGTACTCGTTTTCACGCTGCCGGAAACCAAGAATACGAAGCTAACCTGAAATCAGGCTTTCGTGCCTATCGCGATGTGAACGTCTCTCACATGGTTGATCGGATCTTGGAATTGACCATAGAATTCGGCGGATAGCGCATTGTTGAATTGCTCCCATTGATCCCGATCCAGCGTCTGCCGCATGAAACGCCCTTGCAGCGCGTGGGCCCGGATCGCAAGAAAATCCGCAATAGTCATGCGAGTGGTGTAGCGAGTATGGCGCAGGGTAATGTTCCGGAGGCCTGCTTCCTCCAAGGCCTCCCGCAAGTGAGCGGGGTCTTCGCCCCATTTCTCTAACGGAAGACCTTGCGCAGCGGCGTCGTGCAGAGCTTGCTTGCCCGCGAACGAATCGGCTACCGACTGCCAGCATTCGCGGAACTCATTTCTGAGCGATCCCCAGCTCGTCACCCCCAGCTTGCCGCCTGGCCGCACCACCCGAGTCATATCAGCCAAAGCAGCACGGTACGACGTCAAATGGCTGAGCACGAAATTCGCCATGACGCCATCGAATGTACTTGGCCGAAAAGGCAATCCCGGTACGGCTCCGGCTACCACGCACAGCCCGTGGCTGCGGGCGGCGCGCAACATCTGTACAGACGGATCAAGTGCGATCACCGTCCGTTCTGATGACGATTCCTTCGCCACTCGCGCCGCAACTCCGCTTCCGGCGCCCACATCCAGCACGGCTCCCCCAACAGGCAGGTCAAGGGCCGCCACCAAATCTTTCGCCGGTGGCGTAAAGATCCCAGGGACGGCCAATCGATCATGGGTATCCGCGGCCGCGTCGTATGATTGCCACTCAGGTGCCATAAGCCGATTCAAGTTTTTCGTGCACAAATTTCTGCCGCGAGGACCAGTGGATTGATCGTGCGAGCGTTCCTCACGGCGCGCAACACCTTGGCGTCGGCGAATCCTGCGGCGTGAAACTCATCAAGGAAAGCGCCTGCTTCCCGTGCTCCCGCGATTCAAGCGAACCAGTTCGATTCCGAAGCCTGTTCCTTCAGAGAAAGTGGCTCCTTCAAAACCAACTCCGCCGAATAGACTACGCCACCGCGCTGAACCACTCGCCCGAGTTCCCGAAAAATCGATTGCCTGGCGGGATTCAGGTTGAAAATGCCGTTCACCAGAACGATCCCGATGGATTCATCACGTAGCGGCAGGCTCTCTGCATCCGCTTGGCAAAATACGACATTGCTCATGCTGGCTTCCGTAGCGCTGTGGCGAGCGCGAGAGAGCATGGAAAAGCCGAAGTCAATTCCCACCACGCGGCCTCCGGGTCCTGTTCGATTCGCGGCGATCAACGAATCCAATCCCGCGCCGCACCCTAAGTCCAGAGTCGCGCTACCCTTCGGGATTTCCGCGAATAGAGATACGTCCGACACACCGGCGAATGCTTCCGCACAAGCAGCCGGGAGCTCCGCCAGCAAGCCGGCTGGATATCCCAAGCTTCGGGCGAACGCACGACCCACGGGAAACGCATGCGCCTGGTCGGGATATAGCGCGGCGGCCAAATACGCATCCCGGACTTTGCGGCGCAATTCAGATACCTCGCGCATGTCGTCACCTCATTATCAGCTCCATCGCTCATCCAGCGTGCAACGCCTGTGCTATGCTAGCGCAGCACCCACGGAGGTGACATGAGTCCTAAGGAAATTCTGGAGTTTGCCCGGAAGAAGGAAGTTCACCAGGTTGATTTGCGCTTCACTGATCTGCCCGGCCTCTCGCAGCATGTTTCCTATCCCATCAGCCAGCTCACCGAAGATTCTTTTGAAGAAGGCTTCGGGATTGATGGATCGAGCATCCGCGGATGGGCCGCTATCAACGAGAGCGACATGCTCCTTATGCCCGACTCCAGCACCGCGTATATCGATCCGTTCGGCGAGATTCGCACGCTGGTGATGACCAGCGACGTCATCGATCCCATCACCCGCCAGCATTACGAGCGCGATCCCCGCTGGATCGCCCGCAAGGCCGAGCTGTACCTCAACAACACTGGCATCGCTGACACCGCTTACTTCGGCGCCGAGGCGGAATTCTTTATCTTCGACAGCGTCCGCTTCGATCAGGATCAGCACTCCGGCTACTATTTCATTGATGCCGAAGAGGGCCGTTGGAACTCCGGCCGCGAGAAGAATAACCTCGGCTACCGGCCTCGCTACAAAGAAGGCTACTTCCCCGTTCCGCCCACCGATCATTATCAGGACCTTCGCGCGGAGATGGTGGAAACGATGATCCGCTGCGGCTTGAACATCGAATGTCATCATCATGAGGTCGCTACCGGGGGCCAGTGCGAGATCGATCAGCGCTTCGACACCTTGGTGAAATCAGCCGACAACATGATGGTGTACAAGTATGTTATCCGTAACGTCGCCAACCAGTACGGCAAGACGGTGACGTTCATGCCAAAACCTTTGTACGGCGACAACGGAAGCGGGATGCACACACACCAGAGTCTGTGGAAGGATCGCAAGGCGCTTTTTGCGGGTGATATGTACGCGGGTCTGAGCCAGCTCGCGCTGTGGTACGTCGGTGGTTTGCTGAAGCACGCTCGTGCGCTCTCGGCCATCATCGCGCCCACCACGAACAGCTACAAGCGGCTGGTCCCCGGTTATGAAGCGCCGGTGAATCTGGCGTACTCGCGCAGAAACCGGTCCGCGGCGGTGCGCATTCCGATGTATTCGGCCAGCCCCAAGGCGAAGCGCCTCGAATTCCGCCCACCCGATCCATCTTCCAATCCCTATATGGCCTTCGCCGCGATGCTGATGGCTGGAATCGACGGCATTTTGAATAAGACCGATCCCGGCGATCCGCTCGACAAAGATATCTACGACCTTTCACCGGAGGAAATGAAGAACATTCCCTCCATGCCGGCATCACTCGAAGAAGCTTTGGGATGCCTGGAAGACGATCACGGATTCTTGCTGAAGGGCGACGTTTTCACTGAGGAGCTGATTGAGACCTTCATCAACTATAAGCGCAAGAGTGAAGCGGACGCCATACGCCTACGCCCGCACCCGTACGAATTCGCGCTCTACTACGACATTTAAATCCGTCGCGCATGCTCTCGTCTAACGTAGCGCGCGCACTTGCGTGCCGCGTCGGCACTCATGCCGTCGCCCGTCGTGTTCCAGTAACGAAGAAAGTGTTCGCACGAGTTGCGAACACGGCACGCTGAGAGCGCGTGCGCCACGTACAGGAATCCCATACACTTAATGCAGAAGGTCATTTGCCTATAGAGTCAACATATACGAGCTTGCGCGCCCGCCTCGCTTCCGTCCTGGACAAAGTGGCGAAGGATCAGGAAGTCGTCATCGTTCGGCGGCGTGGCTCGCGCGATGTTGCCTTGGTTCCCGCTGAAGAACTAGCGCGTTTAAATGGGAGGCCGTATTCCATCCGGAGTTTCGACAGGATTTGGGCTGGTGGGTGGAGACGGACCGGAAAATAGCTCTTCGAGTCCTGCTCCTGGTTGAAGATGTCCTGGAAGATCCATTTCAAGGCTTTGGCAAACCGGAGGCACTCAGACACCAGCTTGGCGGCGCGTCGTCCCCAAAGAATTGCGCGAAAGCATCGCCCGGTTTACACGGTGAGCGGCAAGAGAATCGATTTTCTTCAAGGGCGTTATCACTACTGATGTTTTGTCCAGGCGCTCGTTTCATCGGGATTGGCATGGCCTCGATTCTGCTAGCTCTGCCGGGTTATGCGCAGCACGGGCAATCCATCGAGCAGCGCATCTTCCAGGCGATCAATCAAGTCCGTCAGGAAAATAAATTGCCGCCGTTGAAATGGCACGCAAAGATCGCCGACGTGGCACGATCGCACAGCAGGCGCATGACAACGAAGCGGTTTTTCTCGCACGAGGATCCGCAGTTCGGCGGTCCGGGCAATCGGCTCAGCGCGGCTGGGATCGCTTGGCAGCTGTGCGGTGAGAACATTTTTGAAGAATACGGCGAGGCTGATCCTGTGCGCGCGGCGGTGCGGGGATGGATGCAGAGTTCCGGCCACCGCAAAAACATCCTCACTAGGGGATTCACCGATACCGGCATCGGAGTTGCAATGGGCCATGACGGCGCGTACACAATCACGCAGATGTTCGCCGCGTTCTCACACTGACGCCGTCGATCCCGCATAATAACGAGATATGCAGGAGGTCAACGTCGGGATCATCGGGCTGGGCAACGTGGGAACGGGCACGCTCGGAATCCTGCTGGAGAATGCGGACCAGATCGCGCTCAAGCTCGGTTTTCATCTGAAAGTGAAGGCTCTCTGCAGCCGGAGTATTGATCGCAAGAAACTACCCGCTGCCGCTTCTTCAGTGTTTAAGACCACAGACTGGCACGAAGTAGTGGCGCATCCGGACGTCGACATCGTCGCTGAACTGGTGGGCGGAACCGGGGTCGCGCGCGAAATAATCGATGCCGCGATCGCCAACAAAAAGTCGGTCGTTACCGCCAACAAGGAACTGATGGCGCTGTGCGGCGCCGAAATCTGGGACCGGGCCATCGCGGCTGGAATCAACCTTGCGATGGAGGCGAGCGTCGCGGGCGGCATACCGATCCACACTGTTTTGCGCGAAGGAATTTCGGGCGATCGCGTCACAACGCTCTATGGCATCCTCAACGGCACCAGCAATTACATCCTCACCGAGATCGAGAAGCACGGGGCTGCGTTTGAAGACGTGCTGAAGGAGGCACAACGGCTGGGTTACGCGGAGGCCGATCCCAGCGCGGATGTCGACGGTTACGACGCGCGGTCGAAGCTTGCGATTTTGGCGGCGCTCGCATTCGGGGAGAAGATCACGCCCTCCGATATTTATAGCGAAGGCATTCGCCGCATTCAGCCGCTAGATTTCCAGTACGCGCACCAGTTGGGCCACACCATTCGATTGCTTTGCACGGCGCGCCAGACCACGGCTGGGCTGATACTTTCTGTAAGGCCGGCGCTAGTTCCGCAATCGACCATCCTGGCTGGTGTGCAGGGAGCTTATAATGCCGTGTGGGTGCGAGGCAAGTACGGAGAAGATACGTTCTACTACGGCCGTGGCGCGGGCGCTGCGCCGACCGGAGTGGCAGTGGTGAGCGATTTGATGCGTGTGGCGCGCGAGATCCGGTCCGGCAGTCCCGAGCGCGTGTCGCCATTCGCTCACGAGCGGCTGGGTGAGTACAAGCCGATTCCGGTGACGCTGCAGCACTCGGCGTACTATCTTCGATTTCGCGTGGTGGACCGCCCGGGGATCATAGCAGCGCTCGCGGGTGTGTTGGCGGACAAGCACATCAGTCTGGAGGCGGTGCTGCAGCTTCCTACGGAAAACAAGCGCGACCTGCCGTTCGTCATCACGGTCGAGCCGGCTTCCGAACAGTCCATTCGAGAGGCGCTGGCGGACATGTCGACGCATGATTTTCTGGTCGAGCCTCCGCTCGCCATGCCGATGGAGAAATCACTATGAAAAAGCTTGCTTGCTTATTCGTGTTTTGCGCGGCCGCGTTTCCGCAAGTGGCGGAGCAAGCCAACGAAGCCTATAAGACCAAAGAAGGACGCGCCAGCGTTGCCAAGAACCTGGTCGATCCGGCGCGCGACGAACGCCAGAGGCCGCGCGACATCGTAGATCAGATGGGTCTCCAGCCCGGGCAATCGGTAGCCGACGTTGGGACCGGTGTGGGATTCATGCTGCCGTATCTGAGCCGCGCGGTAGGCGATATCGGCACGGTTTATGCCGAGGACATCCAGCAAGATTTTCTGGACCAGGCGCGGATGCGGGCCAACACTCTGAATTTGAAGAACGTGAAGTTCGTGCTGGGAACCGATAGAGATCCAAGATTGCCGGCCAACACACTATCAGGGGTCCTGATCCTGGACGTGTATCATCACTTCGACTATCCGGAGGCAATGCTCGAACACATTCGCGACAGCCTGGTTTCCGATGGAAAGCTAGTGATCGTGGAGTACTACAAGCGGCGGGGTGCGATGCCGAACGGCGATCCCGATCGCGCGATCCAGCACATCCGGCTGGACGAGGACGATCTGATTAGCGAGGTGGTGGCCAATGGTTTTAAAGTGGTGGACAAGCACGAGCTGGTGCCGAAGAGTCAGTACATCGTTACTTTTATGAAGAAGTAGGACCGTGCTAAGATTCCATTGAGACCCACCCAAAGCGCCGGAGAGGTGGCTGAGTGGTCGAAAGCAGCGGTTTGCTAAACCGTCGTAGGGCCATAAAGCTCTACCGAGGGTTCGAATCCCTCCCTCTCCGCCAGAATCGCAGCTATTTTGCTTGCATCTGCATTGCTTTGTCTTCCATCGCGGACATTTCTGCGAGCAGCGTTTGGTAGATTTTTCGGACCGCCTCCGGCGTGAGGGGCGCGCGGGCCTGATCCGATACGCGGTGGAGGACCTGCTCTTCTCTGCCGGGCGCGCTGGCCGGCGCGTGGAAGCGCGACTTGACGACGCCGACCTCGCGGACCACCGCCGCCCGTTCGTTCAGCAGCTTTACGATTTGGTCATCGATGTGGTCGATGTGTCGCCGCGAGGAGCTCAGTGCGTGCGCGAGCTCGGTCTGATCCTGGGCAAAGAGGCCGAGGGCCACCAAGCAAAACAGAATGGGTCGCATAGTCAGGAATTGTAGCAGCCGTCAAAGCTGGGGCAAGACTCGATCGGCCATGCCTTCGTAATAGCTGAAATGAGTGCGGAAACCGACGCGTTCATACACGCGGATCGCGGCGGTGTTTGTAAGTTCCACATTTAGCCCGATGGTCCGGATGCCGGCCTCTTTCAGCGCCATCGCCACGGCGGACGTTACAATTTGCGCCAGGCCTTGGCCGCGATAATCCGGACGCGTAAAGATATTGCCAACGCCGGCCACGCTTTCATTGCGTGATACCGCGTGCACTCCGGCTACAGACACCAATTCGGCACCTTTACGAATCCCATAAAAAAAGCCGGTGTCGACCTGAAAGGGCGCGAAGGCAATGCCGCCGCCATCACCTGAAGCGTACAGCCGCTCGACTTGCTCGATATCGCGGGCGGTTAGCGGTTCGGCTGTTCCCGCCGGTTGCTCGAGGTCTTCGAGAAACATACGCTGCATCTGATGCAGCTCGCGATAGTGGTAAATCCCTTTGGCAGCCTCCAGTTGGTGCGGCTTCAGGTTAAGATAGCCTGCCGTCACCGGCAGCGCCGTGAGAAGCTGGCGAGTCGACTCCGCATCGCCCAGCACGAAGATCGGCCGGATCGGGAGTGCGCCGAACACCAGGGCCAAGCTGTCATTCACTGCCCACCAAGCGCAGTGTTCGAACAAGCCGTCGTCCAGATCGGCCAGCGCATACAGCGACCATTCGCGGTCGATATTGAGCCGGCGGCGAATCTGGGACTTGTCAGTGAGCAGGTTCGGAATACTACTATGTAGTTTCGTACATCCCGGACGCAATCTGATAAACTAACCTTCCCGTGAGAACGAAACCAGCCACTGTGGTGGCCCTCTATCCCGGCTCTTTCGATCCGATCACAAACGGCCACCTGGACCTGATCCAGCGAGGCTCCGCCTTATTCGACAAGCTGATCGTTTCCATTTTGCGCAACGAGGAAAAGAAGGTCCTCTTCAGTGTCGCCGATCGAATCGAGATGTTGAACGAAGTGACCTGCGGCCTTCCCAACGTGCAAGTGGGCTCCTTCGACGGACTGCTCGTGGATTACGCGGCCGAATGCGGCGCCAGCGTCATCTTGCGTGGAATCCGCGCCGTATCCGATTACGAATACGAGCTGCAGATGGCGCTCATGAATCGGCGACTCAAGCCGGAGATCGAAACCGTGTTCCTGATGGCGAGCGAAGCGCACTCCTTCATCAGCTCGCGCCTGGTCAAGGAAGTGATCCGGCTGGGTGGAAATATCTCGGGCCTCGTGCCGCCCTCGATTGAAGGTAGACTAAGAAAAAGACTACTTTTAGGAGAACCTTGAACCCTTCCATGCACGCCACTCTGGATCTAGCCGAGCGGGTATCCCGCATCAGCGAATCGTCGACCATGAAAGTTGCGGCCGATGCCGACCGTTTACGCCGGGAAGGCGTCGATGTAGTGGATTTTGGCGCGGGCGAACCAGATTTTCCAACGCCCGACAACATCAAGAAAGCAGCCATCGCCGCGCTCGACGCCAATTTCACGAAGTACACCCCGACGGGCGGTACGGTTGAATTGAAACAGGCCATCTGCGCGCGGCATCGCCAGGATTATGGAACCGATTACGCCCCCGGAGAGTGCATCGCATCGGTGGGCGGCAAGCATGCCATCTTCAATCTGATGCAGATATTGATTGGCGATGGCGACGAGGTCATTATCCCGGTGCCCTACTGGGTCACGTACAAAGACGTCGTCAACTACGCCGGCGGCAAATGCGTTTTCGTTGAAACCGACGAAAACAAGGGTTTCACTTTCACGGCCGAGTCCATTGCGCCGCACATCACCAGCAAGACCAAACTTCTGATCATCAACTCGCCGTCGAATCCCAGTGGCGCAGTGCTGAGCCGCGAAGAGTTCGAGCGCATTTATCAACTGGCGGCGAAGCGTGGTATCCAACTGATGACCGATGAGTGCTACTGCCGCTTTCTTTATGACAGCGAACCGTTTTCGATCGCGTCCATGCCCGGAGCCAAAGAACACGTGGTCGTGGCCGGATCGTTGTCCAAGACCTACGCCATGACTGGATGGCGCATCGGTTTCGCGCTCGCGCCTAAGCCGCTTATCGACGCCATGATGAAGCTGCAAAGCCACACCACTTCGAATCCGACCTCGATTGCGCAGAAGGGAGCCATCGAAGCGCTGCGCGGTCCGCAGGAATCCATCGGCATCATGCTGGCGGAATATCGCCGGCGGCGCGATTTCGTCGTCAGACGGCTACGCGCCATTCCGGGCGTCAAGATCGCCGAGCCGCGGGGCGCTTTTTACGCATACCCGAACGTCTCGGTCGGGTTCCGCAACGGTATATCGTCGGCCATGCAGTTCTCCGAACGCCTGCTGGCAGAAGCGCACGTGGCGGTGGTTCCAGGTGAAGCTTTTGGGACTAACGAGCATGTCCGGATTTCCTACGCCACGTCGATGACCGAACTTGAGCGCGGGCTCGACCGAATCGATAAATTCATCCGTGAGCGGTAACCAACCGGTACGGCTTCCGGCCAGGTTCCTCGAGAAGATTTGGGGGACTACCGACCTTTCGCCCTGGTATCCGAGTTCGTCCCAGAAAATCGGCGAGGTGTGGTTTGAAGCCGATCTTCCGATCTTAGTCAAATTCGTTTTCACTCGCGACCGGCTGTCGGTTCAAGTTCACCCGGACGACGAGTTCGCCCAGGCGCACGAAAACTCGCGCGGAAAAACGGAGATGTGGTACGTGCTGCGCGCCGACCCGGGGGCCCGGATCGCCACCGGCTTTCGCCAGTCTATCACGCGCGAGCGGCTGCGTGAGTCCGCGCTGAACGGTGAGATCGAGGATCTGCTGCAATGGGTGGACGTAAAAGCAGGCGATGCGTTTTATGTTCCCGCCGGCACGGTCCATGCCATTGGAGGAGGACTCGCGCTGTGCGAGATCCAACAATATTCCGACATCACGTACCGGCTTTACGACTATGGCCGCCCGCGCGAATTGCATCTGGAAAAAGCCGTCCAGGTCGCGTCCATTGAAGCCTGTCCCGCCGGTCCGGTTCCACTGCCGATCGATTGCAAGTATTTTCACACCGAGATGGCCAAGACCAGTACGCCTTTACGGTACTCTCCCGAGGCCGGGCGTTTTCATTTATTGATCTTTCTTAGCGGAACCGGCTACATCGTGGGGCAATCTGGGACTCATGAGCCATTTCGAGAGGGTGAAACGTGGCTGGTGCCGGCCGGGGCGAGCCCATTTTCAATTCAGCCCAGCGAGCCTGCCAAATTTCTTCGAACTTGGGTGCCATAGCCTAGCGCATAAGTCTGAGTCCCAAACCTTCGCAGGCGGAAATCTTATTTTTTTTCAATAAGATTGACGTTCGTCGTGTCAGTCCAGCCTGCTCCGGGCGCTTATCCTAAAAGTGGGAAGAGAGGACTTCGATTATCGACGCACTAATTTGAACGCCGAGTTTTTGGTCGCAACTGCCGCCCGCCGTTAGCGACGACATAGGTCCTGCCGTCGACCTTCTTGCATAGGAGTGATGATGGAATCTTGCGAGCGCAAAATCGTCATAGTCGAAGATGAGGGTCTGATAGCAGCCGACTTACAGGGGCGTCTGGAACGGGCAGGCTACCAGGTGCCGGGCGTCGCCGCATCGGGCGGCGAAGCGTTAGAGGTGATACGTGCGGAGGCCCCTGATTTGGTGCTGATGGACATCCGGCTGGCTGGAGAGCTGGACGGGATACAGGCCGCCGACAAAGTCCGCCATGAGTTCGACATTCCGGTGGTTTATTTGACGGCCTATGAAGACCGGGAGACATTGAAGCGCGCCAGCCAGACGCAGGCGTTCGGGTACATCAAGAAGCCCATTACCTCAGCCAGTCTGCAAGGTTCTATTGAGGTGGCCATTTCCAAGCATCGCCACGAGCGCTACTTGCGGGAACAGAGGGACTGGCTCAGCGCGAGCTTCTCGGCGGTACCCGACGCCGTTCTGGTTGCCGACGGATCTGGACGCATCTGCTACCTGAACCGTGCGGCCGAGGAACTGACCGGTTGCGTGGTCGATAACGCCCTCGGCCGGCCTTCCGCCGAGCTGTTAGCGTTCACCTACCAAGATGGCCGGCCAGTAGAGGATCTTGTACCGGTCGCAATGCTGCAAGGGACGCCGGTCCGATTGCCCGCTGGTATCTGGTTGCAAGGCGCCGGTCAAACGCGCCGGGCTATCGAAGGAACCGCCGCGCCCCGGTTGCAGGAAGGTCATATTCAAGGAGTCGTGGTCGTCTTCCAAGACGTAACGCTGCGCGAGTTCGAAGAGGAGCAATCGCGCCAGGAGAAGAAACACCAGGCGCTTTCGCGGCTAGCGGATGGAATCTCCGGACAACTTCAGTTGGAGTTGAGCGCGGTCGCCGAGGAGAGCACGCGCATTTTGCAATCGTTGCCATCCGCCTGTCTGATACTTTCATCGGTACAGACCATTGAGAGCGCGGCCAAGGAAGCTTTCGCTGTCACCAGCCGACTGCGCGCGTTCGCGCAAGAGAAGGAGATTGAGCCTCGACCAGTGCAGGTGAACGAGATTCTCAAACGCCTAGCGGCGGTATGGAAGGAGGCTTTACCCGGTTTTACTCTCAAGCTGGATGGGGATCCGCGGCCGGTTCAGGCCGACTCCCACGAACTTACCAGGGCCCTCGATCTTATCTTCCAGCACGCACACCACTGGATGAACGCAGACTGCGGCATCGCAATCTCCGCCTCAGGCACCGAGCCGGAGGGTCTCGAAAACTGGCTTCGCATCCGAATCGCCTACACCAGCACTGGCGAGGACGGCGCCGCTATCGAGCGTGCGTTCGATCCATCCTGGGATGGCAACTGGGAAGGTCTGCCTTTTGTTTACGGCCTAATCAAACGGATGGGAGGATTGATCAGCGCGCGCATGGAGGGCAGTGGCAAGGTAACGTTCGAAGTCTATCTCCCATCCGTCAAAGTAATGGCGGCCGGCGTGCCCTTGGAGCATTTGGGAAGGCCGGTAATGCTCTTGATCGACGCCAATGCCGAGGCGAGGCGCATACTACATACTCATTTCGAACAGCATGGATACAATGTGCTGGAAGCGCGCAACTGCGACGAAGCTCTGCTGTTGGCCGAATCCTCGGAGCATACCATTCGCCTGGTGCTCGCCAATCCAGCCAAAGAAGATCAGCGCAGCGCGGATCTGGTTGGAACCCTGGTGCACAACCAGCCGGGGATTTATCTTCGACTCTTTGACGGGTACCGGGAAAAGGGCCCTGCGCCGGAGAACCGTTGTCTGACCAAATGGGACCTCCTGGAGTGGGCCAACGACCTTCTAGGGTCGGCAGCCTGGGTACTGACTGCCAATTGAGACTGGTCAGGGTAACCCCTCCTCCAGCGCGATGAGAGCCTACCCGGAAAGGAAGCAAGACCATGACCGATCCGGACACGACGCCAGGCGCTGCGGCCACAACGGGCCCTTTTGTACCTCTGCGCGTCCTGATCCTGGAAGACCGGGCCGAGGACGCGGAGCTGATGTTGCAGGAACTCCGAAGAAGCGGATTTGCACCTGCTGGAGAACGGCTGGAAACAGAAGCCGAGTATCTGGCAGGACTCCAATCGCCGCCCGACGTCATCCTGGCGAACTATCGGATGCCAAAAATGGAGGCGCCACGCGCCCTGGAGTTACTCCAGGCTCTCGATCTCGACATCCCCTTCATCGTTGTTTCGGGCGCGATCGGCGAGGATCTGGCAGCCGCTATTATGCGGCAAGGGGCCACGGATTACCTTCTCAAAGACCACTTTATGCGCCTCGGGCCGGCAGTGAGGCGCGCCTTTGAAGAGAAACAACTGCGTAACGACAAGCGCAAGGCGGAACAAGATCTCCGGGCGAGCGAGACCCGTTTCTATTCGTTCATGAACAATAATCCGGCCTTGGCATTCATCAAAGATTTGGACGGCCGTGTCCTTTACATCAACAACACTTGTGAACAGGCCTGGAATACGACTCTGGCGGAGTGCCAAGGAAAACTGGATCATGAACTGTGGCCGGCCGCCCAAGCTGCCGGAATACGCGCACTGGATCTCTCCGTCCTCGATCAAGGCGAACCGTCCCATGTGGTGGAAGAACTGCCCTCACACCACGAGCCGGTTCGTCACCTGCTGACTTTTCGATTTCCGTTTGCCGACGCAACCGGATGCCGGTTAATCGGCGGAGTCTCAGTGGACATTACCGAGCGCATGCAGACCGAAAGAGACTTGGCGGCCGCCGTTGCGGAGAAGGAGGTGCTTCTAAAGGAAGTCCACCATCGCGTAAAGAACAACTTGCAAATCATCTCCAGCCTTTTGAACATGCAGGCCGAGCTCCTTTCCGAGCCTTCTCTTAAAGGGGTGCTGCTGGAGAGCCGGCGGCGTGTGGAATCCATGGCTATGATTCACGAGCGGCTGTACAGCGATGAGGACATCGATCACTTGGATTTCCGGCAGTATGTAGAAGCGCTCGCACGAGAGTTATTCAACGTCTACTTCGTCAATTCAAACCTGGTGAGGTTGCGCCTCGAGCTCGAACCAGTCTCCTTGGAATTGAACCAGGCCATTCCGTGCGGCCTCATTCTGAACGAACTTCTGGCGAATTGTCTAAAATACGCTTTTCCCGATACTCGGCAGGGCGAAATTCTGGTAGCGCTCGGTTGCCAGGATGATCGCATTACCTTGAGGGTTGCTGACAACGGAATCGGATTGCCTCCCGGTCTGGATTGGCGTAAGACTCAAACGCTCGGCCTTCGGATCGTGAATATTCTGGCGCGGCAGTTGATGGGAACCGTCCAACAGGAGGCCTTGGCCGGCGCTGATTTTTCGTTGATTTTTCAGAGGGCCGCTAGCCGATCCCCAATTCATCCACCCGCTCGAGCGGCGTCCCGCAACGGCGGCAAATGATCGCCGAGCAGTCGCCACATACCAACGGGTCCGGCACACCGGCATGGCATCTGGGACAGTAGTATTCCACCTGCGCTTCGCTCTCTTTATCGGCCATTACTTGTTACACTAGCAACAGAAGCTCCGCTCGTGACATTGCCTCGCGCTGCAATCTATGTCCTCGCAGGCTTCCTGATTTCCTGCTCCCCCGAGCCCAGCCGGCCGCCGGCGATCGGAGAAGCCTATGTCGGACCGGCCACTCTGAATCTGCGCCAGGAGTTGGCCCCGAAATCGCCGGTCTCGGCTACTCTGAAACACGGCGACAGACTCGACATCGTCGAATACCGGCGGCGCTTCGTAAAAGTGCGCACCTCGCAGGGCGCCGAGGGCTGGACCGATATGCGCCAGCTTCTCACGCCCGAGCAGATGACCGGCCTGCAGCGCATGGCGGAAAGCGTTTCGCAATATCCCTCGCATGGCGCTGCTTCCGTCTATGAGCCATTGAACATGCACTCCGAGCCGAATCGAGTTTCTCCCAGCTTTTGGCAGGTTCCGGAGAACGCAAAAGTCGACGTTATCGGTCACAAACTCACGCCGCGAGTGCAGCCCGCGCCCCCTGCGACTGCGTCGGCGCCCAAACCTTTGCCCAAAAAGCGAAAGACGAAGGAACGCCAGTCTCAAACGAAACTCCCGCCGCCCGCGCCTCCGCCGGCTCCAAAGCCGCCCGCGAACTGGTTGGCCCTTTCGGTTCCAAAAGAAGAGGCGGACGAGCCCGAAGCGCCCAAGCTGGAACCCAAGCCAGCCGGTCCGGTACCCTCCGACGACTGGAGCCTGGTGCGAACCAAGGACGGCAAGGTGGGCTGGGTTTTGACGCGCATGCTCAACATGGCCATCCCGGACGAAGTCGCCCAGTATGCTGAAGGCCATCGCATCACGTCGTATTTTCCACTAGGCCAAGTTCAAGATGGCGACACTGTAAAGAACAATTGGCTCTGGACCACGATCGTGAAAGGTCTCGAACCTTACGAGTTCGACAGCTTCCGCGTTTTCGTTTGGAGCCGCAAGCATCATCGCTATGAAACGGCGTACATAGAGCGCAACATTGTGGGCCACTTTCCGGTGGAAGTGAACACGACTGAAGCCAATCCGAGCTTTTCGGTGGTCCTGGAAGCCAATGACGGCGGCCTCAATCGAAAGACTTACACGTTCGAAGGCTATCGTATCCGCATGGTGAAGCGAGAGCCGTACAAGCCGCGACCGGAAGTGGAAGCGCCCAAGGCCATTGCCAATGCGCCCGCGCCGCCCGCGGCGAGTGAGCTTTCGCTTTATGCGAGATTGAAGGAGCGAGTGAAGCGATTATTTCATTAGCGGGAAGACCGCTCCCTGACGGTCACGGCTCAGAACGGGCGCTTCCGAGACGCGCGGGTGAGCAAGCGTCTAGCGGCGACTTTTGGGAACGATCTTGATCTCGAAAAGTTTTGGCCAGAGCTTTCCGGTGACGAACAGGCGGTCGCCCAAAACATCATAGGCGATGCCATTGAGAACATCCACGTGCTCGGCGCGATCGGCGGCATCCAACAGGCCGGACAGATCCACCCATCCGAGCACCCGGCCGTCGGTTGGCGAGATACGGACGATGCGGTCAGTCTGCCAGACGTTAGCGTAGATCTCACCGCGAACGCACTCGAGTTCATTCACATAAGTTACCGGCGCGCTGCCGTCGTGAACCGTGAAGCGCCGCTTCTCCTGGAGCGTGACGGGATCCCAAACGCGGATTTGCGGCGTGCCGTCGCTCATGTAGATTTGAGCGCCATCGTTCGCGAGTCCCCAGCCCTCGCCAGGATAACTAAACGACCGCAGCCTTCGAAAAGAATTCTGCTCGTAGACGAAGCCGGTCTGCGCTCGCCAAGTCAGTTCAATTATCTGCTGGTTGATGACGGTGATTCCCTCGCCAAAATATTCGGGCGGCAGACTGATCTGCTGGAGCACCTGGCCGGTTTCGAGCTTCACTTTGCTCAGGGTAGACTGTCCGTATTGCCCGGTGCCCTCGTAGAGAAAGCCGGCGCGAAACTCCAATCCTTGCGTGAACGCTTTGCGGTCGTGCGGGTATACGTGAATCACCTGATAGCCATATTGCGGTGTTTGGGCAGCCGCGGATACGAGCATGCACGCAAGCCAACAGCAGACGATTCGAATCTTAGCCATTCAGCAGCACCTTCATTGCGCCGGGCTGCGCGGCACGCCGGAACGCGAGAGCAGCTTTTTTCAAGGGAAGCGTTTCGGAGATCAAACCATCGACGCGCACGCGGCCGCCCCGCAACAGTTTCAGCGCGGGCTCAAAACGTCCGCAACGCGAGCCGACCAGCGTTATCTCGTTTACAACGACCGGCGCGGAATCGATGCCTACCAAACCGTGGACAGTGGACTTCATGATCACGGTGCCACGAGGCCTGGTCATCTTAATGGCTTGCGCCAGACCGAGGCTCGACCCAGTTGCATCTACTACCCAATCATAGGCTGCCACGGGCGTCTTCTTTCCCGCGTGTACGTCGATGCCAACAGCGGCCGCAATCCTGAGCTTCTCTTTGTGGTGTCCATACTGGTGAACCTCCGCGCCGTGGGCGCTCAAAACCTGCCCGATCAGCAGGCCGAGCTTGCCGTCTCCGAGTACGGCCACTGCGGCACGGGCGGGAATTCGGATTTGATCGAGAATCTCGCAGGCCGCGGCGAGCGGTTCGACAAACACGGCGTGCTCGGTCGGGACGCCGCGCGGCACTCGATGCAGATTGCGTTCCGGCAGTGTCAGGAATTCGCGGAAAGCGCCGGGGTGTTTTACAATCCCGAGCACAGAGCGCCGGGGGCAATGACGCCCCAGCCCTCGCCGGCACCACTCGCAGGCGCCGCAAGCGAGATTGATCTCGCCCACCACGCGCTCGCCAATCCAATGTGAATCGTCGGAGGCGATCACCTCGCCAACGAACTCGTGCCCGGGCGTTCCGCGAAAGCCGTAATAGCCGCGCTGCAATTCGAGATCGGTATTGCAGATTCCGCCGCAGAGCAGCCGGATCAAAGCAAATCCGTCGGGCCGCCGCGGGCGAGGTTGATCGCGCACGAAGACTGCGCCATTGTTAAGACAAACCGCGACCATATCGTGGATACTTTAATCATGCTAGCCGAGTTGGCCTGCTTCAAGCAGAAGTGTGGCGCACGTTTCCCGATTGACGAGCCGATCTACAACTGCCGGACATGCGGCGCGTTGCTGGAGGTATCTTTTCGCAACGGTCACATCAATGCGGAGCAGTGGAAGAAGACCTGGCGGGAGCGTCGAACCTCGAACGAGGTCTTCGACCAGAGCGGCGTGTGGCGTTATCGCGAACTGCTGCCGTTCGATGGCTATCATCTTCAGGCCGTGTCGCTCCGAGAAGGCAACACGCCGTTGCTGAACGCGCCGCGCGCGGCGGAATACGCGGGCCTGCAGCGTCTGACTTTCAAGCACCAGGGCTTTAATCCGACCGGATCATTCAAGGATAACGGCATGACTTGCGGCGTCACGCAGGCGATCCTGCTGGGCAAGAAACGCGTGGCGTGCGTTTCGACCGGGAACACCTCGGCGTCGATGGCGGCCTATGCCAGCGCAGCCGGACTAGACTCGATTGTATTCATCCCGCACGGCAACATCTCGTACGGGAAACTCGCACAGGCCTTGGAGTACGGCGCTCGCACCCTGCAGGTGGAAGCGAACTTCGATCAAATTCTGGCGCTAGTGCGGGTGCTCGCGGAACGCCTGGGCATTTACCTGTTGAACTCGATCAATCCTTTCCGTATCGAAGGACAAAAGACGATCATTTTCGAAATGATGGATCAGCGTGACTGGACTCCGCCGGACTGGATCGTACTGCCGGGCGGAAATCTCGGCAACACGTCGGCATTCGGAAAGGCGCTGCGGGAGTTGCGCGATCTGGGATTGATAAGCGAGATCCCGCGCCTGGCCGTGATTCAGGCCGAAGGAGCATCCCCCTTCTACGATTTCATGCGCAATGGCGGCGCCTTTCAAAGCCAGCCCGACCCGCATACGCTGGCGACTGCAATCAAGATCGGAGATCCGGTCTCCTGGCCGAAGGCATTCCAGGAAATCGAGGTTTCAAAGGGTGTCGTAGAGAAAGTAAGCGAGCAGGAGATTGCAGATTCAAAAGCGATCATCGGGCGCTGTGGGATCGGATGCGAGCCGGCATCCGCGGCAACGTTAGCGGGTATCAAGAAGCTGACCGAAGCCGGGGTGATTGGCGAAAGCGATGATGTAATTGCAGTCTTGACAGGAAATGTTTTAAAGGACCCGGACTATATTTATCAATATCACACCGGGCAACTGAAAGATCCTGAAGGCAGAGGTATCGATTCACGCTTTGGGAATAAACCGATTGTCGCGCCCAACGATGCGGATGCGATCGCCAGGATTTTAGAAAGCTAAGCTACCGGCCACGGCGTCCGCCACCGCCTTCACGCCGTCCACCGCCGCCACCTTCGCGCCGTCCGCCGCCACCACCACCGCCGCCCTCGCGGGGCACCATGGGACGCGCTTCGTTGACCACCATCGCGCGGCCCATCAGATCGCGGCCGTTACAGGCTTCGATAGCGCGATTGGCCGCGCCGTCATCGTTGATTTCCACGAATCCGAATCCGCGAGCCTCGCCGGTGAAGCGGTCGCGCATCACGTTCACGCTGTCGACAGTGACACCAGCCTGCGTAAAGAAATCCGTTATATCGGCTTCCGTTGCCGCATAGGGGAGGTTTCCTACAAATAGTTTCATTGAAGTCTCCTTGACATCTTCGCTACAGAGGCAGGTTTACGACCGCGGACTCGAGATCGCCGACAGGGCCTAAGCCGGGGGAAAAGACTGACTCCGAAAACACTATATTAGTTTGCCAAAACCGTCCGGCAGTGTCAAAAGCGGTGTCAAATAAGGGGCGGTCCGGTTCAAGGCGTGCGCCTATCGCGGAGTTATCAGGCCACCGAGTTTATCCTGCTCGGACGCATTGGAGCGCGGAAAGCGGGGCGAAAATGCTTCCAAATATTTCAGACCGGCGCCGGTATTGTAGAGCAGGATGCGCTCCTCCGGTTTCAGGAATCCGCTGGCCAGCAGTTTTCTTAAAGCCGCAACGCAAGCGCCGCCTTCAGGCGCGGCGAAGATTCCCTCTGTGGCGCCGAGCTCGAGCGAAGCGTCCAGTAGCTCTGCATCGCTTACGGCGATCGCGGTCCCGCCGCTTTTCCGGATGGCATCCAGCATCAGAGCATCGCCCAGCGGCTTAGGTACTCGCAGACCGGCGGCCACCGTGTGGGCATTTTCCCAGAACTGTGTTTTCGACTCGCCGCGCTCGAACGCTCGGACTACCGGCTGGCAGCCTTCGGTTTGCACGGCAATCATCTTCGGCCGCTTGCTCGATATCCAGCCGAGAGACTCCATTTCACCGAACGCTTTCCACATGCCGATGAGGCCGACGCCGCCACCGGCCGGATAGAAGATGGCATCCGGCACGGTCCAACCGAACTGCTCGGCTAGCTCGTAACCCATGGTCTTCTTGCCTTCGATACGGTACGGCTCTTTCAATGTGCTGACATCGAACCAGCCTTCGGCATCTTTACGCTCGGCGACGATGCGGCCGCAATCGCTGATCAGTCCGTCGACCAGCGTGACATTCGCTCCGAAAGCTTTGCACTCGATGTAGTTGGCCTGCGGGACGTCGCGCGGCATGAAGATGAAGGCTTCGATTCCGGCTGCGGCGGCGTAGGCTGCCATGGCGCTGGCGGCATTTCCGGCCGAGGGGATCGCGACTTTGCGGATGCCGAATTCGACCAGCATCGATACGGCGCAGGAGAGCCCCCGGGCTTTGAACGATCCGGTAGGATTAATCCCGTCGTCTTTGACCCACAGATCGCGAGCGCCAAGCCGCGCGCCGAGCTTACTGGTCTTGATCAGCGGCGTCATGCCTTCGCCGAGCGTGACGATGGAGGAGTCGTTTCGCACCGGCAACACGGGACGATAGCGCCACATGTTGGAAGGACCCTTCGAGAGCGACTCGCGGCTCCAGGTGGCACGCGCTCTTTCGAGGTCATAAAGAACCAGCAACGGTCCGCCGCACTCGCACAAGTTGTGAACTTTTCCGGCTTCGCGGCGCTTGCCGCAGACGCTACATTCCAGGTGAGTAACAGTGGTCATGTCCGAAGTTTCGATGATAGCAACGTCGCGAAAGACGTGGCGTGCGAGATTGGTAACAAGCATGGCGAGCAAGGGAGGACGTTGGGCCCGGCCGATCGCGATCGGTGTGTTGGTGGTCGTGATGGGGTTGTACGCGTTGTGCGCGATTTGTGTTTTGGGGCTGCGATGGATCGATCCGCTGACGACCGTCGTGCAGATGGAACGCAGGCTGGAATCAATGCGCCTGCATCGCGCTTACAAAAAGCGCTACGATTTCGTACCGCTGCGGCGGATCGCGCCGGTTCTGCAACATGCCGTGATCTCCGCCGAGGATGGCCGCTTTCGGCAGCACCATGGTTTCGACTGGGTGGAGATGCAGAGAGTCCTGGAAGACGACATTAAGCGCGGCAGGCTGGGCCGCGGAGGATCGACGATCACGCAGCAGTTAGTGAAGAACCTGTTCCTAACAACGGAGCGGTCTCTGATTCGCAAGGGCGCGGAGTTTGCTGTGGTGCCGATGGTGGAGGCGCTGCTCAGCAAGGATCGGATTCTGGAACTGTATCTGAACGTGATCGAGTGGGGGCCTGGGATTTACGGGGCACAGGCAGCGTCCGAATATTACTACCATGTGCCGGCTAGCGCGGTGAATCGCGAGGAGGCGGTGCGGCTGGCGGCGATCATCCCCGCGCCGTTGAAGAGAAAGCCGGAACGAATGAATGAGTATAGTGAAGAGATTTTGAACCGGATGGCCAGAGTCGGCTGGTAAATCAGCGAGGCTCGAGGCCTTTGGTCTTGAACGTTCGCGCGGCCTCCGGCCCTACCAGGAAGCCAATGAGTGCCTGGGCGCCTGGCATATCTTTCGAGGAAACACTGGCGGCGGCTCCAAAGCGGATATCGTAGTGGAACTTTCCCGGCAATGGACCGAGGATTTCGACGCCGTGAATCGGGACTATTTCGCTGAACAACGTGATTACCATTGCCGCCTTGCCTGATGCGACGCTTTCGGTAGCGGGTCCGGACCCGGGCGCCAGGATGATCCTGGGCTGGATGTCGGCGGCGATTCCCAGCCTCTCGAACATTTTCTCTATATAAGCTCTGCTCGCGCCGTCCTGCGGATAGGTAATTGATTTTGCATCACGCAATGTGTGTTTGAGCGCCTCGGGCGTATGGATGTCCGGCTTGGCGGTACCCGCTCGAATTCCGATACCCAGCTCAGAACGAGCCACGTCGGCGCGAGAACCGCTTGCGAGCTTACCTTCTTTAATCAGACCGCCAATTGCTTCGGTGGTAATGATCGTGACATCGAACACTTCGCCCGCCTCGATCATCTTTTTCACCCCTGCGGTGGAGTTAAATTGGAGCAAAAGCGGATGCCCGATCGCGCGCTCGCACTGTGGCTGGAGCTCCTCGATTGCGGCCTTCATGCCGTTGGAAACCAGGACGCGAACGGGGGTATTCTGCGCCGAGGCTGGCTGCGAGATAATTCCGACTATGGTCGCGGCGATGCCGGCAGCGATTGATCGAGGGGTCACTGCCGTATTATAAGCGGTTCCGCGCCATCACGAGCTTCATGAAGTTCGATTCCGCCAGCCGCGACGGATGCACCTCACTGCCGACCCCAAAGAACCGGCAGAAACTCATGATCAATGGGCGCCATTTCTCGGGATCAATATGGGGCCGCGACTGGTCTCCCGCCAGCAGTGAATCGTCAACATGCAGTCTCACAATGTGCACCTCAAACGCGTTCGCCAACACGTTCTTACCGAACGGACGCATCTCATGTACAATGCCCTCCATCTGCACCGGGCATTCCGCGATTCGAGGGGGCTGCACGTCGAGCGATGGCGTCGGTGTCAGCCCCGCTACGCCGAACTTGTCGGGTTCGTGGCGATAGCCCCAGCTCACTTTCTTTTCGGGCACGGGATTTTTGCCAGTTGTCAGCGCTAGACGGTCCACATGCGCTACCTGCTCCTCGGATGGCAGATTGATCACGCACTCTCGCGTACGAATCAGGTTGTCCGATGTCTTGCCCATGGAGCCAAGTCCCAGCATGCAACTCCATCCGAGCCACCATGCCGACGACATCGGCGCGATGTTCGATGTACCATCTTCATTCAAGGTTGAGATCAAAGCCACCGGCGTGCCGAAATAAAGGATGGTTGGTTCAATGGTAATGTGCATAAGCTTAGGTATGCAATAAGCTGCCTACATAAAACTATCCGCTTCTTGCGGTCAAAACCAGGAGCGCCGCTGAATTTGGAAGGCACTACACTGGGAATGTGCCCGAAGGATAGAAAAGGGTATGTTCGAAAAATACACGGAAGCGGCGCGCAAGGCAGTATTCTTCGCAAGGTACGAAGCCAGCCAGTTCGGCAGCGAATATATTGAAACCGCGCACTTGCTGCTCGGCATTCTACGTACCGATGGTCCGCTGGCGCTGCGCTTATTAAAAGCGCCCGAGAAAATTGAATCGATTCGGGAGCAGATCGAGACGCAGTTTTCGCGCCGCGAGAAGGTTTCGAAGGTTTCCACTTCGGTCGATCTCCCTCTAAGCCATGAGTGCAAGCGTGTGCTGGCATACGGGGCCGAGGAGGCCAAGCGTCTGAACCACGAGCATATCGCCCCGGAGCACCTCCTCCTGGGATTACTGCGCGAAAAGGAGTGCGTCGCGTCGAAGATTCTGGTAAAGGCCGGCCTCACCTCTTCTCAAGTGAAGGAAGACGCGATCCGTTTATCACCAGCCAGCACGCCCATCGCCGGGCCGGCCCAACTCTCTTCGCTCAGTGAGGGTTGTCGTGATCTGACGGCGGCGGCACGCGACGGCAACCTGAGTCCTTTGATTGGACGGGAGCGCGACCTGGAGCGCACCATCCAGATTCTGTCGCGTCGGACTAAGAGCAACCCGGTCCTGATCGGCGAAGCTGGCGTGGGAAAAAATGCGATCGTGCATGGTTTGGCACAGCGGATTGCCGACGGCGTCGTGCCTGCAATCCTGGCGGAGCGGCCCATTCTGGCAATTGACGCAAGCTCGTTGATCTCCTCCGAGCAAGGTGGAAAGCTTGCTGAGATCGCCAATCAAACGAATGCCATTCTCTATGTTCGAGGACTATTCGATCTGGCGGGCAAAGCCACCGGCTGGGGCTTGCTGGAAGCGATACATTTTCTCGAGCCACACCTTGCGCACGGCACGCTGAAGTGCATTGCTACTGGAACGCCTGTTGGATTCCGCCAAACAATGGAGAGGGTCGAAACGCTGGCAAGTCACTTTGAAGTAGTGGGCGTCCTGCCGCCGAACGAAGAGGAAGCGATCCAGATCCTATCGGGCGTCAAGGAGCAGTACGAGAAATTTCACGGAGTAGTTGTTACGAATGAAGCAATAGAAGCAGCCGTTTCTGCCTCACGCTGGTTTCTCAGATACCATCAATTGCCGGATCGCGCGATTGATCTGATCGACGAAGCGGGAGCGCGCGTCAAGCTGCGATGTGAGAGCGAGCCGCGGGCGATAATCGAAACCCGGAAACGAATCCGGCTGATCACCCAGCAGATGGAGAACTCTATTGCGAACCACGAGTTTGCTAAGGCCCGCGTCTACTCGGAAGAGGAGCACAAGGAGCGGCTGAACCTGCAACGCTTGTGCGAAGAACTGAAACAGAACCCGCCAAGCAACATCATCACTCCGGAGGACATCCTGGAAGCCATCGCCGCGCGCGCCGGGGTTCCGGTTTCCGTCGTAAAGAGCGTGCAGGTGAAAGAGCTGGGCCAGTTGGAGCGTATCGCGAAGGAATTAGGCGCTCAGATTCCCCTCGGCGGCCGCGAATGGGTTGAAGGCCTGGTTACTTACCTGGCCGGATGCTCCGAGGAGGAAGCGGAGAAGCTGGTGCAGGCGATCCGCGAGGCTTTCTAGCCGGGCAAGAATGCCTGTGCCACCGTTAGAACACAGGCGAGAATGCCTGTGCTACTTGCCGGTCCAGCAGGCGGCGCGTTTTTCCAGAAATGCGGAAATGCCCTCCTGCGCGTCCTGGGCGAGCGAGTTCATGGTCATCACTTCCTTGGCGTAGGCGTAAGCTTTGGGCTGATCGAGATCGATCTGCGTATAGTAGGCCTGTTTGCCGAGCGCGACCGTAAAACTGCTTGCCTCGGCGATCTGGCAAGCGAGCCGGCGGGTTTCGGATTCGAGTTGGTCGGCGGGGACAACGCGATTGATGAGTCCCCAATCGGCGGCGGTCTCGGCGTCAACGAGTTTCCCGGTTAGCAGCATCTCCAACGCGCGTTTGCGGCCAACGGCGCGGCTCAGGGCGACCATGGGCGTGGTGCAGAACAGGCCGATCTTGACGCCGGGCGTCGCGAATTGAGCTTGATCGCTTGCGATGGCGAGATCGCAGGTGGCGACCAATTGACAACCTGCCGCAGTGGCGATGCCCTGCACTTGCGCGATGACGGGCTGCGGGATGGATTGGATCTTCGTCATCAGCTCGGTGCAAACATCGTAGAGGCGGCGGTAGTCATTGACGGTGCGCCCGACCATCTCGCTCAAGTCGTGTCCGGAGCTGAAGACTTTTCCGCCGGCAGCCAGGACGACAGCGCGGAGGTTTGTGTCGCCGCCGATTTCGTCGAGGCAGTCGATCAGTTCGAGCATCAGGTCGAGCGAGAGCGCGTTGCGGCGGTCGGGCCGATTGAGCGTGATGGTCCCCAGTTGGCCTTCCGTGGACAGCAGCAGGTGTTGATAGGACATGAAAGCTCCTAATTGGAGTGTACTGCTAGCTCACCGCGCGCGTTATGCGATTGCCGGGTAGAATGCTCATCAGGGGGTAACAAAATGCGGGGATTTATTGCAGTTGCAACATTAGCGGCCACCTGTGGAATCATCAGTGGTCAAAACTACGAACGCAGAGCCACGATTCGCGGCGGAAGCCCTGACCGGGGCAAGTGCACCATCGAAGTTGTGGTGGACGGGGCAGTCGAAGTGGAAGTTCGAGGCGATAACGCGGTCATGCGGAATCTTTCGGGGCGGCCGCCGCAGTGGCGTCGATTTGAATGCACGGGGCCACTACCTGCGAATCCGGCCAATTTCCGTTTCACAGGTGTGGATGGCAGAGGCAGACAAACGCTGGTCCGTGATCCGCACAATGGAGGCGTGGCAGTAGTTCGGATCGAAGATCCGGAAAATGGCTCGGAAGGATATACGTTTGATCTGACCTGGAGTGGCGGCGCAGGATATCCTGGAGCCCAGGCTCCGCCAGCGTATCCGGGCGGCCAACCTGGCGCGGACCGGCGCGATGACCGTAATCCTGAAAACCGCGATGATCGTGATCGTGGTGACCGAGATGACCGTGATCGCGCCTATCGCGATGATGACGCCTATCACCACGACCGCGACGAGCGGTTCCGCGGCGAGGACATGCGCCGACGTCTTTTTGAACGGATCCGCGAAGATCTGGATCATGTTCAATCTGGTGCTTTTCCATTCGGCGCCGATCAGTATCGTCTTGCGCGGACAAAGCAGGAACTGGATGAGCTGCAGAGCAAGCTGGCAGCGGGCCGCTACGATGAGCGGGAACTGGACGAAGTAATCGCCGCCATGGATCGGGTGGTTCGGGACAATCGCTTGTCGAACCGGGACCGCGATGTTCTGACGGATGACCTAGGCCGCTTGCGGGAGTTCCGGGCGCGGCACAACGACTACGGCGCGCGTTAAGAGCCGTTACGGCAGTCGGGTTCCGTAGAGTTCGAGGATTGCGCTAGGTCGAGTTGCGCCCACGAGATCTCATCGCGGCGGGGGCCTCTCCCCAAGGCTCTGGGGTCTCGTCCATCAATCCGTCTAACTCTTTCTCGATTTCTCTGATCTCTGGATCCTCATTCGCGATTTCGCAGGCGCGAATTAGCCGCTTCTCTCGCACGGCGAGCCTGTCGGCAATACTAAAGGTCATCTTTCGAGACGCCATAGGGCACGACACTACGAGGTACTATTCACTTTCACCGCTCACCTTGAGCACCGCCAGGAAGGCTTCTTGCGGGATTTCAACGCGGCCGACCCGCTTCATCCGCTTCTTGCCCTCCTTCTGCTTTTCGAGCAGCTTGCGCTTGCGCGAGATGTCGCCGCCATAGCATTTGGCCAGCACGTTCTTGCGCATGGCCGGGATGTTCTCACGCGCGATCACCTTGTTCCCGATGGCCGCCTGCAGGGCGACCTCGAACATCTGGCGCGGAATCAATTTGCGCAGCCGCTCGATCAGAATCTTCCCGCGATCATAGGCGAAGTCTTTGTGGACAATGATCGACAGCGCGTCCACGGGCTCGCCCGCCACCAGCACGTCTAGCTTCACCAAGGACGACGCGCGATAGCCGGACAGATGATAATCGAGCGAGGCATAGCCCCGTGAGGCCGATTTCAGGCGATCGTAGAAATCCAGCACGATCTCGTTGAGCGGCAGTTCATACAGCAGAAGCACGCGGCCGGTACCAATGTACTCGAACTTCTTCTGCGTCCCGCGCTTCTCTTCGAGCAGTTTCAAGATCTCGCCGACGTATTCCTCGCGCGTGATGACTGTGGCGTCGATGATCGGCTCTTCTATCTGCTGGATCTCGGCGGGATTCGGAAACTTGGTAGGGCTGTCGACGTCGATTACAGCACCGTTGAGCGTCGTGACTTTGTAGCGGACGCCGGGCGCGGTAGTGATGAGGTCGATCTCGAACTCCCGCTCCAGCCGTTCCTGTACGATTTCGAGATGCAACAGCCCTAGGAAGCCGCAGCGGAAACCGAAGCCCAGCGCCATCGAGCTTTCCGGCTCGAAACTGAAGGCGCTGTCGTTGAGCCGCAATTTCTCGAGCGCCTCACGCAGGCGGCCGTGCTCGTGCGATTCCACCGGATAGAGACCGGCGAAGACCATGGCTTTCACTTCTTCAAATCCAGGAAGCGGCTCGGAGGCCGGATTTTCGGCGCTGGTGATGGTGTCGCCGATCTTCGCATCCGACACGGTCTTGATATTCGCGAACATGAAACCGACTTCACCGGCCGCCAGTTCGTCGCAGGGAATTGGCTTGGGCGATTGATAGCCCAGGCCCTCCACCTCGAAGGTGGCCCCATTCGACCACAGCTTGATCTTCTGTTTGAGCCGGAGCCTCCCGTCGAAAACACGCGTGAGGATAATCACACCGCGGTACGGGTCGAACCAGGAGTCAAAGATCAAGGCGCGCAGCGGCGCATCCGGCGAACCTTGCGGCGGAGGCACCCGATGCACAATAGCTTCGAGCACGTCCTTGACGCCAGTACCCTGCTTGGCGCTTACTAACAACGCGTCATCTGCCGGAAGGCCGATCACCTGCTCGATCTGCTCGCGAATCCGTTCCGGTTCGGCGGATGGCAGATCGATTTTATTGATCACCGGAATGATTTCGAGATTATGGTGCAGCGCCAGATACGTGTTGGCGAGTGTTTGGGCCTCGACGCCTTGAGACGCATCCACCACCAACAGCGCTCCATCGCAGGCCTGCAGGCTGCGTGAGACCTCGTAGGTGAAGTCGACGTGGCCGGGGGTGTCGATGAGATTGAGCTGGTACATCTGGCCGGCGTCGGCCTGGTAATTCAGGCGCACGGCGTGAGCTTTAATGGTGATGCCACGCTCACGCTCCAGGTCCATGGTGTCCAGCACCTGCTCCATCATCTCGCGCTGGGAAAGCGCTCCGGTCACCTCGAGCAGGCGATCGGCAAGCGTCGATTTGCCGTGATCGATGTGCGCGATGATCGAGAAGTTACGGATGAAAGCGGGATCCATGCGGTAGAATGGGGACCTGAAACAAAATTATCCCATATGTCTCAGGTGATCGAAGGAAATTTGGATGCGCGCGGGCTCAAGTTTGCGATCATTTGCGCGAGGTTCAACAGCTTCATCACCGACCGACTGCTGGACGGCGCAACGGATGCGCTGAAACGCTCGGGGGCGAATCCGAATGACATCGAGATTGTGAGAGTTCCGGGCTCGTGGGAGCTGCCGCTGGTCGCGAAAACGCTGGCCGCGCAAAAGCGTCACGATGCGATCATCGCCTTAGGCGCCGTGATCCGGGGGGAAACGCCGCATTTTGATCACGTGTCCGCGCAGGCCGCCAACGGATTAGCGGCGGTGCCGATCGAAACGGGCGTGCCAGTGGCATTTGGGGTGCTCACCACCAACACCGTCGAGCAGGCTATCGATCGCGCGGGTGGCAAGAGCGGAAACAAGGGCTACGACGCCGCGATCACCGCCATCGAAATGGCCGACCTGCTGCGCCGGTTGCGAAAATAGTAGCGAGCAGCTATGCCCGCCCGTCACCGATCACGGCAGCGCGCTTTACAGGTTCTCTATCAATGGGACATGAACAAAGGACCTGTCGAGGACGCCATCTCCTCGTTCTACGACACGTTGAACTCGGAGGACGGCGAGGAACAGACGGGCCGCGACGAGTTCATGGAGGAGCTGGCCAAAGGGACTTCAGGAACGGCAACCGATATCGATCATCAGATCACAGCGAAATCGGAGAACTGGAAACTGGAGCGAATGCCCATTGTCGATCGCAATATCCTGCGGATGGCTATCTACGAGATGAACCAGCGCGAGACACCACCGGCCGTGGTTATTGATGAAGCGCTTGAACTGGCGCGGCAGTTTTCCGGCGAGGAATCGGTATCATTCATCAACGGCGTGCTGGACGCAGTCCATAAAGAAATCAAGAACTGAGAGACTGGATAAACGGTTGCTGGGAGCGCGAATCGACACAGGGGCGCTCGATGACACGGCGTCCCATGCTGGTTTCGGTTCGCCCCCCAGCGCCAAAATCGCATGCAGCCGGAAGGCCATTTTTCGTGGCTTATTCACCACCACGAAGAGGGTCGCAGCAAAGGCCGTGAGCGTTCTACTACTCCCGTTGCGCGGGCCATCTCGGACTTTGCGTCACCTGTTCTGCTGTAGCCTATCTGATTGGATAGGGACGAAGGACTTTCGGTGAGGAATAGATGCTAAGCTGCCGAGGCGAAGCAACGCTCAACCGGCCCAGGCTATGAACATTCTCATGGTGGCATCGGAGGCCACCCCTTTCGCAAAAACAGGTGGTTTGGCTGATGTTTTGGGTACGCTTCCCGCGACGCTCCAAACGGGTGGCGAGCATACTGCCGTGGTAATGCCCGCCTATCGCCAAAATCAATACCCGGAGCGGCCTCAAATCGCGTATCGCAGCCTTTGGGTTCCGATTGGCCCGGGTTACCTCGTGGACATTTATCGGACCACCGAGCGCGGCGTCACGTTTTATTTCGTCGATTGCCCGCCGCTGTTTGATCGCGATGCCATTTATGGAGTCAGTGGAGCCGATTATGCGGACAACTACATGCGCTTCGCCGTGCTGTCGATGGCGGCGGTCGGAGTAGCGCGCTATCTGTTCCGTCCGCAGATTATACACGTGCACGATTGGCAGGCCGCTCTGTTGCCTGTTTACGTCCGCCAACACTTCCACGATGATCCGACTTTCAGCGGCGTGAAAGTGCTGTTGACCATCCATAATCTCGGCTACCAGGGAATTTTCGGACCGGAAGCGGTTCCACTGATCGGGTTGGACAGCAGGCTCTTCAATCCGGAACAACTGGAATTCTACGGTAAGCTCAACCTGCTGAAAGGCGGAATTGCGTTCAGCGATGCCATCAGCACGGTGAGCAAAGGTTACGCGCGCGAGATCCAGACGCCTGAGTATGGCTTCGGTCTGGACGGTTTCCTTCGAAAGCACGGACCGATTTACGGGATAGTCAACGGCGTGGACTACGTCGAGTGGGACCCGGAGCATGATCCGCATATCGCTCGGAACTACTCGGTGAATGACCTTTCCGGAAAACGAGAGTGCAAGCGGGCGCTTCTGGAAGAATTGGGGTTGGCGGCGGGCGTCGGGCTGGAGCGTCCGCTGATCGGCATGGTGTCGCGATTCGCAGCTCAAAAGGGCATCGACTTAATCTCTGAAATCGCATCCCGGCTGCTCGATGAGGACATCTACCTGGCCGTGCTCGGATCCGGCGATCCTCCTTACGAATCGATGTTCCAACTCTTAGGACAAACCTATCCAGACAAGGTCGCCGTTCGGATCGGCTACGACAACGCACTTTCGCACCGGATCGAAGCGGGCTCTGACATGTTCCTCATGCCCAGCCGATATGAACCCTGTGGCCTGAGCCAGATTTATAGCTTGCGTTACGGGACGGTCCCTGTGGTTCGCGCCACCGGGGGGCTGGATGATACCATTGATGAGGATACGGGCTTCAAGTTCCGGGATTACTCCGGAGACGCGCTGCTGGAGGCCCTAGGCTTGGCCCTGAAGGCATATCAGGATAGGGATCATTGGATTGCAATGATGCGGCGCGGCATGCGGAAGGATTTTTCATGGAGCGCCGTGTCGATTGAGTACCAGGCGCTCTACCGGCGGCTTTTATCGGCCTGAATCGTTTGGGGCGGGTACAACATCTCAAAAAGGGAGAGTTTTCAAGGAATTTATGGCTGGTACAAACACACTGACATTCACTGACGCGGGCTGGGATAAGGATGTCCTCAATTCGGATGTCCCGGTTCTGGTCGACTTTTGGGCGGAGTGGTGCGGTCCGTGCCGGATGATGTCGCCGACCGTGGACGCCATCGCTACCGACTACGCCGGCCGAGTGAAGGTCGGAAAACTGAACATCGATGAGAATGGCGCGACGGGCATGCGATATCAGGTTCGCGGCATCCCCACGCTGCTGCTTTTCAAGGGCGGCAAAGTGGTCGAGCAAAAAGTCGGCGCCGTCGGTAAAAGCGACGTGCAGAAAATGCTTGACCCGCACGTTGGCGACAGCGCCGAGAAGCCCAAGGTCACGACCGAGACGTCGCCGATAGCGCGGACGGGGTCGTAAGCGCGCCTTCCGAAGCGGATCCAACTAAAGCGATATATTTGGCGAAGACGCCCGAGCGGTAACGCGGCGCGGGCGCTTTCCATTTACCCAGGCGATCCTGCAGCGTACTCTGTGGGATTTCCAGATCGATGGTGCGCTTCTGGATATCGAGGTTGATGATGTCGCCTTCTTCGACCGCGGCGATCGGGCCGCCGACCGCTGCTTCGGGCGCGATATGGCCGACACAGAATCCGCGGGTGGCGCCACTAAAACGGCCATCGGTGATGAGCGCGACGGTTTCCGATAGTCCGACGCCGACGATCGCGCTCGTCACTCCCAGCATCTCACGCATCCCTGGCCCTCCGCGCGGACCTTCGTAACGAATCACGACAATATCACCGGACTTGATCTTTCCGCCCATGACGGCGGCCATGGCGGCTTCCTCGGAATCGAACACCCGCGCGGGACCCTTCTGCTGCGTACGCTCGATTCCCGTGACCTTGATGACGCACCCTTCCGGTGCAAGCGATCCGCGCAGGATCACCAAGCCCCCGCTCTTCTTAATCGGATTGTTCAGCGCGTGGATCACCTCTTGCCCAGGCGTCTCTTTGGCGTCGGCCGCCTCCTGGGCGAAGGTTCGGCCCGTGACCGTCATCGCCGATCCATCCACGTAGCCGCCGTTCATCAGGCGCTGCGCGATCACTGGAATCCCGCCCGCCTTATCGACGTCCACTGCGACGAACTTCCCGGCCGGTTTTAGATCCACTAACAGTGGAGTGCGCTCGCTGATGGTTTGGAAATCGTCGATGTTGAGCGGCACGCCTGCTTCGCGCGCAATGGCCAGCAGATGCAGGACAGCGTTGGTCGAGCCGCCGGTGGTGGCTACCGAGGCAATGGCGTTTTCAATGGACTTCCTGGTGACAATGTCGCGCGGCCGCAGGTTTTGTTTCACCAGGTTCAGAACCAGTTCGCCGCAGCGCTCCGCCACATCTCGTTTGCGTGGGTCAACCTGGGGTACAGATGCTGTTCCCATTGGGGAGAGCCCGATGATCTCCATCACGGTCGCCATGGTGTTCGCGGTGAATTGGCCGCCGCACGCGCCCGCGCCGGGACAAGCCGAGTTCTCGATGGCGAGCAGTTCCTCATCGGACATCTTGCCCGCGGCATTTGCGCCGACGGCTTCGTAGACATCCTGAATGGTGAGGTCGCGGCCCTTATAGCGGCCCGGCAGAATCGACCCCCCGTAGAGCACCAAGCCTGGAATGTTGAGGCGCAGCAGGGCCATGGCAGCCCCGGGAATGGTCTTGTCGCATGCTACCAGCGCCACGATCCCGTCGAACATGTGGCCGCGCGCCACCAGCTCGATGGAATCCGCAATCAGGTCTCGGCTGACCAGCGACGCCTTCATGCCTTCGGTGCCCATGGTGATCCCGTCGCTGATCGCGATAGTGTTGTACTCCATCGGTGTCCCGCCGGCCTTACGGATTCCGTCCGCGACGTTGACGGCGAGATCGCGCAGCTTGAAATTGCAGGGCATGGTGCCAATCCAAGTGTTGGCTATGCCGATGATTGGCTTCTTGATGTCTTCGTCAGTCAGGCCGATGGCCTTTAGGAATGCGCGCGCCGGGGCGCGGTCTTTGCCTTGTGTGATGGTGTAGCTCGGGAGCTTCATAGAAAACTCCAGTTTAGCGGACATCCCACAGGCCGGAGACCTGTGCCACTAGTCGTGACGGAGCGCCCGCAGAGGATCAACGCGCAGGATACGGCGCGCGGGGATGTAGCAAGCTGCTATTCCGACGACGACCAGCAACATCGTAACGCCGGAGAATGTCAGCGGATCGGTAGGACTGACGCCGTAGAGCAGGCTCGAGATCAAGCGCGTAATCGCAACGGAAGCGACGAATCCCAATATGACGCCCAGTAGTACTGGCCTCATCCCTTGCTTCAGGATGAGCCACAGCATGTCGCGCGGCTCGGCTCCCAGCGCCATGCGGACGCCGAACTCCTGGGTCCGGCGACTGACGCTGAACGACAGCATTCCGTAAACGCCGACTGCTGCCAGCATTAAGGCCAGGGCCGCAAAAAGACTGAGAAGAACCAGACTGAAGCGGCGGGACGCCGAGGAGCGGCCAAGCAGCTCTTCCATGCTGGCCACCTGATAGAGCGGAACATTCTTGTCCATAGCTGTCAGGCGTGCCCGCACGGCCGGTACGACGCTGCCGGAGTCACTCGCACCCCGCACCACTATGCTCACCGAGTTCCACCAGCGGCACGGCACGAAGATTTCCGGCTGACCCTCCGAATCGAGTCCGAAATCCCGCACATTCCCCACCACGCCAATGATTTCGCGCGGAGTTCCCTGGAAATTGGTCACTAGCCGCTGGCCCAGCGGATCGGCTCCAGGCCAGAACCGGCTCGCCATGGCTTGATTGACCACCGCGACCGGCGCGCCGCTCACAACCTCTGCTTCGCTAAACTCCCTGCCTCGCAAGACAGGGATTCTCATGGTTCGGAAGTAGTCTGAGCTAACATTGCGGAATTCCACGGAGGGAGAATGCGACCAGTCGCCCGCTGGCCGGCCTGCGATGTTGAACGATCCCCAGTTGGTAATGCCGCTCATCGGCAGGCTATTCGTGGCCGCCGCGGCACTGACGCCAGGTAAAGACCGGATCTCTCCGAGCAATCGGGTAAGAAGAGCCGTGCGCTGATCGATGCGCGGGTATTGGAGATCCGGAAGCGCAATATGCATCGTCAAGAGATTCTCGGCGGCGAAGCCGGGATTCACCCTGCTTACGGCTACAAAACTTTTCAGCATCAGCCCCGCGCCACAGAGCAGCATCAGCGTGAGCGCGACTTCTGAGATCACCAGTGTGCTGCGAAGACGCTGGCTTCGCGCGCGATTCAATCCGCTGCGGTCGCCATCGCGCAGCGACGACTGACGGTTCAGTGAACCTTGCAAAGCAGGAGCGGCCCCAACAAGCAGCGTGGTCGCCAAAGTAATGACCGCCGTGAATGCCAATATCGGGGCGTTGAAATGGAATTCGTCGATGCGCGCGATGCTGCCGGCGCTCAGAGACACAATCAGATCCAGTCCCCATTCGGCCAGCAGGAGCGCGACCACTGTACTGATCACGACGACCACCAGGCTCTCGGCCAGCGTTTGCCGCACTAGCCGCAGGCGTCCAGCACCCAGCGTCGCTCGGATGGCGAACTCTCTTTCCCGCGCCACGCCACGGGCCAGCCAGAGATTTGCGACGTTGGCGCAAGCGATGAGAAGAATGAAAACAACGGCGCCATAGAGCACCAGCAGCGATAGACGGGCGTTTCCGACGTAATCGTCGAGCAAGGGTGTTATTCGGGCATGCCAGTTCGCGTTCGTATCCGGATAAGCTTGCGCGAGCCGGCTCTCGATCGATTCCAGTTCCGCCCGTGCTTGCTGGATGGTTGCGCCGGCCCGAAGCCGCCCCAGCACCCAAAAGGGATGCGACACGCGATCGTTCACCTGCCGCTTTGTAAGCGCGCTGGTCGAAAGCCATACCTCACATCGTTGCGGAAATTGAAATCCTGGCGGAAGAACTCCCACCAGCGTGAAACTCTCTCCATCCAGTTCAAATCTTCGGCCGATTGCTTCCGGGTTTGCACCGAAGGTCTGTCGCCATAGCCCATCGCTCACCACGAAGGCGTGCCGGCCATCCGCCTGCTCTTCCTCGGGGGTAAAGCCGCGGCCCAAGACCGGCTGATGGCCCAGCATGGAGAAGAATCCATGCGTTACGATAGTGGCCCGAATCCGTTCGGGCGAGCCCGTTCCACCTAGGACGATGCCATCGGAAGCGCTGACGTTCCAATATGCGCTGGTCTCGCGGAAAGCATCGCTTTGGTGCGCCCAGACCAGGTAGTCGGGGTAAGGCACCCCGGTCTGGACCACGTTTTTGTCGGAATTATATTCGTTGATCAGGACTAAACGATCCGGCTCCGGGTACGGCAAAGGCCGCAGCAGAACGGAATGTACGACACTGAAAATCGCGCTGTTCGCGCCTATGCCCAGAGTGAGAGTCAGCACGGCGACGGTAGCAAAACCAGGGTTCTTACGCAGTGCCCGCAGCGCCAAGCGCATGTCCTTGAGCGTGTCGCCGAGCCAGGACGGCATAATTACAGTATATTCACCGCGCGGGCCGCTATCACCACCACGGTCGCGAACGAAATCAAGGCCTGCGTCATCATCATGAGCTTGGCCCAGCGCGACAGCACCGGTACGTCGGTCGGCGAAAAGGCTGTGCTGCTGTTAAAGGCAAGAAACAGATAATCGACGAAGCCTGGGAGCCAGTTGCTCTTCTGCTTACCCGGAACGAGCATCTGCGGGAATAGAAATGCGCCGTCCGTGTGCGACCCCCGCAGATCGCGCTGGTTTGGACCGCCCGCATCCAACCGCCAATACCAGGACGCGAAGACCAAAACGTTCGCGATCCACAACGATGCCGCTGCACGCAACAGAAGTTGTGGCGAATCGCGATGGGACGGCAACCGCGCGATGAGCATCGCCAGCGACCAGATCATGGACGCCGTCACGATGGTCAGCACAGTATGGCCCAGCAGGTCGTTGAGCTTGTGTCGTCCGGTTCGATGCGCAATCACCGTGGGAACCAGCAGCACAGAAACGATAGCCAGCAACAGCCAGTACGGACCGAACCGCAGCGCCTCTGGCAAAGCCGAATAAAGAGCGCCAACCGCCAGAATCGCCATTACCGCCGGCCACCGTGGTTCTCTTACCGCTTGCTCGGCTACGGCGCGTGATTCGGTCTTGTTGGCCGGCATAGATGAGGCTATGATGAATGTAGCAAGACACCTCCCCATGAAGGTTGTAGTACAGAGTTCATCATTGATCTTCACGGTGCTCTCGATCCTTCTGAACGTGCCGATCACTCGCGTGAAGCGTAAACCGGAGCGCGCGGAAGAGCCACTGGGAACATCCAAAACCGCCAGTGCCTAAAGCCACTGAATGCGCATTGTTTGCATTCACGCCCATCCGGACGACGCGGAGATTCTGGCCGGCGGAACGCTGGCACTGCTTTCTGATGCGGGCCATTCCATCACCATCGTCAGCATGACCCCGGGCGATTGCGGCTCCGCGCGCCATGCTCCCGAGCAGGCTGCCACCATCCGGCGCAAGGAGGCTGCCGAAGCCGCCACATTGATCGGCGCCGGTTACCGCTGCGCGGAATTCCGCGATCTGGCAATTTTCAATACCGACGATTCGCGCCGGCGCGTGACCGAACTCGTTCGTAGCACGCGTCCTGATATCGTGCTCACGGCCGCGCCGGTAGACTATCACTGCGATCACGAAGCCACCAGCATGCTGGTCAGAGACGCCTGCTTCGCAGCTTCAGTCCCGAACTATGCAACCAACGCGGCCGAGCCCGCGACGCCGCTGGACGCGATCCCGCATCTGTATTTCATGGACTCGCTGGGTGGCGTGGACCGTTTCGGTTCCGCAATCGAACCCGATTTTGTGGTCGACATCAAGACCACTTTCGAGACCAAGCGCCGTATGTTGACCTGCCATGCCAGCCAGCAGGATTGGTTGAAGAAGCAGCACGGAATTGAGGATTCCGAGGCGATGATGGAGCGCTGGACTCGCGGGCGCGGGGCGTTGGTGGGTGTCGATTTCGGCGAGGGCTACCGCCGCTACGCCGGCCATCCCTACCCGGAAACGCCGCTACTGGAAGAACTGCTGGGTTCCAAGGCGATCATCCACGACCGGCAATGGGGCTCGGCGCGATAGGGGGAAAGCTTGAGATAGTAACGTTAGTTCTGGGCCGCCCAGCCGTTGTGCTGGCAGCAGACTTGAGCTAGAAGGGTAGCGGATGGGCATTTCGCATGGTTTCGCGGTCGCGCACGAGGATGACCGGGAGGCCTACAACAATCTCGGGGAGTTGGTCTTCTCGTACGATCTCAACGGAAACGTCATTGACGTGAACGAGGCGATTGAGCGGATCTTCGGCTATTCACGAGATGAAGCTCTGGGGATGAATATCAGTGCCTTGATAGGCCAGGAGTCGCGGGACCTCAGTGCGCAAGCCCTTGGACAATTGGACGGATCTCCCCGGCAGTTCGAGATTACGGCGCTCGCCAAAGACGGGCATCACGTAAAGCTAGCCGTAACCCGGCGCCTGTTGCTTGAGGGTGGCCGTCCTGTCGTGATTCAGGATAATTGCCGTCCCGTCGTGTCTAGCGTGGGTTCCACTGAATTCGCATCGGCGCTTCCGGACCAAGAATCCCCCCTCTCATCAAGGTCCCTACAATTGGCTCATTTCGCCGAACAATTGAAGCAACTAAACCGGCTCAGCACCACTCGCTATGACTCGCTGGAGCAGGCCTTTGAAGACCACTTGAAAACGGGCTGCCAGTTATTCGGCTTACCGATCGGGATGATCCTGCAGGCCGAAGGAGACGCAGGAGTAATTCGCGCCGCGCACGGATCCGTCGATCTTCAACCCGGCGCCAAACTGCGGTTGAGCGCTACCCATTGCGCGCGAGTGGCCGATCGGCTGCGGACCCTGGCGTCTTCAAAATCCACCGGGAATCTCGAATTGCGCCCGGAATTTGAGATCTACATTGGAACGCCCATCTTGTTGGGCTCGGAACTGTTCGGCACGCTGAGCTTCTCCTCTTCGTCCACGGGCGCCGGCCGGAATTTTCTGGAGGCGGAAACGGAACTTATCGAACTGATGGCGCGAAGCATTGGGCGATACATTCTGGACCATCGCGTCCACTCGCGCCACCGGCGCAGCGCGCATCTAGAGGAAAGCCGCAGTCAGGTGCTGGAGATGGTGGCCGCGAACCACACTCTCGAGGTCACTCTCAACCGGATCGTTCATATGATCGAGAAGCAGCGTCCGGGCGTGCTGTGCTCGGTTCTGTTGCGAAACGGCGGGGCGCTATTTTGGGCCGTTGCGGCGGGCTTCCCGAACGACGCGATTCGCCTTTCCAAGCCCGTGAAACTCTCGCCGGAGCGGTCCGAATTTGTCTCGGCAGAGTTGGCGCGCTCCACTATTTTCTGGAAGGAGGTGCGCGATTGCCCGGTATGGGCCGAACGGGCTTATTTCGCCGCTCAAATCGGCATCTCGTCCTGCATGTCGACGCCGATTTTGTCAGCCGCGGGCGGACTGCTCGGGTTACTGGTGATGCATTATCGCCAAGGGGAGTCTCGCCGTGACGGAGACCCGGACCTGCTGCAGGTGGCCGGCCGCTTGGCGGCTCTCGCCATCGAACAACGAAAGTTCACCGAGCGGCTCGAGTTCCAGGCCAGGCACGATTCGCTGACCGGTTTGCCGAATCGGGCTTACTTCATCGAGCTGCTGGAAAAGGCGTTGGAGGAAGCCCGCGAGCGATCTGCAATTCTAGCTGTGCTCTTTATCGACCTCGATCGTTTCAAGCAAATCAATGACACCCTTGGCCACACCATGGGCGATCGGCTCCTCAAGGAAGTAGGCGGCAGATTGCGGCGGTTGTTGACCGAAGACGACCTGGCCGGCCGCATGGGCGGAGATGAATTCACGATCGTCATGACGCGCCAGCCCGACGAGCAAACCGCCATCCAGGCTTCAGAAGAATTCCTCAAAGCCTTCCGCGCGCCGCACCGAATCGACGGAAATGAGCTGTTTGTCACCGCCAGCATCGGGCTCTCCATTTTCCCGAGGCATGGAATCACCGCCGCCGATCTCCTCCGGAATGCGGATCTCGCAATGTACCACGCCAAGAATGGCGGCAAAAATGACCTGGAGTTGTTCCTGGCCGAGGACCACGTTTTGGATCTGGAGCGGCTACAACTCGAGAACGCACTTCGCCGCGCTTTGGAGAATCACGAATTCGAGCTGCTCTATCAGCCCTTGGTCAACATGGACGGAAGTGTGGAAGGCCTGGAGGCATTGCTGGTGTGGAGGCATCCCATCCACGGAACTATTTCTCCCAAGCAGTTCATTCCGATAGCGGAGGAAACAGGCCTGATTATCGAAATCGGGTCGTGGGTGATCCGTCAGGCATGTACACAGGGCGCGGAGTGGCTGAAGTCGGGTTATCGGTGTGCTCGCATCTCGGTGAACGTTTCTGCGTTGCAGTTCGAGCGGCGCGATTTCGTACAGACTGTCGCCACCACATTGGCGCTCAGCGGGTTTCCCGCCGCCTGCCTGGAGCTAGAATTGACCGAAAGCTATATCATGCGGGATCTTCCGCAGTACGTAAATCGGATGACGCAGCTACGCGACTTGGGTGTGAGCATTTCGATCGACGACTTTGGAACCGGCTATTCGTCGCTGAGCTATCTGAACAAGCTTCCCGTGGATTCTCTGAAAATCGACCAGTCCTTCTTGCGCGGCCTCCAAGAACCGGAAGGCTCCCTCCCGGTGATCCAGAGCATTGTCCGGCTCGCGCACGGCATGAATCTCACGGTGGTGGCGGAGGGAGTGGAGACGGCCGCGGAGCTGGACCTGGTCCGGGTGCTGGGTTGCGACAAGGTCCAGGGACATGTGTATGGCCCTTCGTTGCGCCAGGAGGAAGCCGAGGCGCTGTTGAAGAGAAACGAGCGAATGAGGCCGATAGTGGGCTAGGGGCGGATTACTGCACGCGCACGGACAGCAGATTGGCGAGTTGCTCGAATTCCGCAACCCACGCGGATTCTCCGTTTTCCTGCATCTCCGGGTAAACCTTCTGCAGGATCTCCCAAAAGCGGTTCTGCAGCGACCACAGTATCAGCGGCAGCGGCAGCGATTTCGCGACCGCCACGGAATCACGAAGTTTTCTAAGCGTGCCAAGATCGCGCGGGTTGCCGAGAAATGCCTCGGCTTTCCGCTCCAGGTTTCTGCGAAGTGTCATCTCCAGCGTGGCCTGATCGAGGGGCACATCGATGACACCGACATCCTCGAGCAAATTGTTCAGGCGTTCTAAATCCAGCTTGCCTTCGGCCAGCGCGTGACGCAGTTGGCTGTTCAGCGCAAACTCGGCGGTCACTTTCATCTCCTTAGGAATGGGTATATAGCAAGAGCTCATGAAGCGCAGCAGCGGCGCGTCGTTTTCGTAGACTTTGTGATGGGAGATCTCTAAGCTTTCGAGCATGGGTCTCAGAATTTCGTTCACGACTTTACGCTGCTCGTCCTTGAACAGGTTCTTAATAGAGTAAGTCTGGCCGCCGAAACGCCGTTCGAGCAGATGAATGGCCTCCGGCAGGTCGGCCCGAGCGAAAGCCTCTCGCATTACCTTCGCCAATTCCCGGTATTGGTCGTCGCTGGCGAATTTGGCGACGCTGCCGTTCAGGTTGTGGCCCCCAAAATGAAGGACGCCGAACATCAACATCTCGCTTTCCTGGGTGATCTCGGAAGTAAAGCGAGCTTTCCCGATTGCCATGCGCATTTTTCCCGCGTGCCGGGCGCGATAATCCTTGGTGTCGACGGAGTAAGAGTACACGCGCGTACTTTCCGGGTAGTCCTCAAACAGGGAGTTGATGGCGTAATGCGCAGCCAGCTTCGAAAGATCCAGCATCGCCGCTTTTACGAATTTGGCGTAGATCGCCGCGCCATCGCTGTGCTCGGGGATATTGCTCTTCGCCAGCGCGAGTCTTTCGAGGAAGCGCTGCTCCAGCGCGTCGCCAAAGATGTCTTGTGCGAGTTGCACGGCGCGGCCAGCGTACTGGATTACTTGTACGGTCTCGATCCCCGATAGTTCATCGAAGAACCATCCGCAACTGGTGTACATCAGCATGGCATGACGCTGCATCTCGAGCAGCTTCCAAATCGTGACGCGATCGGTGCGCTGCAGATTCTTGCGGCGGAAGTGCCGCGCGGCGAAGCGTTCGCGGCTTTCGGGCGAGCGGTCGAGGATCACGTGAATGTAGTCATTGCGCGCCGCCCAGGGATCTTTGAAATAGCGCGCCGCGGTCTTTTCATAGCACGTCGCGATCTCGTCGCGTAGCCAGTCGAGGGCCTCGCGCAGTGGTGCGCGCCATTCCTGGTTCCAATCTCCGTGTCCGCCGGAATTGCAGCCGCAATTCGTATTCCAGCGCCCCACGCCGTGCACGCAACTCCAGGCGGTATTTTCCAGAATCTCAACTTCATGCGTAGGCGGGAAGTGCTCCAGATATTCGCCGTAGTTGGTGATCTTCGCCAGCCCGTTCAAATGGATGTAGTCGAGGGCGTAGGCCAGCGCCATATCGCCATGGGCATGATGGTGACCGTAGGTCTCGCCATCGGTGGCGATATTGCCGAGCTGCGGCCAGTCGCGCTGATCGGAGAATGCGTCCAGGAGCCGGCGCGCGAACTGCTCGCCATTATTCAGCAGGCCTTCAAAGGCAACCGCGCGGGAAATTGGGCCGTCGTAGAAAAAGAGATTGATGGCGCGTCCGGACGGCAGTTTGAGCAAATAGGCGCGCGTCGGATCGATCCGCTGTCCGGTTACGTCCTCGGCATCCATCGACTTGGCTTGCGACGGAGCCAGCACCGTAAACCGGATGCCATGTCGCGCCATGATGTCGAGCGTTTCCAGGTCGACGGCTGTTTCCGGCAGCCACATGCCTTCCGGCTCGCGGCCATAACGATGGCGGAAATCCTCAATGCCCCACACCACTTGTGTCAGCTTGTCGCGCGAATTTGCCAGCGGCATGATCATGTGGTTGTAGCACTGGGCCATGGCCGATCCATGCCCCGAAAACCGCCCGGAGCTTGACAGATCCGCCGCCAGAATGTCGCGATAGGTTTCGGGCGCTTTGTCTTTGAGCCAGGACAGCAGCGTGGGTCCGAAATTAAAACTCATCCACGCATAGTTGTTCTGAATTTTGGCGATGCGGTTTTCTGAATCGAGAATGCGCGAGCAACCATTGGGCGCGTAGCACTCAGCGGTGATGCGTTCATTCCAATCGTGGTACGGATATGCGGAATCCTGCAGCTCGATGGCCTCGAGCCAGGGATTTTCGCGGGGCGGCTGGTAGAAATGGCCGTGAATGCACAGGTATCTCATTAGGCGAGTTTGGCTATTACGGCAGTGCCATAGCACAGCACCTCGGTGACGCCCTGCATAATCTCGGTCGCATCGTAACGAACGCCGATGATGCCGTTGGCGCCCATCTCAGCCGCGTGCTGCGCCATGCGCTGGAAGGCATGCGCGCGAGTTTCTTCGCATAGGTTACTGAAGAGCGTGATATCGCCGCCAACCAGCGTTTGCAAGCTGGCGCCAACCGTGCCGAGAATAGATCGCGACCGTACTATGATGCCCCGCACGATTCCGAGATTGCGCTCGATGCGATAGCCATCCAGCGTGAAGGCCGTGGTGACCATGTGAGTGTCGACTACCGGTAATTGTTGGTCCATATATTCATGATAGATTCTCAGTTTGCGAGTCCGCTTGTGCTTGTGTATCGCGATCGCAGTTTCATGCTCCGCGCAATGGAGTGGTCCGCCCTTTGCGCCGGATGCCGCTCAACTGTCTTCAGTCGATCTCAAAGAGCTGCTGGGGCTGCTCTGTCCGGGGCAGGAATATATAGGGGAGCAGAGCGGCTGCCACGTTTGCCCGCAGCAAACCGGCGCGCCGGGTGCGAAGGCTGATTCGTCCATTGAACCCGCAATCGCAGGTCACTTATTGAAGCCGGACTCAGACGATCTTCTGTTGGTTCTGTATGGCTGTTCGCCGCGCGCCGGGAATTTTCGCAATGCGTTCCTGTTCACACGTTCCACTACCGGCTGGTTCGTCAGCCAAGCGACCGGACTGCCAATCGGACGCTGCCGGAAGGTCCGAGACCGCGGCGGCCGCGAGGCGCTCGTCTGCTTTACTGATGCCAACTCCCCTGACCAGGCGACGGGGCGGCTCACGGCGGGCTACGTCGGCGAAAAGGATCAAGAACTGGCCAAGGTTTTCGACAACACAGGTGGCGCTTGCAACGCTCCAGGCGGTCTGGTGATTCAGTCCGCAATCCAGCAAGTCAGCTTCGTTCGAGGCGCGGATGGCAAACTGACGCTGCGAATTGTCGCACGATGCCGGCGAGGTCCCCTCAGCGCCCGGTCGCGAAAGGCGTGCGTAGCTGGTCCCGGTTTTGAAGACATCGGGCCCGCGCTTCCGTTCCGTACTTTTCGAATCGACTACGCCTTCAATGGAGAAGCCTTCTCGCTGACGCCGTCGAGCCGAGCATCGAAACTGGCATATGACGCCTGCTCGGCCGAGGGAAAATAGTGATCACTTGCCCTTCAGAACATCGCTCGATTCCGCTAGAGCGATCAACCTGTCGGCATCCTCCTGGAGCAAGAACCGATCGTGCACCATCCGCGCCGCCGCCGTCCGAACGGTCGCCACGTATCGCTCATGCGTGCCATAGCGTTCTTCAAGCGACAGCCTCGGGTCGCCGTTCGCGAGCCGCTCCGCCTTGCTCTTGGCGAAGGGAACATAGCCACCGCTCAAACCACACCCGGCGCCCTTGAAAAAACCCTCGGCCGTGACGTTCCAGCCCAAGTAAGTGCCTAGCGGCGCTTGATGCAGCACGCTGGGAACCCCGGTTGTTTCGTTGCCATCCGCATCGACTCTCGGCACCAGGCTCGGAAGGATCTGCCGGATCACGGGGGGCTGCATCGAGATCGCGCCCGATAGATCGCGGTAGTTGAACTCCGGCCCAAAATCGTAATCGTACAGCGGGTTAAGGATGCCGTCAGGCAAAGGCACGCCTGGAATGATGGGCGAATGCAGGGCCGCTTGCGTGGGCGCCGCCAGTTCGCCGCGACCCAGTTGCGGGTATTGGCTGGGTGGCGGAGCAGTCCCTTTGGCGACCCACTCCACTAGAGCGACCATCAGAGCGCGCAAAGTGTCCGAGGACGGATTCGGATTCTCCGGAAGTTCACAGGCCGCCGGGGCTTTCGGTGTCTTCGCTGTGAATCCTCCCCTGCCACCTCCATGCGTGACGCCTGGAAAATAATAGCGGCGCACATTTGGAGGCAACGGAATATCCCGGTCCGCCTTCGTTCCTACCAGGTCAGGCGACGCGCGCAAATCCCAGAATTCGGAGGAGCCGAAGGTCTCGAAGATCTTGGGACAGGTGTTGGTGCCATGGCAGCGATCCAGCAGCGAGCCGGCGGGTTGATGGCGCGCCTCATCGGCATAATCGCTCCAGGTGAGAACGCCATCGCTGCCCGCCTCGAACAGGTTCGCGAGCCCTCCCGGAATTGCAAACCTAAAATTCATGGCGAGCTGACGCACCGCGATGTTGTCGTTAATGCCGTCGAACACTATCCGCTTTGATTCGTCCTGGTTAAAACCCAGATGAATGAAGCTGCGCAAGAAATTCCCAGATTGGGAATTGCCTTGGCCGATCGCGAATGACATCTTCTTAGCCAAAAGATTGGACGTGCCGGACTCGTCCTGCTCGGCATAGCGGAAGAACGAATTGAGGTCGCGCGTGGCCGCGTATCCGATCCCCAACACCTGCGGGTCTTTCGCGGTATAGGTCAGCTCATAGAGGAAAGCCGGATCGAATCCGCCCTTCAGGCAAATCTTGGCCGCGTCGGGCGTGCCTGGAAAGGCCACGTTACTGCAATCGGAGAACGCCCAGTCGCTGCTGCGAATAGGGATGATCTCACCGTTCTCTGAGGCGCGGCGGGTCAGCAAGGCTTTAGAAGTATCCAGGCTGGCGGGCTGGGGCCGCGCCACGGCAGCTCCGCGACCGTACACAATGGGCAGCGTGTTCACCTTGGGCGGCACGTCGCTGAAGCGCACCAGAACCGGTCCAGTGATGCTGGAGCCGTCCGAATTTTTCGCGATGGGTACCGCGATAGTCTCCATGCCGTCCGCAGGAGGAATGTCGCCTTGCCAGCCGCTCGACAGCAACACATGGCCCCGCTTGAAGTAATCGGCCATTGCGCCCGGATCGTTGGATGCAGAGGCGAGCGCGATTCTGCCGCGGTTCGCTACCTCGTAAATCAGGGCCCCGCTAGCCGTTCCCAGATCCATGGGCTTGGCGAGTGAAAACGTTGCCACGTACTCCACCTTGCCGTGCGCGTTGCGCGCCGCAAATTGAATATCCGTGATGATCGCGTTCAGCGGGTCCTTGGGATCCAGCTCGCCATAAGCGTGGCCAGTTAGTCGTTCGTACTGTCCGGTTTCGCCGAAGAACCGGCCTTGATAAGCGGGTGACTCCCGATGCTCGATTACAATGCGCGTGATACGGGCGTTCGCCGGGGCCGCACACGCCAGGATAACGGCCACACTAGCCAGAGACAATCGTTCCATGTCTCTGTACGTTACTGTAACCGCGAGACAAACGCAATCCCTGAACTTAGTGCGTTCTGACTACGAATGACCCGACTGGGACTTGAATTTACCGCCGCTTCCACCTCTCTCGCGCCGGACTTGCTCTGCGATGTCCTTACCCCACCAGAGCTCGATCACCTGATCGTCAGGGAGTAAGCGTCCATCCACTTCGCACACCCGAGTCCCGTCGGGTTGTTGGAACGGGAAGCCAACCGACGAGGTCTCGCCGAGGCAATGCAAGGCTTCATGGTAAACATCCTCGTATTCCTTATCGGTCACGGGATCTAGACGTCCGCAAACAGGATACTCGTTCCCGCTCGCAATCAGAACTGGGAATTTTGCCAGGGCGCGTCTGGGAACTAATCCAGCTGTTGCGGGAAACACGCTGGTTAAGGACTTTGGAAACCGACATCGGTCAGGATAATCCCCAATTCACGCTTATCTGATTGAGAAGAGAAGGTCTTATCCACGGAGATCGTGATCGTCGCGCTGTCGCCCTCGGGTTTGTTTGGTAATGTCGTTACGGTGAAAGTTCCCGGTCCGGGGCAATCTTGCGTCGCGACAACTTGATTGTTCACCGCAATGCGTACCTGTCGGGCCGGCGCAGGGTCGGGAATGAAAAAGCGGACCACTAGCGGACTGGGCGCGGCCGGCGGCTTCAGCAAAATCACGGCGGTTTTGCCCATCCAGCGCCACTCGCCATTCTCGAGTTGATAAACGCCGCTAACGATCTGCTGCTCGGCTTCGGGCGCGTTCATGCGCAGATCGGTAAGTAACGGCTTGCGCTCGATCACCACCTCGGCTCGAAGCTGGTCAATCGCTCCACGAGAGATGTCGAAGGGCCGGAGTCCGAACATGGTCGTGGAATAAGCGGACTTGCCGTGCAGAGCAACCAGGCGCAGGGGGATCGCGGACGTGATGGTCCGATCGGCAATGGGCGCCAGTGCGCCGCCTCCGGTCGTCAATGGAATTGGATAGCCCAGGTCGCTCGAAACCACCATTTCTCCGGGATGCAGGGTCTGGCCCTGCAGCAGCGCGAGGCCGCCCTCGGATTCGAGATAGTATCGCAATCCCCATTCTCCGTTGATCCACACGCGCTTCGTCTTGGCATCGTTGGCAAGCGTCCGCGCGAACTGCCTGTAGCCATCCCAGTGCTGATAATTGACGATGGCCAGGCCTAAACTGAGCACCAGCTCGCAGACGATAGCCGCTTGGACCCAGCGGAGACTGGCTCGTCGCGTCGCAAGGATTGCGATCGGTAGTGCAATCGGAAGCAGGTAGCGCGCAGACCCGGCGAAGAAAACGATTACCGCGCCGGCGAAGAAGATGAGCACCCACTGCGCGAGAAAGTCGCGCCAATTTCGCCCACACCAGATCAGGATACCCGCGCCGACGGCGATGGAGCCCCAGAACAGCAGATTCAGATCGTAGAACGCTGCGCCGATCGCGACCGGGATCGCGGCGAGCGACGGCAGCCAAAGCGAGGGAAAGACAATCCAGCCCAGATGTCCTGTCAAAGCAACCGCGCTTTTCAGCTTTTGCGCTAGCGCCTGCAAAGCGTAGGACTGCATATACCCGGCCACGACGCTGGCCGGGAAAGCGCCGGTTCCGAGGCGCTCGAAGATTTGCCAGGCCACTAATACGACGGGTGCAGTGAGCGTCGCCCACGCCGCTACGCGCCACTTCCTGCCGTATAGAAACAGGATCGGGACCAGGAAGACGGCCTGGTAAGCTGCCAGGGCAGCCAGTCCAATCGCGATCGATGATGCAGCCAGCAGGCCAGGTGAGCGTCGGTCCACTGCCTGGACATATAGCGCGATGGCGAGTAGCCAGAAAGCCGTGAAAGGCAAATCGGATTCGAGCGAATTGCCATTGATCACGAACGCCGGCGTCGCGATGAAAAGCATGGTCGCGGCGAGGGAATGTTGGCTGAACCTCCGCGCCAGCGCCAGCGCGCTAAACGCTGCGGTCAATGAAAACAAGACGTAGGCCGCGTGAAACGGAACTTCGGAAATGTCCTTTAACGTGGCGAAGAGCAGCGCTAGAAACCACGCGTTCAGCGGCGGGTGCGGCTGCCCCCGCATGTCCACCATGCGTCCCATGAACGCGTACTGGACGTGTTTGGGATGCAGCGGCTCGATCTGCGCGTGTTGCGCCTCGGCGAGGTAATAGACGTCGTCGCCTTGAATGGCTTGATTGAGAAACGGCAGCCGCAGGGCCAATACAAACAGAGCGACGATTAGCAGGTCCCGTGGCGCGGGCATGCCTGTGTATTTTAATCCGCCGCTTTACTCGCCGTGCTCGTGGGCTTCCAGCGCATTATCGGCTTGCGGGCCGCCGCCACTTCATCCACCCTGCTGGTACGCGTGTGGTGGGGAGCCCTCAGCACCAGCTCCGGGTTGTCTTCCACTTCCTTGGCGATGGAAATGAGTGCGTCGACAAATAGGTCGAGCTCGGCTTTGCTTTCGGTTTCGGTCGGCTCAATCATCATCGCGCCGTGGACGATCAGCGGAAAGCTGACAGTGTAGGGATGGAATCCATAATCGATCAGCCGCTTGGCGATGTCGCCCGTGCGCACGCCGCGCTTGGCTTGACGATCGTCACTGAAGACGCACTCATGCATGGTCGGCGCGGTGTGCGGCAAATCGTAATACGGCTCGAGCAGCTTTCGGATGTAGGTTGCGTTCAAGACCGCGTCCATGGTGACATTGCGAAGTCCCGGGCCGCCGTGGGCCATGATGTAAGCTAACGCGCGAACATGCATCCCGATATTGCCGTAAAACGCGCGCACCCTTCCGATCGACTGCGGCCGATCGTAGTTCCAAGTCCAGCGGTCGCCTGATTTCTCCAGTCGCGGTTTCGGCAGGAACGGGATCAGCGCCTTTTTCACCGCCACCGGTCCCGAGCCTGGCCCGCCGCCGCCGTGTGGCGTGGAAAAAGTCTTGTGGAGATTAAGGTGCATCACGTCCACGCCGAAATCTCCCGGGCGCGCAATGCCCACCAGCGCATTCATGTTCGCGCCGTCCATATAAACCATAGCGCCCTTGGCGTGCAGGATTTGTGCGATACGGGTGATGTTCTCTTCGAAAACGCCGAGCGTATTCGGATTCGTGATCATCAGCGCCGCAACATCTTCATCCACCGCACGTGCCAGCGCTTCGACATCCACCATGCCGCGTTCGTTGGACTTGATATTCTGCACCGCGTAGCTAGCCATAGTGGCGGTGGCCGGATTGGTCCCGTGCGCCGAGTCCGGAATGAGCAGTTTCTTGCGCGGGTTCCCGCGCGAGCCCAGCAGCGCGCGGATGAGAAGGATTCCGGTAAATTCTCCATGCGCGCCTGCGGCCGGCTGCAGCGTCACCGCGTCCATGCCGGTAATCTCGAGCAGCATTCTCTCCAGCGTCCCCATAACTTCCAGGATTCCCTGCGAAAGCGACTCTGGCTGATAGGGATGCGCCCACGCCAGTCCCTCGATGCGGGCCACCTGCTCGTTGACGCGAGGATTGTATTTCATAGTGCAGGAGCCCAGCGGATACAGCCCCAGGTCGATGGCATAGTTGTGGGTCGACAGGCGCGTGAAATGGCGAATCGCTTCCACCTCGCTCACTTCCGGAAAATCTTCGATCTCGCGTCGGGTATTCTGTGCGCCCAGTACAGCCGCGGCGTCCACTGCCGGAACGTCCAGCGCCGGCAATTGATAGCCCCGCTTTCCGGGCGAGCTGTTCTCAAATATCAGAAGCTCGTTCTGATTGATGTGCTGTCGAACTTTTTGGATCATCGGGCGAAAGCCTCCGGTTTGAAAGCCTCCGCGACGGTGTCTAGCTTTTCGCGACGGGACATTTCCGTGGCGCACAGCAACATGGAATTCTTGAGCTCAGGATAGTAGCGGTCAAGCGGCAGCCCGCCGATGATTTTCTTTTTCAAAAGCGCCTCGTTGATCTGGCCGGGTGAGCGGCCATCGGTGGATGCCACGAACTCGTTGAAGAATGGCCCCGAGAAGCGCAGGGGCAGCTTGCCCGCCAGATAGTGCGCCTTCGCCAGATTTTGCTCGGCCAATTCTCGCAGCCCCTCTTTGCCGTAGACCGTCATGAAAACAGTGGCCATGAGCGCAATAAGGGCTTGGTTCGTACAGATATTCGACGTCGCCTTTTCGCGGCGTATGTGCTGCTCGCGCGTGGCCAGCGTCAGGCAAAACGCACGATTCCCGCGCGTGTCTTTGGTTTCGCCCACGATTCGCCCCGGTATTTGCCGAGTGAATTTCTCTTTGGTCGCGATGATTCCCGCGAAGGGCCCACCATAGACAGGCGAAATCGCAAACGACTGCAATTCGCCCGCGACGATGTCCGCATCGCGTGGCGGCTCGAGTAAGCCCAGCGACACGGCCTCGGCGAAAATGAACACCAGCAAAGCACCGTTCCGGTGAGCGATTTCAGCCGCGCGCCGCACATTCTCCACGATTCCAAAAAAATTTGGCGATTGAATAATTACGGCCGCGGTCTGATCGTCGATCTTTGTCTCCAGATCCTCTGTATCGATCGCTCCGGTTTCCCGTACATACTCGAACTCGTCCACCGGCATGCCCTGGTGCTGCGCGTACGTCAACAATACCTCGCGATATTCCGGATGCACTGTACGCGCCGTCAGGATTTTATCGCGCCCGGTCACCCGCATGGCCATCATGGCCGCCTCCGGCACCGCAGTGGAGCCGTCATACATGGAGGCGTTCGCGACTTCCATGCCGGTCAACTGACAGATCATGGTCTGAAACTCGAAGATGGTCGTCAGTGTCCCTTGCGAAATCTCGGCTTGGTAGGGCGTGTAGGACGTCAGGAACTCGCCGCGCGATACCACCGTGTCGACTAGTACCGGGCGGTAGTGATGATAGACGCCCGCGCCCAAGAACGAAGCGTATCCGTTGGCATTTTCGTCCCCACGATCGCGGAAGTAATCGACAATCTCATACTCGGATTTGCCCGGAGCGATGGCCAGCGGCCGGTTCAACCTGACTTCGGCCGGTAATTGCGAAAACAGATCTTCCAAAGAATTCGCGCCGATCGCGGACAACATCTCGCGGCGCTCGAGGTTAGACTTCGGTAAATAGCGCAATGGTTTGTTAAGTGCGGAGATCCAACAATTATTGCCCGGATCCCTCAGCTCCTATATACTTCTGATAATCTTCGGCGGAGAGCAGACGATTAACTTGGTCGGGAGCAGACAATTTGATTTTAACAAGCCAGGCCGCGCCGTGCGGGTCTTCATTCAACTTTTCGGGCGTAGTGGAAAGCACTTCGTTAACCTCAGCCACCTCGCCCGAGACGGGCGCGAAGATGTCTGATACCGCCTTCACCGATTCCACAGAACCTAACGTCTTGCCCTGCTCCAGACGCGCGCCCACTTTCGGCAAATCGATGTAGACAATGTCCCCCAGCTCCTTCTGCGCGTGATCGGTGATTCCCACCACGGCGACGTCGCCTTCGACGCGAACCCACTCATGTTCCTTGGTGTAGCGAAAATTTGTTGGATACATTCCGTTATTTGGCTCGTTTATAGAACGGTGTTGGAACTGTGATTGCTTCCACCGGCTGATGGCGGATCATAATCTCGATCCGGGCTCCGGGTTTGGCTTGATTCACGGGCAGATAACATAATCCTATGTTTTTGTTTAATGTCGGCGAGGGCCCTCCACTGGTCACCCAGCCTGCCGCAGTCCCATTCAGGTAGACCTCGTACCCGTCGCGGCCGATTCCCCGGCCGGCCATTTCGAACCCCACCAGCTTCCGCGTGACGCCTTGTTCCTTCTGTTTGGCCAGCGCCGCCTTGCCGATGAAGTCACCTTTGTCCATCTTGACGATCCAGCCCAAATCCGCTTCGTAAGGCGTGATCGAGGCGTGAATCTCGTGCTCATACAGTGCCATTTTCGCTTCCAGGCGCAGCGTGTTTCGAGCGCCTAAACCGCACGGCTTTATACCGAACTCCTGGCCGGCGTCCAGAATCTCGTTCCAGAGACGCTCAGCCTGTTCAGGCGCAATGTAAATCTCTAAACCATCTTCTCCCGTGTAGCCGGTACGCGCGATCCTGGCCGGCGTGCCCGAAACAGCGCCATCGACAAAGTGATAATACGCGATGGAAGCGAGATCGGTTTTCGTCAGCTTCTGCAACGTTGCCAACCCTTTCGGTCCCTGGATCGCCAACTGGGCATAGCGGGGGCTCGCGAACTCGACCTTGGCGTTGTGCCGATTCTGAGCGGCGATGTGCTCGTAGTCCTTTTCCTGGTTGGACGCGTTGACGCACAGGAAATAATGATCTTCCGCCACCTTGTGCACCAGAATATCGTCGACGAATCCGCCGTGTTCGTACAACAAGCCGGAGTATTGCGCCTGGCCGGTGCTCAACTTCGCAACGGCGTTCGTGGTTACCGAGTCGGTGAGAGCCAAAGCATCCGGCCCGTGGATCTCGATTTCCCCCATATGGCTGACGTCAAAGAGTCCCACGTTCTTCCGTACGGCATGGTGCTCGTCGAGAATCCCCGAGTATTGAACCGGCATGTCCCAACCGCCGAAGTCGACCATTTTGGCGCCCATCCGGCGATGCATGGCATTGAGCGGGGTCGCCTTCAGGGCGGCAGTGGGCTGAGTCATGAAAGCCCCCTCATTTTAACAGGGCTCCGACGTTGGAGGCGTTAACTTGCGGAAGACGGTGCGGCGAAGCTCCGTACGGCCGTGTCCTCGTCGTTAAACACCTCGAAGACCCGATAAACTCTGGTGAGCTGCACGACGTCTTGCACCCGCGGCGTAAGCTTCATCAATTTCAGCTTTCCGCCGCGGTGTGTGGCTGTGGTATAAGCTGCCACCAATTCGCCCAGCCCACTGCTGTCGATGTAGAAGACCTCGGCCATGTTGATTAGGATGTTCTTTTTTCCACCATCGAGCGCGCTCTGGATCAGGTTGCGAAGCCGTTCGGTCGCTTGCCCAAGGGTGATCGGGCCCTGCAAATGCAGGACGAACACATCGCCAACCTCCCAATCGAAATGTTCCAGAGGCACTCAGTAGACGTTATCGCGCCGTCGCCTCGCTGTCAAATGATAGAATTCGTCATGCCCGATCGGTCCGTGACTCGCCGCGAGGCTAATCAGATCCTGGGTGCGGCCGCGACCGCGCAACTCCTCTCTGCTCAGAGCCCGGATATATGTTTTCTCACTGCGGTCGAGATGGCCGAAATGATCCGCCGCAAGAAGCTGAGCGCGCGCGAGGTGATGGCAGCGCACCTGAAACAGATTGAGCGCATCAATCCTAAGGTCAATGCGATTGTCACGCTTGTGGCCGAGCAGGCCACGGAGAACGCCGCGAAGGCTGACGAGGCTCAGGCGCGCGGTGCGGCGGTGGGCCCCCTGCATGGATTGCCAGTCGCCCATAAGGATCTGGTGGAAACCGCGGGAATTCGGACCACTTTCGGCTCCTTGATCTTCAAGGACAACGTGCCGGCGCACGACGCGATCATCGTCGAGCGCATGAAGAAGGCGGGCGCGATCACAGTAGGTAAAACCAACACGCCTGAATTTGGCGCTGGATCGCAGACTTTCAATCGCGTCTTCGGAGCGACGAAAAATCCTTACGATCTCACGAAGACCTGCGGAGGGAGCAGCGGAGGTGCGGCTGTGAGCCTGGCGTGCGGAATGGTCCCGATTGCCGACGGCAGCGATAGCGGCGGTTCGTTGCGGAATCCGTCTTCCTTTTGCAGCGTGGTGGGATTTCGAGTGGCGCCTGGCCGCGTGCCGACCGCCGCGGTCGGGAATGCTTGGTCAACCCTCAGTGTCACCGGACCCATGGCGCGGAACGTGGCCGACGTAGCGCTTCTGCTGAGCGTGATGGCCGGGCCTGATCCGCGTTGCCCGATCGCGATCAGCGAATCCGGTACGCGCTTTGCCGGCAACCTGGAGCGCAGCTTCAAGGGAGTACGTGTGGCCTGGTTCAAGGACCTGGGCGGCATTCCGTTCGATCGCCAGATTCGCGATGCCGTCAACGCGCAGCGCAAGGTTTTTGAAGGCCTGGGCTGCCTTGTCGAAGAAGCCGAGCCCGATTTCAGAGGCGCAGACGAGGCATTCAACACGCTGCGCTCATTAGGCTACTTGAACAGCCAGAGCGAAAACGTGCGAAAGCATCGCGAGCTGGTGAAGGATACGATCCTGTGGGAAGTGGAGCGCGGTTCGAAGCTCACCGCCGCAGACATCGCACGCGCCGATTCCCTCCACAGCCAGGTGTGGGACCGGATGCGAATCTTCCAGGAGAAATATGAGTATTTCATCCTGCCAGCTACGCAGGTGCCGCCCTTCGACGTGACCCAGCCATACGTGACTGAGATCGAAGGCGTGAAGATGAACTCGTACATCGAATGGATGAAGAGCTGCTACCTTATTTCGATCCTTGAGAATCCATCCATCTCCGTGCCGAGCGGCTACACGCCGGAAGGTTTACCGGTCGGTCTTCAGATCGTAGGCCGGCATCGCGAGGAGTTCAGCGTTCTGCAGCTTGCTCACGCGTTCGAGCAGGAGACAAAGTCAACGCATCGAAGGCCGCCGCTGGTCTAACAAGATGTAATCAAGTTGTACACTGGGCAGTTGCTACGCTCAGTACAAGGGCACGCCGGAGGCAGATCCCACCGTTGGATACATCCACCCCACTTCAGTATGTAAAAGGCATCGGACCAGCGCGCGCGGAGATGCTGGAGACCAAAGGTCTGCTCACCGTTGAAGATCTGCTCTCGTATGCTCCGTTCCGTTACGAGGATCGCACCAACGTCAAAAGCATCGCTCAGCTCGCGCCAGGTGAAATGGCAACAGTAATCGCGGAGGTGAAGTCAGCGCACCTGTCCGGATTCCGTCGCCGAAATCTCGGTTTGTTCGAGGCTGTATTCGTCGATTCATCGCGCGATCGACTGCTCACCAAGTGGTTTCATGGCGGATATCTGGTGGACAAGTTCACGCCCGGATTGCGTGTCGCGCTGTACGGCAAGATCGAATTGGATAGCTATACCGGCGCCTTGCTCATGATGCATCCCGAGTTCGAAATTCTTACAGGCGACGAAGGAGAAACCGACGCAGCGCTGCATACCGGCCGTATCGTTCCGATCTACGAAGCGGCGGCCAAAGTCTCCACGCGTGTCTTTCGATCGCTACTCCACCGCATTCTCGGATCGCTGGAGCCGCTGGAGGATCAGTTGCCGGAGGGGCTTCGGGAGCGCCTGAAGCTGCCGAATCGCTGGACCGCGATTCAATCGTTACATTTTCCCGGGCCCGGCACGGACCTTCGGCTGCTCAATGCTTTTCGCACGCCGGCGCAGTGGCGGTTGATCTTCGAGGAGTTCTTCTGGCTGGAGTGCGGCCTGTCGTTGAAGCGCGCTAAAGGAAAGGTGCAGCCGGGAATTGCATTCGAGTTGAACGACAGAGTTCGCGAGCGGATCAAAACCATGCTGCCGTTCAAACCCACGGGCGCGCAGAAGCGTGTATTGAAAGAGATCGCCGAAGACATGCAGGCCCCGCATCCCATGAGCCGGCTTTTGCAAGGCGACGTCGGCAGCGGCAAGACTTTGGTGGCGGCGGAAGCGGCAGTGATCGCGATCGAGAACGGCTATCAGGTTGCTGTGCTGGCTCCGACGGAAATCCTCGCCAGCCAGCATTATCTTTATTTCAAGAATCTTTTTAAAAAGATGGGGTACGTGGTTGTGATGCTCACCGGGTCGGCTACGCCACGGGAAAAGTCGCAGCTCAAGAAACTGATGGCCGAAGGACTGGTGCACATCGGGATCGGCACACACGCGCTGATTGAGGAAGATGTCGAATGGAAAAGGCTGGGACTGGCAATCGTTGACGAGCAACATCGTTTCGGCGTGATGCAGCGCCTGCGATTAGCTTCGAAGGGGACGCATCCCGACGTCTTGGTCATGACCGCGACACCGATCCCGCGAACCCTCGCTTTGACAATCTACGGCGACCTGGATGTATCGGTGATTGATGAAATGCCGCCGGGCCGAAGACCAATCCAGACTAAGCATGTCAAAGAGGATCGCATCGAAAGCGTCTACAGCTTCCTGAAACAGCAAATCGTCGCCGGCCGGCAGGCCTACGTCGTTTATCCAGTGATCGAGGAGGCGGAGGCGATGAAAGCCGCGCAACAAATGTATCAGCATCTGGCCGAGCGAGTGTTTCCCGATATCCGCGTAGGACTGTTGCACGGCCGGCTCAAGACCGAGGAGAAGGAAACGGCCATGGAGCAGTTCCGCCGTGGCGAGGTGAAGATTCTGGTGTCGACGACTGTGATCGAAGTGGGCGTCGATGTGCCAAATGCGACCGTGATGTTGATCGAGCAGGCCGAGCGCTTTGGCTTGGCGCAACTGCATCAGCTGCGTGGGCGCGTAGGACGCGGCGCCGAACAAAGCTACTGCATTTTGGTGACTGACAAGCTCGGTGATGCCGGCCGCCAACGAATTCGCACCATGGTCGATTCCAACGATGGCTTCTATATCGCGGAGATGGATCTGAAGCTGCGCGGGCCCGGCGAATTTTTCGGAACGCGGCAGTCAGGCCTGCCGGCGCTGCGGATCGGCAACATCATTCGCGATCAGGATGTCCTCGAGATCGCGCGTGGCGAGGCGCAGGCGTTAATTGCGAGCCCGCCATCGCCCGAGGTCCTGCGGCGCGCTGTGAGTTATATCCGGCAACATTGGCAGCGCAAGTATGGCTTGGTGCAGGTGGGTTGATGCGGGTGATCGCGGGGGAGTTCCGCAGCCGAAGGTTGAAAACTCTTCCAGGTTTGGCGACGCGTCCCACGCCGGACCGGTTGCGCGAGACTCTGTTTAACGTGCTTGCACCGGTGATCGAGGGGTGCGTGTTTCTTGATGCTTATGCCGGAACCGGCGCCGTCGGCATCGAGGCGTTAAGTCGCGGAGCGCGGCGGTGTGTCTTTGTCGAGAAGAATCGCGACGCCGTAGAGGTGATTCGAGAGAATCTCGCCTCGCTCGGCCTTGAGAATCGGGGTGAAGTTTATACCGGCAAGACGCTCGCGGTGCTCGATCGCGTGTCCGCCGATATCGTATTCCTCGATCCGCCGTATGAGCTGGAAAAGGAATACGAAGCAGCACTCAATGTTCTCGGCGCGTCGACGAACAAGCTGGTCATCGTGCAGCATTCGTCCCGCATCGCGCTTCAGCCGGAATATGGGTGCTTGCAGCGCTATCGCGTCTTGAAGCAAGGAGACAATTCACTGAGTTTTTATCGAAGCGCGAGCTCGGAAAGAGATCTGTCCAACGCCTCCACGAACTCATCCAACTCGGCCTCGTTCATTGGTGTGGACAGGCAGCCGAAAACTCCGCGTGGGGAAACGATGATGCCTCGCTGCAGCATCCGGTGGCACAGTTCGCCATAAACAGGATTAGTTCGAGAGAAACCACGGAGCGAGCGAAAGTCGATGAGTTCTTCGGCGGTGAGATGCGCCAGGAACAATGACCCTTTGCCGCACACCTGCGCGGGCAGGCCGCGGTCGCGAAACATGCGCCGCAGACGATCGCGGATGTAATCGCCCAAACCATTCAGCCGCTCGTAGGCTTCCGGCGTCATCTGCTGCATGGTTGCGAGGCCAGCAGTGACAGTCACCGGATTTGCGTTGAAGGTGCCGCCGTGGTGTACTTTGAGGCTGCGAGTGTGATCGAAGACCGACATCACTTCCCGCGATCCGCCGACTGCTCCCACCGGGAACCCGCCGCCGATAATCTTGGCGAAGCTCCCCAAATCTGGCTGAGTGCCAAAGGAATCCGCAGCGCCGCGATACGAGAGCCGGAAGTTGAGAACCTCATCGGCGATCAGCAGGATGCCAGAGCGCGCGGTCTCCTCGCGCAGGAAATCGAGAAACCCAGGACGAGGAGCGATCATCCCGATGCCGAGGGGCATAGGATCGAAGATCAGCGCGGCCAGATCGTTGCGATGTTGGGCGATTCGTTCGCGGCAGACCTCGAAGCGGTTCCAAGGCAGAACCACTACATCTTCGGCCACGCTGGGCGGCGTGCCGCGCTCAGTGACCGAGCGGGGAGCGTAGCTCTCTCCCCATTCATCGGAGTTGGGCCCTTCGCTGACGGCGACGTAATCGTAGAGGCCGTGATAGGCGCCTTCGAACTTCGCGATCTTGTGCCTACCCGTAAAAGCGCGCGCTGCTTTGACGGCTAGCATGACAGCTTCGCTGCCGGAATTGCAGAAGCGCACCTGATCTACGTATGGAATTCGCGCGACCAGCAGCTCGGCCAGCTCGACATCCTGAGCGGTCGGCATGGTGAACGCAGTGCCGAGAGCGACGCGACGCTGGACCGCGGCAGTGACGTTGGGATCCGCATGACCGAGGATCAGGGAAGTGTAGTTATTCAGGAAATCGATGCGTTGGTCGCCGTCGACGTCGGTCACGCGGCAACCGCTGCCGCTAGCGGCGTAGATCGGATAGGGCGCAAGAGCGATGGAGTGGCGCGTGTTTCCACCGGGCATGACTTGCGAAGCGCGGTCATACAGCTCTCGCGATAGCGCGCGATCGGAACGGTAGGCACGAGTACTTGCAGAATGCGCCGAAGTCTGATTCATGGAGGGGCTAGCGGCCGGCGCCGGAGAGTTTGCGGTAATACTCGGCGACCGAGTCCTGATAGCCGGCGGGGATCTTGGCCGGATCGGGATTGCGGATTGTCCCGCCCTGCTTTTCATCGAGTTTGCGGCGTAGTTGCAGTTCCAGCGCGTCCACGTTGCTGAGGAGCTGCTGGTGCATCTGCTCAACCAAGGCGGGATTACCGGGGAAACGTCTGGGATCCAGATTGCGCATTTGCTCGATCAGTGACTGCAACTGTTGCCGCGCCTCTGGACTATCCTGCACTGCGGCACGAACCTGGTTGAGAAGGTTCAATCCCTGGTCGATCTGGCGTTGGGTATCGGCTGGGTTGGGGCCTTGTTGTTGTGGCGTCGCGGCCCGGCCGGAGAATCGGCTATTTCCGGTGTCGAGGTTGCCAAACACGGTGCTATCACGATTGCCGCCACCGGCTGTATTGCCGTTCGGACCGCCCACGCGGTTGCCGACATCACCCGACTGGCCTCCCTGTTGTTGCCCAGGCTGGCCATTTTGGCCTTGCTGCTGACCAGGTTGACCTGGTTGACCGGCTTGGCCGGATTGCCCGTTGCGGTTCAGCGGACTGGTTTGAAACTGTTGGCCGCCGGGTTGGCCGCGCTGACCCTGTCCAGCTTGAGAATTGGGGCGTCCGCCGAGGCCGGCAAGTTGGTCGCGCAGACGGGATAGATCGTCCATGGCCTTGTTAATCGCCGTGTCTTCAGAAGCGTGCTGAGCAGTGCCCAGCGCGCGAGCCGCATCGCCGACCTGTTGACCCAGCTTTTGGAGGTCGCTGGTGAGGGCCGTCTCGGCCGGATCGGAGAATTGGCCACTACGCAGCCAATCCGAACTGCGCTGCATCCGCGTGCCAAGATCGTTTTCGTCCATGCCGCTGAGCGCGCTCCGCAACTTGGTGGAAGCTCCCGGTTGCGTGGGCGCGAGCTCGCGCGCTGCGTCGCGCAATTGCTGGGTGAGCCGCGCCAGGTCATCGGACACCTTTTGGCGATCGTTGACCATTTTGTCGATGTCCTGAGCGGAGGGGTTGTTTGGCGGCCGGCCGGCGGCGTTAGCAGCCTTTTGCTGAGCCATCAAGTCGCGCACGTGATCCGCTTGTTGCTTTTGGCGGGCCGCCAATTGATCGGCCGTTTGGGCCATGGAGCTGAGGCGGCTGGAGGCGTCCTGCTGCTGCAAGCCGCCCAGCAGGTCGGTGGCTTGACGCAAGCGGTCGGCGGCTCGGCGGGAATCGGCCGCACTGGCATTCTGTGAGACGGCGCGCCGCATGTCTTCATTGGCTTGACGTAAACGGTCGAGCGCCTGCTGGGCGGCCTGTTGACGGCTGTCGGCGGCCTGGTCAGCGGACTGCTGGGAATTGCCGGCGTTAGGATTATCCTGGCCGTCCGATTGGCTGTTGCCGCTTCGGCTCGCGGATGAACTGCCCGCTTGCCCGCCACGTTGGCCGGCCTGTCCGCTGGGTTGCCCAGAAGTGGATTGCCCGGAACTGGATTGCCCAGAAGGTGAGGCGCTCTGGCTGCTCTGCTGGCCCTGCTGCCCCTTTTGGCCATTTTGAGCCAGTTGTTGCTCCATCTGTCGCTGAAGCTGCTCGGCCTCGCGCTGCAACATCTCCTGTTGCCATTTTTGCTCGGCCGTTTGCGTGCCATTGCGTTGCTGTTGCGCTAGATCCTCCTCGCGCTTGGCCAATTCGTCGAGCTTCTTCAAGGCGTCGTCGATTTCGCGCTCCTTCTGTTGCTCGCTCGAAGCCGCGCTTTGCCGGGTCTCGTATTGGTTCTTTTCGGTATCGAGCTCCAGCTCGAAGAGACTGGCTAAATCGCGCGCCGCGCCGCCGCCCCCTCCGCCTCCACCCCCGCGTCCGAACGCAACCTGAATTTGTCGGAAGGTGGCTTCGGCGCGCAGCAGGTGTTGCAGAGCCTTCTGCTCGTTGGGAATGGCATCCTTCCACTTTTGTTGCTGCAATTGTTGCGCGGCTGGCGCCATGGCCTGGGAGGCGGCGGTCATATCCTTCTGGAAGTCGCTGATGGCCTGCACCGCATCGGTTAACTCGCGGGCCTGCAAGCGGCCGGAAAGCGATACGGCCTGATCGCGCAAGGTGGCTTGCGCTTGGGACAGGAGCTTCGCGATGTCGGTGGCCTGCTGTTGGGTCGAGTTCTTGTCTCCCTGTTGTTTGAAAGTGGCGGAGATGATCTCTTTCTCCCGCTGCGAAATCTCCGCGGATGGATCGCCTCCACCACCGCCGCCGCCACCACCACCGCCCGATTGTTGCGATTGCGAAAACTCGCGTTCAAACGGGTCGGCCTGGATGAACATCATATCGGTATGGGCTTCCGCATTGCCGTCCTTGGCGGTGGCGTAGACGCTGACCAGATCTCCCGGAACGAGCTTGAAACTCTCCAGCGAGATGGTGGTCGAGCCGTCGCCCTGCTTTTCGCCCTTGTGACGGAGCAGATCCACCGTAGTCTCGGGGCCGCCGTTGACTGAATAATGCAGCGCGATATCGTGGAGGCCGTACTCGTCAGTAGCCTTGGCGGCCACGGTTACCTCTTCGATGGGGTTGGCGTGGTAGTCGCCCCTGCCCGGTCGTACCAACGAGATCTGAGGCGGATTGGCTTTGCGGGCTTCGATGAAGAAATCCTCGCTGACGCGAATTGGCTGGCCTTCAGCAACGCCGGCGATGTGATAGACTCCGTCCCGATCCATCTTGACGGTGCCGCGATAGGCGTTATTCTGGCCTCCGGAGAGTTGGATTGGCTGTCCGTTATCGAGCTGGATTTGGGCGCCCTGGAGGGGGCGATCGGTCGAGATCTCAAGCTCGGCCTGTGTGCCCGTGACGGCGCGTAGATCGCCGCCGCGCTCCTCTATCTCGGACGGCATGCCGGTCCAGGCGGGGTAATGGTAAGTGACGCGAATCTGCTTCACCGCGGGCAAGTCGCTGACGCGAATGTTGAAATGCTTCGAGGTCATCGCCCCGGCGGTGACATAATACTCGACGTTCTCGGGCAAACCGGCAAACAGAAATTCATAGCCGCCGGCGAAACTGCCGGCCGCCCTGGACTGCATCGCAATTTCTTCCCATTTGGAGGAACTCTGATAGCGGGCATGCAGCTTGACGCTGGGCGACTGCAGGCCGATGGGGAGCGCCGACACCAGCTGGTCGGCGTGGCGGCGCACGACGGCGTCGCCGGGAGTCACGCGCAGGTCGTAGAGCGCGGGCTGGTCGTGGTGCGGACCGGTCCAAAGCAGCGACGCGCCATAACCGAGAAAGCCGGGTCCGGCGGCGATAACCCAGATCAATATGGCGAATGCGCCGACGGCGGTGGCGAGCGAGCTCCAAAGGCGGAAATCGGTAACCAGTTGCTTGGGCTCGGCGGATTGGGCGACTTGGAGGGTGTCGCCGGCCAATAGTTCAATAAAGGCGTCCCGGCCGTCGCGTTCAGAGAAGGTGGTAAGGCGCTGCTGGAATTGTGGGAAGGCGGCTTCGGCGGTTCCGATCACGCGTCGGCGGGTCAGGCGGCGCAAGGGCACGGCCAGTCCGGCGGCAGTAGCAATGGCCAAAATCAAGATGAGTCCGAAGCGGGCGGCGGTCACGCTTCCCTGCGAAAAGGCAAGCGCATTGGCGATGGTGACCAGCACCAGCGTCGTCACCAAAGCGCCGCCGGTGAGAATGGCGATGCCGCGCAGCAAGGTGCTCCAGCGCAGACGTTGTTCCAGTTGCGCAATGTACGTGTGAACTTGTTCGCGGGAACTCATGGAACCTCCAACCGCGTGGGCAACTAACAGATAAAGGATATCGCATTGGTGGTGGCGGCGGGCTGCCAATAGGCGTGCTAAACCTAGCAATGAAGACGGTAGTCAGTTTGCCCGCGTAGGCAAGAACTCGCTCCGTTTTCACTTGTCGAATTATAAGAAACGCGACGGCGTCGAGAATTTCTCTTTAGTTCAATGTCGCACGCGCATATAGGTCCGGAGGTACGGGAACTCTCGTTTTAGCCAAGTCGAACGAACGGCCCTATCTGCACAGAGAACCCGCGCCCGTGGGCAGGGTGGTTTCATGTTACGGTGTAGTGGTCAAGTGGCTTAACAGTGGCGCCAAATGCACTACCTGATAGGGCTCGTCATCGCTTTTTGGTTGCTTTGGGAGTTGAAGCGAGGCGTCGTTCGATTGTTCAAGCGAGCTCCGGTTCGTCCGGTTACATTTCAGGATTCGCAGCCGCACCCGCCACCGGCAATCACGGCTGCGGTACAGGGGCCAAAGCACAAGACGGCCCGCTATGTAGTTATCGCGCTGCTGGCATTTGCGATCGGATGGTTTTTCCGTGGTTCGTTATTTCCAGAACATGAGTCGCCTGAGCCATCGAAAATTCAACCACCCGCCACTGTATTTCCAGAACATCAATCACCTGAGCCATCAAGAATTCAACCTACCGCAACCGTATTTCCGGAACATCAGTCGCCTGAGCCATCAAAAATTCAACCTACCGCAACCGTATTTCCGGAACATCAGTCGCCTGAGCCATCAAAAATTCAACCTACCGCAACCGTGACGCCGAATCCCGAAACTCCTCGCTCCAGCGGGAGCGACTGCGGATGGGTGAACTCCTTCACCCGTGAGGACGGCACATACGTAAAGGGTCATTGGAGTAGTAAGCCCGGCTATGCGGGCGAGTGTCCGCTACTAGAGCCCACACCGTTACTAGAGCCCACACCGTCGCCCCCACCCCATGAAACCGCGCCTATTCAGGTGGGACCACGTGGAGGCCACTATCACTACAGCAAGAACGGAAAGAAGGTTTACGAACCACGACGGTAGTTCACGGCAGTAGTTGCCGGGCCTTGCCGCGAGCCAAAAAGTCATTGACGGCAACCCGCGACGCCTAGCATGCCTTCGCGCGATCCGTATTCGGGGTCACGCGAAAGCGGCAATTATGACGAAGGCGGCAACGTTGCCCTAAGACCCTTTGTGAGACATAAATTCAGGGGCCTCAGCCGACTTCGCGGGTATTTTCGAAAGTAGTTTCGGCAAAACTTTCGTGCTGCCCCAACAGCGTCCACAGGGCATGATCGAGATTTTCATCGAGCAACACCTTCACGGTTGATGCTGCTGCTCGCGCCGCGCGTGAGCAAATTCGATCAGACTTCTTATCTGCGCCACCGAAAGAGTGGGAAACCCCTGATGAAGCTCCTCGATAGTTTCCCCGAGGTCGTAGCTGCCGACAATAGCCTCCGGCATGATGCGCGTGCCGCGCACCACGGGCCTGCCTGATACTTTGCCGGGCACGCACTCAATTAGTTCGCACCGAGTCCAGTCGATGCCCAAAGCTGTATCTATCCTCCCCATCGTTTTGCGATCCTTCTCTTAGAATACGCCGGCAATGAGAAGAAAGTTGATCGGGAAATAGGAAGCGGTGACGATCTCGTGCTTGCCGACCATGTCAAGGTTGGTTCTTAGCTTGTGCGGTAGATTGTGATCAAACAGAACTTTCACGGCACGCGCTGTACGCGGTGCGCGCGAGCAAACGAAATGAGCTGCTGAATGACACTAAATGACAAGTCGGGATAGTTCTCTTGGATTTCTTCAAGCGGAGAACCAAGCTCGGCATCCTGAATGATCGTGTCCGCGAGAATGCGAGTACCGCGTAAAATGGGCCGACCCGACACCTTGCCGAGTATCCGTTCCACCAACTCGCAACCAGCCCAATCGATATAGCTATCCGAGCTTGTCATTCGGTCCACCCCCTAAATTTTAACGCAGCTGCTGCTGCCTGGAGGCCTTCAGAGCATCCCGGCGACGATCTAGCCGTAGCTCGGGCTTTGTCGAGAGAACGCGCCACAAACGCCATGAGCCTTTCTAGCTGTTCACGAGTGACAGGAAACTGTTCGATTACTTCCTCAATGCTCATACCGGCTTCAAGGTTCTCAAACAGAACCTTCACCGGCGTTCGGGTTCCGCACAGCACCCACGCGCCACTCCCTCTGGTGGGATGTTTTCTATTGACAAAACGCTGCGAGGTGTTGTGTAAAACCATTAGGTTAATTAACCAATTAGTGAAACACAATGCCGAGTGATCGATTGAGCAGCACGTTTGCAGCGCTTGCGGACCCGACTCGCAGAGCCATCCTGGCCCGTCTGCTTTTAAGCGAATGCTCGGTTGGCGAACTCGCCCAGCCGTTTGAAATGAGTATGCCCGCCGTCTCAAAGCACCTTCGTGTACTGGAGCGCGCGGGACTGATCGCGCAGAGGCGGGACGCGCAATGGCGACGGTGTCGAATCAAGGCCGGTCCCCTGAAAGAGGTGTCCGATTGGACCGAGCGCTACCGGCAAGTCTGGGAAGAGCGGCTCGATCGATTGGGCGAGTACGTTCAACAACTGAATGCAAAGGAGAAGAAGACTCATGGTAGGAAGCAGCACAGCAAATAGCGAGAGCTTTAAGGTCACGACGCTATCGGATCACGAAATCCGGATGACCCGCCTGTTCAATGCCCCGCGGCACCTGGTTTTCGAGGCGATGACCAAGCCCGATCATGTCAAGCAGTGGTGGGGTCGCTTAGGCGAAGGTTATTCGGTCCCCGTCTGCGAAATCGATCTTCGCCCCGGCGGCGCCTGGCGCTTCGTCAATCGCCACCCCAAGGGAGAGGCCGCCTTCCACGGCGAATACCGGGAGATCACGCCGCCAAGCCGGCTTGTGTTCACCGAGATTTTCGAGCAGTTTCCCGACACCGTATCCGTGGTGACGGCCGAGTTCAGCGAAGAGGATGGTAAGACTCGCCTCACGGCGACAGTGCGCTATCCGTCGCCGCAAGTGCGTGATATGGTTATCGCATCCGGAATGGCTAAAGGCGCGGGCACCAGCTACGATCGCCTTGAGGAACTGGTTGCGGAACTTCAGCGGTCATAGCGAGCTACCTGAAGGGGGCTACTATTCCTCCCGCTGGGTCCCGAGGTAGCGGCTAGCCAAGGCCGATTCGGCGAGAGCGGCAGCGAACACTAGCAGCATGACGTACCACGCACAACCGTTTGCGGGTACCGCAAGAGTGCGGGTATTTGCCACCGCTGTACTAACGCCTGAGCTGGAAAACGGGAAAAGAGGTTAAGCGGGGGCCGCTAAAAACCCGCCGCGGCTTCGCCGCAAGCTACTTGTATGGAATTTCCACTTCGGCAAAGCTGCCGGGTGTCGCTGCGCTCACCGCGCAACGATCTGCGCCGCATAAGGCTTGATTAGGCTCCAGCGTCCTTGTCCCAATACGACAAGCGCTATCTTGCGGCCCGCAAGGTTCTGCTGGTAGCTCAGATTTTTGTCGGTCGTAACCAGTACTTCGAACCCCGCAGCCTCGGCTTGGTTCAGCAACTCGCCGTTTTCCAATTCTTCCCAGCCACGGGCAGAGCTTCCGTGACAGTGTGATGATCGATCAGATAACGGGCAAGAGTGCGCGGTGTGCCGTTGTCAAAGAGGACCAGCATCAGGGCCGGGGCGCGGCTGATTCGGTGCTGTGGGCGGCGAATTGCAGAACAGCCTGAACTTGCTCCCGCGTCACCCCAAATTCTTCCACCAACTCTTCAACGCTCATATCCTGAAGGTTCTCGAACACAGTGGCTACCGGCGTCCGGGTGCCTTTAAACACCCATGCGCCGCTGCGCTTGCCGGGAATGCTTTCCACGGCGGGACATTGGGACCAATCGAGAGTTGCCATGTTCTTACCCTCCTTCATCGTAGCCTTTTTACCTGCGACTACTCCTCGCGCTGAGTCCCGAGGTAGCGGCTGGCCAGGGTCGATTCGGCGATAGCGGCGATGAAAAGCAGCAGCATGACGTACCACCAGAAGCTTTGCGGGATCTTGCCGGGCGCTGCCGGGCCGGACGTAGCCTGGCCGGACGACGCTTCCTGCGAAGATTGGCCGCTTCTGCCCTGCCACAAGGCCAGGACATCGGCGGGAATAACATCGAGGTTCGATTCCTTCGGATCGGGGTTGACACCGACTTCGTCCTGACGGCCATTCGCGAGGCGGAGCTGGTAATAGCCGGCCTCGGTGAGCTGGAACGACTGGGCGGAGGCGGCTTGGTCCAGGGTCAGCGGGCGCTTGCCCTCTGGATCGGTCACCTCCACGCCCTGAGCTTTTTCTTTGGCATTGCGCAGTTCGAGATAGGCGTCCACCACACGTGCGCCGCCCTGGCGTTCGCTGCCCGCGAGATAGCGCGCGGTCTGTTCAATGAAGGGCACGAAGGCAGGATTCAAGGGGAAATCGTTGGTGAGGTTGTCGAGCCCGGAGGTGAGCAGCACGACGCGGCCCTCGCCAATGCGCTTCTCGAGCAACAGCGGAGTCTGGTCGCCCAAGCGAGCGATCACGCGCGCGGCACCCGGACCAACACCGGGATCGATATCGAGAGCGTAGAAAAACTTCACGCCCGGCCAGCCGCCGGACTTGGCCACGGCGGGGTAGGAGGAGTCGCTGGAGCCGACCGTCATGAAACGATCGGGAACGCGACTGTAGTCGCGGGTCTGTATGATGTGTGCGCCGAAAATGGGAATCTGCGAGCGGGCGCCAGCGGACGTACCGGCGGCGATGAGGAGACTGCCGCCGGACCGCACGTACTGGGTGAGTGAATTTTCCAGAAGCGAAGGCAGCGTGTTGAGATCGGACAGAACGATGAAGGCGTAATTGGACGGCCTGCGGTCGGCTGCCTCGCTGACGTTGATCGATTCGAGGATAAAGGCCGATTGCGCCGCCGCCGAGAGCGCCGCTCCGATGTAGAGCGGTGAACGGGTGTCGCCGTAATTGTGAATCAGTAACGCCTTTTGCGGATCCGAACGCTCCACGGCAAAGCGGCGGAGGTCGTCGGCCGCCAATGCGTCGGCGGAGTCGATCTTGACCTCGCAACGGCTGAAGCCGTAGGGCACTTCGAGCGCGGGGAAGTCGACGGTGGCGCGGCCGTTGGCAGGGACCGCGACGGTCTTGCTCGCTGTGGTCTTGCTGTTCACCACCAGCGACACGGTGCGTTGGGCGGCGGGAGTGCCGTAGCCGGCGATCACCGCTTGTACGCGAACCGGCTTGGCGTCCTTGCCCCAGACTTGTCCGGGAGCATCCACGGATTCGACCGTCCAGTTGGGCTGCATCTTCGAGACTACGGCGTGTGTCACGAGTTTGACATTGTCGGGAAGCGCCATGTCGGAGAAGGTCGCGGCCAGCTCGCCGCGTTGCATGTCGCTGAACAGATGCAGCTCGATGGGAGTATGGACCGACTCGGCCATAGCACGCACGGCGCGCGCCAGCTCACCGAAGTTGCCGTGGACATCGCCGGGCTGAATGGCTTGGACAGCGGCACGCAACGCCGATTGATCTTGTATGGGCTGGGTCATGAACCGCAATTGCGAGCCAAACGCCGCCACCTGCGCGCGCGCAGCACCCTTTCCGGACAGTACATTGATGGCCGCATTCTTGGCATCGGCCAGCCGTGTTCCGGCGCGCATGCTGAAGGAGTTGTCGACCGCGAGCAGCATCAGCCTGTTGCTAGAAACGGCGGCGGCGCTGCGGTTAATGAAGGGATTGGCGAAAGCGAAAATCAACAGCAGCAGGTACAGCAGCCGCAGAGACAGTAACAGGAAATAGCGGAGCCGGCGATGATGGGTCGAGCTTTGTGTGCGCGACTCGAAGAACATCAGGGAGGGCACCGGCTTGGGCGTGGATTTTAGCCGCTTCAACAAATGCAGGTAGAGCGGAAGCGCGAGCCCGGCTAGACCGGCCAGGAACCAGGGCGCGAAGAGTCCCATTTAATTGCCCAAATCCTTCCTGTGGGGCTGAGAGAAATCCGATTATAAACGACTTTGATCACTCCAGACCGTTACGGATCGTTCACTCAAATATCGGCGATATCTTCGCCAGCACCTCGTCCATGATCGCGTCCGGAATGCTTTCCAGCTTCCTGCCGCCGCGCGCCGCGAGATCGAGAGTGCGGGGCTGGTCGCATCGGACAGCTCCCGTCGTTCTGGTTCCGGCTCCTGTCAACGGTACTGCGAAACCTGGGGTCCGCGCGAAATTACCGCCGCTCGTGATCGGCAGAATTACAGGGAGTTTGGTTACCCGGTTGAAGGCTTCCGGCGACACGATCAGGACCGGACGACGGCCCTTTTGCTGACGAGCCAGATTTCACCCCGCTTCATCAGATTAGTTCGCGGCCCACGGGCTTGCTATCGAGCCATTCCTTCTCCTCCTTAGTGCGCCGACCCTTGGGATTGCACTGGGCGAGCGATTCGTCCAAAGTATAACGGCGTCCCTGTTGCGGCTCCACGACGGGACGGGTTCTCTCCACCGCGATGCCGATCTTGCGCAGATCCGTTGCGTTGGTAGCGTTTCTCCTTTGGTTGGTCCTTTTCAAACAATCCCCCACTTCCGGCGCAGCCACCACTCGGAAAAACGCAAGAGCAGCAACACCAGGAAGACCAACGGCAAATCCCACAGATCCTTGGTCTCGCGCGTGGTCACGCCGGCCTCGGAAAACGGAATGGCGCCGGCAAGTTTGCCGAGGTCGGCCGGCTTCCAATATTGTCCGCCGGTTTGGGTGGCGAGGCGTTCGAGCAGGTCGCGGTTCTGTTCGGTATGGAAATTCTCCGCTACGCCGTCCATGCGCTGAAAGGTCAATACGTCGCGGCCTAATTCCTTATTCGCGCGTTGCGCCGTGACCTCGGTCAGGTAGGCGCCGGTCTTCGGAGCGGACCAAGCGGCTTGGAACTGGCCGGGACTGTCGGGCACCGGTGTCATCTCCACCAAGGCGCTGACGCCGCTCGGGCCCAGAATATGAGCTTCAACCTTGGCATCGGGAGCGGGGTTGTACTGTTGATCGCGAACCTCAGCGGTGAGAGTTACTGCGCCGTTGTCGAGCAGCATCTGAGCGGGGACGGACGCTACTACGTGGCCAGGCGTATCGGAAACCAGCCATCGCAAGAGCTGCTGCCAGAATAGATCGTGCGCGGTGTCGCCCAGCGGTGAACTCATCTGCCAGCGCCAACTGCCGCCGGTGGCCATGATCGCGGTACGGCCATGACCGAAGTTTTCCGTAATCAGCAATGGCAACTTCCGGCCTTCGGGCGTAATCATGTTGGCGAGAACGGCCGCGCCGGGTTTGGGAATGCCGGGATCTTCGTAGTCCATCAGATAGGGCAGCTTCTTCCACTTGGCGGCGTTCGCGGCGGGATCGTCCACGATGCGCGTGATAATGCTATCGACGCCAGCGGGCGCCAGCTCGGCTGTTGTATGGGTGGTGCCGGTTTTCGGATCGGCCTCGCGATGAAAAGTAGCCGTCTGAATTGGCAGAGTGGTTGGCAGAAGGTCGGTAAGGTGCGACGCGTTCCATCCGCCATCTGCCAGCGAGAACTGACCGCCCAGCAGCATCAGGCCGCCGCCGCGCCGATCGACGAACTCGTGGATTAGTTCTTGCTGGACGGGAGTGAAATAGCCCGCCTCAACCGACCCGATGATCAATCCCTGATAGCCGAAAAGGTCCTCTGCACGGGCGGGAAAGCCGCCGGCCAACTCTTTGGGATCGGAGATTCCCTGGCGATAGATCTTGTTTTCGCTGGTGCGAACCATAGAGACGATCTGCACCATGCGGTCGTCCTCTTCGGCCTGGCGGATAAACTTGTACTCCCAACGAGGTTCACCTTCTATGTACAGAATACGGCGCGCCTCGGAGCCAACATTCACGACGCGGGTCAAGGCATTATTGGCGGTGTTCTCCTCGTTTGCCAGTGGGACTGCCGCGATTTGGAGTGTTCTGGCACCCGCGCCGCCGATATCGAACATCAAAGTCTCGGTCTGGAGGTTGCCGTCCGGACCTAAGCTGATGGTGCGGGAAGCCAGCATCTTTGATTGGTTAGAGCTAGCTTGGTTCGAGCTGACGTCGCGTACCGTCAAATTGATCTTGGCGCCGGCGTATCCGCGTTGGTGGAAGGTGATCTTGGCGGCGAGGCGGGAGTCAGCAAGGGCGCGGGGAGCGATGGCGGCATCATCCAGCTCCACGTCATGTTGGGCACGCTCGCGTCCGAAGCCCACGGTATGAACGGGAATATGGCGGGCGCGCAATGAGTTAATGGCGTCGGCGGCAATGCCCCCGGTGTTGTCGTCGCCGTCGCTGAGCAGCACCACGGCCCCGATCGGCAGGTCGGAAGTTTCATCACTCAACTGCTTGAGGCTGTCACCGATGCGGGTGGAGGGCGCGTTGGGTTTCAGATCGTTCAGGCTCTCGATGCGGGCGGGCACGTTGTCCACGCGGTAAAGACGTGTTTGAAAGGAGCGGTTCAGGCTGTCGAGGACGCCGTTCTGAAGCGCCTTGACAGCTTGCGCCTGGCGGGTGGAACCGTCTTCAGAAATAGCCATGCTGCGGGAGTCGTCCACCAGGACGGCGATGATATTTTGTTGTGGCTTCAACTCGGCCAGGGTGATCGCCGGATGCCATAGCAGCACTAACAAAAGCGCGGCCAGCAGCGTCTGTAATCCCCAGATTAACCAGACTCGCCAACTGCGCATGACCGGCGCCGCTTGTGACAGACGGGAGCGGATCAACCAAGCCAAACCTGCCGCCGCGGCCAGGATCAACACCACCAGCATCCACTTGGGCCAAGCCCCTAAAAGGGAAAATTGGCCGCGCGCGTACACCGAACGCGGATACTTAAGAAAGAACTCGAACATGGGCCCGTGAGGTGCTTGCGGACTGTGGGAAGAGGCGCGGGCGATTCATGTTTAATGGGTCATGGAGTAAGTGATGTAGTTGAGGACGATGCGAAAAGCAAGTCCGGAAAACTTCTCGGGGTACGCCGGGTCATCCGCCCACTCCCAGGCATCGCCGAGATGCATGTTGGCGCAGATGGCCACCATGATACGTCCGTGGTCGTTGCGGATGGCGCGCCATTTGGGCACGTAGCCGTCCTTCTCATACGTTCGGCCGGTGTTGACGTAGACTTCGCTCGGGATCTGAAACTTTTCGTTGATGTCGTACAAGACGTGGTAGATCTCGTCTTCATCCTTAAGATCTTCGACGGGCCGATCGGGCAACACCATGCGCATGCCGGCGATGAAATGCTGCCAGTCGTCGGTGCCGTGGAAGTCGTCCACCATCAGGAAACCGCCCTTCAAAAGAAAATCGTGTAGGCGTTTGGCCTCTTCCTCGGTGAAAGTCCAGGTGTTGACCTGGACGGCGTAGATCCAAGGATAGTCGAAGACATGGTCGCTATCGAGATCGACCACGTTCAGCTGCGAGGGCGAGTGGATGTGGGTAAGCCGCCGCAGGGCGATCAGGCAATCGTTGTCGGCCTTGGGATAATCTCGGGACCAACCGCCGTAAAAACGGCGATACCCGAAGCTACTGCCGCTAGCATAGCTGGAATTGTACTGGAGCCGGCTCCAATAAAACTCCGAGGGCACATTCGGTCCGCCGTAAGAGTATTGCCGGCGGCCGTATCCCCCGTACCCTCCGAACTGCATCGCAAACAGGCCGAGGCTGAGCAGGAACAGGAGGGGCCGCAGCAGCTTCATGGATCATTACCTCGGACGTCTTAAAGCGTAGCAGAAAGCGGCGGAGGATCTCCAGGGGAGGGCGATGCCGAATCCGTGGACCGCGCGAATTGTGTACCATCTGCAATTAGGGTCCTGAGTGCGTAGGCGCGATCCATTAACCAGGAAAGAGCGTAGTCGACAGATGGGATTGGTGAAGTGCAAAGATACAGGCCCCGAGATGATCGTCCGCAGGATGCTATGGGGGTTCGGCTATCGTTACAGGCTGCATCCTAACGATGTTCCAGGCCGTCCGGACATTGTTTTCAGGTCCCTGCGCAAGGCCATTTTCGTGCATGGATGCTTTTGGCACCGCCATGCCGGCTGCCCGCGTACCCGCACGCCCAAGACCCGAGTAAGCTTTTGGAAGAAGAAGTTCGAAGGAAATGTTTTCCGCGATAGATCCGCACGTGCACGCCTTGCCAGAATGGGCTGGAGCGTTTTGGTGATTTGGGAGTGCATTACTGACAAGCCGACGTTGCTGCAAGCAAAGTTAAGGACCTTCCTGGGAGCGCGCACGTGACGGCAATCGAAATCTTCGCGGGAGCTGGCGGCCTCGCGCTGGGTGCCTCCCAGGCCGGCTTTGAACATCTTGCGATCGTCGAGATCGACAACCACGCTTGTGAAACCATCCGACAGAACCAACGAGCAGGTCATCAATTGGCAAAAGATTGGCCCCTTTGCCACATGGATGTTCGCGACTTCGACTACAGCTCTATTCAATGTGACGTGGACTTACTATCAGCCGGGGTGCCATGCCAGCCATTTTCGTTAGGTGGGAAAGGTATGGCGCACCGTGACCGTCGAGACATGTTCGGGGAGGTTATTCGTGGCGCGCGCGAACTTCGACCTAAGGCGATACTCATCGAGAATGTCAGGGGACTCCTTAGAACCAGCTTCAAACCCTACTTTGATTACCTCCTGCTCGCTATAGCATTCCCCACTATTACGCCCTACCCAGGACAGAGTTGGCGCGAGCATTGCGGCCGCCTCCGGCGACGAGATCCCGCAAGAGGTCTCTCCTATGACGTCCACGTACATTCCGTAAACGCTGCAGACTACGGTGTGCCGCAATGGCGCGATCGGGTTCTGATCGTCGCCTTCCGGTCTGATCTGTCTGTTAATTGGCGTTTGCCTGATCCTACTCACGGGCTCGATGCGCTCGTGTGGACACAATGGAAGACAGGCGAATACTGGAAGCGACATGGACTTGACCGGCGAAGACCAGGGTCTATGAGTCGGCGCATCGCTGCAAGCGTCAGGGCGATGAAGGCTCTCAAGGCACTGGAGGATTCTCGTTTGCCATGGAGGACAGTCCGCGATGCGATCTCGGACCTTCCTAGTCTGCAACGCGGAAAAGGGCTTGAATCCATACGGAACCACTTTCTGAACCCCGGGGCGCGTTTATATGAAGGTCATAGCGGAAGCCTAATCGATGAACCGGCCAAGACATTAAAGGCCGGGAGCCACGGGGTACCCGGCGGCGAAAACACTCTTTCCCTCGGAAGCAAGAGCGTGCGCTATTTCTCAGTTCGCGAGTGCGCCCGCCTCCAGACATTTCCGGACGACTATATATTCGCTGGCCCATGGACTAGTGCCATGCGCCAAGTGGGGAACGCTGTGCCGGTTTTACTCGCTCGAATAATGGCACAAAGCATTGGGGATCACCTGAACACATCGCGGGAGCCCAATAGCCTACCGGACAATGTGCTGTCCTTTGACCAACGACTCAAAGTACGCAAGACGGGCTAAATTGCATTACCGCGTGAGCACCCAGGGTCCACACACACCTTGTCCTACTCACTCGACTCAACAATCGATTCGTCGTACTTAGTCTTGAAGTGTTTTGCTAAATACCGAAGCAAGATCTTCAGTCGAATTCGAATCGCATAAGCGTCGTTTGGCGTCTGGGAGTGCTTATCAAATTCGAGCAATGCGGTATCGACGCTTTTCCCAGCCTCGCCCGTCTGCTCAACGATTTCTCGATTCCGTTCGCGGTCTCGCTCAAATCGGACTAGCATTTCCCGTTCGACTTTCGATACTTTCTGGTTCGAGACCTGTCGATACAAATGGTAGTACACCGTGATCATGCCCACCTGCCGCAGCAAGCTATCTCCAATTCCAAAGATCAACACCATGGACTTAAGCACCTTATCGACCTGAGCGACGAGCCCTGACACTGCACTTTGGCTGGCTCTCTTGTTGCCTTCTTTTCGCCATGTGCGGAAGGTACGCACGAATTCGTCGAGATTCGATTTCTTGGTATTGACAATATCGTCTTCAAACTCCACGTACAAAAACTTCGCGGCTAGATCCCTGTGCCGATAGCGCACATCCGGGAATGGGATATGTTTCCTGAAAAACGCGTGGTCAGCCACCTTCCTGATGGCAACAGGCATTGGACCACCTAGGGCACCCCGCTTTTCCGGCGCATTGAGGGGCACCGCTTCGTTTAGTCGCGAGAACATGTCCTCAATCAGTTCGATATCTTCTGTTCTAATCGTGACGATGTCGAGCGGGGTGGCATCCAACCTCGCTTTGATCTGCGGGTACTTCGCCGCTAAAGCAGGGTAATCTAAACCTCCCGCCTTGACGGTGTCGTCTCTCAAATACTTGAAGTCCTCAGCCAAAGGAAGGGTTCCATCAATAAAGTCCCAGATGGTCTGCAAGCGCTGCTTGCCATCGATAATGGCGTACCGATACTTCTTGCCGCCCTTTTGTTTTGGCGGCACGAACTCATGGAAGTAGAGTTTCGGAACGTCGAAGCCGTTCATTAGCGAGTCAATCAGCAATTGGCGCTTTTCGTGAGTCCAAATTCCTCCGATGCGCTGGTAGTCGGGTTCAAGCTCAATCTCCTTTCGGTCCGAATATACGACCAGTAACGAGCTCTGGGGGTACTTTCCGAGGCTAAAATCATCCATCATAGGGCCTCCTTGCCAGCCTTGCCGCGTTGTCGAGTTCCGGGAAGACGCTTAGCCGATCGATCTTTAAGGCGTCGAGTTGTGTCCGAATCCTGGCCTTGAAAAAAGATGGAATGATGTACCGGCCGATGTGCTTTCCACTCCCGACCTCCTCAAGCGGAAGCTGCTCCCTGTGCGTCACGGTGAAAACACTATGCTGAGCTTGCATTCGTTTTGAATGACGAACCGCGATTCCCGCTGCGGGGGTCAGCCGACTTGTGTGCTCAGAAGCCAACTTGGTCGGCAGATAGTTCTGGAGATGATCGTCATCGTCCTCAAATATCGGTAGATCCCGTTTGTCCGTTAGCTTGATACTGGCCTCCTCGTTTAGTTTCGTGGGGAACAGTACCCAAAGGCACCCATCTTTCTTGTCATTCTTGCCAGCGTTGTCCACTGAGTGGGTTGCGAAATACAGTCCTATAAGCGGGCTTTCGGTCCAATCTAGAAGTCTCGTGGGAACAGAGTGGTGACGTGCGAGAAAGAGCCACTCCCACTGAGACTGCGGACGTTGGTCGACGAACTGAACGGCGTTTTGTTTGAACACGTTGATGAGAGCGTGTTCACAGTCCAACCCGAACGGCTTTCGTCCTAGCGACGGCAAAAGCTTATGATCCTTATCCGTGGAGCCTCGAAACCAGATAGGTGACCGCGGCCTGTTCCTATGATGCAATTCGACTATGCGCAGAAGTTCTGAAACGTTGCGAACTTTCTTGCCGTCGAAGAGCATAATTGATGTATTACCACGGGACCTATAACCGGGCGTCTTTCGGAGAGCATGCGATCCGCGTGGAACCGCAAACTATTTTGGCAGCTTAGGGGTCCGAAGTGCAACAGACATCCGAAATGTTGTAGGTTTTGACCGCAAGGAACAAGCATTTTGCGAATTGGGACGTATATTTAGGACGCTCCAGCCGTCAATAAGGAGTTCGATCTATGTGCGTCCGCCTCAATCACGGCCGGCTCCTTGCACTCCGGCCCGGCACGGTCGGCAGGCTCATCCAAGAAACGGCTCAGATTTTCAAACCTACTGCCCGAATCTGAGAACGCGGGCCTGAGAGTCTGCACACGGATGGACGCTCAGCACCACAACATCTATGCGGCGGCCTTCCAGGTTCTGCTGATAGCGGATATTCCTGTCAGCGGTAAGAAGCAGATCAAACCCAGCTTCCTCAGCAACGGTCAACAAGTCGCCGTTGCTAAGCCTATCCCATCCCCGGTCTTTCGCTTTCGTGACCGTATGACCTGCGAGAAACGGAATAAGCGGCGCTGGCGTGCCGTGGTCAAACAGGACGCGCATCGAGCGAAGTTAATGAACGGCTTTCACGGGCGGGCGGACTCGGGGGATCGAGACTGCGAGCCGCGAACTCCAGCACAGCGACAATCTGCTCTCGCGTAACATCGAACCATTCCATGATCTCGTCAATGGTGGCTCCGGCTTCGAGGTTCTCGAAAACGGTGGACACCGGCATCCGCGTATCCTTGAATACCCAGGCGCCGCTCAGTCTGCCCGGCACGCTTTCTACAGCGGGGCATTGCGACCAGTCGAGAGTTGCCATGTTGTTGCCCTCCTTTCATCCTATCCTTTTAGCCTTTGTGCGCGTTTACTCGTTACCATAGTTCTTTCTCATGCAAAGGCGCGACTTTCTCAAAATCGCCGGGCTCGCGGCCGCAACTACGCGACTGGTGGGCCAGCAACCGCAATCCTTTCTCGCGCCAGCCGGCTCGCAAGACGTTGCCAAGACCGATTTCACTCTCGAAATCGCGCCGATCACGGTCGAATTAGCGCCCAATCGTATTGTCAGCACTATCGGGTACAACGGCACCTCGCCGGGGCCGCGGCTGCGGATGAAGGAGGGTGTGCCGGTCACGGTGAACGTCGTCAATAAAACGGACGTGCCGGAGTTTGTACATTTTCACGGATTGCTCATTCCCGCTGAGGTGGACGGATCGGAGGAAGAAGGCACCCCGGCAGTGCCTCCGCACGGAAACCGCCGCTATCAGTTCACGCCCACTCCGGCCGGCACCCGCTGGTACCACACTCACACCATGTCGATGGACGACCTGCACCGCGGCAGTTTTACCGGAATGTTCGGCTTTCTAATCGTGGAGGGAGCGAATAATCCCGGCCGTTTCGATCAGGAACACTACCTGGCGTTGCGCGATTGGGAGCCTTATTTCACCAATCAAGCGATGGATAACGACGATCTCGATCCAATGGGGGCGCAGCCGGAAAAGCCGGCGGTGCTGGATACGCGGCCGGTGGGGATGGAGGTAGCGGCCGATATTTTTTCCATCAACGACAAGGCGCTCGGCGCCGGCGAGCCGATCCGCGTAAATCCCGGCGAACGCGTGCTGTTTCATCTTCTGAACGCCAGCGCAATCGAGAACCGCCATTTGGCCCTGCCCGGTCACAAATTCAACGTGATCGCGCTGGACGGAAATCCCGTGCCTACGCCAGCGGCCGTGGACGTGTTGATGCTGGGCCCGGGCGAGCGCATCGATGCCTGGGTAGAGATGAACCAGCCCGGCGTTTGGATCCTGGGCGCCCCCGAGGACCCGGTACGTGAAGGGGGACTCGGCATTGTCATCGAATACGCCAATCAACACCGCACCCCGCAGTGGACGGCACCGCCCAAATCCGTTTGGGACTACACGGTTTTCGGAAAAAAACCTTCGCAGCCAGCGCCTACCGAACGATTAGACATGATATTTGAAAAGGTGCCGCGCGGCGCCGGCAAATTCAACAGCTTCACCGTAAACGGCAAATCCTATCCTCATGACCAGGAGTTTCTGCTCAAACAGGGCACGCGCTACCGGCTGACGTTTCATAACCGCACCGACGATTCCCATCCGTTGCACCTGCATCGCCACCAACTGGAGATCGCCGAAATTTATGGGAAAGCCACCGCGGGCGTGATCAAGGACACGGTGGTGGTGCCCACCTATGGGCGCGCCAGCGTGGATTTTACCGCCGACCAGCCGGGACCGGCGTTATTTCACTGCCACATCCAACAGCACATGGATTACGGCTTCAAAGCATTGCTGCGCTACTCGTAAAGGGACAGCGTCCTAAACAACTCGGGCCACTCCTCGAAGAGTGGCCCATGATTACTCTAATAATCTTTGGTGCGGTCGAGAGGACTTGAACCTCCACGAGATTGCTCCCGCTAGCACCTCAAGCCAAAAGCGCCGGTATCTCCGGGTATCCTGAGGGCCTAACTAACTGATTTATTGGGATTGGCAGTATCCTCTGGTATCCCGGATTGTCCCGGCGTGGTTACAGTTTTGGTTACACCAGAGCCCTTGTTTTCAGGGGCTTTGCGCCGGTTCTGCAGAAGCTCTTTCGCCATCTGCAGGTCGTCGCCGTCGACGATATTGTAGCGCCGCTCCATGCTGTCGGTCTTGTGGCCGCTGATCTTCATGCGGATCACCTGCGGGATGCCGGCGCGGCGCATGTTCCTCACGGCGGTCCTCCGCAGGTCGTGGAAATTCAGGTCCGGGACCCCTGCCCTCTTGCAGGCTTCATCCCACGCCCACCGGAAGTCGATGATGCGCTCCCCTCCGCGGTTGAAGACCCACGGCGATTGAGGCCATTTGTCGTCGTGCTCTTTCTTGGCAGCGACCAACAAGTCGTGCATGTCGCCGTCGAGGATCGGCACGGAGCGCGGCTCGTCGTTTTTGGTTTCGCCCTTGCCGAGCGTGATCAGCCCGGCCTCGAAATCGACCTGCGGCCACTGGATGGATGTGATCTCTCCCCGGCGCAGGCCGGTGATGTAGCCGGTAACGAACAGCGGCTTCAGTTCGTCTGGCAGTTCCGCCAGCAGTTTGTCATGCTGCTCGTCGGTCAGGAACCCCTTGCGAATATTGGTTTCCGCGACGATCGGGAAATACGGCACGACCAGGACTTTCGGCGGCGTGCGCTTGCGGGCGTTGTGAAAGGAAGTGCGCAGGATCGATAACTCGCGGTTGGCGGTCGCGTCGCTTCTCCCCTCCCCTTTCCGCTTTTCACGGTAGCGGTCCATCAGGTCGGTGGTCAGACGCTGCGCCCGGATCTTGCCGAAGAACGGACGGATGTTTTTTTCGATGACCTTTCCCATGATGTAGCGCGTCGAGGCCTTGATATCGCTTTTGAGAACATCATCGAGCAGTTCGCCGATCAGGACTTTGTCGGCGGAACCGCCAGAGAGTTCGCCGCGCGACTTCTTCGCGAGCATCCTGTCACGCAGCTTGATCGCTTCGGATTTCTTTGTGGACTTGCTGGACTCGTAAACCGGGCGGCCATCGACGCGGATCTTGACCCACCAGATATCACCCCGCAGGTACAGGGTGCCGGAACCGTCAGTCTTTCGGGGCATAAACTACTGTTATTGTAACCCAAAAAGCTAGCGCGGAATCAGGTTTAATATTTGTTCTTTTCGATCCAGGCGTCGAGGTCGCGGCGGTCGAGATGGACGCGGCGGCCGGCGCGCACTACCGGCAATTCGTGCGAGAAGATTAGGTGCTGAATGGCCTGCTCCGTCCGGCCGAGATAAATCGCGGCATCTTTCACGGTCAGGAGCATCGGTTGCATCGGTGGCACGAGATGCTCAAGGCGGTCGAGGATGCGTTCCTCGACGCGCTCTGCGACTTTAGCAGCGAACATCTCGATCGTCTTCGCGACCTGGGAATTCGGGCGCGGCTCGATCGTCCACGGATACCGCACGTTCGGCTCCGGCAGCGCGATCGAAAACGTGCGCGGTTTGTTGCTGAGCATGGCACCCTCCAGTCTCACGACGTATCGGATGCATGCACGTGCGCTGCCGATTCAGACGCGCGTGTTTTCAGTGCGTTTCCCGGGCGGAAGGCTGATTGTGGTGGTGGATTTCAGCCGGTGACTCCGCCGACTGAGTGGCAGGCATGCGAGCATGCTAGCCGTGTTTGTCCTTGTAGTAGTTCCACACTTCCTCAAAGAGGTCATTGGCATCGCGATCGTGAGCCAGAGCATGCGTTTTGAAGTCGCGGCGCATTTCGGGAGAGATCTTTAGTTGGAGCGGTACCTTGTTTCCTGCTGGCGGCTTAACCAGATTCTGCACGGTTTCGGTAGGCTTGGGCGGTTCGCCCTTGCGAGCCGGTTTGTGAAGAGCGCTGATATTAGCCATCAGGCGGCCCTCCTTTTAGAAAGTTTCTCGATAGCGCTAACAATGCTCTGAACTACTTTGTCGGCGCGTTGGTTGAGAGTGGCAGACGTAGTCTCTGTGAATGCCTTGCCTCGATCGCTCGCCCGACGGTATAGGGTACGATCAGGGACTTCTCCGGCGAGAACATGGTAGCCAGCTTTCGCAATATACTCGCGGGCATCCTTTATTTCGGCGTCGCTGTCCCCTACCCTCCAAAGAACGAAGAATAGCTTCTTGGCGTCGACACCAGCCTTGATCAACTCGTGGCCGAGAAGAACCTGGGGGCGCAGATCGTCGTTCGATAGCCCTGTTGGCAGAAGAACAATGTCGGCTGCCTTCGCCATTTCACGAGTAGCAGCGGAGGCAGCCGGGGCGCCATCCATAATGAATAAATCGAAGTTGTCGGCGTCCTTAAGGGCCTGTTTGATATTGGCGAATGTCTCCGTCCTTATCTCGGGAAGGATCTCATTGGCGGCGCGTTCTTTGCACCAGTGAAAACTGGTTCCTTGCTGGATATCCATGTCGGCGATCTTCACTTTCCATCCGGCATCGGCGAATTCGCGAGCGATCAGGCGGGCGCAGCTTGATTTACCGACGCCCCCCTTTTGTGAGGCAATTGCTATCTTGACGGCGGGCATGAGGACCTCTCTTGTTAGTTGATGGGCATGCTGGCATGCGAGGAGGCAGGAATGCGGGACGGCGGGAATTTGGGAAGGCGAGAAGGCTAAGCTGCTAGCACTCTACCATGCCGGCATGCCCTGTCAAGAATGTCAGGCGCGCACGCTGGCATGCGGGCCGTCTGGCGGGCCAGGCGGCGGGAATGCGGGACGGCGAGCATTCGAAGATGCTAGCCCTCTGACAGGCTGGCATGCCAGAGGGTGGAAATGCCGGGAGGCCAGAATGCGGGACGGCAGGCATGCAAAGGGGCTAGCCCGCCATCATGCGAGCATGCCCATAGGTCTGCATGCCGTCATGCCAGAGGGCTTACACGCTCGGCGGCGAGAGTGTTGGGAGGCGGGAATGCGAGGCGTCTAGCCCTCTGGCATGCCCGCATGCTGTGGGCGAGTTTCCACGGTTTCTGCTTGCGCTCGCGTCCGGCGGCTCGCCCTGACTCACGCGCAACTAACGCTCGCGACAAACACTTCACGGGATCGGATATCAGGGCTCTCCTTTGAGTGATGCTGGCATGCCCGCATGCTGGCACGCTCTACGGGTGGTGTGGTAAGAAGGGCGGCATGGGCAAACATAAGGAAGCGAAATGGCAGGAGTCGTTCAAAGATCCGCATGCGCTGCACGCTCCGTGGCGGCAGAAGCTGGATATCCCGGATTACTTGCGGCGGTGGCTGAATGTTTACGGCAACAAACACCCCGACAGGCTGATCCCAGAAATTCTGGAACACGCGATGTTGCTGTACATCGACACCATCTACCGCCCGCCGGATTTTTCGGGTCATGAGGGGCGCGATTACATGGACAACCTCGTAGCTGGGCGGTACGTGTCGCGCAATGAAGCCGCGTTGTGCGAGGAGATGCTCAAGGGCATCGGGCGCGAGGATCTTGAGCGATTCGAGGTTCTGAATACGCCCGTGATCATGTGCGTGTCGAACGGAGTTTACGGATATTTCTTTTGCGTGGATGCCGTCACGGGCTATCACAAGGAGCGCGAGCGGCCTGGTGAGAATATGGGGCCATTCCTGACATGGGTGTACGGGGAGTGGAGGGGCCTGAAGCTTCGGAAGAAGGACCTCGACGGCGCGGTAATCCGGTTAGAGAAGGGGCACTGGCCGATCCATCCTCGATTGATTCCCGGACATCCCCGTGCCGGTAGCCTGCTCGAATTTTGAAAAACCGTCCTTGATGCTGGTCGGTTTCCGGCCCGTGTCGCAACCCCCAATTGCCGTCGTTGGGGGCGACTTTCCCGCGCGAGCTTCCGCCCTTGGGGCAGGATGATTAGGGGGGAGGCGTGTTCAAGTGTTTTGCGGTTCAGCGCTCAAGCCCAGAGCTTCCTTGGCTACCGTTTTCAATTCCTTCATATCGTCGAGTGCTCCATTAGCTTTTGCTACGTCCGCTTGGAGTTGCACAACGGCGCTTTCGATATCGTGCTGGATGCTGGCCGGGTCGGTGCCGGTTTTGAGCAAGTGGACGATCTCCTCGAATTTCGCTCCGGACTTCCGGAGGTCTGCCAGGTCACGGTTTCTGTCGTCCACGAACTTTGCGGCAGCGGCCAAATAGGCATCCAACTTCTCGTGGTTAATGGTCGGCTGCCGGTGGCGGGGCAGGGGCGTGTTTGGCGGGGCATCACGGAGCAGGGCGCTTGTTCGCCGCTTTGTCCGCTGCCGGCTTTTCCCGCCCCTGCGTGTGTGCTTGCCGTCATAGCTCATGCCGACGCTCCTGTACAACCTCCGATAGAAACTTCCGCTACTGTGCGCCCCCGGAGGCGGACCGTCAAGGCTGTGCTGACCCCGCATTTGAGAGGCGATGGGGCGTAATGTGAACGCCGGGGATGTTATTTCCGGGGCGGCTTGCGGTCGCGCTCGAAGCCCAAAGCCTGAAGGCAGGCGAGACGGAGTTCTTGAAAGGTACGGATGGCTTCGTCGAATTCCGCGATGGCCGCGCCGATGCTGCCGTCCATGACATCGCCGGGGCGTCCGGCGTTCAGATGGTAGGCGATCTGATTCAGATTTGAGCCGGCTTTGCTAACCTCGCCGCGATTCTTGGCCAGCTCGGCGAGCAGGAGGTTGACGGCTTGCCGGTCGATCCTGGCGGCGGGTGGCCGGTAGTTCAGGACGGCATAACGGATGAGTTCGCTGATAGAGATGCCCGTCGCGTCGGCTTTGGCCTTGATGGTGGCTCTTTCGCCCGGAGCGACACGGGACTGGATGATCACCGAGCGCTGGCGCTTTTCACTGCCCCGCTGACCGCTCATGGGGTGCCCTCCGGGCGGGCGCATCCAACCGGCCTGACGGTTGGTCGCGGGGCAGGGGCGCGAAAGCCCCGCTGCGGTCGATGGGCGCACAGCCCTCGTGCAGGTCCATGGCGGCAAACGCCTGGTCGATGAGGGTCCAGGGGGAGAGCGAAGTCTCCCCCGGTCTGGAGGTCCATGGAGGGCACGAAGGCTCTCCTGGTCGGGGCCGCTGCCGAAACAGCGGTCAGGTGGCCGGAGGGTGAAACCCCTCCCGGTCGGAAGTCCAGAAGGCGAAGCGCTTCTGGTCGGGTCCAGCGGCTGAAAGCCCTGGTCTGGGGGATGCAACGGGGGGCGAAGCTGCCCCCTTGCCAAGATGAGGCGAAGCCGGTGGCGTCTGGAGTACCGCGGCGCGGTATGACAGACGCACATCTTGCGAGCAGTACGCGACGGCCTTTCGCCTTCGGCTGCAAGCCGCGCTCTGTGGTGCCGGGGGGCTTTCGTTTACGTAATCGCATGATAGATAAAATTCGCCTCAAATGCAATGCATCCAAACATGCAAAACTTAAGAAAGTCTTACAACCGGAAATTGTGGCAGATTTGAGTATCAGCTATGCGCGGCTGGACCATCGTCGTGCTCGTCGTCCTCGGGGCGTGGGTCATCATCGTCGGGCCTCCCGCGATTGCTGAGCCTTTCCTCCGCGCCACTCCCCACTTTGTCTACGACCTCATCGAGTGGCTATATTTCAGGGTATTCGCCTTTCCGGGCCGGTGGGTGCTGCTCCATATATGGTCCGGATTTTTCTCGGTTCCCGATCCCGTGACAACGTGGCGCGTCTTCGTCGCCGTGTTCGCGTGGGTCTTCGCCTTCGTCTTTTCGTACTTCTTCTGGCTCATCCTTTTCTCGCGGTTCTGGAAGCTCACGGGGCGGTGGAATCCGTTCGGGTGGAAGACCCATCGGATGCGCCCGCTTTTCCTCAGAGCCTATGCAAATCTGGGCGACTGGTGGGAGACAGAGTTTAAATTCGGGCGGCAGGTGACAGGCGGCTTCGCCAGTCTTCTCGGCGTTCTCTCGAACGAGTTCAAGCACGGCGATATCTTCCTCGGGCGCCCCAAGCTGCTCTTTGGCGGTATGCTCCGGCCCATCGGAATTCCCACAGAAAAACACATGGTCACCATCGCCGGTACGGGCTCCGGAAAGAGCACCGGGGCGCTGGTCCCGAACCTCTGCATTCACGAAGGTTCCCTGTTGTGCGTCGATCCCAAGGGCGAACTTGCGGCCATCACAGCGAGGAGAAGAGGCAACGGCGGGGGCGGTGTCCGGGGAATGGGACAGGATGTTTTCGTTCTCAATCCGTTCGATCTTCCCATTCTGAAAGGGCTGGGCTGCGCATCGTATAACGTCTATGACGAAATGGAGCGCGTGGCGCAGTACGATGCCGACCGCCCCGTGAGTTATGCCAGCCAGATTTCACAAGCCCTGATCCCCCCGACCACCGCCAGCAGGGACCCGTACTGGGACGCCGCGGCCCGCACCTTTCTTACGGGGCTGATCCTGTACGTCTTTCAGGGGCCGAAAGAACAGCGCAATCTGGTGCGCCTCCGTGAGTTGATTATGGAGGGCGATAAGGAGAGTTATCAAAGTCTGACGAAGGGCGGAAGCGATCGCCGCGGCGATGCATTCGACGCCCTCATGACCATGATGAAGAACTGTCCGGAAGGGCCGTACCGGCATGTCATCGCAGGATCGGCGAATTCACTTTCGTATATGGCCGGGCCTCAGCGCGGCTCGGTCCTGACGACCGCGATGGAACATACTTCGTTCCTTGATATGCCGGAGATCCGCCGCATCAGCATGAAATCGGATTTCCTGCTGGAGGACTTGAAGACCCGCTACATTTCCGTGTATCTCTGCCTGCCTTTGAACGCCGTCAGCGGCATCGAGGGGCACTGGCTGCGCATGTTCGTCATGCTGACCGGGGACATGATGATGCGGGCGAGCAAGGCCCCGAATCCGCCCCTGCTGATCGCCATAGACGAATTCCCGTCTCTTGGAAAACTCGACACGATAGAAACGATGGCGCCCACAGCACGGGGCTACGGTGTGCGTCTGTGGCTGGTTGGGCAGGATTTAGAGCAATTCGAGAGGGTCTACCCGGATTCCTGGGGCAGTTTCATCAGCGGGGCACAGGCCGTGCAGTTCATGGGCATCGTCCATCCCCCGACGGTCGCGTGGCTGGCCGAGAGATTGGGGCAGCACGTGGTAGTGAACTATCAGAAGACGGGGCGCGAAGTCCAGGCAGTCCCTTCGGAGCGGGCGTTGCGCGACCCCGACCAGATTGCCCGCATGCTGTCTCCCAAGAATAAGAACCAGATCATCTGGCGGGGCAACGAACGCCCGATGCTGCTGAAGATCTGCCCGTATTTCGAGTACCTGCCGTGGTGGTATTATTCGCGCGATCCCCGGTTCCGCGAGAAGTTCAACCGGCGGATATGGCGTCGGGGGTCAGATGATCCCGTTCGACCGCCCGACCCGCCGCACGATCCGCCCAAGCCGCCATTCCGTGACGCGCCGCCGCGTGAAGCGCGCGCGCCAGTTACGACGAGGCCGCCGGAACGGCCGGTGGTCGAGATACCCAATTACCTCTCCGCGCCGCCCTCGCCCGCGAGGGACGAGCAGGGGCGGATCATTTCCTATCTGCCGCAGGAACCGGGCGCGGACCTGAAGCCCTCGGACAACGTGCCTGGGACGAAGGCAACATGGAGCGAGGCGATAACGAATTTCATCCAGCGCTCGGGGGAGGAGGCGGAACGCGCGAAACAGAAAAAGGCGGAAGGGTCTCAGGCAACGCCGGGGCTGGAGGAAGTTTTCGGGAAGGCCGAGAAACCGCCCGATCCCGCATTCCTGCCGCCGCTGACACTGCTGAAACCGCCCGGTGGCGGGAAGGGACCGGAGCAGATCCTCGCGGAACTGGACGGGATGATCGGGCTTGCCGCCGTTAAGGCGGAGGTGAGAGAGGCGATCAATATGGAGCGGTGGAACCGGGAGCGGGACAGAAAGGGAATGCCCCACTATGAAGCGCCCCATCATCTGGTATTCAGGGGCAACCCCGGCACCGGCAAGACGACGGTGGCGCGCATGGTAGGGCGTATTTACAAGGAAATGGGCGTCCTGAAATCGGGCGTTATGGTCGAGGTAGGGCGGGTTGATCTGGTCGGGGGGTATATCGGGCAATCCGCGCTGAAGACCCAGGAGGCGATCGACAAGGCGATGGACGGAGTGCTGTTCATCGACGAAGCCTACAGTCTCGTGCCTGCTGACGTAGCGCGAGATTTCGGGGTGACGGAGGTCATCCCGACCCTGATAAAGGCGATGGAGGATCACGGCGACCGGATGGTGGTTATCGTGGCGGGCTACAAGGACGAGATGGACCATTTCATCGACTCCAACCCCGGCCTGCAATCGCGCTTCACTACGTACATTGACTTCGAGGACTACAACGCGGAGGAGCTGTACAAGATATTCCTTCACCTCGGATCTCAATACGGGGTCAGGCCGGCGCTTGATGCGCAGACTGCGATTCGAAAGCTGATGGAATCGCTTGAGACCGGCAAAAAGGGCTTCGGCAACGGGCGCACAGTGCGGAATATCTTCGGTAAATGCGTGAGGCGGCAGGCGGCACGGCTGGCCGATAGAAAAAACAAAGTCGATCTCACGATGTTGGAGAAAGAGGATGTTCCAAAGGTCGGAGAAATGAAGTTCTTCTAGCGGATCAGGCCAAGCGCGAGGCCCAGGGCGAACAGCCCGCCCCCGGCGAGGATGCACGCCACAGCCATGCCGGTGGCGCGCGGCACGAGCCGGGTGACCGCGCCGCCCTGTCTTTTCCACTTCAGGCCGCGGAAGAGAGCGAGAATGCCGATGCAGATGATCGCCACAAGGACATATCCCGCCGAACTGCCGGGTTTCTTGAGCAGGGCGAGGACCGCCGTCGTGGCGAGGAAAATAACGATGCAGGCCCCCAGGGTTTTGAAAAACGCCTCTCCGAAAGACTGTTCCCGCGTTCCGCTCAGAAGATGAGGGTCAGTGAGCAGGTGGCCGCGCGGGCATTTCCCCTTCACGGGGTCTGGCACGAGCTGGTTGCACCGGGTGCAGATATACACGGCTTTGAAATGATCTTAACGCCTTTCCGCCGCGCAGCGGCCCTGCTTCAGGGCGTGAGGGCAAAGTCCCGAACGGGCGGGTGGGGATAAAAGATGGAGGCGGCGAGCCCTGAGGCCCGCCGCCTTGCCCCTGGTGGGGACTTAGACGCGGATCAGCCGAAGCTGAGAGCCGCTAACGCCTGAATCCGGGATAAGGTCGATTGTCGAGCGAGATGAATTCCGGGATCAGGTTCTCGTCCTCGTCTGTCACTTCGACAATGCGGCGGGACACCGCGTTGCGCCAGCCGGGTTCGGTCGGCTCATCGGGATAGTCGCCGATTTCGCCTTGAGTCATCAGTTCCACGGTGTCCATGGCGTCGGTATTCGGCAGTGCGTCTGTCAGTTTTTGCATCGGATCGTCTCCTATAGAGGGTTGAAGCAGGGAAACAGCGGCGGCCCGTGAGAGCCGCCGCTGTAGTGGTTCATTCGGCGTCCCCGTTGCGGGCCTCGATGATTTTCGTGTGGGCCAGATCGGCCGCCTTGGCGAGGGCCAGCAGATCCGCCGGGCCGTAGCTGTGCGTCGATTGCCACTGGTCTTTCGCGTCTATGTAGCGTCGCTCGAAGGTGACGTTGTGATAGACCTTTCCGCTTTCGTCCTTGTTTTCCCAGATGCTGGCCGTGATCAGGCCGACACGGACTTTATCTGCCGGAGGGTTCTTCGTTTCAGCGGTTTCGTTTTTCTTCGTGTTCGAGAGTGCCATGTTAGTTTCCTTTTCTGTTCGGGCCGGCTTCAATGCCAGCCTGTGATTTCGGTTAGCCCTGCGAAAGCGGACCGCACGCAAGGGAGGGGGCTCACCCGCCTGGCAGCGCAGCGAAGGAAGGGGATACCCTTGCGTGCATCAGGGCCGGTTTTCAGGCAGAAATTCACAGATAAAGGCTGGCATGAATGGATTCCGGCGCGACGAAGGAAACAGCGGCACGGGACACGAGCGCATGAACCGCTAAAACGGCGCACCCCGGCGGTGTCCGTGATCGGTTAAGATGGCCGCAACGGGGAGATTTCGGAAAAGGAACATCACATGTCTGACGATAAAGACGACGGTGTGGAGATCCCGGAAGAGCCGGACTTTGAAGCCAGCGCGGACGTGTTCGGCGAGGAGCTCTGGACCGAGATCAGGGAGGTGTGCGACCGTGCGCACAAACTGCTCGGGGACGAAATGGCCGGCGGCATCGGGGCGGCGGAGACGGACCGGGTATGCCTCGATATTCCCAAGGGTCTGCTGATGATCGCGCAGTACGTCGTCGCACGCGAAGAGTTCAACCAGACGTGGGACTGGATGGAGGAAGCTCTGGCCGATAAAGGAACCGAAGGCCGGGCCGTGCACAAGGCCGTGCACGAGCGCCTGACGAAATACCTGAAGGACGCGCTGCATGAGGAGCTGCACTGGCTGGCAACGGGCGGCCACCGAATATTGCGCGAGGAAGCAAAGCGGCGGGGATGGAAGCGGGAAAAGCCGTGAATCAGGCCTGATACAAATCCGGCGCGCAGTGATAAGGACTATCGATAACGAGGTTATCGTCTGCGGACGATGACGAGGGCAAAGTGATCAAACGCCGCAAGAATCCGCCGCAATCTCACCGCTAGAAATCAGTCAAACCCGTTTTCCTTCCGTGTCCTGACCCGTCATGGGCCTTTTCAAGGATGTACGCAGCCCGAAGCCATCCGGGCCTGTGCAACGAACAGACCGCACCGAGCGACCGTGCAATCCGTTGACAGTTCGGGTGTGCTCCGGGCGTCCGCTTCCTCATGAAAGGCTCCATTCCGGGGCCTCAACGAAGGAGGAAACGATGAAACTGATTACAATTCACGAACTGCAGAACCTGACTGAAAGAGAATTGTCTGCGCTGTTCTGCACAGTCTCGCAAGGTCTGGTTTGCACAAGGAGGCAATCGCCCGAGCGCAGAAACTCCCTCGCCTCGCTGGAAAATATCAGCCTGGCGCGCGCGGTGCGCATGCAATCATACGAACCTTGAGGGGCTTCGCGGCTGTGCCGATTATCGGATGCACCGGCGCTCTCGTTTCTGAGCGTCCCGGCGTATCTGGCTGTAGATCGCGCGGTATTCGGCCTTGGTCATTGAGTCAATCATCTCCCCCGCGTTTCTGGCAATGAAGTTCCAGCAATAGCCATATTCTTCGTGCTCAAAGTAGATTACGCGAACCTTCCGGCCGCGAAAGCTGACCGGGATAGTCGGTTCCGGATTGAAGCTGCTGGCGCTCTCGGTTGTCATTGTTCTTCCTTTCCAATGCTGTTGTTCATGCGAACAATTTGCCGGGCGGATAGCCTGCGCGTGTCCCAAGATTGTCTTCGTTCACCGAGGGTCCGCCTTGCGGAAGCGGTGAACGAAACGATCTCTGGACGGGACACGAAGGGCGCGGACGGCATCGTGAGCAAGGAAGAGATCAACAGCCATGGGACGGAGGCAATGACAGCATCGATAAAGGCAAGCAGCGGACCGAAGTCGTAGCGACGCGCGGGCAAGAGGATGGAGGATGTCCGGGAGCTTGCGGTGGCCGAACGGCCTGGCGCGCTTTCCTGCGGCGTATTGCGTGCCGTGGGACCTTTCTTAACGCCAATCTCAGCGTTAGATATCAGTCAAACCCGTTTTCCTGCCGTGTCCTGCCCCGTCAGGGCCTTTTCAAGGATGACGCTGCCCGAAGCCATCCGGGTCTGTGCAACGAACAGACCGCACCGAGCGACCGTGCAATTCGTTGACAGTCCGGCTGTGCTCCGGGCGTCCGCTTCCTCATGAAAAGGCTCCATGCCGGGGCCTCAACACATGGAGGAAAACAATGAGACTGATGTCTAAAGCAGATATGTGGAGAGTGAACAACCGCAGGCTGGATGCGCTGACGGCGGAAATTCGCCGGGATCTCGGATATTGCGAACAGCGGCGGCGCAAGGATTACGCACAGCTCGAAGATATCCGCAAGGTGCGGAGGCAACGCCCCATCATCCCGAACCTATAAGGGCAGAGCCTCTAGCGCTTGGGATCTTTCGGATCGAAGCTGCGAGCGGGGCCGTCGTCGCGGTCCCGTTCGCGATCTTCGCGGCTGCGCCGGTTCTCGACTTCGCGGTTGAATTCTTCCGTGAGATCGATGGGCGGCCTCACAGCCTTCTCGAAATCCGTCCGGACGGGCAGGGGGGCAGGGTCCGGTTCCCGAGGCGGTTCGGGATGAAGCCCTTCGACGAACCGGCTGAACAGGCTGACCAGTTTCCCCTTCTGCTGTTTACTTCCGTCCTCCGGCGTGCGGCTGTCATCCGTCCCCGTGCGCTCCAGAACCGGATTCGCAACGCGGTCGAATTCGGGATTGATCTCGCGTCCAGGCGGTTTCCTGACAAGCTCGGCGATCCGCTGAAATTCCTCGCGGTGCAGGGCCGTCCTGGCTGCACGGTTCTCGCGCGCTTCCAGCCGGTCGAGGGCGCCGTAGTGCCGATCCGTCTCCTTCAGCTCGCGGTCGTGTCGGCGCTGCAAGGCAACGGCCTGCTCTTTTTGCTGTTCGGCGCGGCGCTCATCCTGTTTGCGATAACGAGCGTCCGTGATCATCTGTATGCCTGTGATCCGCGTCAGGAAGACCAGAATTCCCTTGGGCTGTTTCTGCAAGCGCGCGCTGATGACGCCCGTGTTATTGGCGTCCTGCATCGATTTCAAACCGTCACGCTCGGAGAGGTGACGGGCGATCAGCTCGATGCGGCGCATATCAATCTCGGCGCGGCGGGCGGCTTGACGGCCCGCGAGGGCGGCGAGGCGCTTCTCGATCTCGGAGGGTTGTTTCTCCGGCTGGTTTTGCTTTTCCGCAATTTGTTTTTCGCGCTCGATGCGCTGCTTTTTCGCCCATGCCTGTGCGGATGCCACGTCGGGCAGTTTTCCAAGCGGGTAGCCGGCGAGGCGGTCCTTGAGTTCCTTGTCTTTGGCAACCCCTATGAGTTCCCGAGACAGGCTATGGACTTCGCTGTGAAGATCGATCACGACATAGGCCCGCCGGTCACCGTGTGCGAGGTAATAACCCTTGGCCTCAAGCGCCTGCACGAAGGCCGCGCCGCTGCCCGTTTCCCTCCAGCATGTGGCGATGTCCGCCATGCGCTGTTCCTTAGGAATGCCTGATCGTTCCTTCTGTTGGCGCTCGGCATGATTTTCCTGTTTCGCACGGTTGTTGAACTTGTTGCTGTTCCTGCCGGGCTTCATGCCGTCAGGCAACTCAAGCCCGTGATCGCGGGCGAAGTCCCGCGCGACCGAGCGCAGCTTCAGCCGGTCGTGCGCGATCTGGACGGCCTTCATTTTCTCCGTGTCGATCCGCGACCAGACCGCATGGCAGTGTTCGCGCAGCACGCCCTGTTCGTCGCGTTTTTCGTGAAAAACGACGGCGCGGGGTTGCCCGACGAGTTTCAGTCTGCGCTCTGTCCGCTCTAACAGCTCTAAATACTGTTCGCGCGTGAGGTGTCCCTGCGACTGGTCGGGATTGAGGGAAAGGCTGTAGAGGTATTTGCGGCATCTTGTGCCGCGGGCCTCGGCGGCCCACTCGGCGAATGCGCCGGACAGGTCTTGCGCGACGGAGCCGCGCACATCGGCGATTTCAACGCGCTCGTTGTCGAACGAGTTCATCAGGTGTGCCGCCATCTGCTGGCCACCGCCGCGTTGATTGCCTTTGAGGATCATATTTTTGATCCAGAGGCGCTCGCCCTTGCAACCGGGTCTACGTCATGTGCTTCTATGGATGAGCACCACGCCGGTGTGGATGCACGGTTGATGCCGTGGGCGTCTCGCCGAGCAACCTTAAGAAAAGACGAGCACAGATGTCGGGTTGCGGCATCATTCTTGCGGCGGTCTGGTGGTGGTTTTCAGCCAGAGAAGCTGAAAACGTCATACCCGTGTATGATCCGCATGCCACAGGCAGGGACTTAAGACAGTTTTTCACATGCGTCTGCCACAGGCACTTTCCCGCCAAGCAACTTTCAGGTAAACACAGGATCAGACGGAGATTTGAGGCGCGGGTAGAGGCGGGAGCGTTTTCATAAAGGAACGGAATACGCCGTCCATGCAGCGAAGCGCCCATGATTCACGGCTGTATTTATATCTGAGTCTATTATTCTGTGACTCTCGTGTCGTATCCGAATTCATTAGCTTCTGCGGCCATTTCTCCCGGCGATGCCTCGGAAACAACGGAGCCAGCACCTCAACCAGCAGCCCGGCGCACATGCGCGTGCGGGCGTAGATGACTCCAACGCTGATATAGCCTCCCGCCTCTAGCTGGCGCAAATAGCGCTGCACGCTGCGGCTGCAACGGCCAAGCGCCTTCACCAGATAAGACACGGTGATCTCGGCGTCCCGGCCTTCGCGATTTTTCCGGTAGACGTATTCCATGATTTTGCGGGCGCAACGGCGCGCGCCGTCCGTCAGGTTGGGGTCGTCGTCGATCCGCGCGGCCATCTCCGGCACGTAAGCGCCGGTGTCGCGTGGCAACGCGTGCCATGGCTTTACTTCTGCGGGCAAGTGGCAGGAACGCAGCGAGCGCTGCCGCCGGTTTTCGTTCTTGGTCGTTGGCGGAAGCGAAGTGGGGGAGGGGATCTTTTCGATACGAATGCCGTCGCGGGCCATGCGCGCCTTAAGGCGGGCGAGCATTTCCTGCGCGACTTCAGCTTCAGTTGGTCGGTGCATGGTTCTCTCCTTGATTATGAGAAAACCAGCCAGTTTGAGGCCGCAAAAAACCGCCGCAAAAAACGCTTGCGTCCGCTTCGGGATTCTGACAGAGTGGGAACTGCAACATTACCCGCTCACTCAGAGCTTCAGTTTTTAGAAGGCCCGCCTCTGGCGGGTTTTCTTTTTGTTACGTCATAGGATTTCCTTCGAACAGTTGTGAACACACAATGGCCAACATCCGGAATCGGATTGGCCATTGGAAAAGTGTGGAGCAAGAATCGGCAAGCAGCAAGCGCGCCACCGATGACGTTTGCGGATTTGGTCAAGCGAACAGGGCGGGAACGCTTGCGCCCGTGGGGTTTTAAATTTGTATGCGATCAGTGTGGACAAAAGCAGTCTTCTGGTTTGTGGCAGGGAGAGAACCGCGCCGATTTAGGCAACAAAAAAACGCTACAAGAACGCTCTTGCATCAGGTGGCGAATCCTGCAATATTGGGGGTGTGAGACACCAATAAAGCATTTTTCTTGAAACCCGCTTCGGCGGGTTTTTCTTTTCTAGGTCATCGGAGTTCCTTCAGTCATTACGCACGCGGTGAGGCCATCAGAATCTGGTGGCCATGGAAGAGTCTGCCAGAAGATTTGCCGCACAGCAAGCGCCTTTACAACCATCAATTGATCTGTTCAACTCATGCAACCTCGGGTGCAGGAAACCAGGTGAAGGGGTGCGACATGAGAGAAAACAGCATCGCGGCAAAGATAGACAGCGCGCTGCGCATGGCGGCGATGGATGGCGATACCGAATGCGTAAAGGCGCTGCTGGACGCAGGAGCGGATGTCCACAATTCGGTGGACGCGCCGCTGTGGTATGCGGCGGGGGGACGGCACACCGATACGATGCGCGCTCTAATCGACGCCGGGGCCGATAAGGACATCGCGCTGCTGGAGGCCGCGGCGAACGGCATGGTCGAACTGGTCAAGGAGCTGCTTCGCAATGGTGCAAATATCCATATGTACAATGGTCTGCCGCTGTCGATGGCGGAGCACAACGGCCATACCGAAACCGTGGCCGTGTTGTTCGCGGCAGGCGCCGATCTCCATGTATGCGACGGGGCGGCGCTGGTGAATGCAGCCGAGAACGGCCATGCGGATACTGTCAGGGTGTTGCTTGAGGACGGGGCTGGTCTCCGTGCCAGCCGCCGGGATGAGGCCATGAGGTTGGCGGCGAAGAACGGCCACGTAGATACGGTCAGGGTTCTGAAGGCGTGGGAGGCCCGCCGGAAGAAAAAGCCTGCTGCCGGTTCAAAGACGGCATAGGCGTCGGGCCGGATCGCCAGCTAACGGCTGAGCGCCGCCACGCTCTTGAGATAGTTGAGCAACGCGGCGCGCATGCGGCGGTCTTTTAAGGCCTTCCAGGTTTCAACAAGCGTCAGTAACTCCTTGTCGCCCAGATCCTCGACAAGCGACCGCAGAGCGGAGTCGCCGCCTTCGGTGTCGGTCGGGGAGAAAAACTGCGCGATGGGCACTTCAAGGTAATTAGCGACACGGGCAAGCTCTTGGACCGGGATGCGGTTGGTTCCTGTCTCGTACTTTTGAAATTGATGGTGGGATACGTCGAGATGCTCGGCAAGGTCCGTCTGCGTTTTGCCTGCGGCAACACGCGCGAGGCGGATCGCGCCTCCCAAATCGCGATAGAAATGATCTTCTGGACTGCGTTTGCGAAGTTGGGACATGTTTTGAAAGCGGCGCTCGGGTTGGATCATGACGATTGAAGGACGGCAGCGCAATGCCGTCAATCGAAAAGAAGACGAAATCAACAGGGAACCCGCTTGAAGCTGTTGAAATTCGAAAAGGAGGCCGCTTATGCGGCGGCCTCGATGCGCTCCGGCTGGAGTCTGCGCAGGTAATCGACGGCGCGCTGCGCGTGGGCCGCGGCGGCGAAGATCGCGCGGTTGTCGTTCTTCAGGACCGCTACCCAGTGGGCGATGTATGAGGCGTGATCGTCGCGGACCTCCGGCGTGAGTTCGAGATCAGCGCAGAGGAAAGCACTTCCCAGCTCGGCAACAAGTTCCTCGTGGGCGTAGCCCTCGTCGCCCCAGCTCTTGCGCCCGAATTCACGGTCAAGGCGGGTCGGATGCTTCGTGGCGTGGACCGTCTCATGCGAAAGCGTAGCGTAGAAGGCCTCAGCGTTGGTGAAAGCCTCAATCGGCGGCATCTGGATGTAGTCGAGTTCCTGCGCGTAGTAGGCCTGGCCGCCACGGAAGCGAATCTCGATGCCGGTTGCTGCGAAAAACGCGTCGGCGTGCTCTATGCGTTCGACGGCATTGAATTTCGGCTCCGGCTTCACGTAGTACTGCTCGGGCAAGCCCTCGATCTGATCGCAGTTGAACACCGTGTAGCCTTTCAGGAAATGAATATCGCGCTCGACATCCTCACCGGCGTCGTTCTGCTCGGTCTTCGTGATCGAATTCGCGTAGACGACCAGTGAACCCTTTTCGCCCTTGCGGACGCACGCCTTGAGTTCAATCGCCTGCCTGAAGGTCATCCAGCTTGGCGAGGCGAAGCCCTGTTCGATGGCCGACGCCCACAGCATCAGGATGTTGATGCCGGAATAGGGCATGCCGTTGTGGCGTAAGGGCCGCGTGATTCGCCCGGCCGCGTTCTCGCCGCTCCACGGTTTGATCCACGGACGGACGCCCGCCTCCAGGGACGCAACGATTTTCGCGGTGATGCGGGTGTAGATATCCTGCCGTTCTGTATTCTGCATTGTCTGTTCCTTTCTCTTGCGTCGGGTTTCTCGTGACGCGGGAATTTGCAGGGCAGGCGGGATGGAGGGCCTTGTCACCGGAGGGGAACGGCCACACGGGAGACAACTGACCGCAGGGAAGGCGGCGAATGGAGCGGGCCAGCCGTTGACAGGGACCGCCGCCGGCCCATGATCGCGTCAAGGTAATGGGAAACCACGCGGCAAAACGGAACGGACAAGGGTTGCAGATACGGCAGGAAACATGACCGCTGACGGCAATCTCGCGGTGTTCCTCGGCGGAACCTCCGCACTGTGATGGGCAGCGGACGGGCTGCGATTGCCGGAGAATCTACAGCAGCACCAGTTGCTCGCCGATTATGAACGGCTCTTCGTCGGCGATGCGCTCCGGCGTGGTCGAGGCGGGTGTTTCGGGAAACAGGCGGCCATGATGGAGCCAGAAGGCGGTTGTCGCAGGTGTCCATGCACGGGCGAACCGTTCACCGCTGAGCGTGTTGCCATGTTCGACGAGAGCCGGGATGCCGCGCAGCGATAGTTGCAGAAACGTCATGTGAAAGCACAGCGGGCTGACATCGACGGCATTGACGAGCATGTGGAGGCCGGGGTCAAAGCCGTTGTCCTGCAGAGTCTGCGCCGTTGCCAGCACCATGCCGCCCGCGCCGGATGCCGGTTCCTGAAGCGTGAGGAAGCCGTTCTGCCGGATCAGCGCTTCCGCGTCCTCAAGGCTCATCATCGCCATCATCCGTGCCACTTCATAAGGGGTGAAGAACTGGCCGATCTGCGCGTTGAGGACTTCCATTTCAGTGGCGACACTGCCGAGGAAATCGCAACCCTGCCGGATCGCGTTCGCGGCCAGGCCCAGCAACTCGGGATAGGCGCGCACCGTGTCCTTGTCGCGGTAGGTGCCGACGATCTGCATGTAGCGGTCCTCAAGCTCCTGCGCGCGCTCCGGCGTCGGGGCCGTGGTCTTCGCATAGGCGCAGAATGCCATTTCGCAGAAGTCGCGGAACGTGTCGTAGGGGGATTTCTCGCGGTCAAGCGCCGTGATGCGCTTGATGAACGCTTTAACGCAATCCTTCGGGGAAAGAGGGTGCGTCATGGTGTTTCCTCGAATTCCAGTTCCCAGAAGCAGCCATCACCGAAATCGAAGCGGAAGCGACCGGGAGCCGGAAAAGAGACATGCTTCGCGGCGGGATATGGCATCCGGAAGCGTTTCCACTTGTCGTTGCCGGGGGTTTCGGAATACACACCGTTCGTTTGCGTCTGAACGATGGTTCTGGTTGTTCCGATAAGGTCGGGTTGCCAGTGATCGATCACGCGGAGTTTGGTGCCAACGGTGAGGGCGCGCTTCAAGGCGGCAAGAGATTTGATTTCCATCACTGGCCTCCGCTGATTTCGGCGTTGAAGCGGCCTTCGGCGATGCCATTGCAGGCCGTGAAGTTGATATGCCGGGCGATGCAGAAGTGGCGAAGGTCGGCAAGCAGATTGATGACGGCTTCATCCGTTAGAGGGAAATCGTCGCCGCGTGCCCACATGGCGGCGCTCAGGGCCGAGCGTGCGGTGCCGATGCGCTGCGCGTTCGGTCTTGCCGGTTCTGGTCTTGGGTTCGATGACATTGACTGTTTCCTTTCGTGGTTGTTCACTACGCGAAAAGAAACCGCCGGGCCTGATTGGAGGCGGGGTCAACGGGTTACACGGTCACTCGGCGCGGGCGCCCGTTGACGACGCCGGCAGGACCGGCAGGATGAGCGATGAGGCTGAACAATCTTCGAAAGGGATCGGGACCATCGCCGATCAATAGTCCGCGCTGTTCGACCGGGCGAAGCAGGACGGACTGGCTATGCACTGCCGGTATCAGTGGACGCCGTCGGTGATTCGCCGGTAGCATGGAAGCCTGGAGTTCCGGCATGGGTAAAGACGATGATGGGCTTCCTCGCTCGCGGAGATGGCACGAGAAGCTGGATGACTGGAACGATGCAATCCACAAACGCGAGGATAATTTAGGGTTCTGGCTGGGCGTGTTGTTCGTCAGTCCGGTTCTGACATCGCTTGTATGGCTGAACCGGAGGTTTTCAAACTGGACGGATGACCAGTGGGAGAAACGCCGCCTGAAGAGGGACGCGCGGTTCGAAGAGTGGCGGCGGCGGCATAAACGCTGATCAGGGATGAATACCGGCTTCGGTGGCGGTGCATTGAAGCGGATCGGTATTTGATTTGGGGTAAACGATTCTCATGGAGGCCGCTCTTCACGCGTGAGGGACTGTGACCGGATGGCCGAGACCCGGCGAAGGCGGAGGCGGCGAGGGGGCTCGGGGAGCGCAGCGAGTAAGGCCCGACCGGCGATGCCGGGCACGCCCTGAACGCTCAACACCTTATATATAGGATGGTCCAATAGCCGTATTCGCCTTTTCTTCGCTATCCTGTTTGCATGGGCAAGTGGTGCACCGTGACCGTGACGGACGGCGACGGCAAGCGGTATAGCGTCGATGTGAACGCCGACAGCTCATACGACGCCGCGCATCTGTACCTGACGCATGTGCGCGGCAACCCGTCCTGCGGCTGTCCCATCCCGACAACCTCGACCGAATTCGAGGTCGTGACGGACGGGCGCATTCACCATGTCCAGGGCGCGCGGCTGAAGACATGGATCGAGAACCGGCGGCAGGAATTCAAGGGTCCGCGCGGCTTACTTTTCTCACAGCGGCCTCTGATCGGCGATTAAATTCCCGTGCCGCTGCGCAGCCGAACAACAACAGCGCTGCGGCCTCCCCGAAATCCCGACACCCCGCCGGGGAAGACGATATCGCTATAATGGCATCGCGTTCCGTCAAGGAGGCAGGCTTTGGCTGGAAGATTGAGCCGCATCGTCGCCATTCTGAAGAATGCGCCACGTCAACTCATCGCGGCTTACAAGAAGGGGCGCGACGACGCTCCCGCCGTCCCGCCGCCGGAGATTCTGCGCAAGCGGCAGGACCCGCCCGCCGGTCCCCAACCGCCGGGCAAGGATTCAAAGACCAAGTGAGACCGGGCATGTTCTGGCTGCGCTATGTCATGCATGCCGCTTGCGGATGAGCGTCTCGAAGGGCGCAACTTCGGAAAAGTTCGAAAAGGCGGAGGCCGCCGGGGTGGCGGCCTCCATACCGTTACCACCAACTCATGTAGAAGACGGTGTGGCCTTCCGCGATAGCCTCGCGGGCCTTGCGGATGAAGTCGAGGTCGCCGGCTTTTTCCGAACCGTCGGATACACCGAAGAAAAATCCCTCGGTGACAGGCAGTGCATCGCCTCTCACGGCCGCTTCCAGGGCGTCGAGATCAGCCGGATCAAGCCGGACGGGAATGCAATTGAAGCTCTCCGCCGTGCCGCCTTTACTCCGGTAAAGATCTTCCATCCAGCCGTGGAGGTTCGGATGTTTGCGCCAGTAGAAAAACTCCGCTCGGTTTTCAAAGTCAAGATCAAAAAAATCTAAGGCGGGCGTGGCTTCGTCGGTCGCGTAAGCATACATGTCGAGTCCCATTGTCGGGTCCTTTCGCTAGGGGTTTCTTCACCGCGCCAGGGAAAGCCGGGCGAGCGAAGGGACGGGTCAACAAGTTTCTGGAGGGAACCCTCCGGGTCGTCGGAAAGTTGTTTATCCCGGACCGCGCCCGGCTTAAAAGCGCGCAGGAGATGAAGAAATCCGCGAAAGGAATGACAGGCAACCCGTTCACGCGATGGCCTGCCGAGTGATGACAGGCCATCTGGCGAAAGGGCGTCAGGCGGCCTTGCGGAGCAGTGCGGGCAGCCAGCCGCTTTGCGCGATCTCACGCTCGGCGATAGCGGTAAGGTCCGACTTTTTGGCCTTGTCCCATGCCGGTGCGGTTGCGCCTTTGGCTTCCGTCAGGGCTTCGAGAATGCGCGGCTTGCTGACCCTGGCGAAGTAGTTCTCGGCAGTCGGCGTAAACCACGCGGTCATGTCGAGTTTCAGCGTGGCGGCAAGCCTGTCCGCATGGGCGAACCGGTGATCGTCAGCACCGTCTCTCTTCGTCCGCACGGCATTAACGCTGCGCGCCATGCAGAAGGCAAGAAGGTCGAGCAGGACCTGCTGATCCTGCTCAAGGCACCATGTCCACAGGCCGTCAGGCGTACCGGGGATTTTGCTGCCCCAGTTTTCCTCGGCGGAGGTCATGGCATTGAAGGCCTTGGTCCCCTCGACACCGCGCAGGGATTTGGTGGTCGTGAAGACCTCGAAGCAGGTATTGCCCGATGCACGGCCCAGCAGATTCTGTGCCGCCATTGTGTGCACGAGTGCCGCCAGTGCGACATCGGGACGGTTGATAAGTTCCGCGCTGATGGCCGCCGTCTTGTGGAGCGTCAGGCTTTCGATCAGGGAAGCGGGGAGGGTAGATGTCTCCGCGACCTCGACGGTTTCCACCGAGCCGTCATCGGCGATGCGCTCGACGGTTTTGGTCGAGACAGCCTTCTTCGGACGATCAGCAGGCAGGACGAAGCCGCGGTCGATATCGAGTTTGCCGTTGTAATCGATCCGGACAACCGCGCCGGCGATGGCCAGTGTTTCAGGGGGCCAGACATCCTCGCGGTTCCGGTTGATTTCGTCGATGCGATCGGAGATTTCGCCGAGGCGTTCCGGATATTCGGCCTCCGGATCGTAGTTGGCGTCCCAGGCGGTCTCAAGCGTGTCGTGTTCCTGCTCAAGGGCTGCAAGTTCCTTGGCCAGCTTCGGGGTGAGGGGAGCCATCTCGGGATGCATCCGCGTGCAGTGCGACCATTCGGAATGGTCTTGCTCAAGTCGGAGTTCAACCCATTTCCAGCCCTCCTTGCGCAGACCGTCAGCGGCTTTTTCGAGTTTGGCGAGAGCAAGAGTTTGCAGAAGGTCCTGGTCGAGGATGAAAACGCCTTCGTCATCCTGGGCGAAGAGATCGCGGCGGATTTGACCACCGGCTTTCTCGTAGGCCTTGAGGGTGACGAATTTGACGACCTTGTGCGAGGCGGGGATTTCACCGTCGGTCAATGCGCGGCGGATCGAGCGGGGATCGTCGTCCATGTTGCGCAGGACCTTGAGGAGTTTCTCCTGCGCCTTGTGGTCGTCGGTGATCGCGAAGGCCATGACCTGCTCAAGGTCGAGCTTCCCGTCGCGGTAGGCGGCGAGGATAGCCGGACTCACGCGGGCGAGTTTCAGCCGCTTGCTGACCACGGCTTCGGTGACACCGAAGCGGGCGGCGATATCGGCAGCGGGCATGCCCTTGTCGCTGAGATCGCGGAAAGCATCAAGCTGGTCAGCTGGGTGCATCTGTTCCCGCACGGCGTTCTCGGCTAGGCTGATCTCGGTGGCATTGGTATCGTCGGCGACAACCTGACAGGGCACCGCGTAGTCAGCAGCGATGCTGCCGGATTCGGCGAGTTGTTGCAGAGCCTGAAGCCTGCGGCTTCCGGCAACCACGGCGAATTTGCCCTTCTTGCCGTTGCGGACGACAAGCGATTGCAGCAGGCCGTGCGCAGCGATGGATGCCGCAAGTTCGGCCAAAGCCGTATCAGCACCGGCAGTCTTGCGGACGTTGCCGTCCCAGGCGGCGAGCTTGTTGAGAGGGATGGATGTGGTGTCAGTCATTACGTTCTCCTTGGTTAAGTGGTTTTTCACAACACGAAGGAGAGAGCCGGTCGATTGAGCCGTACGAGTCAACCAAGATGGTCTGTCGTTATGGGCGGGGACCCGGAACGCAACCATCTCTGGGAATTGACGCGAAGGCGCGACCGGCTACAATCGCGAGATAAACGGAAAAACACATGTTCTATATCTGTTAGTGGGCGCAAAACCCCGTTAACGAAGGCGCGAAGGCGCGCCCGGCACCGTCGCGGCATGAATTGAAAAACCGGCGGAAGGAGAGGGGGGCAGATCAGAAGGCCTCACCCGAATGCCTCATTTCACGGCAGGCTACCGCGCGTAACGAGCGTGACCGCCTTCACTTGGTATGCCGCCCAAGGTTAAAGTCGCAAGAGAAGGAATACGCTGTGGAAACCGTGGAAGTAAACCGCCCCCACGGCCAGGAAGTGATTAACTCATTCCTTGTGTTGTGCCTCACAACAAGCACAAGTCACGTCTACGGGTCTGTCGAGCGGTTGCCAACAGAGGATGCACTTGCCCTGTTTTCGGAGAAACGCCTCCATTGCTGGTGAGAAAGGGGGTTCGCAATAGAAGTTCCCGTGCAACTCGTGGAACTCGCCCCACACTCCACTTAGAATACCTTTGCCGCGATAATATGGATGCAGCCACATCCATTGCATTGCCCATCGAGGCCCAACATCCTGGTATTCACGCCAGCGGAAGCAGCAAGCGCCAACCCATACGCGCGGAACGCAATTCGGCTCGTTGCTAAAGAGGTACGCCGCATATGGCCTCTTTCGCTTCTCTGGTTTTTCGGTCGCCTCGAATTGCCGAACGTCATAGTTGAATTCGCGGCGGAAATATCTGGCGAAACGCTCTACTTCACGCCGCAATTTAATTGGCGACTGCGGCGTGACCACCAAAGGCTCGTCCTGTCGGTTCGCAAGGGACCCAGGAACCTCACTAAGGTCAATTCGATAGTACGGTAGCGACATCGCGCCCTCTCCTTTGGTAATGCGGATTCAGACAAATCCGAATGGCTTTGGCCAGTATCTTACTCTGGCGACTTATCTTTCAAAGCAGCCACTACCTAAACTTTACGAGTGGGCTTTGGCTGCAAGGGGGCAATACCTTCAGGCTGCGCGGTCGAGATCACCGGCTTTCAGTTTTCCTTGTTTTTTGAGAATATGCCAGGCATTGCGCGCCGTACTAGTTTTGACGCCAAGTCTGCCGGCGACTTCGGGCCATGTCAGACCCTGTCGTCTGAGAACGACTAGATCCTTCTTGAACTTCTCCCCCAGCTTGTAGGCCCGGACGTGGACAGAGTAGGGAAGACTGTCCCATATCTCCGTGTATCTCCGCCTGAAGTCGGCGTTCTCCTTTATGTGCCTGTCAAACAGCGTTTGGCAAGGCATGTCTTTGTCCTCCGATACCTCGGCGGGAGTGCGGCCGGAGGCGATGCGCCGCAGATATTCCTCAAAGTCTTTCGGCCCAAATCTTTCCGTGCGTCCGCGCATCGCAAGAAACCTGCGGCGACGGGTTTCCGCAACAGCAGCAACAATCGGCCGTCTGTGTCTGCTCGCTGCGTGCATCTTTTCGATACTTTCGCGCGATGCTGGAAGCCATTTACCGGTTTTTATGCGCGTCCTGATGTGCTGGGAGAAACTGTCCTTGAGAGATTTGCCGATGAGACCGTAACTCCAGGGGATGCCGAACTGCTCCTTGTAGTCATCGGCGGGAATACCGTGTCCTGCTACAACGTGAATGGCAAGCTGAGTGTATTGTCTGCCGCACAGCAGGCAGGTGATTTTGTCTGCGTCAAAGTAAGCTGACAGTTCCTCGCCCGTGGTAAAGGTTCCTTTCCATGGATACCCGCTTAGAGGTGTGAGGTGTCTTGCCCTGCTGGCCATGCTTCATCTTGCAAAAAAACAGGCGGCGATCAAGGTTTTCTTCGTGCGCGCCGAAGCCTGACCCTTCCGACCTGAACACTCTGAAGTTTCCAGATGATCCAGCACCTACCTGTCGTTCACAAGCCCTTGTGTAAAGGAAACGCCGACTAATTGCCAGATTTTCGACAGGGGATTGGTTACTTCGCCGCGCCGCAATGGCCTCTCCGGCAGATGTGAAATAGCGTTTGGCTCTTCCCAATCCTGCTGATAGTCTTTCCCGGTAACGGGGATTTGTACCCTCTGTAACCATACGTCTTGGAGCGCGCATTTACGCCTTGCTCCTCTCTGCCCTTGGGCCGAGAGGACGGCGGAATACAACACCCGCAAGGGGAATACGTCGTTCGCCGGGTTATTGGCGGTACAAACCTCTTGGCATCATAGCCAAGCCCCCGTTGTTTTGTTTGAACAACACGGGGCCTGCATGCGTTCAGCGACCGACATTGACAAGAGAGTGGGAGACAACCTGTTAAAGTTCCGCCAGTTTCGCGGGATGACTCAGGAAACGCTGGCGGACGCGGTCGGGGTGACGTTTCAGCAAATTCAAAAATACGAGAAGGGCAAAAACCGTGTCAGCGTATCCCGGCTCTGGTGGCTCTCGCATGTCCTGGGAATCCCCGTTGCCGAATTCTATGACGGGATCGAGGGCGCCCCAAGCAATGACGCGCTAAAGCTGACTCCGGAACAGCTATCGCTTATCAAGAAATACAACGCCCTGCTGGCACCCCAGAAAAAAGCGCTTCAGGAGTACATGCGGTTCTTACGGGCTCGGCGGGGGCAAGGTTGATGATGATCGGAAATTATTCGCCAAATGTTCCCACTTATGTAACTAGGGCTATTGACTCACTCTGTCTGATCGGGGTTAATCACGGAATTCTACAACCGAGTTGTAACGGGGAAGGATTTTTCATGAATTCATTGACACCCGCGGCGCATGCCCGCGCGGTCACCGGCTTCAGGGATAGTAAAGCCGGGACGGGGAGTATTGTCAGTTGCGCCTGGGACCGTTCCCTGCTGTGGATGCTGGTGCGGTTTTTACCGCTTTTCGTACTGGCCTGCTGGAACATTACCCCTGCGCACGCCGATGGTGTAAACGCCGTAATCAGCTCGGGCAAAACCGTCACGGGCCATATCGCTTCCGCATCCGGCTTTGACACTTACACCTTCGAGCTTCCTGTTGCCGGAACTTCATTCGTTCTCGATCTCGCTGAAACCGGCCTGCACGACGAATCCTTCATGCCTTCTCTCGACCTGACGGACCCCGCCGGCCATCTGAGCGGAAAAGGGCACGTGGGCTCCCAAGTGATCAGCATTCCCAACGCTGCCGAAGGCAAGTGGATAGTAAAAGTTCACCGTCACAATTTCGGGTCAACAGGCGGAGCTTACGCTCTGACGTTCATCGAGATTCCCGGCGCCATTGCCCAATCCGATGGTACGCCCGCCGTCGCACTCACTCCCGGCACGAATCATCAGCAATCCAGTGCTCCCGGCCAGCTGAGTGTGTTCACCTTTCAGGGCGTTGCCGGACAGAAGATGACGCTGTCACTCGGTTCTGCAACCGGGAGCGGGATATTTCCCCATGCAGACATCTTTGCGCCGGGGGGCGGTCCTGCCGGAGGAGTTGGCTGCAACAAGGACTGCTCTCAGGACTTTACGCCAGCGACAAGCGGCACGTACACAGTTGTAGCGTGGCGGATTGATAGCAGCGAAGACACGGGCACATATTCACTGTCTGTGGCCAGCAGTAATTAACGAGTACTTATAGCGGGGGAATATTCATGAATTCATATATCGCGGCAGTCCGCAAATGCGGGCGCATGGCCAGCCTCTTTCTTCTCCTGCTTCTCATCCTCGGCAGCGCCGGAAGTCACCAGGCGCGGGCCAACGGGGTCGTGTCCACCGTCGGCAATGGGCAAATCGTGTACGGGTCCGTTTCCGGCACTGGCTTTGATACGTACTCGTTTCCCGCGGCCTCCGGCGACTATATCTTTTGGACCATCACCACAACAACCGCCTACGACGCACACTTTGTATCCGAGTCCGAACTTTTCAGACCATCAGGCGTTGGCGCGGCCTATGCCTATGCCGCCTATTTTGCAGGCGACTACGTAAGCTCTGGTTACACGGGAACGTGGAAAATTGAGGTCAGCAATTACTATGGTTCTTCTTATCCGACCGACTCCGGCAGCTACGCGCTCCAGGTCTTCGTGCTACCCGGCCTGCCTGCTCAGTCCGGCGGTGTCGGCGGCGGCCAGATGAATGTGGGACAGACTTATGATGGATCGATCAACCTTGGATCCTCTGACGTCTATAATTTCAACGGCGTTTCCGGCAACAACTACTCACTGACTCTCACGCGGGTAAGCGGCTCAGCCAGCTTCGATCCGTGGATGATATGGTCAGACTCGACCGGTTCCCTCATCGAGCACAACTACACTGGCTCAACCTACACGTTTACTCATTCCGCCACCACCGGCCCCTATACGGTTGTGGTCAATCAGCTTTACAACGGAAACAATTCCGGTGACTATTCGCTAGAAGCTTCAGGGGCGGGTGTAGCCGATCCGACTGCGGGAAAGCAGGATGGAGCGCCCTGCAACTGCGCCATCGATGATGTGACTAAGGGAACCGACGATCAAATCGCACAGATAAACCCTGACTCATCGAATCCCAACGGGGCCAAGGACAAGCTGGCCAGCGTGAGTCCCAACGGAGGCGCCCAGGTAGCGGACCCGATCAACCTGGCGACCGGAAATGTTTATGAAAGAGTTGTCGACTATTCGACAATCGGCACGAACAAACTGGCGTTGATCCGTTCCTATAACAGCCTGTCCTATAACCGCAATCTGTATCCGACGCTGATCGGGCCGAACTGGCGGACGAATTTCGACCGCTACATCAGGGTGGTTTCAGCCAGCCAGGCCACGGCGGAGCGCCCCGATGGCCGGGTCATTAATTTTGCACTGAGCGGGGGCACGGGAACACCGGATAGCGATGCTGATGTCACGCTCACATATTCCGGCTCGACCTACACGCTGACCGATTCCGACGATGTGGTGGAAACTTATACTGTTACGAGCGGGAAGGGGGTGCTGAGTTCGATCTCCTGGCCCAACGGCTACACGCAGACGATGAACTATACGATCGGCGTGCTCACATCCGTGTCGGATTCCTACAGCCGCTCTCTGTCCTTCACCTATACAAGCGGCGTGCTGACTGGGGTTTCAACCCCGGACAGCGCAACCCTGACTTACGGGTACACAACAACCGCGGGCCAGAGCCTTCTGACCTCGATTACCTATAACACGAGCCCCTCAACGAGCCAGACTTATGTCTACGGAAACACCAGCTATCCGTTCATGCTGACCGGAATTACGGACGAAAACGGCAACAGCTTCGCCTCGTATAGCTACGACGGGCAGGGTCGCTGCACCATGACCGAACACGCCGGCGGTGCTGGCGAAGTGCAGGTTGCGTACAACTCGGACGGAACGGTAGCTGCCACCGGTCCTCTCGGCAACGTCGAAACCTATACTTTCACGACATCGAAAAACATGTCGAAAGTCTCGCAGATCGTGAGGACGGCGAACTCCCCCGTCGCGTCTGCCACGCGCACATTCACGTATGACACCAACGGCTATCTCGCCACGGCGACCGACTGGGACGGGAACTCAACCCACTGGACCAACAACAGCCACGGCCAGCCGACGTCGATCACCGAGGCCTACGGTGCGGGCGTCGCGCGGACGACGACGATCAGCTATGACTCGACCTGGGTCCACAAGCCGTACACCATCACCAAAACCAATGTCACCATCGACGACCGCTACAACGCCAGCACCGGCACACTGACGAGCCACACGCTGACCGATACGACCGGCGGGACAACCAACGGCAACACCGAGGTTTGGGCCTTTACTTATGACGGCACCGGCGAGATGCTGACGGAGACGTTCCCGCGCACCGGCACCACTGTCAAAAACACCTACACATACTCAAGCGGCGCGCTGGCCAGCATCACCGACCAGCTCAGCCACGCGATCACAGTCAATACTGCCAACGGCACGGGCCAAGCGACGAAGATCACCGACGCTAACAGCGTCGAGACTGATTTTGTCTACGACAACCGCAACCGCCTGACCAGCAAAACGGTGGTCGCCTCACCGAGCAACGAGGTCACGACATATACCTATATCGCCTCGGGGCAGCCTGACCTGATCACGCTGCCGGATTCCAGCACGATTGATTTCGACTACGACAATGCACAGCGCCTGACGACGACCACCAACACGGCGGGCGAGACGATCAACTACACGCTCAACACCGCCGGCAAGGCGACAACGACCACAACCAAGGATTCCGGCGGCACCACGAAGAAATCCTTCACTGCCACGTACGATGTGCTGGGCGACATGCTGACCCTCGTCGGTTCCGCCGGCGCTACCCAGACCACGACCTTTGCATACGACGGTAATCAAAACCGAACCTCTGTGGAGGATGCCAACAGCAAAACGACGAGTTTGGCATGGGATGCATTGAATCGTCCCTCGACAATCACCGACGCGCTGACGCACACGGCAGCGCCGACATACAACAATCTTGACTACGTGACCGCGCAGACCGACTTCCTGACCTACAGCACGTCGTTTACCCGTGATGCGTTCGGTAATGCGATATCGCGGGTCAGTCCGGACGCGGGAACATGGTCGTTCACATTCGACGGGGACAACAACCTGACCGGCATTACGGACGCCCGCAGTGTCGCCAGCACGAACACGTATGACGCCGTTGACCGGCTGACCGCCACCAGCATCACCGGCTATTCCGGCGAGGCCATTGCCTACACGTATGATTCCACCAGTGGCGGCAACAAGGGCATCGGACATCTGACCAGCTGGACCGATGAATCCGGTTCCGGTTCTCGCGTGTTCAACAACTTCGGTCGGGTGACTTCGGAAACCCGCGTCATCGGCGGAAAAACTTACACCACGTCGTATTCTTACGATCTGAATAATAGAATCACTGAAATTATTTATCCATCCGGGCGCTATGTCGATTACTCGTATGACAGCACCGGGTATTTGACGACCATCACGACGAAGCCGAGCAGCGGCGGCAGTGTCACCACGCTTGCCAGCAGCATCACGCACAAGCCGTTCGGGCCGATTGTCTCGTTCACGTATGGGAACAGTGAGGCGCTGACAAAAACCTTTGATAATAATTACTGGCTGACGGCGTTGAATACGGTCTACAGCGGCACCTATGTGCAGGAACTGAGCTACGGGCAGGACAATGCCGGTAATTATACGAGCATCACCGACACGCTCGATTCAACCAGAAATGAAACATTCACCGTCGATGCCCTGAACCGGCTATACACCGCGTCAGGAAAATACGGCAGCAGAACTTACACGTATGATATCAACAGCGGGCGGGCAACGCGGGTTGCGGGGGCAACTACGTACACGACCACGCGCGTTTCTTCCGAAAATCTCGTGGACCATATCACCGACGGCACCCACACCGAATATTTTACGTGGACGGCGAACGGCAACATGGCGACCGACGACCGCGCCATTGTCGGCGGCGGCAGCATGTCAGCCACATACGGGGGCCGGAACCTGCTGGAATCCATGACCGTGAACAGTCAGGGCATTACCTACAAACTGAATGCTTTCGGGCAGCGCGTGTCGGAGGCGTTCAGCGGCGCGACGACGCACTACATCCACGATATACGCGGTAACATCATCGCCGAAGCGAACGGATCGACGGGAACGACCACGCAAGAATACGTGTGGATGGAAGGCGAACTGCTGGCGCAGATCGACGGCAGCGGCAACATTGCCTACGTCCACAACAATCAGGTTGAAGCGCCGCAGAAGATCACGAACCCGAGCCGGACTCTGGTGTTCGACCAGATCAGCGAGCCGTTCGGTGAGGTATACAGCACGCCGACCAACACCACGCCGACCAACATAAGGTTCCCCGGTCAGTACGCCAACGCCAACAACAGCCTGTACCACAACAACAACAGGGACTATTTCCCGTGGGGCGATATTTACGCCGAAGTCGATCCTTCCGGACTGGCGGGCGGGTTGAACCCGCTCAGCTATGCAGGGCAGAATCCGACAGAGAATATTGATCCTTGGGGATTAGATTATATAAAACTTATCTTCGAACAATTAAAGCCCGGCGCTTACCAAAATAATACACTGAATACGGGAATAGACACTGGACATGTTGCTATACAACGCTATTCCGATGATGGTGTATTATTGAGCTCGGTAAGCGTAGGCCCTGTAGGACCTGTCCTTAGTTATCTTTACATGACCTCTGGGCAACAAAGTACTTCCAGTTATCCGATACCACAAAATAACAATAGTTATATCTTGCCTGTAGATCAGGATAAAACTCAGTCCTGTAAAGATGCTTTCAATCAGATGCAATCAAACCCTCCTCCTTTTAAAGATGGTCAAAATTGTACAACAGCAGCAGTTGCGGTAGGCGGGGCATGTTCGAGTCAGATGCCGAGCGGCAATGGACCTATAACGGACCCCTTTCTCGGATTGCAGGGTGATAGGGTCAATCCGGCTGCACTTGAACAACAGCTACAACCCGTTGCCGCGCCTGTTTATGGCCCTCCAGCTCCAGCCAAAACCGGCACCCAATGAAAAACGTCCTTCGTACTTCAAAACATTTTTGTCTGTGTTTGATTCTTCTGATGCTTTCGTCTTGTATAACTGTAGAAGATTTCGGTTCCTATTGGAGCAAAGGAACCGTTGATACCGCGCTATTGGGAACATGGGGAGAATGGAATCCCGAACACAAAAACAACATTTTACCTGTGACAATAACCAATAACGGAAGTGCATTGCGCATCGTTTTCCTAGATGGAAATGGCGCGATAAGAAAGGATCAGGATTCTGGAGCCGGGCGAACACTAAAAGCGGGAAACTATACCTTTCTAATGACCACCGCCGAAGTAGCCATTCAAGATGGCCAGCATGTAAAAGGCCTACTATACAGGTACAAGGTTGAAGGCGACAAAATTCACGTATATTCGCTTTATTCCGATCCGATGGTTGAGTTTCTAAAACGAAACTATCCAAAGGAAGAGAATTTTATAGCAAAATTAGGGAGTCCAGATTGTAAGCATAAATGCTCAGATGTAAGCATCAAGACATTAGATGCTGGCGTTTACAAAATCCTATCTGAAATTCCGGACACGCCTGAATTCTGGGTATCATCGGAAATATCTAGGCATGACGCCTCCGTGAAAAAATAATTTTTAGCCGGTCAGCATCCCGCCGCCGCGTGTGGAGAAAAAATCAGAAACAATATATAAGAAGGAGAAGCCTAGGTTTGTCCCCGACCTTAATGGTGCAAAGATATCTCTGAAGAAAGGGTGCAAGGTTGCGGTGAAAACTACAGCCCCCTGCCCTGAATACAACCTATAGTTGTCATAAGATACATTATCACATCGGGCTTATGTCATCCCCCTCGCGTGATTGCCGGTCTTCTTCGGCGCTTTCTCCGAGTCCGCTATTCGTTGAACTCCGCCAGATCCGGGATGCGTGTGTAAGATAGTTTTGTGCCGATATAGCCTGCCTGCGTTGACCGCCCCGCTCCTGGCCGGGAATCATCGGCCAATATTTGAGTAGCGGCGTAGGTCAGAAGGACGCGCGCCAGGCCTCCGGCCGGAGATGAACCGCGTCCTCCAATGGCGGCGCAATAGTAAAAATCCTGGGTTCCTTCGCGAACAGATGAACCCGATAGATGCGCCAATCCGACGGACGTTCCCTGGCTAAGTCGCTCTCGTTGCGGGTCAGGAAGAATGGTGTCCGCGCAGATCCATTGGTGGTTTTCACCTCCAGCAACCGCTCGCGTCCGGTCAGGTCGAACGACAGAACGTCATAGCCCGCCCCATCTCCGTCTTCGGCGGAAACCCATCGGACTTTCCGGGCCAAGTCTGAGCGATCGGATTCAGCAAGTTGACGCCGCTCAAGATCAACAACAAACTCTTCCCCGGCTTTCCCAAGTGAGCGGTTGCGGTAGTCCCGTTCTACAGGATCGAATTTTCGGACAAGACGCCGTAGTGGCTCGGGAATCGGCTCATTGGCCGCAGTCAAAGTGGGCTGTGCGACAAAAACTTCGGCAGGCAAAGGCGGCACCGGCGGCGAAGTCAGGACAGGCTCAAGGATGGCCGGGTGCTCGGTGAGGTAACGGTCTATCGCACCAAAAATGGCGTTCTGGTAGTTTCTCTTGGGCTTGTAGCCCGGAATCCAAGGCATGCCCAGTTCATCCAACACAGCCGAAATGTTTTGGTGCTTGAACTCTACGGACCGATGCGTCCGGCCAATCTGGGCCATGAGAGCATTGCTATGCCTGGACTTGACGTATGGTCGCGCAGAGAGATCGGCTGAGAGCATGGCGAAATAGTCAGCGACGATCGCATCGAGCTCGTCATCCTGCCAATGCGTCCCAATTTTCGCTTCGTCAGCCATTTAGTTGCCGCTCGTACGCGTTTCGCCGATCCGTTGAGTAACCTTTTACTGCTTGAAGGAGTTAGGTTTCATGTGCTCGCGAATCTTGTCGTAACTGACCGCGAGTTTCATGCCGAGTTGCATGTCAGTATTTATCATAGGTTCACTGTCCAGCTTGCAAAATAGCAGTCGGCGGGCATCGTCCGACCGTTCAACACATGCCCACATCCATTCAATTTGCCCGGTCGCATCGTCCTTGACCTCGATCTTCACGTAGTCGCCACGCTCGTACATGCCCGCTGCATCCTCACATTTTCCACAAGTGCGAACGATAGTTGTTCAGTACCGCATCCAACTCACTTCTCTTTCGGCACGGTGCTGAGGATGCCCGTTACCCAACCGACTAGCTTACCGTCGAGCGCTGTAGAGGTCTTTGTAGAGGTCCGGTGAAAGGCCCCTAGCAGGCCGTGGCAGAATCCCCCGCTATTGGAAGGCGACTCACCAACTGGGCGTAGGCATGATCTCCGGAGATAATTGGGAGCAGAAGCGCTTATGCCAGTTCCAAACCGTTCGGA